>Ga0256405_10000230_pt1 | contig 189860 bp, 175 predicted proteins | sample RumenRJG_02DNA_FD_189096 | JGI IMG/M metagenome (GOLD analysis project Ga0256405, IMG submission 189096) | Bovine rumen microbial communities from Lethbridge, Alberta, Canada - RJG_02 | ecosystem: Host-associated > Mammals > Digestive system > Stomach > Rumen | place: Canada: Alberta... | reverse complement strand
TCTTCCTCAAGACGAATCCTGTTCAACGAGGAACGATACAAATCTTTCTTTTCTTTCATCTTTTTGAATAATAAAGGTGTCAACCTTATCTACAAAAAGACATATGTATTAAAACTGGGAGTCCTATGTACTAAAACTGGGAGTCCTATGTACTAAAACTGGGAGTCCGGGGTATTCGGACTGGGAGTTCGGAGGCTCCGGACGCCTTTCGGTAGTTACCCAATCCGTGCCTCATCATCATAAAACCGTTCCTCCATTGCCACACCATCATGAGCATACTGGTAGACGGCACAAAATGATGAATAGGGAAATTCCCTCGCGAAGTAGGGAAAATCCTTTGTAAGACTCTTTTTTTTGTTGTTTCTTTGCAATGTGAAAGAATAACAACGAGTAATAACATTTAAAATATACGATTATGAAAAAGTGGATGATTGCCTTAACAGTTCTGTTTACTACAACAGTAGCAGCGAATGCCATGAGTTACGAGCAGGCACGTGACCAAGCATTGTTCCTTACCGACAAGATGGCATACGAGCTGAACCTTACACAAGATCAGTATGAGGCAGCATACGAGATAAACCTCGATTATCTGCTCAGCATAGACAATTATGATGATCTGTATGGTACTTATTGGACCCGACGTAATCTGGATCTGAGCTACATTCTGTTGGATTGGCAGTACAGAGCCTATTGCGCAGCCAACTATTTCTATCGCCCGTTATACTGGGACGCAGGCTACTGGCACTTCAGTGTTTATGCCCGTTATCCCCATCGCACCTACTTCTACTTCGGTCGTCCTAACTTCTACTGGACCTACCGCGGCGCTCACAGCTGGCATGTAAACGGTGGACGTAGCTGGTATCACGGACGTGTATTCGGAAGAGATCACCGTATCGCCCACAACAGCAGAGGTATCGGTATGCGCAACGGCTTCGACCGTGGCGACTATCGCAACCTCAGCGGGCACTTCAGCCGCAATCATGGCGGTCGCGGACTGGAGCGCATCAATGCCCCGAGAGAGCGCGGACGTATCGAGAGCAACAGAGGTGGCAGCATCAATCGTGGCAGCATCAACCGCAGCATAGAGAACAGACGTCACAGTGATGTAGGAACACGCTCAGGCGGTGGTTACAACTATGGTAACAGCGGTCGCTTCGGTGGCAGTCGTGAGAGCAGTACACGCTCAACGGTGGGCAGTCGCTCATACCCTGGCAGCAGCTCACAGATGAGAAGCGGTAGCACCAATAGGAGCTATTCTACCCCCAACCGCACCTTCTCTCCCTCACGCAGCAGCAGTAGCAGCGGCAGCAGCTTCTCAAGAAGCAGTGCTCCAAGAAGTAGCGGTTTCTCTTCACACAGCAGTGGTTCAAGAGGTGGTGGCATGACACGCAGTGGCGGTTCTTCACACAGCGGCGGCAGCCGTGGTGGAAACAGCGGTGGCGGTCACTTCGGAGGACACAGATAAGAATTGATGATTGATAATTGATAATTGATAATTATCGGAGCAGCGAGTGCAGAGATGAACCCTCATCGCGGACTTGATCCGCGATCTGCAGCGGAGAAATACGGATGAGATTCCGGGTCAAGCCCGGAATGAGGAGGGTAAAATCAATCATCGCCATAGGAAATTGAGTTATAAAATAGATATTATATAATGGTTAGTGATTAGTAGTATTAAGGTTTTTAGGTTAGTAATTTAGGTTATAGATTAGAGGACAGGTCTACGGGAGTGGCCCTGTCCTTATTATTTTTGTCTATACAAGAGTCCTTGAGGTCTGCTTATTAGTTCTTGGGTTTGTTCATTATAACTCCAAAGTCCTTACTTCCGCATTCATCATCCGGGGGATCTCCTTCATCGTCTTGTCGAAATACACCGCCTGGATAGCCTTGTTGATGATGCCATGCCCCACGGCCAGCACTTTCTTACCGGGGTATTCCTCTTTGATAAACGACAAGAAACGACGGGCGCGACTCAACAATTCGTCTAATGACTCGATATCATCGGGCCACACCTCATCCTTCAGCGAGGGGATAAACCTCCCCGTAAACCCACCCCAGTCGCGCTCTCGCAACAGGGGCGTGGTAACGATCTCCTTGTCATGTCGCTGCGCAATGATCCTACAGGTATCCATACTTCTCTTCAGATCACTGGAAACAAACACATCGATAGGCACCCGACACATTTCCTCGGCCAACTGCTCCGCCTGTCGCACACCATTCTCGGTGAGCTGTCCCTGTGTCTGCCCCTGCATGATCTGGTTCACATTGTCAACAGTTTCCCCGTGTCTCACTAAATATAAGGTTGTCATTATCGTCGTATTTGCCTACAAAATTAATAAAAAAATTGGTTTGTTCAGCAGAATTTATTAATTTCGCAAGAAAAATAAGAATAACATCATGAGGATACTACAAAGTTCACTGCTGCGCTCGGTATGTGCGATAGCAGTCGGTTATATGCTGGTGATCTACCGTCACGACATGGTACATTGGATGACGCTCATCTTCGGAGCCCTGTTTTTCATCAGTGGATTGATATCCGTCATTGCCTACTACGTGGAGAAACGCAGGGTGCAGTCGGCGGCAGAGCAATGGAACATGATGATGGAGATGCGTAGTGACAGCGATACCACGGCGGTTGTCGACCGTGAACGCGCAGAACAACTGAAGGCACTCGTCAAGCCCTCCTACCCCATCGTGGGTATCGGCAGCATGATCCTGGGTATTATCCTGGCCGTGATGCCCGACAATTTCGTCAAAGGACTGCTATACACCCTGTCGGCTATCCTGATCTTGGGTGCCATCAACCAACTGGTCAACCTCATCACCGCCCGAAAGTTCAGCAATATTGGCGTTATCTACTGGCTCTTCCCCATCGTCATTCTCCTCGTGGGCATCTATACCGTTGTGCGCCCCATGGAGATGGCCGCCCTGCCCTTCAAACTCTTGGGCTGGGGCTTGGTATTATACGGTATTGTGGAGTGTATCAATGCCCTGAAGATCTACCGCGTGAGAAAACAATACCTCAAGATGCAGCAACAGCTTGAAGAGCAAGCTGCCGCGGCAAATAACGCACAGGAAGTTGTGGCAGAGGAAGTGAAGGAATAGCATGGTAATACTTATTACCGTGCCAGTCCTTCGATATATTTACAGATGATATTGATACCCTTGGTGTTCTCTCCACCCTGCGGGATGATGATATCGGCGTACTTCTTGGTGGGCTCGATAAACTGCTCATGCATCGGCTTGAGCACCTCCATATAACGGTTGAGCACCATGTCGACAGTACGTCCGCGCTCTACCACATCGCGCAGGATATTACGGATGAGTCGCTCATCGCTGTCGGTATCCACAAAGATCTTCAAATCCATCAGCGAGCGCAGTTTACGGTCTACGAGCGTCATGATACCCTCGATGATAATGACCGGCTTAGGCTCCACATGGACGGTCTCTTTCAGTCGGTTGCTGATGATATAGCTGTAGGTGGGTTGTTCGATAGCCTCTCCCCTGCGCAGTTGGGCAATCTGCTTATGCAGCAGTTTCCAGTCGAAGGCGTCAGGATGATCGAAGTTGATCTGCTTACGCTCTTCCTCTGTCAAGTCAGAGGTGTCGTTGTAATATGAGTCCATGGGCACCACGGCCACGCAATGCGGTGGCAGCGCCTCCACGATCTTCTTTACCACGGTGGTCTTTCCCGATCCGGTGCCACCAGCTATTCCTATGATTGTCATATCTGTATTTATAATAATCCTAATTCGTTAAACATCTGTTCATAAAAGACGGCTTTCTGTTCCAAGCGCATAGGATAGGCTCTTGACGAACTGGGCATCCGATAGAGTCTGATGATCCTCCCCTCGAAGGGGAATGGCACATAACCGCCCACCTTAGGTTGTGAGATACCGTAATGCCCGGTGAGCACGTCGGCGGCTTTCTGTCCAGTCACCACGATGGCCTTACATTCTGGTAATTCCCTGAGCAACGCATCCACATCGGTGCGTTCCACTACCTCGAGATCCTTGTCAGAGGCAGTATTCTTCGTACGTATCACGGCCGTGGCCGTATCATAAAGAGCGATGCCCGTCTGCCGCAACCACTCCACAATCTTCGTCTTACGGAAGGTACGCTGGGCCTCATCCACGAAATGAAGCTTGTCGTGAAAGAAGACAAGTCCCATGATTCGCCACATGTCATTGATATAGTTCGGATAGAAGAAATCCATGCACCACCGTTTCTTGGCGGGAGGAAAACTGCCGAGCATCAGCACATGGGCATTCTCGGGCAGGAAGGGTTGCAGCGGATGATACTCTGTCACTTCTTCTCCTTTACCAGATAGACGACAGTTGGCAGGTGATCACTATAGCCGTCGAGCCATACGCCACCGGCATGTGTACGCTTGGGAGTACCCTTGTAGTTGCCCTCCTGTTGTATGAGGTAGTCACGGCGGAAGATCTGATTCTTCCAATACTTCAGCGACTCGTAGTTGCGCTCCTTATTCTTATTAATAAGGTTAGACGACAGGAGGATCTGGTCGAACAGATTCCAGGATCCCTGGTAGCTCAGGGTGCCGCGCCCCTCCTTGGCGAGCACGTTATACCAGGGGTTATACATATCATTGTCGCCCACCTCGTCGGGATTGGCCTTTCCTCGCAGACCTTGTGTCACGCTGGTATTGATGGGATCGTCGTTCAGGTCACCCATCACAAAGACTTTCATCTCAGGGTTCTTCTTTCTCAGGTCATCTACCACTGCCTTGGTCTGTCGGCCTGCCACCTCACGATAATAAGAGGTACTAAAACGACTGGGCCAGTGGCATACGACAACAGATACAGGTTCTCCGGCCAGTCTGCCGCATACTGTAAAGAAGCCACGAGTCTTAAAGGTGCTGTCTTTTTCTTCCTCGGGTACATAGGGCACCAGGTACATCGAGTCTACCTGAAACAGCGCGGGGTTATAAAGCAGGGCACAGTCAACACCACGACGGTCAGGACCCTCGATATGAGCAAACTGGAAGTTACGGGCTTTCAGGGGCTCCTGATTACAAAGATCAGAAAGGGCCTTGGCATTCTCTACCTCTGACACGCCGATGAATGAGCAACCCACATTGGCAAGCACATCAGTACCCATCTCTGAGAGCACTCTCGACATATTACGCAGTTTGTGAGAATATTTCATCCCCGTCCACTTATTGGCACCCGTAGGAAGGTATTCATAGTCGTTCTTCCCCTCGTCATGACAAGTGTCGAAGAGATTCTCCAGGTTATAAAAGCCTACTGCATAGACCGTATAACTTTTCTGTTCTTTCTGTGCCTGCAGACAGATGGTCACAAAACAAAGAAATATGACCAAGACAATATTCAGTTTTTTCATAAGAGTAGTATAAGAATTTGCCACAAAGATAACAATAATATTTCAAATAACGATGGGTGATCTGCTATTTTTATTAAATTAATTTTGCACTTCCAATAATAAATGTTATCTTTGCAAGAAATACTAACCAGAATATTATATGCAAAAGAAGCTTTTATTAGCTGTGTTAGCTCTTTGCTACACACCATTTGCCTTTGCGCAAGTCAGTGGAACAGAGGGACAGAAGGAAGCCACCATCGAGGAATCCTCCTTTACTTTTACGGAGGCACAGTTGGGCGAGGATGATGATATGTCGCAGAATGTCACCATCATCAGCTCCAACAATAATATCTATGCCAATGAGGTGGGTTACCTGTTTTCACCCGTACGTTTCCGTTACCGTGCGTTCAATCAGCGTTTCAATGATGTATATATCAACGGCGTGCAGATGAACGACATGGAGAGCGGGCAGTTCCGCTACTCACTTGTGGGTGGTCTGAACCAGCAGACCAAAGGCGTGGAGTTCGCGCTACCCTTTGAGAACAACAATTTCTCTATGACGGGTATGGCAGGATCGAACAACTACAATTTCCGTCCGGCCAACATGGCTACCGGACAGCGACTGACGTTGACGGGCGCCAACCGTAACTACCTGGTGCGCGGCATGTACACCTACAACAGCGGACTAAACGAGAAGGGATGGGCCTACTCGGCCAATATCACCTACCGTTGGGCCAATGAGGGATATGTAGAAGGAACATTCTACAACTCACTGTCGTACTTCCTCGGCGTAGAGAAACTGTTAGGCGATCAGCACGAGCACGCCATCTCGTTCGTCACCTGGGGTAACCCCACCGAGCGCGCCTCACAGGGTGCCTCTACCGACGAGATGTACTGGTTGGCTAACAACAACCAGTATAACCCCTACTGGGGATGGCAAGACGGCAAGAAGCGTAACTCACGCGTGGTGCACGACTTCTCACCTACTGCCCTGTTGACATGGGACTGGAAGATCGATGACGATACCCGTCTGACCACCTCGCTGTTAGGCAGATACTCTATCTATAAGAGTACCAAACTGAACTACAACGACAGTGATAACCCGCAGCCCGACTACTGGAAGCTGCTGCCATCAAGCTACTACGACGTGTGGGATGAGACAGATATCCGTAACCGCACGGACCAGAACTTGGAGGATTGGAACACCTCTTATAAATATATGACGGCCAGCAAGCGCAACCGCCAGATCGACTGGGATAAACTGTATTACGCCAACCGACAGGTAAACGAACAAGGTGCCGACGCCATGTATTACCTGCAGGCCAAGCATAACGACAACCTGAACATCGCCTTCTCCACAGCGCTGCATAAGCAACTTACAAAGAACAGCATCTGGAATATCGGACTGCAGGCTGCCACGAATAAAGGCATGCACTACCAGACGATGGAGGATCTGCTGGGAGCAAACAATTTCCACAACCTGAACACCTACGCCATCGGCACCTATGCGCCCACCTCCGACGAGGTGCAGTATGACATGAACAACCCCAATGCGGTAGTGCGCGAAGGTGACAGGTTCGGATACGACTTCAATATCCTGGTGAACAAAGCCACGGCATGGACCAACTACGCACACAACTTCGGTAAGATACACCTCAATGCAGCCGCAAAGATCGGCGGTGTCACCATGCAGCGCGACGGTAAGATGCGCAACGGTATGGCCCCGGAGAACTCCTACGGCAAGAGCGGAACGGCAAAGTTCTTAGATGGTGGTGTGAAGATCGGAGCCACGATGAATCTCGGACACGGACATACCGTCTTGCTGGGTGCCGGTTATGAGAAACGGGCGCCACTGCCATCCACTGCATTTGTATCACCCGAGATCAACAACGACTTTGTAGTGAACCTCGACAACGAGAGCGTGCTGAGCTCAGAAGTGGGCTATCAGTATCAGAATGCCCGCATACACCTGAACATCAACGGCTACTACAGTCAACTGTCGGATGTCACGGAGTACCAGAACTTCTACTTCGACGATATCAACTCTTTCTCGTATGTCTCGCTTTCGGGCATCAAGAAAGCATACTACGGTGTGGAGGTAGGAATGAAATACAAGATCACCTCAAGTCTCGACTTCATGGCATTGGGAACTATCAGTGAGGCGAAGAACACCAACAACGCCAATGTATGGTATATGAAATCCACCTCGGGAACCTTCAACGACGCCAACGGCGGTAAGCCCGAGACTGTATATAATAAGAACATGCGCGAGGCCGGAACGCCATTGACGGCTGCCAGCGTAGGACTGAGCTACCATGCCAGTGGATGGTTCATCGACGTGAACTGCAACTACTACGACCGTATCTATCTCTCCTACTCACCCAGCTACCGCTACGGCAGTACGCTGCAGGGCAGACAAGAGGTGAACGGTGATGTATACGACAACGAAGGAAATATCCTGGAGTCAGCTTTGGCACAGGCTGAGGGCAAGGGCGGATTCATGGTAGATGCCAGCATCGGCCGTACGATCCGCATGAAGCACGGCAACCTGTCGATCAACCTCAGCATCACGAATCTGCTGAACAATACCAAGCTATGTACGGGCGGATACGAACAAAGCCGAAGCGACTATACCGCATCGGGTAACGTACGTGCGTACAAGTTCTCTCTCAATCCGAAGAAATACTATGCTTACGGCACTAACGGAATGATTAACCTTGCTTATAAATTCTAAAAACATGACAAAGATGAAAGATATAAAATATATTCTGTTAGCGTTGATCTGTTGTATGGCAACCAGTTGTATGGATGACGACTGGGAGAACCCCTACCCCGTGAGCAGTCCGTATGGCAACAGGAATCTCACAGAGACAAACGTCATCACCATCAAACAACTGAAAGACCAGTATACGTCAGTAATCTTCAACTCCACCAATTCGTATAAGGAGATTACCGATGATATCCAGATTAAGGGATATGTCACGGGTAACGATATCGGTGGAAATATCTACAACGAGGTAGCTATCGACGACGGCACCGGGGCCCTGCTGGTTTGCATCGCACAGGGCGGACTGTTCAGTTATATGCCGGTAGGCACAGAGATCCTCATTGATCTGAAGGGATTATATATTGGAGGCTACGGTCAGCAGCCGGAACTCGGCACTCCTTACACCAACAAGAACGGCGCCAGCTACGTAAGTAGGATGAGCCGTATCCTCTGGAACGACCATTTCAAGATCCTGAATACCAGCGACAAGGGAGTTATCACACCCATAGAGTTTGACAAAAGCAAATACCGCGATGCCGACTACATCCAGGAGAACTGCGGCAAACTGATGACCATCAAGGGTGTCACCTTCAAGAAAGGCGACGGCAAGACCACCTTCGCCCCAGATAAGGAGAAGGATGCGGCCAACAGCGTGAACAGAGGATTGGTAGGACTGAACGACAGTTATATGGTGGTGCGCACCAGTACCTATGCCAATTTTGCTGCCGATGCCCTGCCTACGGGCACCGTGAACATCACGGGTATCTTCACCCGTTATCGCTCTACGTGGCAGATACTCATCCGCACGGCTGAGGACATTGAGATTATAAACCAATAAAAGAAAAGTATAAAAAAAACAAGATAACATGAAAAAGATTATTTATTCCGTGTTCATGATGGTCATGGTGACCATGGCATTTACAAGCTGTGCGGATGTACCGATGCCCTACGACGACCCCAACCAGGCAGCTATCGATGAGGAGGGGTCTACCATTGAGCCTGAGGGTCTCGGTACGGCAGACGATCCCTATAACGTAGCGGCTGCCAACGCACTGATCGAGTCGGGTGAGGCACCCAGCACCAACGTATATGTAAAAGGTAAGATCGTATCCATTAAGGAGATCGATACCGGTTCATTCGGTAATGCCACCTTTTATATCTCCGACGACGGTACATCAAAGGATCAACTCACCGTGTATCGCTCCAAGAGTCTTGGTAACAAGAACTTCAAATCAGAAGAGGAGATCAAAGACGGCGACGAGGTGGTTATCTGCGGTGTGCTCGTCAACTACAACGGCACTTACGAGTTTACCCAGGGTTGTTATATCTACTCCCTCAATGGCGAGACAAGTGGAGGAGGAACTCCGAGTGGGCCAGTAGCTGGATCAGGAACCTTAGAGGATCCGTATAACGTAGCAGCAATCAGCCAATTGGCAGCATCGTTAGCATCCAATGCCAAGAGTGATAACGTCTATTTCAAGGGTAAGGTCGTTTCTATCGCCGTTGACAGGAATGGTGTTCCGCAGAATTACGACTCAGGATTCGGTAATGCCACATTCTATATCTCTGATGACGGCACGGAGAACGGACAATTCTATGTATATCGTGCACTCTATCTCGGTAACAAAGAATATACCAACGGCGATCTGTTAAAGGTAGGTGACGAGGTAATCTTGTATGGTAAAGTTACCAACTATAATGGTAACACCCCGGAAAGTTCACAGAAAGAGTGTTACCTCTACTCACTTAACGGTAAGACCGAAGGTCCTGGCGGTGGTGGCGGTGGCTCTACCGGCACTCCTTCCGGCACAGGTACTGAGGCAGATCCCTATAACGTTGCCGCTATCACCAACGTAGCCACAGCATTGGCTTCTAACGCCAAGAGCGACGATGTCTATTTCAAGGGTAAGGTAGTATCCATCGTTAATGACAAGAACGGTAAGGCTCAGAATTACGACTCGGGCTACGGTAATGCGGTATTCTATATCTCTGATGATGGAACATCCAACGGTCAGTTCTTGGTTTACAGAGCCTTGTACTTCGACAATAAAGACTATACCAGCGGTGATGTCCTGAAAGTAGGTGACGAGGTAATCATGCATGGTAAGGTTACCAACTATAATGGTAACACCCCAGAAAGTTCACAGAAAGAGTGTTACCTCTACTCACTTAACGGGAAGAAGTCAGACGGCAGCAGCTCTGGTGGCGGTGGCAGTTCTTCCGGTGATGCCGTCGCAAAAGACGTTAGTGGCAATACGCTGACGCTTACCGTGAATGGTGTGACTGCCTCAAGCAACAAGGTATCTGTGGATTTCAACGCCCAAGGATGGAAAGATGCACAAGAAGTCTCCTCTGTAACACTTTCTGATGGTACTGTTATCAACATCTCTAAGGGTGAGGGATCAACAACTCCTAAGTTCTATGATGGAACGAAAGGTATTCGCTTGTATGCTAAAAACACCTTAACCATCACCAGTGCCAACAAGGGTATAGCAAAGGTGGTGTTGACTTGCGACAAGCAAGGCAGCACCGACTATATCGGTAACGAGACGCTCAAGGCTTCAAGCAGTGGCAAATCAATGACGATCACCAATGAGCATACATCTGCGTCTGGCGGAACACAGTTGCGCGTACAGACGATGGAGATAACTTACGCTCAATAAATGAAATAATTACGAAAATATTTGGCGGGCTGCAAAATTATGCTTACCTTTGCAGCCCGAAATATTAATCAATAAGAAAATAAAGAAATGAAAAAAGGTATTCATCCAGAAAACTATCGCCCCGTCGTATTCCGTGATATGTCCAACGGCGATATGTTCCTTACACGTTCTACATGCAAGACAACAGAGACAGTAGAATTTGAAGGCGAAACTTACCCAGTGGTAAAAGTAGAAATCTCTAACACCTCTCACCCGTTCTATACTGGTAAGAGCACGCTCGTGGACACCGCAGGTCGTGTTGACCGCTTCATGAGCCGTTACGCAAAGAGTACTGCTAAGAAGTAATTATATACCTTATTATATAATACATTATCATAAGGTGCGTCAGCGAGTAGTTGCATATGCCCGCTGACGTACCTTTTTTCTTGTTAAGCCTATGAAATATCCAATATATCTGTCCTTGCTCAGTCTGTCATTATTGCTTTTCACCGCTTGTGGAGGCAGCGACGATGATGATAATGGTGGTGGCTCATCCAATGCAAATGCCAACACCAACCGTAATATTTCTGTCACCCAACCGGAAATCAGCAGATTGGAATTTCCAAAGGTGAAAGGCGACAACAACAGTTTTGTGGTGATCCACAAGGTAAACAACTCACCCGATCCAGATGGTGTGAACTATTCCATCGAGTGGGATAAGAGCCTGAAGGCACAGCGTTGGACTTGCTATCAGATGAATAAGGGATATGCTGGAAGTAGTGGGCGTAGCGATGCATGGGCAGAAGATCCGGATATTCCCTCGGCCTACCGTTTAGACGATTCACGATCCTACTACTCAGGATCAGGATTCACCAGAGGACACATCATCCCGTCGGCCGACCGCCAGTATTCTCTTTCTGCCAACAGACAGACATTCTACTATAGTAATATGCACCCGCAATACTATGCCTTTAATGCAGGCGACAACTATAGCAGTCCGTGGATTCGATTAGAAGATCTTGTGCGCACATGGACCCGCCGCTCATACACCGACACCTTATACGTCTGTAAGGGTGGCACGATCGATAGTGAGGAGAATATCCTCATGCGCATCAAGAATGAGCTCATCGTTCCCAAATACTTCTTCGTGGCTTGTCTGGCAAAGAACAAGACCGGTTATGCGGCCATCGGCTTCTACATCAAGCATGACAACAACGACCATGGCAGTGATCCGCTATCCGACTATGCCATGAGCATCGATCAGTTGGAGCAGAAGACAGGCATCGACTTCTTCTGTAACCTGCCTGACAATGAAGAGAAAAAGGTGGAAAGCAGCTACTCACTCAATGTATGGGGAATCCAATAGGGATTTCCCTATTTCTTTTATAGGAATTACCTTTGTGGTATATGTAAAAAACCATATCTTTGCAGTAGAAATAAAAGATAAGTTTACTCATTTAAACGATTACGACTATGAAGCGAATGACTAACTTGATGGTTATGGTACTACTGGCCATGCTGTCGATGACAATAGTTTCCTGCGAGGAAGATGACGAGGATGTAGCATACAACCTCGAAGGAACATGGGTTGGTTCTGTAAAGAGCGAGTATTTCGACCGTCGTTACGGATATACCACAGAGTGGACCGACGTACAGTTGGAATTCTACAAGGACCCCTATCTCTATGCCGAGGGCTCCGGTAGGGAGGTTGACTATAACGGTCGCTACTATTCTTCTGTGACTGGTTTCAACTACTCTGTTCGTAACCACGTGATTTACATCGACTACTACGATGGCACCCATATCGCCATCTACAACTACAGACTGTGGATGAATGAGTTCTATGGTGAGTTCCACGACTACTACACCGGCGAATACCTGGCTTCCTTCGAATTTGAACGGTTAGATTACGGTTGGAACTACGGATATAACAAGTTGAAGGAGAACCTCACCGATCAGGTCATCAAGTTGGATGAATAATCTTCACGACACTGCCGCCTATTTTCATCGGTTAAAAATCGATAAAATAGGCGGTAAATGTTTGTTTATAAAATAAAATGATTATCTTTGTCAGGATAAAAATATATTAATAATTAGTATACAGAAATGAAAACCGTTTATGATTTCTCTGTCAAGGACAGAAAAGGGAAAGATGTTTCTTTGAAGGAATATGCCAATGAAGTGCTGCTCATCGTGAACACCGCTACGAAATGCGGCTTTACTCCCCAGTACGAAGAACTGGAAAAACTCTATGAGAAATACCACAGTCAGGGTTTTGAGATTTTGGATTTCCCCTGCAACCAGTTTGGTCAGCAGGCTCCCGGACGTGACGAAGAGATTCATGAATTCTGTAAGTTGAACTACGGCACAGAGTTCCCACGCTTCAAGAAGATTAAAGTAAACGGTCCGGATGCAGATCCCTTGTATCAGTTCCTGCAGGAGCAGAAAGGTTTTGCCGGATGGGATATGGAGCATCCTATCGCCCACATCCTTGATGACATGCTCACGAAGGCTGATCCCAACTATAAGGAGAAGGCAGATATCAAGTGGAACTTCACCAAGTTCTTGACTAACAAGAAAGGTCAGGTCATTGCCCGCTTTGAGCCCACGACAAAGGTGGAGGTTATCGCTGCAAAGATCGAAGAACTATTAGCCCAATAATTTATTAGCAATATTATGGAACATGTAAAATGTTTGATTATCGGCAGTGGACCCGCTGGGTACACTGCTGCTATTTATGCCGGTAGAGCCAATATCCAACCGGTAGAATACTGTGGTATGCAGACGGGTGGTCAGCTGACACAGACAACAATCGTAGAGAACTTCCCTGGTTATCCCGAAGGTGTGGATGCCAACCAGATGATGATGGAGATCCGCGAGCAAGCAGAGCGTTTCGGTGCGGATATCCGTGACGGTGTTATCGTGAAAGCCGATTTCAGCAAGGCTCCTTATGTGCTCACCACTGAGGAGGGTCATGAGATAGCTGCCGACACTGTGATTATCGCCACTGGTGCCAGTGCGAAGTACTTAGGATTGGAAGACGAGAAGAAATACAATGGTATGGGTGTGAGTGCCTGTGCTACCTGCGACGGTTTCTTCTATCGCAAGAAGGTATGTGCCGTAGTGGGTGGTGGTGACACGGCCTGTGAAGATGCCCTCTACCTGTCAGGATTGTGCAAGAAGGTATACCTCGTGGTTCGCAAGCCTTTCCTGCGCGCCTCTAAGATCATGCAGGAGCGTGTGATGGAAGCCGAGAATATCGAGATTCTCTTTGAGCATAACGCTACCGGACTGTATGGAGAAAACGGTGTGGAAGGTATGCACGTAGTAAAGCGTAAGGGTGAGGCTGATGAGACCCACTATGATGTGGCTATCGACGGATTCTTCCTCGCTATCGGTCATAAGCCCAACTCTGATGTATTCAAAGAGTGGTTGGATACCGATGAGGTAGGATATATCAAGACTATCGGTAATACCCAGTCAACGAAGGTTCCTGGTGTCTTCGTAGCCGGTGATGTATGTGATCCCAACTATCGTCAGGCCATCGTAGCTGCAGGCACTGGTTGTAAGGCTGCCCTGGAGGCTGAGCGCTATCTCCAGACATTGAGGTAATTGCTGGTGTAGAGTTTAGAGTTTAAAGATAGCCCTTTAGGGCGACAGAGCATAGGCGGGGGCGTAAGCCCCCGTTTTAATGATAGCCCTTTAGGGCGAGAGAAAATAGGCGGGGATGTAAATCCCCGTTCTTAATTGAATACAAAAAGAGGAGTGCATATCTACTGTTGATATGCACTCCTTTATTTATATGTTTTCTAATCTTTTATCCTACAGATATCTGACGGGCCACCTTTACCTCTTCTTTCACAATCTTCGGCAGCACTACGGTCAAGACGCCATCATTTACGTTTGCGGCAATCTTATCACGGTTCACGTCATCCGGCAAGATCAGTGTCTGCTCGTAGGTTGAGTAAGAGAACTCGCGGCGCAGATAGTGCACGCTCTTATCCTCCTCATTAGCCTCCTTCTTGTTCTCCATCTTGATATTCAGGTTACCCTCATGGTTGATGGTCACCATGAAATTCTCCTTCTTCATGCCCGGAGCAGCCAGTTCTACGGTATACTCAGTCTTACTCTCTTTTACGTTGATGGCCGGCGCCGTTACATTTACTCTCGATACGATATCTGTATCAAAGAAATCGTTGAACACTTCTGGCAACCAGTTACTTCTTCTTGCAAATGTTGGATACAACATAATTATTACCTCCTATTTATTTTTTAATGATTAACTTATTTATCACCCTTCGCATCAAGTAGCTTCGGATGTTCATCTACCTTTTATGCAAGATACATACCAAACAAAAAGGAGTGCCATTTTGGCACTCCCAGTAAGACATATTGTCAACGCCCTTTTTATTCCATCTCCTTACGGTCGTCGATATTATCACCCTCTGTCGGGCGCATCTCCTCCTCGAAGTCGGTGATACCGTTCTTTACAAGGATATTATACCAAGTGAAGAGCTTACGGATATCGCTGTCGTGTACGCGGTCACGATCAAAGTCAGGAAGGATCTCTGCGAAATAGCTGCGCAGTTCCTCACTCTTACACTTCTTGAAATTGAAAGATATCTCGTTGCCGTTCTCCTTATTGCGCAGATTTGCCAGGATGGTCATCAAGGGAACATCCTCAGCATCGGTATACATAGCGATGTCTGCCAGTGAGGTGACACGATCGGTAGCGAATACCGGCATACGCTTATGTGTATCGTCCAATGCCTCAACGATCAGATTACCCTTACCTCTTGACACTAATTTATAAAGTCCCGGTTTTCCGGAAACAGAAAGAATTGTCTGTACCATTATTCTTTAATCTTTTAATTGATGTAATATATTATCTATTTGTTTATCTAAGTCCATGATGCCATCATTGACGATCTCATAATCACTTCCTGCGATGACATCCTCTTGCGGCCACTGTTTGTTGATCCACTCCAACGTTTTCTCCCTGCTGATACCATCACGCTGCATCACCCGCTGGATACGCACTTCCTCAGGAGCACTCACACAGATGATGATATCGAAGTGTCGGTATAGTCCGCTATCAAACAAGATGGCACTCTCCATCCACTCGGTCTCTGCTGCAAGATAATCCTGGTATACCGCGGGATGAACGATGGCATTAACAGCCAGGGTGTTCTCATCCGACTGCATCATGAAGGAAGCAATCACCGGTTTGTTGAGTCGTCCGTCTATATATGCCTCCTCCCCTATCAGTTGCTGTAGTCCTTTTCTAATAACAGGCGAGTCAACCATCAGTCGTTTGGCATTCGAGTCGCAGTCGTAAACCACGATGCCACGTTTCTCCAACAACCGGCATACATAACTCTTTCCACTGCCAATACCGCCCGTGATAGCAATCCTACGCTTTTCCATGTTATTCTCCTTCTAAAAGATAGTCTACCTGATCAATCTCCGGATGTGGATTTCTTACGCCATGAGGAGCCATCCTCACATACAGCTTACATTTCTCTGAAGGATTAGCCACGATATCGTTATAATCGGCTATTACAGAAAACTGTTCAGGGTGGATACTACGGAAGGTGGATGCACCGGCCACGAATATCACCTTGATACGTGACGGGAATGTTCTGAGGATCTTTCCCGGTGGGGTGTTGATCGTCGTGACAGGCACTTCGATACTTGCCTCGGTGAGGATATCCGGGTAGATAGACACCTCCACCTTCGACGGGACACATTTCACGCCACTGATCTTCGCCAGATTGACTGTCTTGACGATCGTATCAGATAGGTTACGCAAATCCATCCGCTCGGTGGCAATACTCTTTATACTATCGAGCTTCGCCTTGCCTGCATATACCGTAACCTGCTCAGGATTGAACTTCACCTTAGCGATATAATAGCTCTGACTGGGCACAAGCGTACCCTGCAATCGCAAGCCCACCTTCTTACTCTCACCGTAGTTATAGGTATAGTCAAAGCGGTCGGGCTTGAGCGAAACGATCTTTGTCGACTTGAACAGATGCTGATAAATCAGTTTTTGCAACTCTGACGAGGTGACGACGCCCTTACCATTCCCTTTATTATACGAGTTGAAATTGATGGTTATCGGCATCGCCCCACCATATATATAGGGTGCCAGAGAGAATCCCCTGTCACGTAGCGTCACTCGCAGGGTGTCCTCCGTATTACTTGTCACCACTACCTTCTTCGGTATCTTGTCAAGAGACAATGGTATCTTTACCTCTCGCTCGTAGGTATCGTTCAAAGCCATCATCAGCCAGAAGATGCCACTGAGCAGGAGGAAAAACAAGAAAATCAGAAATTCCTTGTTCATCCAACTGAACAAGAGATTTCTGATGAATTGGGTAATGCGTGACGACATGCTTATTTAGCCTGTGCCTGTACAGATGAAGAAGCGTCAGCGAAGACATATCCACGGTCTACGCGGATCACTACGCCACGTGCAATCTCTACCTCTATCGTATTTGTCGCAGCATCAATACGCTTTACTGTTCCGTAGATACCGCCGCCGGTAACCACCTTTGAACCTTCCTGAAGCGCATTCTGGAAAGCACGGATCTCTTTCTGTTTCTTCTGCTGCGGACGGATCATGAAGAACCACATGATAGCAAACAGAGCCACCATCATAATCAGGAAGCTCATACCGCCACCTTGTCCCTGTGCTGCCTGAGCAGCTAAAAATACTGTTGTCATACCTATTCTTTATTTGTTTGATTATCCTTATTAACATTCTCGGGTCGCTCGGGCATCACCTTCATCATCTTACCGGTATGGATCAGATAACGGGCAATGGCATCAAGCATACCATTGATATAGTTGGCGCTCTTAGGAGTGCTGTACATACGGGCCAGACTGACATACTCGTTGATGGTGACATTGACAGGTATCAACGGGAAGGTGAGCATCTCGGCAATGGCAATCTGCATGATCACCACATCCATATAAGCCAGTCGGGAGAAGTCCCAGTTGCGACTGGTCTCACTCATATACCGCTGATACTGGTCGGCATTGAGGATCGTGGCACGGAAGAGTTTACGGGCAAAGTCCTTCTCTTCGATATCCTTGTACTCTGGCAGCAGTTCCTGTTTCGACTTGTTCTTCGGATCGAAGCGCTTGATCGTCTTCAGCACAAAGGTATCCACCACCTCTTTATCATCATTCCAATACAGACTCTTCTCCTCCAACAGAGCATCCAGGTCGTCATTCTCCATGATGAATGTCTTATACAACTTACGCCACAACTCACGGTCGGCCTCATACGAGTCGTCATCGCTCTCCATATAGTCGGTATATACTTGCGACTGCTGGATGAGCAGGTAGAGCTTACGCACAAACTCGACATCGTTCTCCCATGTCTGTTTCTGACTCTCCTCAAACTCGTTGAGCATCTTGTTCTCTTCCAACTGCAGGGCAAACTTATTGTATGCGAACTTATCAGAAGGCTCCGGCAGGCCTTCACGCTTGGCTCGGGCAGTACCTACCTCCACAAAATGCCGTGCCTCCTTGGTGATAGCCACAATAAGCGACAACAGGTAATTGTATAAGTCGTAGGATTTGGCCAAACTAAACAATAATTCTTTCTCAGCACTATCCATATTCTTACTACCATTCTGGTAATAGGCATATGTCAGCTGGACAATCTTAATTCTTATGAGTTCTCTATTTATCATTTTCGCTTGTCGTTCCTTATAGTAATCGATGTGTATTTCGTTTGCAAAATTATAGAAAATAGGTTAGATTTGCAAGAAAAAGGACTTATTTTTATAATATAAATGAAAATCACGAGGATAAGGATATGCCCACCAACGTTTTTACTGGAAATATTTTGTTATTTCGAAGAATTGTTGTAATTTTGCACCGCTTTTTCCGAAGCACATTCTCGTGTGATGGTGAATTAAGCATTTTTGTTTAACAACTTAATTTAGAGTAACACATTTAATTATGAAAGAAATTGCTGTAAAAGGTCAGAAAAGAACCGAGACCGGTAAGAAGGCTACCCGTGAGTTGAGAAAAGAGGGACTGATTCCCTGTAACCTCTATGGTGAGAAGAGAGGTGAGAACAACCTGCCAGAGGCATTGGCATTCGCTGTGACTGCCGCTGAGATGCGTAAGGTAGTTTACTCTCCCAACATCTATGTAGTGAACCTCGAGATCGACGGTGAGATGCACAAGGCTATCATCAAGGAGTTGCAGTTCCACCCAGTAACAGATCAGCTGTTGCACGCTGACTTCTATGAGATCAACGCTGAGAAGCCTATCACTATCGGTATTCCTGTTAAACTGAACGGTTTGGCACAGGGTGTTCGCGACGGTGGTCGTCTGAGTCTGATCGTACGTAAGGTGAACGTTACCGCTAAGTACACCGACATTCCTGAGACACTCGACATCGACGTTACCAACCTGACTATCGGTAAGAGCATTAAGGTAGGTCAGCTGCAGTTCGACAACCTGGAGATGGCTACCAGCAAGGAGGTTGTGGTTTGCACCATCAAGGCTACACGTAAGTCTAACGCTGCCGCTCAAGATGCTGAAGCAGCTGAGTAATCTGTTACGCTCTCTATTCTCTCATCAAGAAAAAGAAGAGGAACAGATGGAAAAGTATCTGATTGTTGGTTTAGGAAACCCCGGTGACCAATACGCCGGGAATCGCCACAACACAGGATATATGGTATTGGACGCTTTTGCTAAGGCGTCCAATATTATTTTTGAGGATAAGCGTTACGGCTATGTGGCTGAGACATCGCTGAAAGGCAGGAAGATCATTTTGTTGAAACCCACCACGTTTATGAATCTCAGTGGCAACGCGGTAAGATACTGGTTGCAGAAAGAGAATATCGACCAGCAGCACATGCTTGTCGTCGTGGATGAGCTGGCCCTTCCCTTAGGTACCTTCCGACTGAAGGCTAATGGCAGCAACGGTGGTCATAACGGACTCGGGCATATCCAGCAGTTGATCGGACAGCAGTATCCTCGATTGAGAATGGGTATCGGCAACACCTTCCAGCAAGGGCATCAGGTAGACTGGGTGCTGGGCAACTTCTCAGCAGAGGAGCAGCAGATCCTGCAGCCGGCCATCGATACCGCCGTAGAGATCATCAAGAGTTTTGTATTGGCAGGCATCGATATCACGATGAACCAATATAACAAGAAAGGTAAGACTCCCCAACAACCTGCAAAGAAAGAAGCATAACCATGGAGAAAGATCAGGCAAGGATAGACAAATGGCTGTGGGCCTCACGTATCTTCAAGACACGCACCATCGCCGCTGATGCGTGTAAGAACGGGCGTGTCACCATTAATGGGGTGAACGTAAAGCCCAGCAGACCGCTGAAGGTTGGCGAGGTGGTAGATGTGAAGAAGCCCCCTGTCACCTACTCTTTCAAAGTGCTGAAATGTATCGAGCAGCGTGTGGGAGCCAAGCTGGTGCCTGAGATCTATGAGAATGTGACCGATCCCAAGCAGTATGAACTGTTGGAGATGAGCAGGATCAGTGGATTTATTGATCGTGCCCGAGGCACCGGGCGACCCACCAAGAAAGATCGCCGTGCCATGGAAGCCTTCACAGAGCCCGTCATCTTCGGTTTTGATGATGACTGGGATGATGATGACGATGATGAAGAATAACCGCTATTGGTTATTCTCCATGTTATTCCTGCCGTCGTTCAAAAGCATACGGAACTCATGCGGTGTCATGCCGATAGCATCCTGGAACTTCCGGTTGAAGGTACGTATCACAGAGAAGCCTGCCTCCTGTGCACAGGCTGCCACACCCCACATGGGTTTCTCCTGCAGGTAATACATCGAGCGCAGTAATCGCAGATAGTCGAGATAGTCATCCACCGTCTTATGTACCGGTGAGCGACGGAACAAATCCACGATGCGCGTCTGCGTAGTGCCTACCAGTTCGGCCACCTCCTTCAGGCTATAGTCAGGATCCTGATACGCCAGACTCTCCTCCAACTTCGTCTCGATGATAGCCATCAGTTCATCATCATCCCGCAGATCGGCATGGCGGAGCAGTTCCTTGTGCCTGATCACCAGCTCCTTCAACATCTGTATCCGTCGGCGCACGTCGTAATAGACATCCAACTGCTGTGCCAGCAGCATATTACGGTTGACAAGGTCGAACTGTGTCAGCCGCAGTTCTTCCACCTGATGCTCCAGTTCGGCGATACGATCCTCATATTCTTGTTTAGTCATATCAAGCAATCATTTTAATGACAATCAGATTAATTTGATTGCAAATATATAAAATAATTCATAAAATAGTTTCTGTTTGGAGCAAAAAAATAGGGACAGATGCATATCATACTCATTTCGGTATCACTTCTGCCCCGGTTGATTACTTATATTCATATTACTAACTCTTATTTGATCATGAACTTCCTTTGATGGAACAAGGTCACATCCTCAAATATCTCCACGGTCTTGCTACCTATGGTGAACAAGCTCGTACCTTTTTTAAACATATTAGCTATCATAACTCTTACAGTTTTAGAGTGAATACATTTACTGTTACACCTTATTGATATGGTGTGGTATCGTTACTTATGAGCGAGGGGTCATGCCTGTGCACATAGCCAAAAACATAAAACCACTAATCTTACCGCTCTTCTTCTGTGAATTTAAAATTGCCTTCATAATCGTTGTCTTTTAATTGTTAATACTAAATTTACTTATTTGTTATTGATGTCTTTTGTCCTTTAGACATTGCAAAGATAAGCAGCAAATTCACTGACAGAAAATATTTTCAGGTGTTTCTCTTTAATTCGTATGGACAACATCCGCCATAACAGACAATCCAAAGAAACGCGCCCCATTCTTGTCCACAATGATAAAGAAATGCAATTTTTTATGATATCAACAGACCTTTTTAGATAAAGCCACACAATTAATTTGGCTTTTTACACACTAACTTGTATCTTTGCAAAGACTAAAAGCACAAACCATTCATGAAAAAGACGGAGAAACAGATGGCAATGGCAGCCGCTGAGTTTGCGGAGCGGTGGAAAGACAGGGGATACGAAAGAGGCGAGTCGCAACCTTTTTGGATCGACCTGCTCTCTAATGTATATGGTATAGAGACACCATCAGATGGATTCATACGTTTTGAAGACCACCGAATGGTGGATTCCTCCAACTTTATCGATGGCCGAATCCCTACTACCCGTGTGCTGATAGAGCAAAAATCCTTAGGAAAAGACTTACGGGCACCCATCAGGCAAAGCGATGGTTCTCTGCTTAATCCGTTTCAGCAAGCACGAAGATATGTCGTTGGCATGCCTGTTTCTGAGCATCCCCGTTGGATTGTCACCTGCAACTTCTCAGAGTTTCTTGTCTACGATATGGAGCATCCCAACAGCGAGCCCGAACAGATACTACTTGAGAATTTAGGTAAGGAGTATTACCGGCTGTCATTCCTGGTTGACACCAAGAGCGAGCATCTAAGCAAAGAGATGGAAGTCTCCATGCAGGCAGGAGAGATCGTCGGAAGGATTTACGAGGCTTTACTGAGACAGTATGACGACGATTCACCCGAAGCGCTTCGTTGGCTGAACATTCTTTGTGTACGTATCGTATTCTGTCTCTATGCAGAAGATGCGGGAGTATTCATGCACGATCAGTTTCATGACTATCTTTCACACTACGAGGCTGAGGATATCCGTAATGCTCTGATTCGACTATTTGAAATTTTAAACACCCCTATAAACGAGCGAAGTAAATATCTGAAGGATGATCTCAAAGCATTCCCTTATACCAATGGTGGACTATTTGAAGAACAGATAGAGATCCCACAGTTTACGGAAGAACTGAAACAGACCTTACTGAGGAATGCCAGTCTTGACTTCGATTGGAGTGAGATATCCCCTACCATCTTTGGAGCCGTGTTCGAATCCACATTGAATCCTGTGACCCGCCGCACTGGCGGCATGCACTATACCAGCATCGAGAACATCCATAAAGTCATTGACCCGCTGTTCTTGAATGACCTCCGACGTGAACGGGATGAGATACTGGAAGAAAAGGTGGAGCGTCAGCGCCGCAAGAAGCTCGACGCCTTTCAAGATAAGTTGGCTTCACTCACCTTTCTTGATCCTGCCTGCGGATCCGGAAACTTCCTTACAGAGACCTACCTTTCACTACGTCGGTTAGAAAATGAGGTTATCCGCGAACGATATCACGGCCAGGCATTCCTTGGCTTTGAGGAAGTAAATCCTATCAAAGTGAGTATCCAGCAATTCTACGGTATAGAGATTAACGACTTTGCCGTGACTGTCGCCACGACAGCCCTCTGGATCTCAGAGGCACAGATGCTCAGAGAGACAGAGAAGATTATCCGTCATGACATTGATTTCCTGCCACTGAAAAGCTACAGCAACATCAGAGAGGGGAATGCCTTGAGGATGGACTGGAACATGATAGAAGTAACAACAGACATTCCTACGATCCACGCTAAGAATGTGCATTTGATCGTTGAGCCAGAACCACAGTTCGCCAGTGAGGAATCTGCAGGGTATGAAGATATCAATATCATTACCCACCGCTTCGACGGTAAAGCCATGCCATTTAAAACCCAACGTTACGAAGTTCACTACGACTACATCATGGGTAATCCGCCGTTTATAGGAGCACGTCAGATGAACAGTGAGCAGAAGAAGGATGTCATCAATATCTTTGGCGAGAGATGGAAGAATGTCGGTAACCTTGATTACGTATGCTGCTGGTATAGAAAAGCCTGGAACTTGATAAAGCATAGCGATGCAAAATCTGCTTTTGTATCAACTAATAGTATTTGTCAGGGTGAACAGGTATCAAATCTCTGGCAACCATTGATGGAAGACGGGTTACACATAGATTTTGCATATCGAACTTTCAGATGGGATAGCGAATCATCACAAAAGGCCAAAGTTCATTGTGTCATAGTTGGTTTTAGCAAGGATGATTATAAAGAAAGAGAGTGCTTGTTGTTTGAAAACGATAAGATGACCAAAGTCAGTCATATTAATGCCTACTTGATGGATGCACCGGATGTATTCATAGGCAGCAAGCCTAAACCACTTTGCGATGTGCCAAGGATAGGCATTGGTAATCTTCCTATCGACGGTGGTAACTATCTTTTTGCAAAAGAAGAGATGAACGAATTCGTAAAAAAAGAACCTAAGTCTGCACAATACTTCAAACCATGGTATGGATCAGAGGAGTTCATCCATCAGAAACCACGCTATTGTCTTTGGTTAGGTGGTTGCTCACCAGCAGAATTAAGGCAGATGCCACATTGTATGAAACGTATCGAAGCAGTTAGGGATATGAGACTTGCGAGTAACCGTGCATCCACACGTAAGTTGGCAGACAGACCTACTCGTTTTAGTACAGAGAACATGCCAGATACGAATTACATCATTATTCCTAAAGTCTCATCAGAACGTCGTCGTTACGTTCCGATGGGATTCATGTCACCTGATGTTTTGGCCAGCGATCTTGTATTTATTATCCCTGATGCCACACTTTATCACTTTGGGATACTTGAAAGTAATGTTCACATGGCATGGATGCGGGCTGTATGTGGCCGACTAAAAAGTGACTATCGCTACTCAAAGGATGTCGTCTATAACAACTTCCCATGGCCTGCCCCGACAGATGCGCAGAAAGCCAAGATCGAACTAACCGCGCAAGCCATTCTTGACGCTCGGGCTAAATATCCGGATTCATCGTTAGCCGACCTCTACGACGATTTGACCATGCCCATAGAACTGCGCAAGGCTCACCAAGACAACGACCACGCCGTGATGCAGGCGTATGGCTTTGATGTCAAGACCATGACGGAGAGTCAATGTGTTGCCGAATTGTTTAAGCTATATCAGGAAATAGTAACTCAGTAATGAAATAAGCATTAAATACTGTTTCCATAGTTATTACCGAAGAGAGTATTATGTACTAAAACTGGGAGTCCTGATACATAAAACTGGGAGTTTTAAGTACTAAAAGTGGGAGTCCTATGTATTAAAACTATGAGTCCGGAGTACTTGGACTGGGAGTCCGGAGGCTCCGGACTCATAGCAATGTGTAGTTCTGAATAACATATGACCTGATAGAAGCGGTCGTAGGCTTTATGGAATGTATCTTCACTCTGTCTCAGGAAAAAGAAGAATGCCCGTATCCATAGACACGAGCATTCTCTGATATGGTTGTAGTGTTTATCGTCTGCCGCCGAAGCCACCGGGGCGTCCACCACCCCAGCCTCCTCGGCCGCCGCCCCAACCGCCGCGGTTGCCGAAGCCACCACGACGATCACCGCCAGGACCACCAGGACCTCTCATCTGCTCACGGGCTTCCTTACCACCGAAGATATTCAGACGATAGATGACATGTAACATAGCATAGCTGTTGATATTATTATACTCGGTATCACTACGCTGCATGGCATTGACCGAACGACTGTAGTTGCTCTGTTGATGAAGGATATCATAGAACTGCAGACTCACGGTGAGCGGTTTACCCTTCAGGAACGTCTGGGATATCTGGGCATTCCATATCAGTTCGTTGGTATTCATCGACGCATCATTATATCCTCTACGACTCTGGTTGTGGATATCTGTTGAAAGACTGCTGCCCCAGGGTGCAAACAGGTTGATACCACCTCCATAAGAGAACTGCCAAGTATCGAGGTTGCTCTGACTCTGGAGCAGGTTGCGGGTATGGGTGTAGTTAACTGATCCGTCGACAGACAACTCTATCCAATCCTTACGGAAGCTACCCTGCAGTCGTTCTCTGAGGAAGGTGGTGCGGGTGGTATTCTTCTGCGCAGCCTTCAGTGCGTCTACATAGAGATAACCCACATAATTGTTGTAACTACCCATGGTAAAGGTATTGATGTTCCACACACCGGCAGAGTCGATGGCGGTATTGAACATAACACCTAAGTTGGCATTCCAGTTACCGTTGATGTTCTCCGGTCTTGTAGTACGTCCACCAGTACGCTCATCGTACGTCACCATGTTACTGATCGAGTTCGACGTGGTGCTATAATTGGCAAATGTCATGATACCACGCTGATGGCTCTGGATATAGGTGTTATAGAACAGCTCGAAATTATTGGTGAACGACGGTTTCAAACCGGGATTACCCTTGGTGATATTCAGCGGGTCGCTATCGTCGGTGATATCCAACAGATTACTCATCGAAGGCTGCTCGGTACGCCCACGGTAATTGATACGCAACTCCGTCACGTCATTGGGATTATAACGGAAGTCGAGGGTCGGCGTGAAGTTCACCACATTACGGGTGGTATCGGTATGCACACCTCTGTAATCCTGCACAAACTTATTATTCTGTGCCTGCAGCATCACACCGGCATTCAACTTATACTTATCCCTGATCAGTCGGAACATCACATGTCCTTCATGGATCATATTCTTATATTCCGAGAAGCGACTCAAGTCGTCATCCAAGTAGTAATCCAACGGATTGGTCAACAATGAGAGGTAGTTGTTCCATCCTCTGTACTCTTGTGTCACACCACTGAAGATATTGGTGGGGAAATGACTGAAGTCGTAAGTAGAACGGTCGCTCTTATTATAATTATAGGTAGCCCGATAACGGAACTGCAGATAAGTACGTTTGAAGATCGGTTCACTATAAGTGGCCTCGAGTGAATAACTGGAATTCTTTGTAGGCGTAAGGTTATACCTGTTAGTATAATAGGTAGAATCGTTACCTGCTGCATTACGTATCTGATAGAGGATCACATCTGAGATAGACATCGAATTACTCTCGGCATCGCCATAACGGAATTGTCCGCGCAGGGTAACGTTACGTCCTTTGTTATTGAGTTTACGGTTAACCTGCAAGACCGTATTAACGTTGATATTATCCGAATACGTCAGGTTGCCGTTACTACGTCTGTTGACCATCAGACTGTCGGCTACCAGTTCTTCGATAGAGGCATCAGCAAGTGGATCACCTACATAGAGATAAGGATCTTCTGTAAAGGTTGCCGAACGGCTTTTGCTATTACCATCATTCTTACTGGTGGAGATGCTGGGGCGGAACATGATATTCGTCATGGTATCCGGTTTCCACTCCATGCGCATATTGAAGTTGATATTATCCGCACGGGTATAGTTCTGACTGATACTATTGGAGAACGAACCGGCACTGCTGACGAAGTTCTCTACCGACTGCTTTGAATACACATCTCCATTACGGTGATTCCAACGCAGACTGATATCCATCTGCAGTTTCTTACTGTCATCATAGTTGAAGTTAAGACCGAGCATCTTACTCGCACTTAATCCGTTGGCACGTCCCCATCGGCCACCACCGCCGCCACCGGGGAATCCTCTGTCACCGGTATTGTTGGCATTTGCAAAGCCCATCAACTTCCAGTTGTTCTTGAAGACAGCCGTCATCAGACGCTCGGCATAACGACTCTTATTACCGACACTCAAGTCGATATTCGCGAACATACCCTTGTTCATTCCCGGTTTGATACCAAAGTCGAGCACGGTCTCCTCCTCACCGTCATCAATACCGGTGATACGCGACAGGTCGCTGCGCTGGTCGTAAGCCTTTATATTATTAATAATGTACGTAGGGAGATTCTGCATGGCGGTCTTGGTATCACCGGTCATAAACTCCTTACCGTCAACCAAGATCTTCTTCACTTCCTTTCCGTTGATGGTGATCTTACCGTCATCGTCCACCTCTGCACCAGGCAACTTCTTTACCAACTCCTCGATAACAGAGCCCTCCGGTGTACGGTAGGCGTCGGCACTATATACAAATGTGTCCTTCCTTACGGTTACCTTCGATGCCTGACCGGTTACCGTGGCCTCTTTCAGCATCACGGCATCGGCACTGAAGGTGATATTTCCAAGCGCTACGTTCTTATCACCGGTTATCGAGATATCCCGCACGAGCGTCTTATAACCGATACTTGTAATCTTCAACAGATACCTACCGTTTTGTGGAGCAGTAACACTGAACTTACCCTGATCATCAGAGATAGCACCGTTCACAAAGGTGCTGTCACTCTTCAACAACTGTACAGTAGCCTGCATCACGCCCTCCTTCGTGTCTTTGTCTATCAGCGTTCCTGATATCCTTCGACTCTGGGCAAAAGAAAAAACTGATACCGTCAAGAACAGTATCAGCAGAATATTTTTTTTCATACCATCAACGTTCATTGCATGTTAGATGGAATCGGCATGAGAACGTTTAATGAGATAAAAGATAAATTACGTTGCAAAAAGTTAATTTATAAACGTTCATCCCGGGCTTGATATCGGGATCGCATCAAATATAAACACAGAGGTACTGAGACACAGAGGCTGCCATCGTCTATGCTGTGTCATCCCTACGGGATTAATAAATGGGATGATGATACCAATACGGGGGCTCACGCCCCCGCCTATGCTGTTACGCCCTAAAGGGCTAATCATAACTATGAACTATGAACTATAAACTATAAAACTACCTTCCTCGTCCGCCGCCGAAGCCACCGCCACGAGGACCGCCACCGCCACCACGGTTGCCCCCCATACCACGGTTACGCATACGGTCACCACCACCGAAGTCCATGTTCATACCCGGGAACCGCATACCACGACGAGCCTCTCTGGTACCGAAGACATTGATGCGGTAGATGACATGCAACATCGCGTAGCTGGTGATTGTATTATAAGAGGTGTCACTACGACGCATCGCATTGATTGCACGTGAGAAGTTGCTCTGTTGGTGCAGGATATCGTAGAACTGCAGGGTAACCGTCAGCGGTTTACCTTTCATGAAGCTCTGTGCCACCTGCACATTCCAGATCAGTTCGTTGGTGTTCATCGTAGCATCGTTGTATCCTCTTCGACTTGTTTGGTGGATATCCGTGGTGATGCTGGAGCCCCATGGTGCGTAGATATTCATGCTGCCACCATAAGAGAAATGCCATGTGTCAAGATTAGAGTTCGTCTGCAGCAGGTTACGGTTATGGTTGTAGTTCACATTACCATCTGCCGTAATCTCAAACCAGTTCTTACGGAAACTGAGTTGCAGGCGCTCTCTCACACTTTGGCTACGTGTAGTATTCTTCTGTGAAGACTCATTACGGTTCAGGGTAACGTATCCCACACTGTTGGTGTAACTATAGTTGGTAGATGTTGACACGTTCCACACGCCGGCACTGTCGATCGCCACATTATAGGTGAATCCCACGCTGGCATCCCAGTTGCCGTTGATATTCTCAGGACGTGTCGTCCGGCCACCGGTCTTCTCATCATACGTCACCATCCTACTGATTGAGTTGCGCGTATTGCTATAGTTTGCATTGAACATAATACTCTGCATGTGGTTCTGAATATGGTTGTTATACTGCACACGCATATTATGCCTGAACGAGGGTTTCAGTCCGGGATTACCCTTCGTGATATTCAGCGGGTCGCTGTCATCGGTGATATCCAACAGATCCGACATACTTGGTTGTGAGGTGCTACCTCGATATTCCACGCGCAACTGCTCCTGACGGGTAAAACGGTATCTCAGATTCAGTGTCGGAGAGAAGTTCAGCACATGACGGGTCGTATCGATATTAATACCCTGATAGCGCTGGATAAACTTCGAAGTCTGCGGCTGCAGCATCACGCCGGCATTCAACTGGTATTTCTGACGTATCCATCGCAAGGTGACACGCAGTTCATGGATATAGTTCTTATATTCTGCGAACCGACTCAGATCATCATCCAGATAGCTGTCCATAGGGTTGGTCAGTCCGGTGAAATAATGATTCCATCCATCATACTTCCCATCGTAATAGCCAAACATATCATAGGCATCCTTACTGAAATCGAATGTAGAACGGTCGCTCTTGCTGTATTTGTACTGGAACTGATAACTGAACTGCAGGAAAGTACTTCTCAGAATCGGTTCACTGTAGGTTGCCTGCAGGCTATATCCCCAGTTTTTACTCGGTGTAAGGTTATAACGGTTGGTGAAATAGGTGGAGTCGCCGGTCTCGAGGTAGTTCATCACCTGATACAGGTGCACATCATTAGATGACAGCGACTTACTGTCACTATCACTGTAGTTGACCGATCCTCTCACCGTCACGTTTCTACCCCTGTTGTTCAGTTTGCGGTTGATCTGCAACGTGGCATCAACGGATGTAGAACCGTTGTTGGATGCCGACTTATTCGAACGTTTGTTCACTACCAGGTCTTTATCATCGAGTACGCTTAATCCATCATCCGAAAGGGGGTCCTCCACATATTTATAAGGATCCTCTGTATATGAGGCGCTCTCACCCACGGAATAGCCGTCGCCGCCATTGCGATTGAAACTCGGACGGAAATGGATATTCGTCATACTGTCGGGCATCCACTCCAAGCGCATCTGCGCCTCCAGGCGATCATTCCTACTGAAGTTCTTATTACTGCTATTTGAGAAAGAAGCAGCCGTACTGACGAAGTTTTCTACAGATGAGATAGACTGACGGTCACCATCGCTATGATTCCATCTCACACTACCATCAAACTGGAACTTATTTCTCTTTTCGTAATTGAAGTTGGCACCTAACGTCTTGGAGGCGTTCAGACCGTTACTGCCACCGCCACGTCCACCAGAGAAACCACGGTCGTTGATATTATTGGCATCACCCACCACGATATAACGGTGCGTATTGTTCATATACGATGCCATCATCTTCTCCGCATAACGATGCTTCGTACCTACACCCGCATCCACATTGGCAAAGGCACCCTTATGCATACCCTCCTTCAGTCCGAAGTCGATCACGGTAGTTTCCTCTCCGTCATCAATACCGGTGATACGCGACAGGTCACTCTTCTCATCGTATGCCTTCACCTTCTCAACGATCGACGTAGGCAAGTTCTTAATGGCAATCTTGGTATCACCCGTCATAAACTCCTTACCATCTACCTTCACCTTCTTTACGGCCTTTCCATTGATGGTGATATTACCATCGTCGTCCACCTCTGCACCGGGCAGTTTCTTCACGAGTTCTTCCACGACCGATCCTTCAGGCACACGATAGGCAGCGGCATTATAGATGACCGTATCTTCTATGATGGTCATCTTGGCAGCCTGTGCCGTTACGGTCGTTTCTTTCAGCATCACGGCATCGGCACCAATAATAATCTTTCCTAATGCGATATTCTTGTTGTCTGAGATGGTAACGTCTTTTGTGGTGGTAAGGTAACCCACACTCGACATCTTGAGAATATACTTCCCGTTGTCAGGAGCTGTGATGGCAAAACTACCGTCATCATTCGAGATAGCACCCGTTACGAAAGTGCTGTCGGCTTTCAACAGTTGGATGGTCACCTGTGGGACAGCCTCTTTGGTATCACGATCGCTGATCTGACCCGTTATTTTCTTGTCTTGTGCATAAGCGCCTGCTGTCATCACGACGAACAGGATTAGCAGGGGAAGTACTCTTCTCATTAAAAAAACTATTATAATCCTTACCTAAAATATTTGCACTTTTGACGCACATGTATTGTTTAAGGTTTAATCTTTTAAATAAGAAAAAACTTTAAAATATAAATATTATCAATAAAAAACTTTACCTTTGCACACTGATATAGTAAATAGAGTATATGGAACAGAGAGTGATTATTTCAGGGAATTTGCAGGAAGACTTAGCCATGGCTATCTCCGAATGTGATCATGATAAGATATTTGTACTTACCGACGAGCATACCGTAACACATTGTTGGCCACTGATCAAAGACTACCTTTGCCTGAAAGACGCATCGGTGATCACCATCCCCGCGACGGATGCACATAAGGATATACAATCATTAATGTATGTGTGGGAGCAACTCAGCAGACAGGGGGCCACGCGCCATTCTTGTATGATCAACTTAGGAGGTGGCATGGTAACCGACTTAGGTGGTTTTGCTGCGTCCACCTTCAAGCGAGGTATCAATTTTATTAACATCCCCACCACCCTGCTGGCTATGGTAGATGCATCGGTAGGTGGTAAGACGGGTATCAATCTGAACGGGCTCAAGAACGAGGTGGGAGTATTCAACGATTCCGATTTCGTCATCCTGAATACACAATTCCTGAAGACGCTCGACTATGAAAATATCCTCTCTGGTTATGCCGAGATGCTCAAGCACGGACTGATCAGTTTTAATAAGATGTGGGCCGACCTGCTCAATTTCCCATTGGAAGCGCTCAGCGACAATGAGGCCTCCATCGACAATGACATCCTGAAGAAACTGCAACTGATGGTGGGTGCCAGTGTGAAGGTGAAAGAGAATGTGGTAGAGGTAGATCCCTATGAACAGAATATGCGCAAGGCACTGAACTTCGGACATACCGTCGGTCATGCCTTCGAGACCTTCGCGCTGCGTAAGGGGCAACCCATACAACACGGTTTTGCCGTTGCCTATGGCATGATCTGCGAACTGTATCTCAGTGCGGTAAGATGTCAGTTCCCTATGAATATGCTCCGTCAGACCGTTGCCTTCATCCGCACCTACTACGGCACGATGGATATCACCTGTAAGGATTATCCCGAACTGCTCGAACTGATGCACCATGACAAGAAGAATACCGCCGGTGTCATCAACTTCACGCTGTTAGGTAATATCGGGGATATCCAGATTAACCAAGTGGTTGGTGAGGAAGATATCAAAGAGGCGCTCGATTTCTTCAGGGAAGGATGATGAGCGCCTATCGTCATCGATCATGAGGCACTACAGGCATTCGAAACCGTTATCCGTATGACCAAGAATAAGAGTTCTTAGTTGAACTGTTAATCATTTCTAATATATATAGTTAGGTTGTGAGGAAAATACTATCTTTGCAATGTTATTCATTTATTTGCAGCATGATGACTGTCAGAATATAAATGAACAATATGTATTTTTATAATTTATATTGAATATGCAAAGAAGATTGTGTTATATATCCCGATGTTATCGTAATGCGGAAAGCGCAGGGAGTAAGGCAAAAAGTGATTATGAGACAGTCCTACGGTCAATGGGAGCTGTTAATTTAGGCTTGCCTATCTCTTTTCATAATAATAAGGTGATTGCGTTCCTACTGAACCTGATAGGTATCGGGCTGTTGGTGTTAAGACTTCGGAAAGGCGATATTCTCTTCTTACAATATCCCGTTAAGAAATATTTCGTCTTTCTGTGCCGATTCGCAAGGTTTAGGAAAGCCAGTTCTATCGTGTTTATCCATGACTTGGGCTCCTTCCGAAGAGGAAAAGTAAAGGTGCCCAAAGAGATTAAGAAACTGATGAATGCGGATTATCTGATCGCGGCAAACACCGCCATGAGGTCGTGGCTATTAGATCATGGCTATAGTCATCCGGTAGGGGTTATGGGATTTCATGATTATTTGGCAGATTCTTCTCCGAAAGATTCTCCGTCATTAGAACCAACGAATATCACAGTGGCCTATGCTGGTGGTCTGGCAAAAAGGAAAAACAGTTTTCTGGAACAGTTATCCCATCAATCGTTCTCCTATAAGCTTCTGTTGTATGGCAATAACAAAGATCTTGAACTGTGCGATAACAAAAACATCATCCGACACCCATTCATGAAAGATACAGATTTTATTGAAAAAGTTCAGGCAAATTTCGGTCTGATATGGGATGGAGACAGCTTGGATGAATGCTCGGGTCCATGGGGCGAATACCTGAAGTATAACAGTCCTCATAAGGCATCGTTCTATATCCGTGCCGGTCTGCCATTAATCATATGGAGGTGCGCTGCCTTAGCTCCCCTCGTAGAGGAAGAAGGCTTAGGAATCCTCATCGACTCACTCCAAGAACTCGACCATATACTTAAAGATATGACAAGCGAGCGATATGAGAAGATGATAGTAAATATCAGTCGTGTAAATGCTCAGATATCTAACGGTCAGTGCTTAAAGAATGCTCTTCTAAAGGCTATGGAGTCGTTTAATCAATCAGAGAAGACGGTTTATTAATAAAAGTTTCGCAATTTAGGACGGAGTCCTGAAAGATTGTATGCGGGCATAAGCCCAGTAAGGGGGCGGCGAAAATAAGAGTTGATACAGCTAATATGCTTTTCATGTGGTAGTGCCTATAGTTAACACATCAGTGCGCCATAGTAGCGCAATGGAGTGTTACCTAATGGCACTGTAGTGCGCCAGTACAGCGCACAGCAGTGTCATTGATAACGGCAACGGCGGAATGTCGTTATTTCTTTCCGAAAAGCTTATCCAGCCACGACAGCATAGGCGGGGGTTCAGCCCCCGTGGGGATCGTATCACCCAATATATAAGCCCCGTAAGGGGCGGCACAATATCCTGTCACCCCCTTGGGGTTCTGTTGATTGACGATACAAAAACGGGGGCTCATGCCCCCGCCTATGTTCTGACGCCCTTGCAGGGCTACGCATACCTTGTAGTTAAAGGGAGTTAGAAGGAGATAGAACATTAAGATATAGGTTTGCCAAGTGGTACATGGCAGGCCACTATCCGCTCCACTTCTTTCCGTGCGGGCTTACCGGTTTCGGTCATAGGGATATGATCTACCCGCAGACAATATTGGGGTTGCCAATAGCGGGGAAGGGATGAGATAGGGTCTGCAAACGATTGTTCCTCAGCACTTTCATACAAGAGCACGGGAACTTCACCAAACTTCGGATCTTTCCGTTTGGAGATAACGAAAGGCACGGAGAGATGGGGGTGCAAGGCTTTCTCCACCTCTTCTATCTGTATCTTCACGCCTCCCGAACAGATCACGTTGTCTTTCCTGCCGATAATACGGAAGTGCATAGAACCGTCGTCTAACAATTCTGCGATATCATTCGTTACCAACGGCTGTTCACACACATGAGGGGCATCGATCATCAGACACTGATCGGTATTCAATGACAGGTGTACACCGTCGAAAGGGGTGTACCACTCGGATGCCTCTACGCCACTCAGTCTTCTTAAAGCGATATGCGAAAGCGTCTCAGTCATGCCGTAGGTGCTCCATACCGCATGGGGAAAGGATTTCAGCGTCTCTGCCAACGGATCATCTATAGCACCGCCACCAATGATCAACTGCCGGATCTTCATCAGTTGCTGACATTCTTGTTGCTCCTGCAAACTATTATATACCTGCAGAGGCACCATGGCTGCAAAAGTGATCTCGGTAGGTAGAGAGACGGGGTATGATGCAAACGGAGTAGAGGTGAAGTCGTACATCACACCTTGTGCAGCAGTCATAGGATGACCGGTAGGCGCTATGCATATCAGTCGGAGTTTCCGTTCGATGGCACGCACCACCATCATCTTACCAGCAATGTATTCCAACGGCATACACAACAGGGCCGTGTCACCCGGTTGCAAACCCAAGAAATCACAGGTAATCCTGGCAGATGCCTCCATCCGTCGCTTCTCCACCCACATGGGTTTGGGCGCACCGGTAGAGCCACTGGTCTTCACCAACACCCGGTCGGAGGTGTTGTACCACTCTTCAAGAAAATCTGATACCTTTTGAGAAAACATCTTTAGAAGTCAGCCTCATCAGGATCGCTGCCGATACGCTCAGCCGTCATTCCATCGATAAGTGCCATATCCTCATCGGTGATCTGGAAATCAAATACCTGGAAATTCTCTTCGATACGACTGGGGGTTACCGACTTCACCAGAGGCACGATACCCTTCTGCATCACCCAGCGGATAACGAGTTGTGCCACCGTACTGCCATACTTCTCGGCCAAGCCCATGAGCAACTCGTCGAAGATCACACGACCACGGCCTAACGGACTCCATGCCTCTACGGTAATACCTTTCTCTTTACAGCAGTCGACACAAGCCTGTTGCAGGAATCCCGGATGGTATTCTATCTGATCAACGGCTGGCATCACCTCTGCCTTTGCCAGTATGGCATCCAGATGATGCGGCATGAAGTTGCTCAGTCCGATAGAACGGATCAAGCCCTCATTATGCAACTTCTCCAAGGCACGCCATGTCTCCTGGTTGATACCGTCGGCAGCATCGCCAAACTGCTTTTTGTTTGCCGGCCAGTGGATCAGGTACAGATCAAGATAGTCCACTCCCAGATCCTTGATGGTTTTATCGAAAGCACGCAGCGTCGTCTCATAGCCACGCTCGGTGTTCCATACCTTACTGGTGATGAACAGTTCTTCTCTGGGCACACCACCTTGACGGATACCCTCGCCCACACTCACCTCATTACCATAGACGGCAGCCGTATCGATATGACGGTAACCCTGCTCGATAGCACAACGAACAGCATTCACGGCCGTCTCCCCATCAGGAGTCAGGAAGGTTCCAAAACCAGGTTGGGGCATGATGACCCCATTATTCAACTTCACCTCTTTCATTATAATATCGTTTAAATTTTATTTAAAAAAGATTCTATCCGCAAAGATACGGATAAGTGAGTGAAATGCAAAAGAAAATTTTAAATTATTCTTTTCATTTCCGAACGAGAGTATCTTCAACGTAGTTAAAGATACGGATAAGTGAGTGAAATGCAAAAGAAAAAATTAAATTTTTCTTTTCATTTCCGAACGAGCATATCTTCAACGAAGTTAAAGATGATAAAAAACATCACGCTATACGCTTGACAGACATAATGATTATGATTGATAATATTTTATGTCACCGGCAATAAACATGGCCATTGAGGATGAATAATCCTTTATAGTTGCTGCTTACCCGGCGCCCCAAGAGGTCATAGGGTGTTGAGACAGCATCCCTATTCTTTCTGACCGTCATGATACCTGTAGCGGTAGAGACATGACTCGACATGAAATCATACATCTGTCGCAAGGCGGTTTCTGTCTGAGGCACAGCATGACCGCTGCTGTAATCTGTCAACAACTGCGTAGGAACGCCCAAAGCATCGAGTTTTTCCTTCATCAACTTGGCCTGTGTAGCATAGAGTCCTTGAGGATCTTTGTTATTGTCTGAGAAGAAATCATTGGTATTGTGGAAAAAGAGTGTAGGGGCTGACGAGGAACTCACGATGGTAGCAAGTGCACCCTGATGATCCCATGACGTGCCCTGTGTGGCAGTAACATATCCACTCATGTGCTTGTATTCATTAGAGGAGGTGAGCGCCTGTCCGTAGTCGAACATACCCGGACCCAAGACAGCACACTGCACTAAACTGCTCTCATCGGGGAATCTTCCAGAGGAAGCATCCTCAAAAGCATCTATCTTTCCGTCGCCAACGGCCAGTGAGGCAGCAGTAGATCCACGAGAGAAACCCGTAACCACCACATCACCATTGAGTCCGAGAGACTTACCGACACCACGTACTGTCCTGATAGCCGATTTCACCTTGCGGGCTGCATCAGGATTAACCTCTATGGCGCCCAAACTTTTGTTGGCTCCTCCATTGTATTTCCCCTGACCCCAATCGCAATACTTGGGGTGATCACAGATGGCCCAGGCAAAACCGACTGCCGAGGCACCCTCCACAAAACTGTCCTTAAACTGTCCCCAGGTATTGTTTAAGTTAATTCGCATGTGTTTGTTTGCAGATGTCAACTTTCCGTTAGCGGCAGTGGCAAAACTATTGCTATAGGAGAAAGTCACCACCACAGGCACTTTCGAGGAAGGATTGGCAGGATACACCAGATCGAGATAAAGAGAATCGCCCGTCGTCGTTTTATAAGCGTCGGGATAATTATAAACACTCGGGTCATCCAGATAGTAGGAGATATCACGACAGATACGGTAACCCTCCATCAAGATATACGAGCGTGAGGGGGAGCAGTTACAACCACAGAACTTACCACTCTGTAGACTACTGTTGATGGCGATAATGTCTTTGTTCAGGTGAGGTGATACAGCCTGCTCGTTTTTGGCATAGTCAATCTCAATCACTTGATAGCCTTGTTCTCTCAACCACGCCACATCCTCGGCATTGCTGTTTTGTCCAATCTTCTGAAAACCGAGATTCTCAAGATACACCACCGTCATCGGTTTCCCGTTTATATCGGTAGCGGCCGTGGTGGTGGCTGAAGACGTGGTATAGTTAAGTAAGGTACCCGTTACCTGACTTTCCCATTTCCCTGTTCCTGCCATCACCATGTTGGCGAGAAAGAGTAATACGATCGTTATGTGTTTACGCATTGAATGTCGTTTATTTATAGAATGAATATCTTTCCACATGATGACTGCTCAACAATATAAAATGTAATTACTCAATGTAAAAGATTGGACAATTTTATCGGCATTTTCCCTGTTTTGTCCAGAAAAACATGATTTGTCCATTGTCTATGATGGATTATACCTGCCATTTCTTTGAGTCATCCGAAAATTGTATTATCTTTGCAACAACAAAAGAATGATAGAATATAGAAAAGACATTGTCTAATTCATATCGTTAATAAAGCCGGAAACGGCAGGGGGTGCAGGAATTGCACCCTTTTTATTTAACAGGAATGGAAAGATTCTTGTTATTCTGACAAGGATTTCAAAAAATATACCTACCTTTATACCCGAATAAAGTAGATATGCAATACAAAGAGAAGATACGGAAGCAGATGGGCAAGGCCATCAAGGATTATCATCTGATTGAGGATGGTGATAAGATACTGGTAGGGCTATCAGGGGGTAAAGACTCTCTGGCCCTCATGGAGTTGTTGGCCGCTCAAAGTAAGATCTTCAAACCACGGTTTACGGTGGAGGCTGCGTATGTTCGCATGCGCAACATCCCTTACCAGAGTGATGAGGAGTATCTCTCTGCCTTTGCCGCTCGCCAGGGCATCACCCTGCATATCGTAGAGACAGCCTTCGATGTTGATGAGGACCGGCAGAAGACACCCTGTTTCCTCTGTTCGTGGTATCGCCGCAAGAAACTCTTTGAAACAGCAAAGACATTGGCATGCAACAAGATCGCATTAGGGCATCATAAAGATGACCTGATGCAGACAGCCCTGATGAATCTCACGTTCAACGGACGGTTAGACACGATGCCACCCCTCTTGAAGATGGATAAGTTTGATATGACCATCATCCGTCCGCTCTGTCTCGTGCGTGAGAATGATCTCCGGAAGATGGCTGAAGAACAGCAGTATCAAAAACAGATCAAACAATGTCCCTACGAGCATGACACCCGAAGGAAAGACATTCAGGAAATCGTCAGTCGGTTAGAAGAGATTAACCCCGAGTTTGAATACTCCCTCCTTCACGCGCTAAAGGAACACTAACGATAACTCCCATCCCTTATAGATAAGTGACTATTCCTTAGGATTAAACCACAGTTGGTCGCCCCTTATCTCAAGTGGCAAAGGGATATTGTCGGTAAAGAGTTGTCCGGTGCCCAACCCCTGTGGCCGCATCGAACCATCGGGAAGTGAAAGGTAACCGAAGAGCTCATACATGCGGACGGTATAATGGGCGATAGCATTCAGTCCGATATTACTCTCCAGCGCTGATGTTATCCAGCAGCCTATTCCTCTCCTACTTGACAGATGAAGCCACCCGGATGTGCCATACATACCTCCATGCAGAGAGGGTTTGAGGATAATATACTGCGGTTTGATCGTATCAAGCAGACGAATCTTCTCATCCTCAGTATTCACTCCGATCAATTCTTCATCCAGCGCGATGGGCAGCGGCGTATGCTCACACAAACGAGCCATCTCCTCCCACTGTCCCTGTCGTATCGGTTGTTCGATAGAGTGGAGATCATATTCAGCCAACTGGTGCAGTTTATCCATAGCCTCTTCGGGTGAAAAGGCTCCGTTGGCATCCACCCGAATCTCTATCTGTTCTTTGGTGAATCGCTCACGTATCCTACGAATAAGATCCAACTCCTTATCAAAGTCGATGGCTCCTATCTTCAGTTTTACACAATGGAAATGCGCCGCTATCTTCTCCTCCATCCGTTGTGCCATCTCCTCGTAGTTACCCATCCACACCAATCCGTTAATTGGAACGCCACACTGTCCCCTTGAGAATCTCGTATGAAAGATCTGATAGGGAGATAACAGGTCATCCCCCGTTTCCTCAGTCATCTTTCTCTGTTGATGCAAATGCTGCAAGGCCGTTTCCAAACCGAAGATCATGGAAGGATAATCAGCCATGTCTTTATTAGGAATAAAACCCATATTCTCTACGTAATCGCAGAATTTACGCAGCACCTCCTCGTAGTTGGGGATGTCATCACAGGAGAGGTTGGGCAACGGGGCACACTCTCCGATGCCTACAAGATCAGGCAGTCTGTCAGCATAACGGATATGTACGAACCATGACTTACGGGTGAGGTACACTCCCCGTGAGGTTCCTGCGGGCTGCTTGAAATGGAAAACCCGCTCGCTGATGGATATATGGTATCTCTTCATCTTCACTTTTCATTAACGGGGACAGGCACCCCCTGCAGGTTGAGCCAGTCCCCGATCGTTTTCTCTTTATATAAACATAGAGTTATTATAAAATCTCTGTTACTCAGTATCTCTGTGTTGACAAATGCAAAACTCTTCACTTTTAAGGGAACTTAGGATATTTATCGAAATCCGGCTTCCGTTTCTCTAAGAAAGCCTTTCCTCCCTCTTGCGCCTCATCCATGGTATAATACAGCATGGTGGCGTCGCCTGCCAACTCCTGAATACCAGCCTGTCCATCCAGTTCGGCATTGAGTCCTGCCTTGATCATGCGCAAGGCCAACGGAGAACGCTCCATCATGATCTCCGCCCACTCCACACAGGTATCTTCGAGTTGTGCAAGAGGCACTACCTTATTCACCATACCCATGCGCTCTGCCTCCTCTGCGGTGTATTGCTTACAGAGGAACCATATCTCGCGCGCTTTCTTCTGTCCTACCATACGTGCCAGATAACTGCTGCCGAAGCCCGCATCGAAAGAACCTACCTTAGGACCCGTCTGTCCGAAGATGGCATTCTCAGAGGCAATGGTCAGATCACACATCACATGCAACACATGTCCGCCACCAATCGCATAACCATTAACCATGGCGATAACCGGCTTGGGTAATCGGCGTATCTGCATCTGTACATCCAAGACACTCAGTCGGGGCACACCCTTGTCATCCACATAACCGCCACGCCCTTTCACATGCATGTCGCCACCCGAGCAGAAGGCATGCTTCACATCCTCCAACTTCTTTCCCTCGGGTACCTCTGACATGGCTCCTGTGAGGATTACCACACGGATATTACTGTCCTCCCTGCAGATGCTGAATGCCTGCGACAGTTCGAGCGTGGTCTGGGGTGTAAAGGCATTGCGATATCTTGCCCTGTTGATGGTGATCTTCGCAATATGGTTGTATTCCTCGAAGAGAATCTCCTTAAACGTATGTGTAGATTTCCAAATTCTTTGCTCCATAATCTTCTAAAATTTGATTTGATAACAAAGGTAGGTCTTTTTTATGAGACCTCCAAATGATTGCTAACAATTTACATGGTGTAATACTCTTTCACCATCCTTGCATCTACATCTTTGTCGGTGAAAACCTCCAATAATACAGGGCGATCGGTCTTTTGTGAGAAGAACTGTTGCATGGTTTGTTTCAGTTCTTTCTCATCGCGCGCACTATAATAGATAATGTTATAACTCTCGCAGAGGCCTTTGGCTGTCGCATGATGATAACCCGCCACAGAGGGGATGGCCTCAGGACTCTTCTCTGCCACCGGCAACTGATGGAAGATTCCGCCACCACCATTATTTAATAATAGGATACGCAGGTTGCCTTTCAACGACTCATTCCACAGGGCATTGCTATCGTAGAAGAACGACAGATCACCGATAACGACAAAGACATTCTCTGTTGTGCCCAAGGAGAAGCCCGCAGCAGTAGAGAGGGAACCCTCAATACCATTCACACCACGGTTGCAATACACCTGATGACGGGCAAAGATATTCGCCAGACGGATAACACTGCTGTTGGCATAATGCACCACGGAATGACCATTATCGGTTTCTTGCGAAGACTGGAATAATTCCTCAAAGAGCTTCACCACATACATTTGCGAGAATGATGGTTGATACTGATCACATAAGATCCGTTGGCGCTTCATGGTTTGTTGCCACGCCATAAGATAGTCATTGGATAGATTTTCTGATGGAGTGTCTCCCAATAACGCAGCCAACTGCTGGAGAATCATCCGCAGATTACCATGGATCACCCGATCCACCCCTTGGAAGGTATCGTGGATATCACCGTCTTCACTAATCTCCCACACCTCCTTATCACCTTCACGAAGGAATTTCCTTAGTCGTTTACTCACAATGGTGTCACCCCCATAGAGGAGAAAATCCGGGTGGTAAGATTCATCATCATGATGATGATAAAGCACCTCGTCAAACTGTTTGCCCCCCATAGGCCCGGCCAATGCCTCGTAAAGGACGGGCCCATGAGCCTCAAAGGTCCGGCCAATGGTGGCATCAGCAATAGTGAGGTGGGGATACTGTCCGATGACAATCATCGGGCGGCGTGCCTTGCGTATGCGTTCAGCCAACTGACGGACCAACTGTTCGTCCACCATCGTGGCTGATTCCTGATAACAGGTCACCCGTTCTTGAGGCAAATCCTTTGTATTAAATGAGAAGAGCGGTTCGCTAATGGGGATATTGATATGTACCGGACGGTAAGACAAGCGGGATGCACCGGCCATCGATAAAGTCTCGTTTACCAATCGGTTACAATACCATCGTTGTGTGCGTAGCCATTCATGATCAATTCCGCTGTCATCCTTAGGTATCTCAGGTAAATCAACTGATCGGGAGACAAACTTTCCGAAGACATTCGGTTGTTGGAGAGCCTGACCGTCTAACTGCTCAATCCATGCTTGTGGACGGTCGGCGCTGATCACCACCAGTGGAAGATGCTGGTAGAATGCCTCTGCCACGGCAGGAAAAAGATTCAACAGGGCTGTTCCCGAGGTAACACATACAGCAACAGGAGAGCATGGATGTGCCTGACATAAGCCTACGGCATAGAAGCCTGCACTGCGCTCATCAGTAACACGATAGCAGTTGAGGTCGGGACATACGGTGAAGTTGTGTACCAAGGGGGCATTCCTGCTCCCCGGACAAACCACCACATGACGGATGCCATGGGCCACCATCAGGGCTGTCAGTATATTTACGTTCTCTATATCGCTGTACATTTTATTTGTTAGGGTTTAAGGTTTAGGGTTACCCCCTCTCCCATCCTCTCCCCATAGGCATGGGGCGAGGCGTTCGGTTCGTATCGCTAAAGCATGCTTCACTCTACGTTCGCTTACTCGCAAAATTATCAATTATCACTCTTCGCATGGTGCCCATCTTAGCCTCGGTCTCTTCCCATTCCGACTGCTCGACACTGTCTTTTAGCAGTCCTCCACCGGCATACAGGCTGTAGCCCTCTTGTTGTATCTCCATGCATCGCAGAGAGATATACAGATGTGTCTCATCCTCTACCATCAGAGGTCCGGAGAAACCGCTGTAGAAACGGCGAGGCACACGCTCATTCTGACGGATAAACGCGAAGGTCTCACGTTTGGGCAATCCACAGACAGCCGGCGTGGGGAACAGTCGGTAAAGGAGACTACCGATCTGCGAGGGTGACTGCAGGGTAAACACGAAATCACTGCGCAGATGAACAAGATCCGCGGCACGCACCGTATAAGGTCCGTCTTCTTGAATCTGGGTGGAATACTGCTCCAAGCACTCCGTGATATAAGTTGCAACATACCGTTGTTCCTGAAGATTCTTCTGTGACCAACGGATACCGACAGCCTCCTCATCACCACGATGCTCGAAGTGCAGTTGTTCTCCCTTCAATGCCATCGTTCCTGCCAAGGCGATGGTGATCCATTGTTGTTCGCGCTTCTCCAAAAGGATTTCAGGAGTAGCCATCAGCCACGTGCCACCCTGCGGCGTAGATACCAAGGAGACAAACATCCGGGGATAAAGTCGGCAGGCATGCTGAAACAAAGTGATTGGATCTTTCACCTCTGCCGGTTCATCAGCCCTGCGGGAAAGCACAATCTTTTGGAATTGTCCGTCGGTGAGATGAGCGAAGAAACTACGGAAATCAAAGCCGTAACGCATACGGGGATCAGAGAGTTTCTGCGAGAAATTACCGGTCAACAACGAACAGTTATAGTCACCACTGTTCAAGGCATCAGGATGTATCCTCAGCACCTCATCCGGACGTATGAGAAGGATGGGATTTGCCGTAGAGATGTCAAAGGGTGCAAACACGAATCCCTGTTTGTCGCTCAGTGAGGAACATGAGGGAATCTCTGCCACCTCTCCTTCTTTCTGTATCACGCAGGTGCACATCTCCTGTCGTGGTAAACGATAGATAGCGAATGCAGTCATCATTTTTCTTTCTTCGGAGTGATAATATAATTGGTGACATGCACCGTACTGATCAGATCACCTGCCGTGTCGGTAATATGCACATCCCACACATGCAACTTCCTTCCTTTGCTCACCAGACGGGCGATAGCCGTTACGGTATCTCCCTCGGAGACAGCCTTTACATGCTCACCACTCACACTGATACCCACGCATATCTTTCCCGGGCACAGCGCTGTGCTACCCACACCGGCCACATTCTCGGCCAAGGCTAACGAGGCACCACCACTCAAAAAACCGAATGGCTGACGGTTGTTCTCATTTACTTTCATGGTAGCCTTACAGATATCATCCTCGGGCGTGGAGATAAAGTTCATACCTAACACGGTCGACAGGTTCGGCTGTCGCTCTATGATCTCTTTAATACTTTCTACATTCATAATCTTGTGTTTAAAAACATGGTAAATACGGCCACTACCCACTATCCTTCGGAAGAGTAATCCTTGGTGGACAGTTCATAATGCAACATCTCCAACTGTCGGAGCGTCATCTGTTCTATCTGATGCTCGATATTCCGAATCAGTTCTTCTCGCCGATATTCATCATCTCCGTATAACATCATTTCATCTTTTTTCGTTCGACAATAGTAAGTAGCCTGCAAATATAACTATTTTCTCCGACATACAATCCCGTTTTCTTTGAAAATAATCGGTCGAAAAGTTAGTTTTCTATAAAATGGTGAGTACATTCAGAAAAAATACTTACCTTTGTAAAAGAATAATATCCACTATCTATAGACAATATTTATGAAGAAGACAAGATTCATCCTTACAGCCATCGTGATGCTGATAGGTGCACAGGCAATGGCACAACAAAAAGAAGTGAAGTCGGAAACCACGCCATTCAAAGAGTATAATGTGCAGCAAGCCGACGATATCAATCCCTTTAACATCTTTACGGGATGGGGACTGCTGTTATGTGCCGGTGACAAAGAGTCGAGCAATGCCATGACCATCGGCTGGGGCGGACTGGGAACGATCTGGGGCCGCAACAATATGGTGACGGTATATGTGGCAGAGAAGCGATATACCAAGAAGTTTATGGATAAGTCGCCCTACTTCACCATCATGGCTTTCGATGAGAGTCATCGTGATGTGCTCCGGTATATGGGCACCAAGAGTGGGCGCGACGGTGACAAGACAAAGGCCTTAGGACTGCATGTCGCATACACCGAGAATGGCACACCTTATTATGAGGAGGCATCGATGGTTTGGGAGTGTGAACTGATGTATAGTGATGTGTTCCGTAAGGAGAATATGAAAGCTGTTCCTTCACGGTTGTATAGCAATTTCCCCTCTGGCATCCATTCCTTTTATATAGGTAGGATTGTCAAGGCGATGAAGAAGTAGTTTAGAGTTTAGGGGTTAGAGTTTAGAGTTTAGAGTTTAGAGCGTAGAGATTATCATGAGAAACAATATATTAAGGAGTATCTTTTGCCTTTTCTTGTTGGGTACGTGTTTGCAAATGAGTGCCACTCCCGTCGATCAACTCTTAGAGCGTATCGACAAGGGGGCTTCAAAGAAGTTTAAGATCGAGGTAAAGAATAGCGCACAGAAGGACATCGACTTTTTTGAACTCGACCAGAAAGGTAACAAGGTGGTGGTAAGAGCCAATAGTTGGGTGAATGCGGCTGTAGGTATCAACTGGTATCTGAAGCACTATGCCGGCATTCATCTCACATGGAATCAGATGAAAGCCACCTTGCCCGCCACCCTGCCGAAGGTAACGAAGAAAGAGCGGCATGAGACAAACCTGCAACTGCGGTATGACTTCAACTACTGTACCTTCTCTTATTCCATGCCCTTCTGGGATTGGAGTCGTTGGGAACAGGAGATCGACTGGATGGCATTACATGGCGTAAACCTCCCGTTGGCTATCGTGGGTGAGGAATGCGTATGGCGTAACATGCTGTTGAAATTAGGTTATTCAGAAGAAGAGATCGGACGGTTCATTGCCGGTCCTGCCTTCTTGGCATGGTGGGAGATGAACAACCTCGAAGGATGGGGCGGTCCACTGCCTCTCTCGTGGTATCAGCGACAGGAAGATCTGCAGAAGAAGATCCTCAAGAGAATGCGTGAATACGGCATGTACCCTGTGCTCCCTGGCTACTGCGGCATGGTGCCTCATGATGCAAAGGAGAAACTGGGATTGAACGTGGCTGATGCCGGTTTGTGGAATGGATTCCAGCGTCCTGCCAACCTTCTGCCTACCGATCCTCGTTTTAAGGAGATCGCCACACTCTATTATCAAGAACTGACAAAACTCTTCGGCACGTCCAAGTATTACTCGATGGATCCTTTCCATGAGAGTAGTGACGACAGTGCTATCGACTATGCAGCTGCCGGCAAGGCCATGATGGATGCCATGAAGGCGGTTCGTAAGGATGCCATCTGGGTGATACAGGGATGGACGGAGAATCCGCGCCCTGAGATGGTTGACCCGATGAACAACGGTGACTTACTGGTATTAGACCTCTTCTCTGAGTGCCGTCCGATGTTCGGCATCCCCAGTATCTGGAAACGTGCCGATGGCTACAAACAACACGACTGGCTCTTCTGTATGCTGGAGAACTTCGGCGCTAATGTGGGGTTGCATGGAAGGATGGATCAGTTACTAAACAATTTCTCATTAGCCCGTCAACAGCATGGTAAACACCTGAAAGGAATCGGTTTTACGATGGAGGGATCGATGAACAACCCGGTGATGTTTGAGTTGATGAGTGAACTGCCATGGCGCCAGACGATACCCACGAAAGAGCAGTGGACCAAAGAGTATATCAAGGCACGTTATGGACTTCACGACACACAGGATCAAGCGTTGCTTGCAGAGATAGAGAAAGTATGGGATATCCTGATACACAGCATCTACAACTGTCCGGCAGGCAATAACCAACAGGGTCCTCATGAGAGTATCTTCTGTGGGCGTCCTACCCTGAACAACTTCCAAGCCTCATCATGGTCGAAGATGAAAAACTACTACGACCCTGATGCTACTCTTGAAGCAGCACGTCACATGGTTAGCATCGCCGACAAACTGAAAGGCAACAACAACTTCGAATATGACCTGGTGGATATCTGTCGACAGGCTATTGCCGATCAGGCAAGAGTGCAATACCTGCAGACGATAGCCGACTACAACGCCTTCCGCAGAAAGGCATTCCTTAAGGACTCTAAACGCTTCCTCGACCTGCTGCTTTTGCAAGATGAGCTGTTAGCTACCCGTTCGGAGTTTAAGGTGGGTCGCTGGATCAAAGAGGCACGCAATGCCGGAAATACTACAGCAGAGAAAGATCTTTACGAGTGGAATGCCCGCGTGCAGATCACTACATGGGGCAACCGCTACTGTGCAGATACCGGTGGACTGCGTGATTATGCACACAAAGAATGGAGCGGACTATTAAAAGACTTCTATTATAAGCGATGGAAGAGTTATTTCGATGCCCTTGACCGTCAGTTGACCATCGGCACACAACCACAACCGGATATGTTGGGCGGTGGTGAAAATGCCAACAAGACTGCTTCAGAACTCTTTGCTATGGCCCTGCCACAGGATATAAAACTCGATTATTATGCCATGGAAGAGCCTTGGACGCTGGCGCATAACGCTTATCCCGCTCAACCAGAGGGTGATTGTGTCGAAATGGCAAAACGTGTAATCAAGATTCTCAGTAAATAAATCCTTGACTATGTCAAACAAACGGTTGATTTCATTAGATGTGCTACGTGGCATTACCGTAGCAGGGATGATCCTCGTGAACGACGGCTATGGGGAATCGTTCTCCACACTCCGGCACTCCACCTGGAATGGGATGACGCCCTGCGATCTCGTCTTTCCCTTCTTCCTCTTCATTATGGGTATCAGCACCTATCTGTCGTTAAGGAAATATGCGTTTAAGGCTAACAAGACTGTTATAGGGAAGATCTTCAAAAGGACAATACTGATCTTCCTTATCGGACTGGCCATCAACTGGTTTGACAAGGCTATCGGTGGCGACTGGCTGCCTTGGCAGACCATCCGTATCATGGGTGTGATGCAGCGCATTGCCCTCTGTTATTGCGCCGTCTCACTCATCGCCTTGATAGTAAACCATAAATATCTGTTGCATGTAGCCTTCGCACTTCTCATCATCTACACCCTCATCCTGCTCTATGGCAACGGATATGCACAAGATGCGAGCAATATCGCGGCAAGGATCGACAATGCTGTCTTTGGCTATGATCATCTTTACCATAAGAGTCCGGTGGATCCCGAAGGACTCCTCGGCACTATCTCTGCCATCGCCCATACCCTGTTAGGTTTTTTCGCCTGTAAGATGATGATGGAGGCGAAAGACACCAAGGAGAAAGTATTGGGATTCCTCCTCTTCGGTGGCATATTGATCATCGCTGGTTATCTGCTTACCTTCGGTCTTCCACTGAACAAAAGGATATGGTCACCCAGTTATGTGTTGGTAACATGTGGTTTATGTTCCCTCTTGCAGGGGATCATCATGTATCTGTTGGATCTCAGACAGCGCAAACAAAATGCGCTGACAACCTTCTTCCTCATCTTCGGCATCAACCCGCTGTTCCTCTATGTATTGAGTGAAGTAATGGCCATAGTCTTCGGTCATTTTGGCATCAGCACGATGATATACGACCCAATACATGCTGTCATTGCCGACAACTGCTGGGCCTCCTGCTGCTATGCCATTGTATTTACCCTGATCTGCGGGGCCTTTGGCTATCCGCTCTACAAGAAGAAGATCTACATTAAAATTTAGCAAAGGTCCTTAAGGACCTTAAGGACTTTAAAGACCTTAGTGACCTTAAGGATTCTCACCCTAAAAAGAACAGCGATACACCCACACACGAGATAATGGCACCCAGGATATTCTGCAAGGTTACCGGTGTCTTGAATAGCCAGTGCGAGGGATAGATAATCAAGATGGGTGACAAGGCCATGAGCGTAGAGGCGATACCCGCAGCCGTATATTGTAACGCCATCAGCGAAAGTCCCACACCAATAAAGGGTCCGAAGCAAACAGCAAGTATCACGAACAGGTATCCCTTCTTATCTCTGCTGCATCGGCGGAACTCTCCCATTCCCTGATGCAGCCACATCAACAGGAAGAAAAAGATAAAGCCACTGATACATCGGATCATATTCGCACTGAATGGCAGAACATTCTCAATGGAGGGTAACACATCAGCAGGAACAGCAGCAATATAATGATCAAGTCCTACCTTACTAAGCACCAGTCCGAAACCCTGGCCCAAACCGGCACCTATGGCAAACAGCACACCCTGCCACGGCAACCGTAAAGCGACCTTATGATTCTCCGAACGACCTAAGATAGAGATAGCTATACCAGAGAGCGTTATCGTCATGGCTAAGAGATTCATCCACGTGAGATGCTGCCCCAGCATCACCCATGCGGCAAAGGCAGCGGCAGCCGGTGAGAGCGTCATCATCAACTGTCCGTAGAGCGAACCGATCATGATATAACTCTTAAACAGACAGTAGTCGCCCATCACATAGCCTACAAAACCCGACAGGGCCAACCAAAACCAAGTCTTTCCATCAGCATATACCGGATACGGGGCACCCAGACAATACCAGCACAACAATGCGATAAAGAGTGTGGTAATGAACATTCGCCACACATTACTCACAAAGACACCCCATCGCTTAGAGAGTACCTCACTGACAAGTGCCGACCCCATCCACAGGAAGGCTACCGCTAACGATATAACTTCACCTAAAAATCGCATAATCGGCGACAAAAGTACAAATAAAAAATGTTTAATAAAGACTTTTGTTCAATTATTTTTATTACCTTTGCTGAAAATCTGCGATGGTACTTTCACCCGGCAAAAAAGAAAAACAAGTTTTTTCTTTGTATTGCCCCCGTTTATTCGTACCTTTGCAGAAATTTATCAAGATTATTGTATTTAAACAGATGAACATATTAGAACTCAGTGAACAGGAGATTGGCAGACGCGAGAGTCTGCAAGAGTTGCGCAACATGGGTATCAATCCTTACCCAGCTGCCGCATACCCCACCAACGCTTTTAGTGTAGATATCCGTAATGACTTCCGTGATGAGGATGAGCCACGCCAGGTATGTATCGCCGGCCGTATGATGAGTCGCCGTGTGATGGGTAAGGCATCCTTCGCAGAAGTACAGGATTCCAAAGGTAGAATACAGGTGTATGTCACCCGCGACGACATCAACGCCGCCTGCGAGGCTTATGCTGCAGCAGAAGAGAAGCAAGGTGCTCAGCCTATCGACTACCCCACCTTCAAGCGACTGCTTGACATCGGTGACTTCATTGGCATTAAAGGATTCGTGTTCCGCACACAGACCGGTGAGATATCTGTACACGCCAAGGAGATGACCCTGTTGAGTAAGAGTCTGAAACCGCTGCCCATCGTCAAATACAAAGACGGTGTGGCATACGATAAGTTTGATGATCCCGAACTGCGTTACCGTCAGCGTTATGTTGACCTGGTGGTTAACGAGGGTGTAAAAGACACCTTCCTGCAGCGTGCCACTGTATTGAGGACCCTGAGAAACGTGCTCGATGAGAACGGTTACACAGAGGTTGAAACCCCCACTCTGCAGAGTATTGCCGGTGGAGCATCTGCCCGTCCGTTCATCACCCACTTCAATGCGCTCAACCAAGATATGTATATGCGTATCGCCACAGAACTTTATCTAAAGCGTCTTATCGTGGGTGGTTTCGAAGGAGTATACGAGATCGGCAAGAATTTCCGTAATGAGGGTATGGACCGCAACCATAATCCCGAGTTTACCTGCATGGAGTTGTACGTGCAGTATAAGGATTACAACTGGATGATGTCGTTCACCGAGCAACTCTTGGAGAAGATCTGTATCGCCGTAAATGGCAAACCAGAGCGTGAGATCGACGGACAGATCGTTTCCTTCAAAGCACCTTACCGTCGTCTGCCTATCCTTGAGGCTATCAAGGAGAAGACCGGCTTCGACTGCGATGGAAAGAGCGAGGAAGAGATTCGCGCCTTCTGTCTCTCCAAAGGTATGGATGTGGATGAGACCATGGGTAAAGGCAAGTTGATCGATGAGCTCTTCGGTGAGTACTGTGAGGGCACTTTCATTCAGCCGACCTTCATCACCGACTACCCCGTAGAGATGAGTCCGCTCACCAAGATGCACCGTTCAAAGCCCGGACTGACCGAGCGCTTTGAGTTGATGGTTAATGGTAAGGAGTTGGCGAATGCCTATTCAGAGCTCAACGACCCCATCGATCAAGAGGAGCGTTTCGTAGAACAGATGCGCCTGGCCGACAAGGGTGATGATGAGGCAATGGTAATCGATCATGACTTCTTGCGTGCCCTGCAGTATGGTATGCCTCCTACATCAGGTATCGGCATCGGTATCGACCGACTGGTGATGCTCATGACCGGTAAGACATACATCCAGGAGGTGCTCTTCTTCCCACAGATGAAACCCGAGAAGAAGATTCCGCAGAGCACTGTTGCAGAGTGGGGCGCCATCGGTGTTCCCGAGGAATGGGTGCCCGTACTTCGCAAGGCCGGCTTTAACATGGTGTCCAACATCAAGGAGGAGAAAGCCCAGGGACTGCAGCAGAAGATCGGCGATATCGTCAAGAAATACAAACTCGATATGACAAAGCCATCCGTCAACGATGTACAGGGATGGATAGAAAGTGCTAAAAGCGCAGAATAAGACATGTATAACTGCGGTAATATAGCTATCATCGGCGGCGGTAGTTGGGCTACCGCCATTGCCAAGATCGTACTGGATCATACCCAGCACATCGGATGGTATATGCGCCGCGACGACCGCATAGAGGATTTCCAGAGGATGGGGCACAACCCCGCCTATCTCACCAGCGTACACTTCGATATCAACAAGATCTTCTTCTCGAGTGACATCAACAAGATCGTGCAAAACTACGATACACTGATCTTCGTGACGCCCTCACCCTACCTGAAGAACCATCTGAAGAAACTCAAGACACGCCTAAGGGATAAGTTCGTCATCACGGCCATCAAAGGTATCGTGCCCGATGAGAACCTCGTTTGCTCAGAGTATTTCCATCAGGTTTACGACGTTCCTTACGAGAACCTGGCTTGTATCGGCGGTCCGTCACATGCTGAGGAGGTGGCGTTGGAGCGCCTCTCCTACCTCACCATCGGATGTATGGATAAAGAGAAAGCACAGAGTTTTGCCCAACTGATCTCCAGCGACTTCATCAAGACGAAGACCTCCACCGATGTGGTAGGTATAGAGTATTCGTCGGTATTGAAGAATGTCTATGCCATCGCTGCCGGTATCTGCAGCGGACTGAAATACGGCGATAACTTCCAGAGTGTGCTCATGTCGAATGCCATTCAGGAGATGAACCGTTTCCTGACGGCCATCTATCCACTGGATAGGAATATCAACGACTCTGTCTATATGGGTGACCTGCTCGTAACCGGCTACTCAAACTTCTCGCGTAACCGCACCTTCGGAACAATGATCGGTAAGGGTTACAGTGTGAAGAGTGCACAGATAGAGATGGAGATGATCGCTGAGGGTTTCTTCGGCACTAAGTGTATGAAGGAGATCAATCGCCACTGGCATGTCAACATGCCGATACTCGACGCGGTGTATAACATCCTCTACGAGCGCATCAGTCCACAGATAGAGATTAAGTTGCTCACCGACTCTTTCCGCTAACTACTACGACAAATTAAATAACATAAACATATCAGATTATGAAGAATATCAAACTTGACATCACAAAGGCCGCTTGCTTCTTGGCAGACGGTGCAGTAAAGGCTTTTGAGCCACAGGTAAAGAATGCACAGAAGGCATTGGAAGAGGGCACCAGCCCAGGTAATGATTTCTTAGGATGGTTACACCTTCCTTCTTCTATCACCCCCGCCTTCTTAGATGAGATAGAAGCTACGGCTGCCGTTCTCCGCAAGGAGTGCGACGCAGTGGTAGTGGCCGGTATCGGTGGTAGCTACCTCGGTGCCAAGGCTGTTATTGAGGCATTGAGCAATGCCTTCCAGTGGTTGGTAGGCAGTGCAGATGCTCCTACTATTCTCTTTGCCGGCAACAACATCGGTGAGGATTATCTCTATGAGTTGACCGACTATCTGAAAGGAAAGAAGTTTGGTGTGATCAATATCTCTAAGAGTGGAACAACCACAGAGACCGCCCTTACCTTCCGTCTGTTGAAGAAACAGTGCGAGGAGCAGATGGGTAAGGAGATGGCCCGCAAGGTTATCGTTGCCGTTACTGATGCCAAGAAGGGTGCTGCCCGCACCTGTGCCGACAAGGAAGGATACAAGAGTTTCATCATCCCAGATAATGTAGGTGGACGTTTCTCTGTGCTCACTCCGGTTGGTCTGCTGCCTATCGCCTGTGCAGGTTTCGACATCAAGGCATTGGTTGCCGGTGCACAGGATATGGAGAAGGGCTGTGGCATCGACGTGCCGTTCGAGGAGAACCCGGCTGCTCAGTATGCTGCTGTTCGTAACGCCCTGTATCAGTCAGGTAAGAAGATCGAGATCATGGTGAACTTCCAGCCGAAGCTCCACTTCATGAGTGAGTGGTGGAAGCAGCTCTACGGTGAGAGCGAGGGTAAGGATAAGAAAGGTATCTTCCCAGCCAGTTGTGACTTCACCACCGACCTCCACTCTATGGGACAGTGGATCCAGGATGGTGAGCGTACGATCTTTGAGACAGTCATCAGTGTAGAAGAGCCTAACAAGAAACTGCTCTTCCCCAGTGATGAGGAGAACCTTGACGGACTGAACTTCCTTGCTGGAAAGCGTGTGGATGAGGTAAATAAGATGGCTGAGCTCGGTACCCGTCTGGCACACGTTGACGGTGGTGTACCCAACATCCGCTTGAGCATGCCACAACTCAACGAGTATTATCTCGGTCAGGTAATCTATTTCTTTGAGATCGCTTGCGGTATCAGCGGAAATATCCTCGGTGTGAACCCATTCAACCAGCCGGGCGTAGAGGCATATAAGAAGAATATGTTCGCCCTGCTCGACAAACCAGGATACGAGGAAGACAGCAAGGCTATCAAGGAAAGACTGGCTAAGGAGGCATAACACGGTTATGTGGACTGACAACCTCCAACACTATCTGCGGAGAACGGGATACCCCGCTTTTCATCCCCGTGCAATACTATTCGACATGGACGGCGTGCTGATCGACAGCATGCCGAACCATGTTATAGCATGGCATGACTCCATGGATACCTTCGGCATCAAGATGGAAGCCATGGATGCCTATATGACAGAGGGCGCACGGGGCGTGGATACCATCCGTAAGATGGTGCAGGAACAACAGGGGAAGACCATCACGATGGACGAGGCACAGGAGATGTATAACGAGAAGAGTCGTCTCTTCCATCTCTTGCCGCAAGCCCCGCTGATGCCCGGCATCCTCGAACTGATGGAGAAGTTGTCAGCCGACGGACTAACAATAGGTATTGTGACAGGTAGTGGACAGCGCCCCTTGATAGAAAGGATGCGCGAGACATTCCACCAGTATGTTACTGATGACCACCTGGTGACTGCCTACGATGTGACGAAGGGGAAGCCAGAGCCCGATCCCTATCTGATCGGAATGCGGAAATGCGGTGTCAATCCTTGGGAAACGATTGTGGTGGAAAACGCTCCACTCGGTGTTATGGCTGGTCATGCCGCGAAGGCATTTACCATTGCTGTCAACACTGGTATCCTTCCCGACGAGGCACTGACAGATGCGGGAGCCGACCTGCTCCTACCAAGTATTGCCCAGCTGTGTAAAGCTTGGCATGAGTTATATAACGAGATGAACAGATAACAGATTATAAATAACTAACGATTACGATTTAATAAAAATGAAAATGAAAAAGAGCACACGATGGATGATGGTGTTGGCAATGGTGATTGGTCAACTGTCATTCTTCAATGTTACAGCGCAAGCCACCGACTATACCGATACCTTACTTGTACAAGTAAATGGAGTCGGAGGAGGTACCATGGCAACCGTTACCGTCAATGAACATGATGGCCTTTACGACCTTATCTTACGTAACTTCATTTTGGAAACATTAGCTGTTGGAAATGTTGAGATCACTAATATTGAGCCACAGACAGTTGGCAACAAAACCATTCTACACGTTTCGCGTGATATAACCATAAGTGAAGGTGACCTTGAAGGGAAGACATGGTTTGGTCCCGATCTCGGACCACTTCCTGTTGAATTAACAGCTGTACTTGAGAATAACCAACTATGTGCACTGATTAATCTTAACTTGATGAGTAAACTTGGACAAATCATTGAGGTTCGCTTTGGTAATACAATTGTTAATGGCAAAGGTTATCATATCCCTAACGGAGGATTTGAGGATTGGCATAAGTCAAGCGGTTCTTACCAAGAACCCAATGCCTGGCATTCTTTTGAGACAGCAACAGGTAGTTTAGCAGGATCTGCCGGGCACCACATCGAGAAGTCGGACAAGGGACGTAATAATTCTTCATGTGCTAGAGTTTATGCTGAAACTGTAAAGTTATTCGGTATTCCTATTGCTGTAGCTAATGGCACAATGACTACCGGTCGTATGAACGCAGGAGATGCTTCTGCAGCAAGCACTAAGAACAACGCCTACATTGATATGAGCAAAACGGATAAAGATGGAAATGGCGATCCCTTCTATGTCAATTTAACCAGTCGACCAGACTCACTCGTGATGTATTTACAGTACAATCAAGGAAAAACAAATAGCAAGTACTATGCTACTGTAAGTGCTATCATCACTGAAGGCCCTTACTATCAAGATCCAGAAGATAATAAAAACGATAAAGCGGTAGCTAAAGCAAAGAACAATACCATCGCTGCCACCAATGGTAATTGGGAACGAATTGCTATTCCATTTGTCTATGAGGATAATAATGCGGAGCCTAAAGCTATTCTTGTGACCATCTCAACTAATGCGGAAGCAGGAACGGGTTACGATGGTGACGAGGTTCTCGTAGACGACCTCACCCTGGTATACAACGACAAGCTCTCATCACTCAATGTAGAAGGCTTTGATCCAAACAAATTCGAATACGAGGTGAAGGAACTGAACGCTGATAACCTGAATCCCGTAGCCGACAGTCGTGACGCTATCATTCTGCAAAGCATTGAAGAGACCGACACCACGAAGAGTGCTGTCATCACCGTTCTTGCAGCCGACATGCGTAGCAGCAATACCTACAAGGTGACAGTCAAGAATACCAGTGGTATCAAACAGACTACTGCCACCACAAAGAATACTTCCGTTACCCGCTATGGTATCGATGGTCGCCATGTGAACCATGCACGGAAAGGTCAGGTGATCATCATCAAACAAGCAGATGGTAAAACCGTGAAGGTGATTCAGTAGTCATAAGGATCACGAAGAGTGATCACAACTGATAGTCCGGAGACACAGGACTGGGAGTCCCAAGTACTAAAACTGGGAGTCCTGATACATAAAACTGGGAGTCCCAAGTATTAGGACTCCCTTCTTTATTTATTAAAGCTCCTCGAATTACTTATTAAGATACCATCACAAAAGGGTAATCTCTCCTGAGCCGAAGCAACGGTGATGCTGCTCATCATAGATCACGCAGAACTGTCCGGGGGCCACTCCCTGGATCATATCCTCTGACTGCACCTGGTAACGGCCCTCCCCTATATATAATAAGGTGGCAGGATGATACTCCGGTGTATGTCGTATCTTAAAGGTGATCTTCTCCGGCAACTGCCCGTTATGATCGATACCCGTGGGCGTGAGCATGTTAAAATCATGGAAACAGAAATCTTTCCGCTGCACCTTCACCGGTTCGTAACCCTTGGTGACATACAGGATATTATTGGGAATGTCCTTCTTGATCACGTTCCAAGGACCACCGCCGAAGCCCAAGCCATGACGCTGTCCGATGGTATGAAACCACAGTCCTTTATGTTTGCCTAACACCTTGCCCGTGTCGATATCGATTACCTCACCGGGGTTCTCACCGAGGTATCGGCGGATATAGTCGTTATAGTTGATCTTCCCCAAGAAACAGATGCCCTGCGAGTCTTTGCGCTTGGCATTGACGAGATGTTCTCGCTCGGCGATGGCACGCACCTCCCCCTTCTGATAATGGCCGATGGGGAACAGCGCCTTCTTCAGTTGCCAGTCGTAGAGCTGCGCCAGGAAGTCCGTCTGGTCTTTCACGGGGTCCGGACTGGTGGTGAGCCATTTCTTTCCGTCTATCCACTCCGTCTGCGCATAGTGGCCCGTCGCGATAAGATCATACAGATGCCCCATCTTCTCATCAAAGGCTCCAAACTTAATCAGGCGGTTGCACATCACGTCAGGATTAGGGGTGAATCCCGCGCGCACCTTGTCCATCGTGTATTTCGTCACCTGATTCCAATACTCCTGATGACAGTCCACCACCTGCAACCTACAGCCATACTTGGCCGCCACGGCAGTAGCCATCTCCAAGTCTTCCTCAGAGGAGCAGTCCCACTCCTCTTCCTCCTCCGGCCCTATCTTGATATAGAAACAATCGGGATGAAGACCCAGGCGGGCAAACTCATACACCACGACACTGCTGTCGACACCACCCGACAACAATATCGCTATCTTCTTATCCTTGAGCTCATTGATATCCATGTGGACAAAGTTACGTATAAATGAGCGAAAAACAAAGAAAAACTTGTTTTTATTTTTTTCCGAATGCGAGTAACTTCGGCGAAGCCCAAGTTACGGATAAATGAGCACAATACAAAATAATTTATTATTTTTATTGTCGAATGCGAGTAACTTCGGCGAAGCCCAAGTTACACATTTTTGATGATATATTTTGCTTTCACATTATTTTTCTCTATATTTGCAGGATATCAAAAAGGCTATTTAAACTTTTTACTTTTTTTACCATCTAACAAGAAGAATCATGAAAAAATTATTTTTTACATTTCTGACGATTTTTACAGTATGTTCTTTTTTTGCTTGTCAGCATAAAGAGCAGCAACAGACTGAGAACCATATCCTTGGTCTGACCAAGCAACAGGAAAAAGAACAAAAGACTACTTTCGCCATCGAGACTGTTAAAGACTCAGTGAGCAAGAAAGTGGGAAAGATCGTTTGTACCAGCACCATCAGTATTGATTTCCCGACAAAGGGTAATCCCTATCTCCTGAATAGTATCCGTGAGTGGATTATCGACTGGACCTATGCCAACGATACCATTTCCATCGATGACTATCATGCCATCATGAAAGACTACAATGCTAACAGTATGAAGGAGATGGCCGACATGGCACAAGAGAGAGAGGCTGATGGAATCAATATTCCCGATGAGATAGAGATGGGTTACTCTCAAGAGATGGTGATCAAGAAGATCTATGAGAACGATCTGTTTGTAACCTACTGCGTCACCACATATGGCTATTTGGGTGGTGCGCACGGCTCAGCCACCGGTTGGGGAACGACCTTCCGCAAGAGCGACGGCAAGGTGCTCGATCACATCTTCCGCAATGACAAGATCACCGACGTACAGCAGATGATCACCAACGAACTGCAGAAAGACTTTAATGTGAACAGTTGGGAAGAACTCAAGGAGCAGCTCTTTGTGGATGAGTACGCCAGTTATGTGCCGATGCCACAGGGTGATCCCTATATCGTCAACGACAGTATCGTGTTTAGCTATCAGCAGTATGAGATCGGCGCGTATGCCATCGGCATGCCGGGTGCTAAGATTGCCATCAACGACCTGCGCAAGATGCTGGCACCTTCATTCCTGAAGATACTTAAACCTAATTCTACTAAATAATTCATGATTAAAAAAGTATTTGTTATTTTGATGACTCTCGCACTCTGTATCCCCACGATACAGGCACAGGAGATCGACGAGGGTAGTTTGAAGAAGGCCACTGGCTGGGTTGCTAACCTGAAACTCAACGACAAAGCAAAGGAAGAGCGCCTCACTAAGGTGATCGCCACCCACTTGGCAGCCATCCGCGAATGGCATAACACCCATGGCAATATGATTCCCGACGGCGCTGTCAACCCCACGACCGGTAAGAAGCTCTCGGCTATGGACCGTATGGTGATTGCCGACTCCTCACAGCCCGCCTCTATCCGTCAGGCACTGCTCGACGGACTGAATGCCGACCTGACACCCGAGCAGGTAGAACAGGTATTGGATATGTACACCGTAGGAAAGGTGGCCTTCACCATGAAAGCCTACAAAGAGATAGTGCCCGACATGACTGCCGAGGATGAGAAGGTGCTTATGGATAACCTCAAGCAGGCCCGTCTGATGGCTATCGACTACAAGAACATGAAACAGATCTCTGCCATCTTCGAGATCTTCAAGACCAAGAATGAGCAGTATTTCACCAACAGCGGTCGCAACTGGCGCACGATGTACAGTGCCTACGTGAAGAAGTTGAAGGCTCAGAAAGAAGCACAGCAGAAAGCCAAGAAAAACTGATGTAAAAGCCCACGAAGAGGGTTTAAGCCAGTAATTACCGGAGCAGATTGCGGGTCATGCCCGCAATGAGGGATAGAGCCCATTAGGGCGTTACAACATAGGCGGGGGCGTAAGCCCCCGTTATATTCGGTAGAGCAGTGCAACCCCAGAGGGGTGGCAGGTTGGTGATAGCCCCTACTTACCAAGGAACTTACTCTCTAAATAACTGTTGAATGCCTCCTTATAGTTATCACCTATAGGGAGGTATGTTTCTTCATCCATGATCACCCGGTTCTTGTTCACCTCCTGTATCTTCTTGAGGTTGATGATATACCCGCGATGAATACGCATAAACTGATTCTCAGGCAACCGCTCCTCCATCTTCTTCATGCTCAACAAGACGATGACCGGCTTGGCACGCCCCTCTAAGAAGATCTTCAGGTATTCGCTCATGCTCTGCACATAACGGATATCCTTCACTTCGATGCGGATCACCTTATAGTCGGTCTTCAGGAACAGGGTGTCTTCCTCATCTTGGGCGATGACCGCCGTGTTCTGCTGGTCATAGCGTGCCTTCACCTTGTTGGCAGCCCGCTGAAAGTCAGTCAGTCCGAAAGGTTTCAACAGGTAATCCACGGCATCCACCTTAAAGCCCTCCACGGCATATTCCGAATAAGCCGTAGTGAACACCACCAAGGGAGGCACAGGCAGTGACTTGACGAAATCCATGCCATTGAGGTCGGGCATGTTGATATCCACGAATATGGCATCGATAACCTCCTGGTTCATCACCGTCAGGGCATCATGGGCACTCTGACAACTGTCCACCAGTTCCAGGAACGGTATCTTCTTGATATAGGCCATGAGCTGCTGGAGCGCCAACGGCTCATCATCGATAGCTAAACATCTGATCATGACAACTGTTTTTTATTGAGTGGAAGGAGCAGCAACACCCCGTAGGTATCTTCTGCCTCATCAAAATCTAAAGTATAATTATTTCCATACAGTAACTCCAATCGTTGTTTTACATTGGCGAGTCCTACCCCACCAACCTTCTCACTATCACCCTCCTTTGCAAGCACCTTACTGTTCTTACACGTGAACTTCAGTCGATCATCATCCAAAGACATCTTGATCTTGATAAAACAGTCCTGCTTGTAACTGATGCCATGCTTGAAGGCATTCTCCACGAAGGTGATCAACAGCAGTGGAGGTATGCCGGCCTCAGGCATCCGCTTTGGGATATCCACCGAGATCTTCACCTTGTCGGTATAGCGCAGTCTCATCAGTGAGATATAGGTCTTGAGGAAGTCGGTCTCCCGCTGCAGGGGTATCACCTGTTTATCCCCCTCATAGAGCACATAGCGCATCATCTTCGACAACTCCAAGATCGTGTCTTTGGCTTTCTCCGGATCGATGTCCACCAGGGCATGGATATTATTCAGGGTGTTCATGAAGAAGTGGGGGTTGATCTGATATTTCAGATACGCCAGTTGCTGCTCCAGGCTCTTCTTCTCCAGTTCTCGCAGTTCCTTGGCATCCTCATCACTCTTGAAATAGAGTTTGATACCTAAGTTCATGCCGATGGTGAGCAAGACGATGATCAGTCCGATGGCATTGTTCAGCGTCATCATCAGTGGTTCTCCGCCACGGAATCCCTGCCACGGTCCAAACTCCTTTTCACGTACAGAGTCGGGCATCTCATCTATCTTTACCGGGGGCAGTCCACCGGCCATCCGATCATCCGCCGGAGCATCCATCGGGTGTCCGATACTGTCATCCTCTAAAGACACTTCCTCAATGAGCGGTGGACGGTCTTCGGCCCTACCCATTGGTCCGCCATCGAATCCGTTATGTCTCATCACTCCTTCATGATTGCCGGGTCCCATCATCTCATGCTGTGGAGGACCGCCCCAATGGTGTTGCTTCCGTGTTGTACACTGATAGAAGGTGAAGACCACCAAGACACAGAACACCCAAAAGAAATAAAGCAGTTTCTTCTTACGGTAGATCAACAGCGGGGCCAGGAGGAAGTTGTGGATGACAAAGACAATCAGGTAGACGAGCAGCACGCTCCACACCTCGAGCACCTCACTCCATCGGAACGATGCCCCGTGAGACATCACCCGTATCAGATAGGTGATAACCGGCGCTATGAACAGCAGTAGCCATAGCGCCAGATATACCAGTGTCTCTTTTGTCTCTCTTTTAGAAATCGCTATCTTCATATTATCTTAACGGTTGTATGAACCATATACCTGTCTGAACAAACGAAGACTCAGTTTTCGTTTTAGCAACAGCAGGTAGACAATCATATTAGTTATCACCAGTACTATCAAGAGAAATAACCTGAAAGCTATCAGTAGTGCTCATGCCTCCCCGCATGCCGCTGGATGATGAGGTAGAGGTGGTGAACGTACCGAGCTTCGTCTCACTGCTGACGGTTGCACCGGCATAGTATCCGAAGAACTCATCACTGCCGCTTACCGATGTGGCGGTGCTCATCGTATAGGTAGTGCCCGACTTAAACTTCGGTGAGCTCAGCTGCATCACGGCCCTGCTGTAAGCTCTTGGCACTTTAAAGGCGAAGATGTTATTGCCACTGTCATCCTTCACGGTGATATAACTGCCATTGTTTACCGTAACGCCTGAGAGTACCGCCTTCTGCTGAGAGCCCGCAATCGACTCCGATCCGCCACCGATACCGATCACCGTTCCTCCGTTGATGCTGAAGGTGCAACGCTCCGCCACGTCGATACCCTCTTCGGGTGCCATAGCTCCGCAGCCGATCAGCACACCGCCATTCACAGTCAGGTTACCATTGGCATCGATACCGTCGTTGGTGGTAGAGTAGCCGAAGATATATCCTCCATTGATGGTCATGACTCCTGCCGAGTTGATGGCATCGTCGCTGGAGTAAGCGCCTATACTGCCCGCACTGACCGTCAGTTTACCCTTGGTCTCTATCGCCTCGTGAGCAGCCGAGCGAGCCATGATATCACCGCCGGAGATCGTCATATCGCCTGCCGACTTGATCGCCTTGGCTGCCACATCGTCATTGCCACTCGAGAAGTTCTTTCCTGCCGCAATGGCTCGTATCGTTCCACCGGTGATCGTCATCGTCTGTGAAGAGTTCAAGCCCTTGCCACCGGCACCTGTACTCTTGACGTTCACCTCACCACCGCTGATCACGAAGATGCTGTCTGACTTGATACCTGCGCAACCTTTATATTCCTTATCCTCCTCATCGTAGGATGATCCACCGGTGGTGATGGCCGTTACCCTGCCGCCTTCTATCTGGATGAATCCATCGGTATTAATACCCTTGGCGGCATCGGCAGAAACCTCCACGTTCACCACGCCACCGCGGATAATCACACCGTCGTTGGTCTTAATGCCATGGTTGGTGGTCGACTTCACGTAGATATTCGTATTCGGACGGATAAACACATAGTCATCACTCACAATACCGTTCTTGGCATTCGAGTAGACGCTCAGGGTTCCCGAACCGCTGAAGGCCAACTTACCCTCACTGAAGAGCGTGCCCTTCATATCCTCGTTGTCCACCATCGTGTACGAAGAGCCGTCGGTCAACTTATTCGTAGTGCCATCCTTCACCACCACATACATACGTTTTCCCTGGTTATTGATGGCTGCTCCGGTAGGATTGGTGATGTCCACGCCATTGAGGATCACCTCAAACTTCTTCTCACTGTAGATCTTGAAAGAACCGTCGCTGGTCGTTCCACTCAGTTCGTAAGCGATGTTCTTGACGGTGGAGTTGACCGTTACGTCGGCACCGTCTTTCGTAATAGTCACACCTTCTGCCTCACCGCTCACCGTAGCGCTATTGCCATTGTATGCGATCTTGATCGTGGTGGTGGGTGTATAGGTCTCTACATAGTCCTCGTAGTAGGTATCTGTACTTCCCGGAATCGTTTCTGTCTCCGTGAGTGCAGAGGTGTCGATAGTCACGTCGAAGGTACCTAAGGTGGTTGTCAGGGCTGTTCCGCCGGGCATCATACCACCGCCATTGCCACCCATATTCATATTCTCATCTATGGAGAAATAGTCATCCCATTCATTCTCTGTGGAGCACGACAAGAAAATGCCTGCAGAGAGAATCATGATCAAATATGCCAATCTTTTCATCATCATATCTTCTTTAAGTTCAACAATCATTTATCGATTGCAAAGCTAAAAGATAATCATGAGTGGCGCAAAATCAATCAACCAACAGGGACTATTCTTCAACGAAATCAGAATGCTTCGCGGTATTTACTCTCGTTTTTGTCTTCGAGCATACTCAGATAACTGTTGTAGCGGCTCTGGGAGATACAGTGGTTTTCCACCGCCCGGATGACAGCACAGTCGGGCTCATGGGTATGCGTGCAGTTATTAAAGCGACAGTCTTTGGAGTATTCGAAGATCTCCTTGAAATAACTGCAGATCTCCTCGGGCTCCATGTCATAGGCCCCGAAGCCCTTCACACCCGGTGTGTCGATCACCCAGCCGCCCTCAGGGATGGCCAGCATCTCACTGAACGTTGTGGTATGCATACCTGTCTGATGGGCATACGATATCTCTGCCGTCCTGAGGTTGATGCCGGGGATGAGGACGTTCAGCAGGGTGCTCTTCCCCACGCCGCTGTTTCCACTGAACAGCGTGATCTTGTCTTTCAGCACACCAACCAAGGCATCCAGTTCTTCACGGTGATCCGCGGCAGTCTTGGCCGACAGCTGCAGGCAGTGATAACCGATATGCTCATAGAGATCGACCATCATCTGCTGATAGTGTTTCTCGTCATCACTCAGCAGATCGGTCTTGTTGAAGATCAGTACCACGGGAATATTATATGCCTCGGCAGATGCCAGGAAACGATCGATAAAGGTGGTGGACGTCTGGGGATAGTTCACGGTGATGATCAACGCAGCCTGATCGACATTCGCTGCGAGGATATGACTTTGTTTACTGAGGTTGGATGCCTTCCGGATGATATAGTTACGTCTGTCACAGATATCTTTGATGAAGGCCGAACCGTCTTGGTTGGTAATCAGCTCAACACGGTCACCCACAGCCACCGGGTTGGTGCTGCGGATGCCCTTCAGTCGGAAATTACCTTTTATCTTGGATTGTATCGTCTGCCCGTCATCAGTCAGCACGGTATACCAAGAACCAGTATTCTTGATAACAAGTCCGTGCATCAGACGGTCATGATCTCTTTGTTCTTCGCTTCGATCAGCTCATCGATCTTCTTGATGAACTTATCATGGAGCTTCTGCAACTCGAGCTCGGCATCTTTCTCGTTATCCTCGCTCAGACCATCCTTGATGGCTTTCTTCAGACGGTCCTTGATCTCGCCACGAACATTACGCACCTCCACCTTTGCCTTCTCGGCTATCTTACCGCACTGCTTCACCAGCTCACGGCGGCGCTCCTCGGTAGGCTGCGGGATATTCAGGCGGATCACCTCACCATTGTTCTCGGGCGTAATACCCACATCACTGTCCATGATAGCCTTCTCGATGTCGCGTATCGCCTTCTTGTCCCACGGACGGATGGCGATCGTACGTGCATCAGGACAGTTGACGCTGGCTACCTGGTTCAACGGAACCTTCGAGCCATAGCTGTTCACTCTGATACCATCGAGAATGGCGACATTCGCGCGACCGGCACGGATACGGGCCAGACTGTCATCCAGGAACATGGCAGCCATCTCCATCCTCTCTTCACTTTCTTTGAGGGTTTCTTTTACGTCAATCATATCTTGCTAATTATAAGTTTTCAATTACAAAACACAAAATTAAAGGATTTTTTTCAAAACGACAACAAAATCGTTTAAAAATCTTTGTCTGTCATCATTCTTTCATCTCTGCGGCCACCATATTGGTGAGTTCCACGAACTGTGGTATCGACAACTGCTCGGGGCGCTTGGTCATCACCTCTTGCTCATAAAATCCTGCCGATGGCTGTGGCAGCAGCTGCTTCAGACTCACGCGCAGCATCTTCCTGCGCTGGTTGAAGACCGTCTTCACCACCCTTTTGAACAGTGCCTCATCGCACCCCAGGTCGGTCACCTCATTACGTGTCATGCGTATCACGGCGCTCTTCACCTTGGGTGGTGGGTTGAACACATGCTCATCCACCATAAAGAGATAGTCCACATGATACCATGCCTGTATCAGCACGCTCAGTATGCCGTAAGCCTTGGTGCCCGGTGCCGATGCCATGCGCTGTGCCACCTCATGCTGTATCATGCCCGTACAACAGGGTATCAGATCCTTGTTATCCAGCATCTTGAAGAATATCTGCGAGGAGATATCATAGGGGTAATTACCTGTAAGCACAAACGGCTTTCCGTCGAACACCTGCCGCAGATCCATCCTCAGGAAATCCTCTCCCAGGATATTCTCTCGCAGCCGGGGAAAATGCTCATTGAGGAACTGCACGCTCTCACGGTCTATCTCCACCACCTTCAGCGGACGGGGCTTCTCCACGAGATACTGCGTCATCACGCCCATGCCGGGGCCCACCTCTAATACGGGTATCTCCGGACAAGCATCCACCGTATCAGCAATCGCCTTGGCAATACTGAGGTCGGTCAAGAAATGCTGACCAAGATTCTTTTTGGGTCTTACTTGTTTCATTAAAACAGATATTTACATGCAAAGATAATATAAAAGATACAAAAACTGAAAAATATTATTTATTTTCTTGTTCCCTTCTACCGTTGACGGGGATTTCAATCCCCGTCTGTTGAATATTAGCATTTGTAATGCTCTCATAAATTGCAAATCCTCATCATAATCACATCGGGATTGACACCAATTTTTTTTTGTTTAAAAATGAGTTTGCCTTCATAATTTACGTAATTAATTTATAATCAAAGCCTTGCAACTATGAAGGCAAAACTTTTGCCTTCATACACCTTCATAAGACCAAAACAAGTTGTTTTGCCTTAGAAAAGTGTATCACAGCCATCTGTTTTAGTACCATTTCCTGGACCAAAACAACTTGTTTTGCTACAGTAAAAGGTATCATAGCTGATTGATTCCTATACTGCGGCCATCACTATTTGCCACTTTCAACTATTAAGAAATAACTATTTCCACTTTTAGAGTTCATCCTCCCCTCATGACAAATTTGTTTAAAATGAATTAATTGTTTGGAGATAACGATGAATTGTCGTACATTTGCACACATGGACAGTAAACGAATCATCAACAATAGTTTGAAGATTGCCCTGCCTCTGTTGTTGGGCGGTGCCATCCTCTATTGGATGTATCGTGACTTCGACTTTATACGGGTGAAAGACGTGCTGCTGCACGAGATGAACTGGATGTGGATGCTGCTGTCGTTCCCCTTCGGTATCCTGGCGCAGATGTTCCGCGGATGGCGCTGGCGACAGACATTGGAGCCTATCGGGGAGCACCCACGCACCAGCACCAGCATACACAGCGTATTCCTCAGTTATGCCGCCAGTCTGGTGATACCCCGTATCGGTGAGTTCATGCGCTGCGGCGTGCTGAAGCGCTATGATGATATCTCGTTTGCCAAATCATTGGGAACCGTGGTTACCGAGCGGGCCATCGACACACTGGTGGTAGCCATCATCACGGGGGCCACCCTGCTCTTCCAGATGAGTATGTTCGGCACGTTCTTCGAGCGTACGGGCACCAGTCTGGAATCCATCATGCGCGGATTCTCGCCCGTGGGATATCTCGTAACCTTTATCTGTGCACTGGCCGTGTTAGGCCTGTTGCATATCCTGCTGCGCAAACTTTCTTTCTATAGTAAGGTGAAAGCCACCCTGCGGGGGATATGGGAAGGGGTGGTGTCGCTGAAGAGCGTGCGCAACGTGCCGCTGTTTATCTTCTTCACCCTCGGCATCTGGGCCAGCTACTTCCTGCATTACTACCTCACCTTCTTCTGCTTCGACTTCACGGCCGGTCTCGGTCTGTCGTGCGCCCTGGTGACATTCGTGGTGGGATCGATTGCCGTGATCGTGCCCACGCCCAACGGGGCCGGTCCTTGGCACTTCGCCGTGAAGACCATGCTGATACTCTATGGCGTGGCCGATCTGGATGCCCTGTACTTCGTATTGATCGTGCATACGATACAGACCATGCTGATCATCCTGCTGGGCATCTATGCGTGGGTGGCACTGGCATTCACCGCAAAAAAGACGAAATCAAATAATATATAGTTAACCTAAATAATATTGAGACTATGAGTGAAATTAAAAATCTGAAACCTGAGTGCATCTGGAGAAACTTCTATGCACTGACACAAGTTCCTCGTCCATCAGGACATCTGGAGAAGATTCAGCAATTCTTAGTAGACTTTGCCAAGAAAGCTGGAGTAGAAGCATGTGTGGATCCTGCCGGCAACGTGCTGATGCGTAAAGCCGCCACACCGGGAATGGAGAACCGCAAAGGTATCATTCTGCAGGCACATATGGACATGGTGCCACAGAAGACTCCCGAGAGCAAGCATAACTTTGAGACCGATCCTATCGAGCCGTGGATCGACGGCGAGTGGGTAAAGGCAAACAATACCACCTTAGGTGCAGACAACGGACTGGGCGTGGCTGCCATCATGGCTGTGATGGAAGCTAAGGATCTGAAGCACGGACCGATAGACGCTCTGATCACCGCTGATGAAGAGACGGGTATGTTTGGTGCCAACGGACTGCCCGAGGGCGAGCTGCAGGGAGATATCCTGTTGAACCTCGACTCAGAGACATGGGGTAAGTTCGTGATCGGTTCTGCCGGTGGTATCGACGTTACCGCTACCATGGAATACAAAGAGGTAGAGACCGACCCAGAGGATGTAGCCATGAAGGTTACACTGAAGGGTTTGCGCGGCGGACACTCCGGTCTGGAGATCCACGAGGGCCGTGGCAATGCCAACAAGATGATGGTGCGCTTCGTACGTGAGGCCGTAGAGAGCTGCGAGGCTCGTCTGGCATGCTGGCACGGCGGAAACATGCGTAATGCCATCCCATTCAAGGCAGAAGTGGTGCTCACCCTGCCGAAGGAGAACGTGGAAGCACTGAAAGAACTGGTAGAGGACTGGAAAGCCGACTTCATCGATGAATACAAGCACATCGAGAGTGGCATCGAGTTCTTCGCCGAAGAGGTGGAGGCACCCAAGACAGAGGTTCCCGTGGAGATCCAAGACAACCTCATCAATGCCATCTACGGCTGTCATAACGGTGTACTGCGCATGATCCCTAGCTATCCCAACGTGGTGGAGACATCCAGCAACCTGGCCATCATCGACATCGAAAGTGGTAATGCCAGTCTGAAAGTGTTGGCTCGCTCCAGTCGTGAGGATATGAAAGACTGTGTGGTGAACACTCTGCAGAGCTGCTTCAACATGGCTGGTATGAAGGTGGAGACTGCCGGCAGCTATGGCGGCTGGGATCCGAACCCCGACAGTGAGATCTTGAACCTGTTGCTGAAGGAATACAAGGAGCTGTTTGGTGAGGACGGCATCGTACAGGTTGACCATGCCGGATTGGAGTGCTCCGTTATCCTCGGCAAGTATCCGCATCTGGATGTGGTGTCACTGGGTCCGACCATCCGCAGTCCGCACACCACCACTGAGCGTGCCCTCTATGCTACAGCAGTGCCCTTCTGGGAGTTGCTGAAGAAGACCATGGAGGATGTTCCTGTGAAGTAATCGACAAACAGAATATCATGATAATGGGGGCAGTGATCTGTCCCCATTATTTTGTAACCATTCGCGCGTACCTTATTATATATGTCTTTATAAACTTTCCCGTCTTTTCCTTGGTTATGAAACAGTTTTGTACTACCTTTGCATGGAATAAAAACTATCACCATGAAAAGACTTTATTTACATCAACCAATTACAAGAGCTGCGTTTCTCCGCATCCTGACAGTCGGGTTATGCGTCACAGCACTGTTATCCTCATGTGCCACTACCAGATCTGGTTCTTCCGCAAAAGCGACTATCAACGGTGAAGACTCCATCTACGAGGCGATACGCCAAGAGATGATACAAAGCAATAAGAAAGTACTTCCTCCTATGCGACGCCACGAACTGAGTATAGGTGTAGGTTGTGGGGCCAACCAAGCAGATCACGACACACCATCACGACCGAATGAGAAACCTCAAATAGCATACTACTGGAATGATGGAGATTGCTTCGATCTCATCGGCAACTCGTATATTTATCTTAATATGGAATATCACTACCGTATAAACCGGAAGTGGGAGATTGGAGGATTGGTGACATGGGGCAGATCCAATGAAAACTACTTCGCTAACTATACTGCAGAAGAAGAAAAGACGACAGCCGACTGGGATCTGATGGGAAACATATCCAGATATGAGAGTTGCCGTTATTTCACAGTCATGCCATCCGTCAGATATACGTGGTATGAGTCAGACCTTGCACGAGTCTATTCCAGAGGGGCCATCGGACTGATGCGCCATCATATCACATCGTATACAGAAGACTATGCCCCTATAGAGTCGGAAACAGTAAAAAGAAAAGTTGTTATAGAGGATGAAGACCGTGTCAAATATGGCATGGCCTACCATATCACGGTATTGGGTGTGCGGTTAGGGAAGGATTGGCTGGGCGCTTTCGGTGAGATAGGCTATGGTTGTCTGGGAGTTGTACGAGTAGGACTAAACGTCTGTTTCTGATATATTTTTCTTCAAATTCTTTGTTTTTTTACTGATTTTCATTACCTTTGCAACTGGATTGTAATACATTATTAACTTAAAAGAAATCAATATGGACGATTATCCGGCGGAAAACAGTGATTATATAAAACGTTTAGGCTGAGGACACCCTTTTCCGCTGGGCTGATCCTTCGCCGACTAATTATTTTTTTGAAGGATTAGCAAGATGAAAACATATTGGAATACTAATCAAGGACTCAAAGTGCTTCCTGAGTGGGAGCCCAACTGTTGGATTCAGGTTACCTGTCCGACAGATGACGATCAGCGTGAACTGGAAGAACGCTTCCATATCCCCGACTATTTCATGTCGGACATCAGCGATACCGACGAGCGTGCACGTTATGAGTACGACGACGGATGGATGCTGATTATCCTACGTATCCCCTACGTCAAGGAGATACGTTCTCGGACACCTTACACCACCGTGCCGCTGGGTATCATCCACAAGCGCGACGTGACCATCACGGTATGCTACTACGAGACGAACATGATGATCGACTTTGTAAGCTATCAGCAGAAGAGAGGCGTAGGATTCGTCGACTATGTCGATATGATCTTCCGACTGTTCCTTTCCTCGGCCGTATGGTATCTGAAACGACTCAAGCAGATCAACACCCTGATCGATAAGGCAAAGAAAAATCTTGATCACGACGTGAACAACGAGTCGCTGATCGGACTGAGCAGGTTGCAAGACTCACTCACCTACTTCATTACCTCTATCCGTGGTAATGAAAACCTACTGGCAAAACTGAAATTCAAGTTGCAGGTGGATGAGTTGGATGCCGACCTAATCGAGGACGTCAACATCGAGATGAGTCAAGCGCGGGAAACCACCAATATCTATTCGAACATCTTGGAGAGTACGATGGATACCTATTCCAGCATCATCAACAACAATATGAACCGCGTGATGCGTACCCTGACGGCCGTGACCATCATCATGATGTTCCCTACCCTCGTGGCTTCACTCTTCGGCATGAACCTGATCAACGGCATGGAGCAAAACCCCGTAGGTTTTGCCGTTGCACTCATCATATCCATCATTGCATCAATGCTTTCATATGTCGTTTTGAGGTATAAAAGGCTACTTTAAAAGAAAAATTTGAAAAAAAACACCTAAAGTTAGGATTTTTTATTTTTTTTAATTAAATTTGCCCCGATTATTATACCTTTGATTATTGAACTTAATATCAGTAAATGATGGACTCTCAAGAAAACGTTCTTGCCAATGAGGCACAGGAAGAAGTAAAGAAAGTAGAAGAAAACGTAGTTAACGCAGAGATCACCCCAGAGGCAGAGACACCCGCTGAGGCAGTTACTCCTGCAGAAGAGAATGCACCCGCAGAAGAACCAGCTGAGGAAGTTGCAGCGCCTGCAGAGGAGACTGTAGAGGAAGCTGCGGCACCTGCAGAGGAGGCCGTGGTGGAGACAGCAGAAGAGGTTGCTGAGGAGGTTGCTGAGGAGCAGCCCGCAGAGGACATGACCAAGAAGGTGTACAAGACCAAGCAGGAGGTGAATGAGCGCATGAAAGAACTGGCACATGGTGACGAGACTCCTTCCAAGGAGGAGGTGGACCACCTGAAGACCGTCTTCTACAAACTGCATTTCGCTGAGCGCGAAGCTAACTACAAAGCCTATATCGATGGCGGCGGCGACCCGGAGAAATACCAGGTAACACCCGACATGGATGAAGAGACATTCAAGGCCGAGTTAGGACTGATCAAGGAAAAGCGCGCAAAGCTCTTCTTGGAGCAGGAGAACCTGAAGCAAGAGAATCTGAAGAGAAAACTGGATATCATCGAGAAGATCAAGGGAATGGTTACCTCTCCTGAGGAGGCTAACCGTAACTACCAGGAATTTAAGAAGCTCCAGCAGGAGTGGAAAGATATCAAACTCGTGCCAGCAGAGAAAGCCAACGAGTTGTGGCGTAACTATCAGTTGTATGTAGAGCAGTACTACGACCTACTGAAGCTGAACAGCGAGGCACGCGAGTATGACTTCAAGAAGAACTTAGGCATTAAGACCCGTCTGTGCGAGGCAGCAGAGAAGCTGGCCGACGAGCCAGATGTGATCAGCGCCTTCCATCAGTTGCAGAAGTTGCATCAGGAGTTCCGTGAGACCGGTCCTGTAGCAAAAGAACTGCGCGAGGAGATCTGGGCACGCTTCAAGGCCGCTTCTACCGTGATCAACAAGAAGCACCAGCAGCACTTCGACAATCTCCGTTCGAAGGAGGAGGATAACCTTGTCCGCAAGACAGCCCTGTGCGAGAAGGTAGAGGCTATTGCCAAAGAAGAGAATAAGGGTGCCGGCGACTGGGAGAAACGCACACGTCAGATCATAGATATTCAGGCTGAGTGGAAGACCATCGGTTTTGCTCCCCAGAAGATGAATGTGAAGATCTTTGAGCGTTTCCGTGCTGCCTGTGACGATTTCTTCGGCAAGAAGGCAGAGTACTTTAAGGGACTCAAGGCACAGTTTGCTGAGAACGCCGACAAGAAACGTGCACTGATCGAGCAGGCCAAGGCTCTGCAAGACAGCACCGACTGGAAATCTACCAGTGATAAGCTTATCGCTTTGCAGAAGGAGTGGAAGACCATCGGTATGGTGCCCAAGAAATTAGGCGACCAGCTGTGGAACGAGTTCTTAGGAGCGTGCAACAAGTTCTTTGAGGCTCGCAATGCCGCTCATGCAGGTACCCGCAGCACAGAGCGCGAAAACCTGGCGCAGAAGCGCAGCATCATCGCAGAACTGAAGGCTATCACCGAAGATTCTGCTGAGGATCTGCAGGAGAAAGTTCAGGAGTTGGTTGACAAGTACCAGAGCATCGGTCATGTGCCCTTCAAGGAGAAAGACAAGCTCTACAAGGAATACCATGAGGTGCTTGACCACCTGTATGACGAGCTGCATATCAGCACATCCCGCCGTCGTCTGGATAACTTCAAGAGTAACATCAAGAATATGGCAGAGCGCGGTGTTGACGCACTCGACAATGAGCGTACCCGACTGATGCGCCGTTACGAGAGTCTGAAACAAGAGATTCAGACGTACGAGAATAACCTCGGATTCCTGAATGCCGCCAGCAAGAAGGGCAATAGTCTGATTGATGAGATGAACCGCAAAGTACAGAAGTTGAAAGACGACTGTGAGTTGGTTCGCCAGAAGATCAAGGCTATCGATGAGGAAAACAAAGAGGAAGAATAAATCTTTCAACATAGGATCAAGAAGGCTGCAACGGTTGTTGCAGCCTTCTTTTTTTTGTTAAAAAGAATACCATGATGACAAGTATCTGTTCGTCGAGTTTGGTAGTTTTATATGGACAGCGGCTGTTGCAACTTGTGCAACATATTGAAAAGCAATGAAATACACAAAGATTTGGACTGCAACATGGCATCGAAAAAATATCAAAAAAAACTTGTATTTCTTATTTCTGCACCTTACTTTTGCTCTCGCTAAACTTTTAAAACCATAAAAACTATGACATTAAAAAACTATTTTCCCATGTTGATCTTAACAACAAGCATGCTGTTGTCCTCAACTAACACAATTACGGCAAAAACACCAGACGACACTAATCCGGTAACAGAGAAGGACAAACATCACGGAGATGAAGGGTATCCCGAACCAATCCAAGTTACGATGGATACAACTACGGGACTACTTAATGTATCGTTTAATACTTCTCTCAACGATGTTACTATTGCATTATATAAGAATGGTGCATTTGTCTGTACAGAGGAAGAAGGTGATGTCTTTATTGACGACTGCACCTGGTTTAATCTATCAAACTATGGATATGGATCGTACCTGATTGTTGTATCAAGCGAGAACGACATTATCTTTACCGATACAATCTGCTATTGAAAAACACTGATTAAGGCAAGGCAGAGAAATTGTCTTAATCACTTGTTCGGTCAGAATTTGACTAAGAACAACCTGTAGGGGTGAGCGTATCATAGATTTTGATACGCTCACTTTATGTTGCGTATCCAACAAAAAAAATCGATAAGCACTGATATCCAGCAACTTATCGATAATTAGCGTTGGGGTACTCGGACTCGAACCAAGAATGACAGGACCAGAATCTGTAGTGTTACCATTACACCATACCCCAATCACATGCAATAACTTTCTTCTGTTATGCGGGTGCAAAGGTACTGCTTTTTTTTGAACTACCAACATTTTTCCCGTTTTTTTTGCAAAAAAAATCAAATTAATATGCTTTTCTATGGATTTTACAAGAAATCAGTGTAACTTTGTGAACTAATTTTAATGTTAATGGTAAAGACAAAAGAACTCGTAGATACAATTGTAAAAGGCATACAAGAAAAGAAAGGCCAGAAAGTTGTTATAGTAGACATGTCAGAGATGCAAGGTGCCATCTGTCAATACTTTGTGATCTGTCAAGGTAATTCTCCCTCACAGGTGGATGCGATCACCGACTCTATTGAGGAATTCGCCAGGGTACACAGTGGTGAGAAGCCATTGCGTATTGTCGGCAGGGAGCGTTCTCTATGGGTAGCCATGGATTACGCTGACGTGATTGTACATATCTTCGTGCCCGAGATGCGCGACTACTATCATCTGGAAAATCTTTGGGAGGATGCCAAGATAACAGAGATCCCTGATTTAGACTGATTACGATGGAACAAGATAATAAGCCCAAGAAGCCACGGTTCAATATGAACTGGCTCTATATCACGGTATTGGTACTATTGCTCGCCATGTGGTTCTCCTCTGATGGAGAGACCAAGGGCAGTATGAGCAAACCAGTAGGATACTCCGAGTTTCAGCAGATGGTAACCAAGGGGTATGCCTCGAAGATCGTTGCCAACAAGGAGGAGAACAAACTGAAGATGTTCGTCAAGGCAGAGAAAATCCGTGAGGTCTTCAAGCAAGGTACTGACAGGACAGGTACCGAACCCTATGTCATTGTTGAGATCGGCAGTGTCGATCAGGTAGAGACCTTCATCAATGCTGAGCGTGAGGCTGGTCATTTCACAGGCACGTTCAGTTATGAGAACAGACAAGGTAACGAACTATGGAATGTGCTGATTGGCATACTCCCGTGGGTGCTTATCTTCGGTGTGTGGATTTTCCTGATGCGCCGTATGAGTGGCGGAGGTGGTGCCAGTGGCGGAGGTATCTTCAGCGTCGGCAAGAGTAAGGCAAAGATGTACGAGAAAGGTGGTGAACTGGGTATCACCTTCAAGGATGTTGCCGGTCAGGAAGGTGCCAAGGAAGAGGTACAAGAGATCGTCGAGTTCTTAAAGAACCCGCAGAAATATACCGAGTTAGGTGGTAAGATTCCTAAGGGAGCCTTGTTGGTTGGTCCTCCGGGAACAGGTAAGACCCTGTTAGCCAAGGCTGTTGCCGGTGAGGCTGGCGTGCCTTTCTTCTCTATGAGCGGCTCCGATTTCGTAGAGATGTTCGTGGGTGTTGGTGCCAGTCGTGTACGTGACCTTTTCCGTCAGGCAAAAGAGAAAGCCCCCTGTATCATCTTCATCGATGAGATTGATGCCGTGGGACGTGCCCGTAGTAAGAACCCGGCCATGGGAGGAAACGACGAGCGTGAGAATACCCTGAATGCCTTGTTGACCGAGATGGATGGTTTCGGAACGAATAGTGGTGTCATCATCATGGCAGCCACCAACCGTGCCGACATGCTCGACTCTGCCCTTCTGCGTGCCGGACGTTTCGACCGACAGATACACGTAGACTTGCCCGATCTCAATGAGCGTAAGGCTATCTTTGAGGTACATCTGCGTCCGGTGAAGATCGACAATACCGTGGATGTGGATCAGTTGGCCCGTCAGACACCAGGTTTCTCGGGTGCCGATATCGCCAACGTATGTAACGAGGCAGCCCTGATAGCAGCCCGTCATAACAAGAAGGCTGTTGACAAGCAGGATTTCCTGGATGCTGTTGACCGTATTATCGGTGGTTTGGAGAAGAAGACGAAGGTGATGACAGCCAGTGAGAAGCGCAGCATCGCTATCCATGAGGCCGGTCATGCCACTATCTCATGGTTCTGCGAATATGCCAACCCACTGGTGAAAGTGACAATTGTGCCTCGTGGCCGTGCCCTGGGCGCAGCGTGGTATATGCCCGAGGAATATGTTATCCAGACGAAAGAAGCAATGCTCGACGAGATGTGTGCTACCTTAGGTGGACGAGCTGCCGAGGAACTGTTTGTTGGACAGATCTCTACCGGTGCCATGAACGACCTTGAGCGTGTCACCAAACAAGCATACGGCATGATCGCCTATGCCGGAATGAGTGACAAACTGCCAAATATCTGTTATTACAATAATAACGAATACAACTTCCAGCGCCCCTACTCAGAGACAACCGCCAAGGTGATGGATGAGGAAGTGCTGAGGATTATCAATGAGCAATATGAGCGTGCGAAGAAGATCCTGCGTGAGAACAGCATCGGTCATAACAAATTGGCTGAGTTGCTGATCGAGCGTGAGGTGATCTTTGCTGAGGATGTAGAGAAGATCTTCGGCAAGCGCCCATGGGTAAGTCGCTCACAGGAGTTGATGGAAGAGAATGAAGTGAAAGAAGACAACAAGCTGTTGACAGAAGGAAATGAAGAATCTGATCACTAGAGCCATTACCGGCATTTTCTTTGTGACGGCTATCGTCACCTGTTTCTTAAGACCCGAGGCAATGTTCCTCTTGTTTGCCATCGTTACCGGTCTTACCATTTGGGAGTTCAGTGGATTAGTGAATGAGCATATAGAGGCTACCACCATCAATCGTTTTATCAGTACGGTAGCAGGTGTGTATCTGTTCTTAGCCATTAGTGGCTATTGCAGCGGTATCACCTCATCGGCAGCCGTCTTCGTGCCCTATCTGCTTACGATCGTATATCTCTTTATCAGCGAACTCTATCTGAAGCAAGAGAACCCTATCAATGACTGGGCTTATACGATGTTGTCGCAGATGTATATCGCCCTACCCTTCTCTACCATCAGTGTACTGGCATTCAATGGAGGCACCGACGGGAATATCCATTACAACATGCTGCTGCCGCTGAGTGTGTTTATCTTCCTTTGGGTAAGCGACACCGGTGCTTATTGCTGTGGCAGTCTGCTCGGCAAACACAAACTGTTCCCACGCGTTTCTCCCGGAAAGAGTTGGGAGGGAAGCATCGGTGGCGGTATCTTTGTGATTATTGCCGCTATCATCATCGGTCTTTACGACCAGTCAACAGCCGTGGCCCCAGCTACCACCGGACTATTACCTCTTTGGCAATGGATCGGTTTAGGTATCGTGGTCTGCGTGTTCGGCACTTGGGGAGATTTGGTGGAGAGCCTGTTCAAACGCACCATCGGTATCAAAGACAGTGGTAACATCCTGCCCGGTCATGGTGGCATGCTCGACCGTTTTGACTCATCCCTGATGGCTTTCCCTGCCGCAGTGGTGTATATCTACAGCCTGTCATTACTTTAAAAAAGAGAAAAACGCCGACAAAAGTTGGTCAATCAGAAAGTTTTTCCTATATTTGCACGCTACTAACCATTTATGATGGTATCTATTATTACGACATAACCTAATTATAACGATAAAGGAATAATACATTTTAATCAATTTAATAATTATCTATGGTAAACGTACATTTTCAGAAGAAGGGCATGATGCGAGCACTTATGTTTGCACTGCTCTTATTGAACAGTACATTGATGTTTGCGCAGAGTGTGGTTACCGGTAATGTGAAAGACCAAACCGGCGAGCCACTTATCGGCGTTAGTGTCCTTGAACAAGGAACCAGCAATGGAACAGTTACCGACATCGACGGTAATTTCTCTTTTAAGGTTGCCCAGGGAAAGACCATCAACTTCAGTTATGTAGGCTATCAGTCACAGTCTGTTGTTGTTCGTGGCAATGTGATTAACGTAGTGCTCCAGGAGGAGAACACCAACCTGAACGAAGTGGTTGTCGTAGGTTACGGTACTATGCGCCGTAAGGACGTGACCAGCTCAATCACCACCGTGAACGCTGAAGACCTGAACCGCGGTGTATTCACCGATCCTGGTCAGATGCTGCAAGGTAAGGTTGCCGGTCTGACAGTTACCACTACAGGCGACCCGAATGGTGGTGCTTCTATCACCCTGCGTGGTGCTTCTTCACTGCGTACCGGTGCTGCCATGGAGCCTTACTATGTCATCGACGGTATTCCAGGAGTAGATATCTCAATGGTTGCTCCTGATGATATCGAGAGTATCGATGTGTTACGTGATGCTTCTGCTACAGCTATTTACGGTTCTAAGGCTGCCAATGGTGTGATCATCATCACAACCAAGAGTGGACAGGAAGGCCGTACAAACGTAACATACAACGGTTATGTCGCTTTCGACAAAGTACTCAAGACCCTGGATATGGCTTCTGCAAGTCAGCTCCGTTCTTCTGGTCTGATCGGTTCTGAGCAGGATGGTGGTGGTGATACCGACTGGCAGGAGGAAGTACTCCGCACTGGTTTGAGCCACAATCACAATGTAAGCATCTCTGGCGGTAATGCCAAGACCAAATACATGGGCTCTATCAACTATCTGAACCGTGAGGGTGTTGTTCTCGGAACAAGTATGAATCGTGTAAACGCACGTACCTTGTTGACCACTAGTATTCTGAAGGATCGTTTGGAATTATCGTTAGGCTTGAACGCCATGCAAGGAAAGCATAAGGGTGTGCCTATGGCAAGATCTACGGGTACCGATGCCGGTAAGAGTGTGCTCGACGCTATGTACTACTACTCACCCACCAATCCTATCCACAATGCAGAAGGTGGCTGGTATGAGTCATATATCGGTTCTGCCAACTATAACCCCCTGTCAATGATCTACGAAGATGGCAATCAGAATGAGTGGCGCCGCATCCAGTACATTGCTAAAGGTTCTTTGAAACTCTTCAAAGGTTTGGTATGGCATGCCAACTACTCTTATGACAGTGGTCAGAATACCTATAGCTGGTATCAGACTTATCAAACTCAGATGGATAAGGGTTACGACGGACGCGCTCACCGTGATACCTACCTCCGTCACAACCAGACATTCGAGACCTATGGTAACTACGATGTTACTATTAACAAGGCACATAAGCTCGGCTTGATGGCCGGTTACTCTTGGGAAGAGCGTGTTGACAATGATGGTTTCGGTGTAACAGTGAATAATTTCTATAACGATGTAACCAGTTTCTGGAATCTTCGTTATGCTAATAATATTAACGGTATCACTGACGTACAGGGTTCTTCTCGTACCAAGATCCGTAATATCTCTTTCTATGGACGTCTGAACTACTCATATAAGAGTCGCTATATGCTGCAGGCAACCATCCGTCGCGACGGTTCTTCCGTATTCGGTAAAGATCACCGTTGGGGTACCTTCCCATCAGCATCTGTTGCATGGAACATCACAGAGGAGAACTTCATGAAGAATCAGAATGTCTTCGACCAATTGAAGTTGCGTGTTGGTTACGGTATCAGCGGTAATGCCATGGGATTCGGCGCATACGATGCTATCGCAACTTATGGGCTGAACTCAAGTTCTTTTGAGTATATCTTACCCAATGGAACAATATACACTATGTATGGCATCGAGGCACAGAACAATGCTAATCCAGAACTGAAATGGGAGCGCACTGCCATGCTCAACGTGGGTCTCGACTTCGCATTCCTCGGTGGACGTATTAACGGTAGTATCGAGTACTACGACAAGAAGACCTCTGATTTGATTTGGAACTACGCAGTTTCTACCAATATCTATCCTTTGAACTGGATTCGTGCAAATGTAGGTGACATTTCTAATAAAGGTATAGAGTTCACCTTGAATGTTATCCCAGTAAGGACCAAAAACTTTGAGTGGCAGTCAACACTCAACCTCTCTCATAATAAAAATGTTGTAAAGAAGTTGTCTAACTCTACCTATAGTGTAGATTATGTTGACTATGGAAATCCAAATATTGGCGGTATCTCTTCTAATGCTGATGTACAGCGTATCATGGAAGGTGAGCCTTTAGGAACCTTCTGGACTTATCAGCATGCCGGTTACGACAGCAATGGCAACTCTGTATTCTACGTACATGATCTCAATGCCCATAAGAATTCTGAGGGCAACGTACAGGCTGATACTTATCAAGATGCAGATGGTAACTGGGTAACCTCCAGTCCTGTCTATGGTGATAAGACAAAGGTAGGCAGTGCACAGCCAAAACTCGTTTATGGTTGGAACAATACCATCAATTGGAAGAACTGGAGTTTCTCTGCTTTCTTACAGGGCGTATTAGGTAACAAGATTCTGAATGCTACCCGCGCTCACTACAGATTCCAGGGACACCTCGCAGGCGGTAAGAACGTTCTGGCAGAGGTGATTGATGACCCCAAATGGAAAGCTGATGCCAACGCCCATATTCCTGGTGACAACTACTTAGAGAAGGGTGACTACCTGCGTCTGTCATCACTGACATTAGGCTACACAATCAAGAACCTCGGTGGTTGGGCAGAGTCTCTGCAACTCTACGGAACATGTAATAACCTACTCACACTGACTAACTACAGTGGTATCGACCCAGAAGTAAACCTCGGTGGTCTGGAGCCTGGTATCGACTTCCGTGAGACCTTCTATCCTCATACTCGTTCCTTCATCGTTGGTGTAAAAGTTAACTTTGGCAACCAAACTGCAGAGAAGAAAGCTCCTGTTGCTCCGATGTATGCAGCTAATAATGCTGAGGTAGATCGCCTGAACGGTGAGATCAACCGTCTGATCGCAGAGAACGATCAACTGAAGAACCGCAAGCCAGAGGTAAAGACTGAGGTGATCAGAAGTAAGGAGTTCATCACCTATCCTCACTTCGTCAACTTCAATATCAACGAGACAAATGTACAGGATCGTGAGAAAGTAAATCTGCAGTATGTGGCAGACATGATCAAGACTGTTCCTGGCAAGAAGTTCTCTGTAGTAGGTTATGCTGACAAGCAGACTGGTAGTGCTGAGCGCAATGCCGTTTTGGCACAGCAGCGTGCAAAGAATGTGTACGATGTACTCGTTAATATGTACGGTGTTTCTACCGATCAGTTGACTCTCGATGCAAAGGGTGGTGTTGACACCATGTTCCTGAACGATCCTCAGCTGAGTCGCTCGGTCATTATCTCAGAAGTTAAATAACTTAGATTACAGAAAATATGAAAGCAAATATAAAGTTATTATTCGCAGCTGGACTGATAGCTCTTACTACCAGCTGTACAGACCTGGACGTTACTCCGCAGGCTCAATTTACGGAATATCCAACAGGTGACAAAGCCGTAGCCGCCCAGATGGCCGAAGTCTATTACCACCTTCGTGGAACACTGGGACGTCGATATATGGAGGCTCAAGCTCTTTCTTCTGATGAATGGGTAGGTATCAGTTTCGACGGAGACTATGCCGACGGTGGTATTTATGCACAGTGTTCACTACACAATTGGGATCCCAGTAGTGCTTCTATTGGATGGTACGAGGATGTAACAGCCGGTATTACCAAAGCAAACCGAGCTATGTTCAACATGGGAGAGAAGGCAACTCCCGAGATGTTGGCACCAGCAAGATTCATGCGTGCCTATTACACCTGGATTATCATGGATAGCTTTGGCGATGCGCCTATCCTTGATCATATGGCTGCAGATGGAGAACAAATCGATCGTTCACCCCGTGCTGATGTGGCTCGTTGGATTGAAAGTGAACTAAAGGATATCATAGACCTTCTTCCTACGAATGTAGATATTAGTACCTATGGCAAACCAACACGCTATGTTGCTGAGGCACTGCTCGTTAAATTGTATATCAACTGGCCTGTATATACGGCTGCCAACGTAACAGCTTATGACGCTTCTAACTATAGCAATGAGCATCTGAATGATGTAGTCGCTCTCTGTGACGATATTATCAAGAGTGGTAAGTTCAGCCTTTCAGAAGGTGCTAACGGCTACCGTTCAAAGTTCTGGCCAAACAACGGTTATCAGATTAAGGATTTCATCTACGCTATGCCGTATGACGCTATCACAGCACAAGGATTCCAGTATGGTCGTCCGCGTATCTGGCGTCAGGGACGTAATAACGGAGTTAATGGAGCAGACGGGAAAGCCGGTCCAGGATACTTTGGATCAGATATCGGTCAGTCTTCTGGTGGTAATTTCTCTATCAGTCCAGAGTTTGCCGACGTACTGTTGGCTCTCCCCCAAGATGATCGTCAGGAGAACATCCTGGCAGGTCAGATCTATATGTTCGATCCTACCTCGTATGCCAAGACTACCACTCCTTATACATATAAGAATGAGCCTATTGTGCTCGAGAAGACTATCCGTCTGAAAAACAGGAAAGAGGGTGGAGCTGATTACTTTGAATGGGGTACACCAGCTTCAAGTTATCCTTCTTCAACCGATATCTTTAATCTGAATACAGGTAAGGATGTGAAAGGATGGAGCCAGGGTTACAAGAGTGTGAAGTACTTCGTTATTCTTTCAGACTACATCAACGGGCGTAACCAGTCTAACGACCTGCCTATCTTCCGTTATGCAGACATCCTGCTTACCAAGGCAGAGGCTATCGCACGTGGTGCCAGCGCAACCAATGGTGAGACAGCACAGAGCCTGTTCAACCAGATCCGCTCATATGTCAAAGCTCCTACCATTAATGGTACCCCGAGCCTGAATGATATTTATGAGGAGCGCGGCCGTGAGCTCTTCGATGAGAACTGGCGTCGTAACGATATGATCCGTTTCGGTCACTTCGAGGATGAGTATGGATTCCACCGCAAGGGATTCCCAACAGCTCGTTTCGATAAGGAATGCCGTATATTCCCGATTCCTCAGGATGTTCTTAACAAGAACACCAACTGGAAACAGAACCCGGGATTCTAATCAATAAATAATAGTGCCTATAGAATTCTATAGATATCTATAGAGACTATAGGCACTATATTTTCAATAAATGCTATCAAAAACATAATTACCAATCTCTATGAAAGAACACGAATACCAGATCCTCAAGCGCCAAAGACCGTGGCGAGAGGCCTACTATTATCAGAAATCAGATACACTATATCAGCTAACGTACGTCTTTTGTCAGCGATTTCTACCTAAACATGGGGATCGCACAGTAGATCAGATGATTCAAGCGGCACGTAGCGGTAAACAAAATATCATTGAAGGAACTGAGGCAGGAGAGACATCTACAGAGACTCATATCAAGTTGCTGAATGTGGCACGCAGCTCTTTACAAGAGTTACGTGAAGATTATCGCGACTACCTACAGTCGCGTAATCTCTCAATATGGTCATCTGAACATAATCGTTATGAGAAGATGACTCGTTTCTGTAAGCGACACAACCAAGTAGAAGATTACAAACCATTTTTTGAAAAGTGGACAAACGAAGAGATGGCAAACACCGCCTTAACCCTTTGTTTTATGACAGACAGAATGCTTAACAACCAACTGAAGAAGCTGGAAAGTGATTTTGTTAAGCAAGGAGGCATCAAAGAGCGTATGCACGCTGCCCGCACTGGCTATAGGAATAATCAAGATGCAGAGATAAAGAGATTAGAGCAAGAAAACATATCTCTTCGAGAAGAGAACCAGCGCTTGCAAAAGCTGCTAAAGCAGCATGGAATAGAGTATTAATGATAGTGCCTATAGGTACTATAGGTACTATAGATACTATAGGCACTATCTATCATCATTCTGCCAGGCTGGTGCTGTAGCCGATATCAGAGACACGCTTGATGAGTTCGTCGTGATCGTGCTCACCTTTCACGTAAGCTAAGCCCTTCGCTAAATCCACTTTCACAGAGGTAACACCGTCGATCACATCTATCGCATTCTTCACACTGGCTACACAGTGGTTGCAGGCCATGCCCTCCACCTTATAAACAACAGTAGGATCTTCATGATGATGTGCATGATCCTCGTGATGATGGTGATGGTCCTCATGATGCTCATGACTCATCTGATGGGAATGACGGTATTTTATCACGAAAGCATTGATAAGCAATAAGACGAAAACACCCAGGAATGCCCAGTCGATCCATGAAAGGCAATGTCCGCAATGAGCACCCGACATAACAGCAGAACTAACCGTGAACCAGTCTTGCGGGAGGAAGTAGTCGATCATCAAGCCGAAGACTATCGCACCTATTACGATGGAGAGAACATACAAACTCAGCGTACGTTTACCAAAGACCTTACCGATAACCAGCATACTGGCACTGTTGACTGCCGGACCAGCCATCAGCAAGACAAGGGCTGCACCTGGAGTGAGTCCTTTCGCCATCAAAGATACTGCGATAGGAATAGATCCGGTGGCACAGACATACATCGGGATAGCCACACACAATACAATCAGCATGTTCAGGAGTTTGTAATCGTGCAGGGCAGCCAACCACTCGTTTGGCACTGCCACCGTAATCAGGGCAGCGATGAGCAAACCAATAACCAACCACTTACCTACATCCTGCAGCATCTCTACAAAACCGTAACGCAGTGCACCGATGAATTTCTCCATGAACGAATGATGATGCTCGTGCTCTCCACACTCACAGTGATCATGATCGTGACAGTCGCAGTGGTCATGGTCATCACAGCCACAGTCACAATGGTCGTACTCACCGGTCTTACTGGCCTCAGCCGATAACAACTCATCTTCTTTCGCATATCTGTTGACCAGCCAACCGCCGAACATAGCCGTAAACAAAGCGGCTATCGGACGGACGATAGCGAAGGGCAAGCCCATCAACGAATAAGTAGCTGCTATACTGTCAACACCCGTCTGCGGCGTAGCGATCAGAAAACTGGTGCATGCACCATGACTGGCACCCTCTTTCCTGAGTGACACACTGGTGGGAATCACACCACAGGAACACAATGGAAGGGGGATACCCAAGGCAGCCGCCTTCACCACACTCTTCATATTCCGTGGCGCCAAATGCTTGGAATAGAGTGTGTGAGGAACGAAGGTTCGTAACAATCCTGCGATAAAAAATCCCAGTAACAGATAGGGAGCCATCTCTGCCATCATCATGACAAGGGCATCCCAGTAATTCTCAATCCATGTCAATATCATAATTTCTTCTTTTTGTTTTCTGCCGACAAAGGTACTGCAAAGATCGTGCAACCTGGTTGCAAAGTTCAATATGTCATAGAAAAAACACCTTTTGCAAAAGATATTGCCATGATGTCAGAAATATTTTGTAACTTCGCACACACAATCAAGATTATACAAGAATATGGAATATATGTCGCAAGAAGGCTACGACAAACTCGTAGCTGAGCTCCATCATATGGAGCATGTAGAATTACCTCAGGTAAGAGACGCTATCTCGGAGGCCCGTGACAAAGGTGACCTCAGTGAGAATTTCGAGTATCATGCCGCTAAGCGTGAACAGGCACGACTGCTTGGCAGGATCCGTTTTAAGCAAAGGGTTCTTGAAAACGCACGGGTGATCGACATGTCACGTCTGAATGCGGATAACGTTCAGTTGCTGAGTAAGGTGGAGATCACCAACCTCGCCAATAACAACCGGATGACCTACATGATCGTGAGTCCTCACGAGGCTAATATCCGTGAGAAGAAGATCTCTATCAAATCGCCCATCGCCCAAGCTCTGTTAGGCAAGAAAGTTGGTGATGAGGTATCCGTGCGCGTTCCTGCCGGCATGCTGAAACTGCGTATAGAAAGTATTGAGTTATAAAAAAGGATATCCAATGAGAAGGAGGAGTAATACAGACATCACACATCGTACAATATTGGTAATTCTGGCATGGTTCGGATTTTTATCCATCCATGCCCAGGATTACACCCAGTACGTTGATCCCCGTATCGGCAGTGAGGGATTGGGCCGGGTATTCATCGGTCCGGCAACACCTTTCGGCATGGTGCGTCCGGGGCCTGACTGCACCTGCAAGCCCAACAGCGGATGGTTGCCCATGCCAGAGGTCGTGACAGGATTTGCACAGACACATGTCAGTGGAACGGGTGGTGGACCGAAATATGGCAATATCCTTATCCAGCCGTTCTTGGGCAGTCTGGAAGGACGTGTTCACGAACAACTCCGAAAGGGTGAGGACATGTCGTTAGGGTATTACCGAACAACCTTTGAGAATGGCATCCAGACAGAGATAACCACGGCTGCCCGCTGCTCCTTCTATCGTATCACCTACCCGAAAGCGGCAGCTTCTCCCAACCTACTTATTGACGCGGGCTTCTTCTTGGGTGAGAACAAAATCCCTGATGCCCGTGAGGCACAACAGTTTGTGGGCTCAGAAACCGAGATTATGTCTGATCATGAGGTGAGGGGATTCAGCAGGATCAGAGGCGGATGGAACAACGGACGGGCATACACCGTCTATTTCTGTGCCATCAGCGATAAACCCTTTAAACAGACGAAGATGTGGAAAGAGAAAGGCAAGACCGGATGTCTGTTGTCTTTCGAGCCTTCATCAGATGACCATACCACCATCCACTGGAAGATCGGCATCTCATTCATCAGTTCTCTGAAAGCCAAAGAGAATATTCCCGCATGTAGTTTTGACCAGCAGTTGGAGCAGACAAAACACGAGTGGAATACATGGCTCAGTAAGATACAACTGGGAAAGAATGCTACCGAACAGCAGAAAAGGATGTTTTACACCGCCATCTACCATACTCTGTTGATGCCTTCCGACCGGACTGGTGAGAATCCTCTCTGGACGGATGAGGGAGTACCTTATTATGATGATTACTACGCCATCTGGGATACCTATCGTACCTCCTTCCCGCTGATCACCCTACTGAGTGAGACGAAGGTGAGAGACCTGAACAACGCCCTGTTGAATATCTATAAGCGCGACGGTTATCTGCCGGATGCCCGCAGTGGCAATGCCAACGGACGAACACAAGGAGGATCCAATGCCGAGGTGGTCTTGACAGATGCCTTTGTGAAAGGCATCAAAGGCATTGATTACGAGGAGGCGTTGCGAGCCATGCTGAAGGATGCCCTTGTGCCTCCCGGCGGCAACGAAGAACAGGAAGGCAGGGGCGGACTGCATGAATACAACACGTTGGGATATGTGCCCTATGGCATCGACCGTGCCGGCAACCGCACGGTGGAGTATGCCTATGATGATTTCTGTATCGCCGAGGTGGCCAAGGGATTAGGGTATGAAGACTACTACGAGCGTTTCCTCCGACAGTCATCCAACTGGAAGAATCTCTGGAGGAAAGACTATACGTGGGATGGTATGAAAGGGTTTATCATGCCCAAAGACCGTGATGGCAAATGGATAGACATGGTACCCCACGGACAGTCGAAGGTGTTCCACCCCACCTTCCATTATACCCCCATCACCCGCGAGGCCCCATGGTATATCGCCTGGTGGAGCACGTTCTTCTACGAGGCAACCTCTGAGGAGTATTCCCTCAGCATCCCACATGATATCCCCGGACTGATAGAAGCATGTGGCGGCAAGGACATCTTCCTTCACCGACTGGATACATTCTTCATCAAGAAGTATTATAATGTGGCCAACGAACCATCGTTCCTATCCCCATGTCTCTACCACTGGATAGGTCAGCCGACAGAGAGCAGCAAGAGAATCCACCAGATTATCAACGACTGTTACAATGATGGCCCTAAAGGTTTGCCAGGCAATGATGACAGTGGAGCGATGTCTTCGTGGCTCGTCTTCCACATGATGGGCCTCTACCCCAATGCCGGACAACCCTATTATCTGTTGAACACCCCGCTGGTGGATGCATATACAATGCAGTTGGATAATGGCAAAACCCTGAGGGTAACCGTCAAGAATCTCTCTAAGAAAAAATCTTATGTGCAACAGGTGATCCTCAACGGCAAGTCATTAGCGAGGGCATGGTTGTCGCACAAAGAACTCATGCAGGGTGGCGAACTGGTCTTTGTGATGGGCAGCAAGCCCTCTTTGTGGGGAACGACACAACTGCCACCTACCCAGGAAGATATCCTGAGTAATATGGAGAATAGCTATCTGTCGGAAAAGGAAACCGTATGGCCATCAGCCGTTCAGGGCAGCGATCACTATGCCGTCAGCTATACCCTACACCGTCAATACCGCACCTGGCCCCTCACCTTCTCTTGGCAGGGAGACACCTTGTTCACCAAGATGAAGGAAACCAGTTACAGGATCCCCAAGAAGGTTGTAGAAGAGAGTGAGCAGTTCTGCTGGCAGATGCCGCTCGACGGTAAGACATATGTCGCCGATGGCACCTTCTGTTTCCTGTCAAGAAAAGCCTTGAGGCAGATACAGTCATCCGGCAGTTGTGTCTATGATGGCATCACCTGGCGGAAGAAAGGAGGGAAAGGCAATCTCATCCACCTGCAGGCAGATATAGACAAGACAGAGATGTGGGTACAGACCGACACACCTCTGCCTATGATTGTGGAAATGAGGAATAATCCTCTGAATATCGATTGGGTAATCAGGAATGAGTAAGGCTCCTTATCTCATTCCTCCGACTTATCCAGATTGGTTTTCTCTCCTGCGTTGGGGATTGACGGCTTCGCCCACACCACATCGAGGTTGTGGAAATAGACGGCTGAAGCCTCATCCACAAAGACACCATATACATTGTCTTTGATGAATCCCTCACCCTTACAGGGACGTTTGTCGTAGATGCCTCCACGGTAATCGGTCATCTTCTTCAGCGTCAGACGCACATTATTAAAATAGATATGGTTGACCTTGTTCCTGGTATCTCCACCCACAAAACAACCGTTCTCGCTCGTTGCCGTGATATTATTAAACGAGATATTGCTCACCTCGCCGCACTTTCCCTCTATCTGTCCTTTGGGGAATCGCCAGTTAGCATCCTTATGATTACCATTGGCACGAGGATAAGAGGTGACATAGATAGGTTCTGCCTTACCCCACCACACATCAGAGAACAGATGACTGTCGAGTTGGATATTCGAGAATACCACATCCGTAACCGTTCCCTCATCACGGTTTTGTATGCCGATACCACGGTTAGAGGCCGTGATGATACAGTTGTCTACCAACACCCTGGCGATGCTGTCCATATTCTCTGATCCAATCTTCACGGCACATGAGCGTGAGGTCATCACACAGTTGGTCACCACGATATCCGTACAAGGACCATACTCCTCATACTCACGTCTGTTCTTCAGACAGATACAGTCATCACCTGAGGTGATATAACAGTTGGCGATACGCACATTCTTGGAATGGTCGATATCGATACCGTCGCCATTACGGATCTTCAGGTTATTCAATAAAGAGATACCGTCGATAAGGGCATCGTTACAACCAATCAGGTGAACTGTCCAGTAGCCACCCTCACGGATAGTAACATCACGGATGATCAACCGGCGCACATCGATAAGTGTCAGTACATGCGGACGGGGATCAAAGGTAGGATCAGCCAAGGGTTTGAGTTCATAACTGTCGCTGAGCTCCGCTCCCATAAAGGCGATGCCATTGCCATGGATGGTGCCACGACCGGTGATAGAGAGGTTGTCTACATCCTTGGCATAGATCCACATCATACCCTCTCCCCTATTCTCCTTGAAGGCACTCAGATGATAGATAGCCTCGCTGGGATGAGCCTTGAGTGTGGCGTTCACATCAAGATGCAAGTCAATATTCGATTTCAGTTCGATAGGTCCGGAGAGGAATACATGCCCCGAGGGGAAATACACCTGTCCGCCACCGGCAGCAGAGCAGGCATCGATGGTCTTCTGGATGGCTTTAGCATCGTCCATCACACCATCACCCTTGGCACCATACTCCATCACATTATACACTTTCGTCTGGGCAAAGGCAAATAGTCCAGACATCACGAGCACTAAAAAGATACTTATTCTTTTCATAGGAATTTATTTTCGTAATAAATGGTATATCAAGCGGGCAGCATTATCGGGAGCCTTCATCTGCCCCAGTTGTTTATGCACCATGCGGTAGTCAGTCAACAGAGATTCCCTGCGCTCCCCACCCGGCAAGATACGCAACAGTTCTTTTCGGATATTTTCAACAGAGAAGCTGTCGGCTACCAGTTCTTTCACCACCTCTTTATCAGCTATCAGGTTGACCAAAGAGACATACTTCACGCTGAGCACCATACGTTTCAGAGGACCAATCAACCAAGGCAGCGGTGTCTCATAACACACCACCTGCGGCACATCAAAACAAGCCGTTTCTAAGGTGGCCGTGCCACTGGTCACCACGGCTGTCGTGGCATGACTGAGCAAGGCGTAGGTATCATTCTCGATCAGTTGTACATGACTGCCGGAAATGAAAGATTCATAATAGGCTCTCTCGATATTCGGGGCACCTGCCAACACAAACTGATAATCCGTCATCCCTGCCGTAGCCTGAATCATGGCAGGCAGATTGTCTTTGATCTCCTGTCTTCTGGATCCCGCCAACAGTGCCACGATAGGTTTCGTGTCGCACTTTAACTGATGCCTGCTGCAGAAAAAGGTAAAACTCTCAAAATACTGCTCCTTGAATTCTCTAACCTCGTCAGCCGTGGGGTTACCCACATAGTGGATCGGATAGTGGTGCTTGCCCTCAAAGAAAGGAACCTCAAATGGCAGGATGGAGAACAACTCATCCACATCACGCTTGATATTCTTGATGCGATATTCCTTCCATGCCCAGATCTTCGGTGATATATAGTAATACACGGGGATATCTGTCTTGGCATGGATATACTTCGCGATGTTCAGGTTGAAACCGGGATAATCCACCAATATCACCACATCCGGATGCCAATCGAGGATGTCCTTCTTACAGAGCGACATATTCTTGAAGATAGTTGGCAGATGCAGCAACACCGGCACAAAACCCATATATGCCAGTTCTCTGTAATGCTTCACACAGGTGCCACCCTCCGCCATCATCAGGTCACCGCCATAGAAACGGAACTCCGCCTCTTTATCCACAGCCTTCAGCGAACGCATCAGTCGTGAGGCATGCAGGTCGCCACTGGGCTCACCAACGATCAGGTAATAGTTCATAGTTCATAATTCATAGTTCATAGTTCTTTTTTCCGGCAGGGTGCAGACATCCTTCGTTAACCAGTCATCAAAAGAACATCAATTCTATTCTAAATCCCAAGTCCTCATCTCTTCCAACATCTCATAGCTCGTCACATCCATCTTAGTGGGTGTGATGGCAGCATATCCATGGGTAAGGGCCCAGTTGTCGGTATCCTCAGCATCGGGTTCATCATTGGTATACTCACCCATCATCCAGTAGTAATCATATCCGCGGGGGTGATGACACTTCACTACCTCATTACCCCATGTACCGAAGGCCATCCTACAGACCTTCACGCCTTTTATCTTTTCCACTAAAGGGAAGTTGACATTCAGACAGACGCCCTTGGGCAGACCGTCACGAAGCACCCTTTCTGTAAGCCGTTGTATGAGACCGCGCATCGGTTCGAAGTCGGCATCCGCATTGAAGTCACACAGCGAATAGGCAATACTCGGGATATACTTCATACAACCCTCCATCGTGACACCCATCGTGCCACTGTAGTGGGTGTTCACAGAGGCGTTATCACCGTGGTTGATACCACCTAAGACCATGTCGGGCTTCCTCGGACAGATACGGTCCAAGGCGATCTTGACACAGTCAACCGGTGTACCGTTGCACGACCAGATCTCCAATCCCTCTTCCTCCTTATGCTTATACAAGCGGAGCGGAAGGGTGGCAGAGAAAGCACCTGAGTAGCCAGAGCGTGCTGAGTCGGGGGCACATACGATGATATCTCCTAAATGTCTCACCATGTCTATCAGACAGTTGATTCCCTTCGCTTGATACCCGTCATCGTTCGAAATAAGTATTAACGGTCTATTATTTTTCATAAAAAACAATTCTTTTAGCATGCAAAAATACAAAAAAGGTTTTAAATTACCTATTTCTCGCATAAAATATGTAACTTTGCAACTAAAATAAATCTCCCCGGGTGTATTCCTTTTTAATAAGGAGGCATCAGAGGAGAAGATAAATATTTATATTATGGGAAAGATTATAGCTTTGGCCAATCAGAAAGGTGGTGTAGGTAAGACTACCACCACGATCAACCTGGCGGCATCGCTTGCCACCCTGGAAAAGACCGTTTTGGTTATAGATGCAGACCCACAAGCCAATGCCTCGAGCGGCTTGGGTGTGAACATAAAAGATATAGAGTGCAGTCTGTATGAATGTATCATCGACCATGTGGATATCCGTGAGGCCATGTACACCACGGACATCGAGCGTCTTGACATCATCCCCAGTCATATCGACCTGGTGGGTGCAGAGATCGAGATGCTGAACATCGAGCATCGTGAACAGGTGCTCAAGAACATGATCGACCCGATCAAGAACGACTACGACTATATCCTCATCGACTGTTCTCCTTCGTTAGGACTCATCACGGTGAATGCCCTGACGGCAGCCGACTCTGTCATCATCCCCGTGCAGTGTGAGTATTTCGCACTGGAGGGAATCAGCAAACTGCTCAACACCATCAAGATCATCAAGAGTAAGCTGAATCCGAAGTTGGAGATCGAGGGCTTCCTGCTGACGATGTACGACAGTCGTCTGCGTCTGGCCAACCAGATCTACGACGAGGTGAAGCGCCACTTCCAGGAACTGGTCTTCAAGACGGTTATCCAGCGTAATGTCAAGTTGGGTGAGGCACCGAGCCACGGACTGCCTGCCATCCTCTACGATGCAGAGTCTACCGGATCGAAGAACCACCTGGCATTGGCAAAGGAGATTATCAACAAAAACAGTTAGTTATGGCCGTAAAGAAAAAATTCAATAAGAGTGTCCTCGGACGCGGACTCGACGACTTAAACGAAGGTAAGGGTATTGATGCCCTTATCGACACCTCTACGGTGACTACCCAGGGATCGTCGACCATCAGTGAGATACCCATTCAGGATATAGAGGCTAACCCCAATCAGCCACGTCGAGAGTTCGACGCAGAGGCACTTCAGGAGCTGGCCAAGAGTATCCAGGAGATCGGTATCGTGCAGCCCATCACCCTGCGTCAGATGGAGGATGGCAAGTATCAGATCATTGCCGGTGAGCGCCGATGGAGGGCATCCCAGATAGCCGGACTAACACAGATACCGGCCTATATCCGTACGATCAAGGATGAAAATGTGATGGAGATGGCCCTGGTGGAGAATATCCAGCGCGAGGATCTCAACGCCATCGAGATCGCCTTAGCCTACGAGCATCTGATGGAGTCGTCGGGCATGACACAGGAGAAGGTGTCTGAGCGCGTGGGCAAGAGTCGAGCCGCCGTAGCCAACTACGTCCGTCTGCTGAAGTTGCCCGCACAGGTGCAGATGGCCTTGCAAAACAAAGAGATTGACATGGGCCATGCCCGTGCACTACTCTCTCTCGATAGTCCATCGCTGCAGATCAAGCTCTTCAAGGACATCGTCAAGAACAGTTACTCCGTGCGTAAGGTCGAGGAGATCGTGAAGAAGTTCAAAGAGGGCGATGACATTCAGAGAAACGACAAGAAACCCAGTGGTAAACGACTGCCTGAGGAGTTCAACCTGTTGAAAGACCGTTTGTCTAAGTTTCTCAACACGAAGGTGGATATGACCTGTTCCGCCAAGGGAAAGGGCACCATCAAGATACCCTTCGCCAACGAGGAGGAGTTGGAGCATATCATGATTATCTTTGACCGTTTGAATGAAGAATAACAAGACGATAATATACCTACAGAGAGTGGTTCTCATAGCAATCATGACGATGACCACGTCTCTCCTCTACGCGTCTGGCTGGATGCCGGCAGATACCGTTATCATCACCGATTCTGCGAAGACTATCATGAAAGCAGACTCTGCCACGATCAGTCAGATGACTATGCAAGATACCATTCAGATGAAGAAGCGCGACTGGTCGAAATGGCGCCCCGATGTCAAGCGGGCCATGTGGCTGGCTATCGTCATCCCCGGTGGAGGACAGATCTACAACCGCAAATACTGGAAACTGCCGATCGTCTACGGCGGATTTATTGGTTGCTACTATGCCATCCGCTGGAATAACATGATGTATAAGGATTATTCCCAGGCATACCTGGACCTGATGGACGACAACCCTGAGACCCAGAGCTACAACCAGTTTATGCATTTCGGAGCTAAGATCACAGATCAAAACAAGACCACTTATGAGAATAAGTTCCGGCGGCGTAAAGACTATTACCGTCGCTACCGTGACCTCAGCGCCTTCATCATGATAGGCGTATATGCCCTGTCTGTCATCGATGCCTATGTGGATGCGTCGCTTTCAGACTTTGACATATCCGACGATCTGAGTATGAGAGTAACACCAACGGTGATCACGGGCAAACCGGTCACCAACAACCCGCTGAAGACAAGCGCCCTGGGTGTACATTGCTCTCTGAATTTCTAACCGTAACCATGTACTAAAAAGAAAAATGAAGAAAAGACTATTATTGGTATTCGCTGTTACACTGCTGACAAGTAGTGATATTCTCTTTGCACAAACCGAAAAAGACGAGATTATCATCGTCACGAAAGAAGGTGAGAACGATGTGATGGATGTTCCAGTGGGAATGACACTCGAGGTGGACAGCCTGCTGAACCTCTTTAACTCGAAGACCTATCTGCAGACAGAAGACTGCAACTACCGCGACTTCAACCCGGAGTTCTCCAGAGAGACTTATATAGAACGACTGCAGCGCATACCCACGATCATGGAACTGCCCTACAACGAGATTGTGCAGAAGTTCATCGACCGTTATGCCGTTCGTCTGCGCCGCTCGGTCAGTTACATGCTGGGAGCTGCCAATTTCTATATGCCTATCTTTGAGCAAGCCCTTGAGACGTACAATGTTCCTTTAGAACTGAAGTACCTGCCGGTGATAGAGTCGGCGCTCAGTCCGAAGGCCACGTCACGTGTAGGCGCGGCGGGACTATGGCAGTTTATGCTGGCTACCGGCAAGCAGTACGGTCTGGAAGTGAACAGTCTGGTAGATGAGCGCCGCGACCCCATCAAGTCGTCGTATGCGGCAGCCCACTACCTGAAAGACCTGTATAAGATCTACGGTGACTGGAGCCTGGTCATCGCTGCCTACAACTGCGGACCGGAGAATATCAACAAGGCCATTCACCGGGCAGGCGGAGAGAAAGACTACTGGACGATCTACAAGTATCTGCCTCGCGAGACACAGGGATATGTGCCGGCATTCATCGCCGCCAACTATATCATGACCTACTACTGCGATCATAATATCTGTCCGATGCGCACCCAACTGCCCCTCCAGACGGATACAATTATGGTAGATGAGGATGTTCACTTCCAGCAGATCTGCGGGGTGACGGGTATCAGCATCGAAGAACTGCGATCGCTCAACCCCCAGTATCGCAAAGACATCGTTAACGGCAGTACCAAGCCGTCGGTCATCCGCATGCCGCAGAACTACATCAACGCCTTCATAGACAACGAAGACTCTGTCTATAACTATGAGGCCGACAAATACCTGACCAAGCGTGCGGAGGTGGAGGTGACCATGAACGACCAGACGGTGAGCCGGCAGAACACCTCAGTAAGGAGCAAGGGCAAGAGCGGCAGAAGAGGCAGCAAGGCCCGCCGTAACAGAAGAGGAGGAAGTAAGAACGTAACCGTAAGATCAGGACAGACCTTGTCGGAGATCGCAAGAAGAAACCACACCACTGTTGCCAAGCTGAAGAGGCTGAACGGCATCAAAGGCTCCAACATACGGGCAGGAAAGAAACTCCGCGTAAAATAATCTAAAACAGACACACCCATGGAAGAACAGGAAAGAAAAGATATCATCGATCCGGATGAGAAGATGGTTGACGATGCGTTTCAGTATCTGTTAGACTGTTATCTGAAGTCGCGCCACCGTAAGAAGGTGGAACTCGTCACGAAGGCATTCAACTTCGCGCGGCAGGCTCACAAAGGAGTAAAGCGTCTCTCGGGCGAACCCTATATCATGCACCCTATCGCCGTGGCACAGATAGCCTGTTCGGAAATGGGACTCGGATCAACCAGCATCTGCTCTGCCCTGCTCCATGACGTGGTGGAAGATACCGACTACACCGTAGAGGACATCGAGAATATCTTCGGTCATAAGATCGCACAGATCGTCGACGGACTGACCAAGATCTCCGGCGGTATCTTCGGAGAGCAGGCCTCTGCCCAGGCGGAGAACTTCAAGAAGTTGCTGCTCACCATGAGCGATGATATCCGCGTGATCCTCATCAAGATATGCGACCGTCTGCATAACATGAGGACCTTGGAGAGTCAACCGGCCAACAAACAGTATAAGATTGCCGGTGAGACACTCTATATCTATGCGCCGTTAGCCAACCGCTTAGGACTCAACAAGATCAAGACAGAATTAGAGAACCTCAGTTTCCGCTTTGAGCATCCCGAGGAATACGCCCTGATCGAGAAGAAACTGAAACTCACGAAAGAGCAGCGCGAGGGACTCTTCGAGAAGTTCACCCAGCCCATCCGCGAGTCGCTGGATAAGATGGGTGTCAACTACCAGATCCTGGCACGTGTGAAGAGTCCGTACTCCATCTGGAACAAGATGCAGACCAAGCATGTGTCGTTTGAGGAGATCTACGACATCCTTGCCGTAAGAATCATCTTCACGCCCCATATCCCTGAGGAGGAGATCAACGAGTGCTTTAATATCTACGTGGCCATCAGCAAGATCTACAAGAGTCACCCCGACCGTCTGCGCGACTGGCTCAGCCATCCTAAGGCCAACGGCTATCAGGCCCTGCACGTCACCCTGATGTCGAAACAAGGACAGTGGATAGAGGTGCAGATACGTAGTAACAGGATGAATGAGATCGCCGAGAACGGATTCGCCGCGCACTGGAAATACAAGGAGGGCGAGTACGTGACCGAGGACGAGGGAGAGCTGAACGACTGGCTGCTCACCATCAAGGAGATCCTCGACGATCCGCAGCCTGATGCCATGGACTTCCTCGATGCCATCAAACTGAACCTCTTTGCCTCAGAGATCTTCGTCTTCACCCCCAAGGGAGAGATCAAGACGATGCCCGCGGGCTGTACAGCCCTGGATTTCGCCTTCCAGATACACACCTTCTTAGGCAGCCATTGTATCGGTGCCAAGGTGAACCACAAGCTTGTCCCCATCAGTTATAAGCTGCAGAGCGGCGACCAGGTGGAGATCCTCACCAGCAACTCGCAGCATGTACAGGCCTCCTGGGTGAACTTCGTTAGCACGGCCAAGGCCAGAGGAAAGATCCAGGCTATCCTGCGCAGGGAGAACAGGGAGATACAGAAACGTGGCGAGATGGTGCTGCAAGAGTTCCTCAAGCAGCACGACATGGAGATGAGCTCCTCTGTGCTGGATCGTCTGTGTGACCTGCACGACATCAAGAAGCACGAACTGCTGTTCCAAGCCTTAGGCGAGAAGAAGGTGACGCTCAACGATAAGGACCTTGATGAGCTGCACGGAAAGAATAAGAGCAAGAACAAAGGATGGAAACGTCTCATCCCGTTCATCGGCAAGGACAAGGCCAAGGCTGCCGAGCAGGTGATGAAGCAACAAGGCTATTTCATCGTTCCGAAAGACTTCAACCGCAAGAAGCCCATCTTCATTACAGAGAACAACATATCACAGTTTATCTTCACCAGTTGCTGTCACCCCATCCCCGGAGATGATGCCTTGGGATATATCGACAACAAGAACAGGATCGAGATCCATAAGCGCAACTGTGACGTGGCCAACAAACTGAAGAGCAGCTATGGCAACCGTATCATTGACGTGAAGTGGGACATGCACAAACAGATGTTCTTCGATGCCACCATTACCATCAGAGGTATCGACCGCATCGGACTGCTCAACGAGGTGACGCAGGTGATCTCCCAACAGTTGAATGTAAATATCCACCGCGTGATGATCAACTGCGATGATGACATCTTCGACGCCAAGATCGAGTTGCGTGTGCACGACCGCGAGGACGTGGGAGTGATCGTGAAGGGTCTGAAGGCCATTGTCGGTCTGCAAGAAATTCAACAAATTATATAACTACTTATGAAAAAACTGATCTTATCAATCCTGTTCGCCTGTATGAACATCTCTCTATGGGCGGCTAATCCGTATGACAACCCTGATACACTCTTCGTATCAAGAGATGGCAGTTGTGAGTTTCGCTCTATCGCAGAGGCTGTAGAGGTGTGTCGCGCCTTCATGGATTACCACAAGGTGATCTTCGTCAAGAAAGGCGTGTACAAAGAGAAGCTCGTGATCCCCTCATGGCTCACTCATATAGAGATATGTGGAGAAGACCGCGACAATACCATCATCACCTGGGACGACCACGCGAATATCAAGATCGCGAAGGTGGGCGTCGTTCCTACTGCCGACAATCCCGATCCCCGACAGACCATGGGCACCTTCCGCACCTATACCGTGAAGGTGGACGGCAACTACATCACGCTGAAGAATATCACTATAGAGAATGCCGCACCCCGCAAGGGACAGGCCGTGGCCCTTCATTCCGAGGGCGACCACCTGGTGGTGATCAACTGCAGGATCTTAGGCAATCAGGATACTATCTACACCGGTATGGCCGGTACCCGTCTGTATTTCAGAGACTGCTATATCGAAGGCACCACTGACTTTATCTTCGGTCCCAGCACGGCATGGTTTGAGCGCTGCACCATCAAGAGCAAGATCAACTCCTTCGTAACGGCAGCCTCCACACCGAAGGATGTCAAATACGGCTATATCTTCAACCGCTGTAAGCTCATCGCCGCACCAGAGGCACAGAAGGTCTTCTTAGGTAGACCTTGGCGACCATACGCCTACACCCTCTTCATGAACTGTGAGTTAGGCGGTCATATCGTGCCACAGGGCTGGCAGAACTGGGGTAACAAGGCCAACGAGCAGACAGCCCGCTATCTGGAGTACAACAATACCGGTGAGGGCGCCAAGACACAGGAACGTGCACCTTGGAGCCGCCAGCTCACCAAGAAAGAGGCTGCGAAGATCACGCCAGCGGAAGTTTTCCGCATGGAGAATAACTGGTTGCCCGAGTAAAGGGTATTCCCACTATAACGCAATATCATCACAAGAAAAGTAATTCAAGTTGTTTTACCTTGAGAAAAGTGGTTATTATCCTATACAGTAACTACTATTACCAAAGTAAAACAACTTGAATTACTTTTATAATAAGCACTATTCCTGATAGTCCTCATTACACTTTAAGTCAACAAGAGCCATTCTATATCTTCTTTATCCTTAACAGCAGGTAAGGCTGTAAGGGCAGCCAAACCTTCTTCAGGTCTTTATCGTAACAGCGGTAGTCGTTCTGGTCGGAGAGCTCGTAGACGGTGTCGACCTGCCGGATGGTCATATTCCAGGTGTCGATGATCTCCACCGAATAACGGTCACCCTTGGCAGGACGGGCATAGTCACCATTCTTGGCAGGAAGGTTGAACAGCCAGTAGTCGTGCACGCTCTTACCAAGATATAACAGGTAATAGCCTTCACCGGCAGTGGAGGTCAGCTCATCCCTGCTGACATCGGCCATCATCAGGGGATGAGGGAGGTCGGCCAAGATACTGCGCATGAAAGGGATACGTTTCCACGACTCTCCGCGCCAGGGACCGCCCTTAGCCCAGAAGATGGTGTCGTAGTCGCCCTCATGATATTGGTAGCACTCTCCATGGGTGACATAGGTGCCTCCTGCCAGGCCGTTCCACATGCGGTAGAGCATCTCTTGACCGCTCAGTCGTCCCCAACGACTCTTCAGGTTGCCCTCATATGCCACCTCGTCGAAGACGACAGGCTTGGGATAGATGCTGCGGAGGATCGACGAGCGACCGGTCTCGATGACGGGGCCTTCATCCTGGATACTGGTATGACTGATACGCTCATCCATATAATTATAATAGGTGGCGGTGCTGCCATGCACAGACAGCAGATGACCGTAAGGATCATTCTGCCTCACCTCATCAATAAGGACATCCCAGTCGGCAAGAGTCTTGCCCTTCACATAGTCGAACTCATTCGCCATCGACCACCAGAGGTTATGGAAGCTCGACAGTCGTGCCTGCAGGTATGACAGGTAAAAACGGTTCTGCTCCATGGTCATCTGATCGAAGCCCCAATAGCCCTTATCGTACGGATGGAAGAGGATCAGGTCGGCCTCACAACCGATAGATGCCAGTTGGTCGATACGATACTCGAGATTCTCATAGAAGAGAGGATTCGGGCGCGTGAAGTCGAACTCGTAGCGATCACCCTCGTGCTTCTTGAGGACGAAAGGGTATGCTTCGGGCAGTTCCTTGCACAGGGAATAGTGCTTGGGAAAGACACACATACGTACCTTATTGAACTGGGCCTTGGCCAACGACCGTACGGTCTCATCCTGCAGATCCTTGGACATGTGCACCCAGGCATAAGCCGTGGTGCCGACAGGATGATAGGGTGTGCCATCCTGATAGACGAAGGCCCTGCCCGCCGTCTTGACCATGCCATGGCATGTCTTGGCATCGGTGCAGCGGATCGTACCCCTGACATGGCTGAGCTTAGTTATATTACTGTGTGTCTGGTAATGCCATTCACCGGGAGTGAGGGGCATAAAACGGATCTTATACCTGCCATCGCCATCGTAGAAGCCACGAACCTGCAACGTGTCACCGCCATCCTGCCAGAATGAGGCCGTGAGAGAGACATTCTGAAAGGGATTGCCTGCAGAAGGGCCACTGAGACTGATCTCATAACGCTGATAGCGACCCACCGTCGCCTCGTGATGCTCGCTGCCAACAGCAAAGGCAACTGCCGCACAACGGATTCCTAACACCAAGAGCAAAAGCTTACCGAATCTTTTCATACCGTACAAACTATTTATCCAATGACAAAGATAATATTTTTGTATGAAATAAAGAATAATACCCGGACATATGAAAGATGACAACATTGTTAAAAATAAAAAATATTTGGTGAAGGATTATCAATATATAGGTAAAATTAGTACTTTTGCTACCATCTTTCAAAAAATATTTTAACCTAAGTATAACTAAAACATTTATCTATGTATCTAAACATCAAGAGAGCCTCTATGGCTTTATTCCTGAGCATGATCTGTTTTGTGGCCTATGCACAGAAAACAATCACAGGTAATGTGAAAGATGCTACCGGCGAACCGTTGATCGGCGCTACGGTGTCTCTTGGTTCCGGCCAAGGGGCAGTAACCGACTTCGATGGAAACTTCACGCTACAGAACGTGAATACCGGAGCTACTCTTACCATCTCGTATGTAGGGTGTAAGACCCAACAGGTGAAGATTGGCGCTGCCAATAGTTACAACATCGTCTTGCAGGATGACAACAGCAGTCTTGACGAGGTTGTCGTCATCGGTTATGGTACCGTGAAGAAACGCGACCTGACAGGTTCTGTTGCCTCGGTTGGTCATGACGCCTTAACAGCCAACCCGGTATCTAATGTGGCAGAGGCCCTGCAAGGTAAGCTGGCCGGTGTGTCTGTGGTATCGCAGGATGGTCGTCCGGGTGCCTCCGTATCTATTAAGGTGCGTGGTGGCGGATCTATCTCACAGAGTAACGAGCCGCTGTTCGTGGTCGACGGTATGCCCGTGAACGATATCTCTGATATCCCTGCCGACCAGATTGAGAGTGTAGATGTATTGAAGGATGCCTCTTCGACAGCCATCTATGGTGCGCGTGGTGCAAACGGTGTTATCCTCGTGACCACCAAGTCGGCACAAGAAGGTAAGATCAGCGTATCGTACAATGGTTATTTCCAGGCTAAGTGGGCTGCCAAGACATTGGATGTGCTGAGTGCACAAGATTATGTGGCCCTGCAATGGGCATACACCACGGCTGGTGGATGGAACCCCGGTGATATCGCCAGGTATTTCGGTTTAGGCAGCAGCAACGGCAATCACTATGCTGAGTATGCCAACATGAAGGCTCACGACTATACCCAGGACATGCTGCGTACGGCTACGGGATGGAACCACAACGTGTCTATCTCCGGCGGTACGGAGAAGACGAAGGTGAACTTCTCTGCCAACTACGTGAATGATGAGGGTATCAAGATCAACTCAAACTTTGAGCGTCTGGCCCTTAACCTCAAGCTGCGTCAGGAACTGGCAAAGAGACTGTTCTTTGACATGGACCTACGCTATGCCGACATGAATATCAAGGGACGTGACGCCGTGGTGTCATCCCGTGGTTCTCTGCTGTCATCAGCCTTTATGTACCGTCCTATCGACACCCCGTTAGGAACAGACGACTATACCCTCTTCGGTATGGGTGCCGGTAATATCGATCCTAACCAGAATCCTGTGGCTATCACAGAGACACTCTATAACCTGAATCAGCGTAATCGTCTGCGTGGAAACTTCTCTCTTACATGGGAACCGATCAAAGGTCTGACCCTGCGTACAGAATATGGCGTAGGACGTACCTGGGGACAAGGGAAGTATTATGATGACGGATCGATCAACAGCGGATTCAGCTTTACAAAAGGTCATAAGTATGCCTCTCTGAGCAAGAACAACGGCAAGAACTGGCGCTGGGTGAGCACCATCAACTATGAGGTGCAAGGACTTGGTGAAGACCACAGTCTGTCATTCCTGTTAGGTAATGAGGAACTGAAGTCATCCAGTGAGACGTCAAGGATGTATGGAGGGGGATTCCCCAATTCTGACGCATGGACCATGGATCGTGTATTCGGTATGATCCACATGGGTGACGCTACCGCCTATCCAGCAGAAAACTACTATAACAACACTTATGACGTGCCGGAGACCACAGAGTCATGGTTCGGACGAATCAACTACTCTTACAAAGGTCGCTATCTGGTAACCGCTACGATGCGTGCCGACGGTTCATCAAAGTTCGGTCCTAACAACCACTGGGCATACTTCCCCGCAGGTGCTCTTGCATGGCGTATCTCAGATGAGCCGTTCATGAAGGGTGCATCCAGCTGGCTCGACAACCTGAAACTGCGTCTGTCACTCGGTACTTCTGGAGCCGACAATATCAGTTCGAGTCTGTGGCACGAGACCTGGTCAGCCACATCAGGAGTATGGGCAGAGAAAAGTGTGCAGATCTATCAGCCAAGTGGTTTGAAGGAGAATCCTGACTTGAAATGGGAGACAACCATATCCCGTAATATCGGTTTTGACTTCGGTTTCTGGAACCGTCTTAACGGTACCTTGGACTTCTATTGGAACACCACGAAAGACCTGCTGATGAACACGCAGATCGACTCCTCATCCGGTTACACCAATATGTTCGACAATATCGGTCAGACATCCAACAAGGGTGTGGAGCTCGCCCTGAACGCATCACTCGTAAGGAGCAAGGACTTCAACCTGAACATGAACGTCACCTACAACCTGAACTTCAACAATGTTGATGAGTTGGCCGACGGTAAGGAGATCCAGTATGGTTCCGGTTGGGCATCATCAGGACAGTCACCCTCGAACGACTTCCTGCTGAAGGAAGGTAAGCCTGTAGGACTGGTACGTGGATATACCAGCGATGGCGTATATACGCTCGATGACTTCAATTTCGTGAATGGTAAGTATGTGCTGAAAGAGAATGTGCCAGATATCTCATCTGTCTCTTATATCAACTATCCTATCGGCGCAGAATGGACGGCTATGCTGCCTACCGGACAGAATGCCTTCCCGGGTGCCTTAAAACTGAAGGACCTGACCAACGACGGTATTGTAGACTCTGAGGATATCGATATCATCGGTGAGTTGCAGGCTCATCATACGGGTGGTTTCGGATTCACCGGTAACTATAAGAGTCTCGACTTCTCTGCCAACTTCACTTATCAGATTGGCGGTAAGATCTACAACTCTTCTGCCATGTGTGAATATACCGGAGGAAAAGAGCCCGGCATCGGTAAGAACCGTCATGCCTTCGTAAGCGAATGTTGGAAGCTCTACGACATACAGAATGGTGAACTGGTGGCTGTCACCGATCCTACAGCTCTTGCCGCACTGAACGCCAACGCTTCACGCCCACTGCCCTTCTATGAGAACAACGTCGTGGCTTCGGAGTTTATCGAGGATGCCTCGTATCTGCGTCTGAGTAACATCACCGTGGGATATACCCTGCCGAGAAACTGGACCAAGAAGATCGCCATCCAGAGTGCACGTATATATTTCACAGCTGCTAATGTCTTCTGTCTGAACGGCTATTCAGGTGTTGATCCTGAGGTAAACACCGACCCGAACAAGAATGACTACTATCCTACTCCAAACATGGATTACGGTGCATATATCCGTCCACGTACATTCACCGTTGGTCTTAATGTGAAATTCTAAAACCTAAATAGAAATAAGATATGAAAAAGATATTATATAGCGTAATGGGGGCAGTACTACTGCTGGGAACAGTCTCTTGTTCCGACTTTCTGGATCAGTCGTCTCCATCACAGGTAGACAGGAGTTTTGTGTTCTCTGATCCTACCTCTGCACAAGCTGCCATGACGAATGCCTATCTTAAGTGGAGGGCTGATGGTAGCGTACACGGTAATGGAAGCTTCTACAACTTCATCGTTTCCAGCTCTGACATCGAGATCCAGCCGGAATCATACGCAGGGCAGTCAGGACGTTGGGTACCATCCAACTTCTACGGATATACCGATGGCACCTTCAGCAGTTCTGGTACAGAGAACTATGATCCGTTCGTCAATGGCTCTTTCGAGTCGACATGGACAAATGTCTTTAACATCATTGCTCTCACCAATACGATTATCAACAACTACGAGCAGGCAGACAACTATGAGGAGATGGTCAACTCACAGAAGCCTACCGAGCTGAGTCAGGTATATGGTGAGGCGGTATGTCTGCGCTCTACCTGTTATTATGAGCTGATGCGTCACTTTGGTGATGTGCCACTGCAGCTGGTATCTGGTGAGGTAGCTACCCACCTTACCTGTCGTGACTCCATCGCAGAATATATTCTGGAGGATCTGAAGAAAGCTATCCCACTGATGTATCGTCCGGGTGAGAACTCCTCTGTGGATAAGACGCATTTCAATCGTACCTACGCAGAAGGTCTTGTAGGCCGTATCTGTTTGTGGGAAGGCGGATATCAGACATGGCGTACCGATCTGGGTGAAGACTTCTACAAAGGACTCGACGGCAAGGTGATCAGTTTTGAGAAGGTGAATACAAGCAGCAGTCGTCAATGCTTCTACGGAAGACGTTCCGACTGGAAGACGTTCTATAATTTGGCAGAGACGTATCTGGGACAGGCTATCGCCAATCATGGAAGCGTGATTCTGCAGACCAACGACCCACGTAGTGGCAATCGTTATGGAAACCCATTCCAGTATGTCTTCCAGCAGACAATGGCTGGTTGGGCATCTGATGAGAACTTCGCCGATGAGAGTGTTTATGAGATTCCTGAGACACATGCTAACGGCAACAGTGAGCGTCCTTATGCCTTCGGCCGTCCATCTGATGGCGGTAGCTCCGACTACTATCCCTGTAAGTCGTATGGTCAGGCACGTATGCACCCACTCTATTACTATGATGCCTTTGATCCTGCAGACCTGCGTCGTGATGTTACCGTGGCAGTTACCGGCTCTAAAGGAAACGGTTCTGAAGCCATGCTGAACTTCACCAAGGGTTCACGACTCTCTGGTGGTCTGGCATTGAACAAATGGGATGAGAATAGAATGGCCAACCCATGGACGAAGAAGCAGCGTCAGAGTGGTATTAACAACCCGTATATGCGTTTTGCCGATATCATCCTGATGCAGGCTGAGGTGAAAGCTGCCTTAGGTAAAGACGCAGAAGCACGCAGTCTGCTTGACCAGATTCGCAACCGTGCCTTCGGCAGTGCTGAGAAAGCAAAGACAAGTGAGTTTATCGCAAAATGCGGATCACTGTTGGATGCCATCATCGAGGAGCGTAAGTTTGAGTTCGGTGGCGAAGGCAGTCGTAAGTTTGACCTTATCCGTACGAACAAGTTGGAGAAGGCCGTTGCTGAGTTGCATACCAAGGCAACTGCTATGATCAACGGACTAAGCACCGACGGTTACTACACCTTCGAGAACGGCAACCAGATATCTTGCTATGTATGGACAAAGTTGGTTGACGCAAAGACCACCTACGGTTATCGTCTGACTACCCAATGCCCTGCAGGTAAAGAAAACGATCCTGTTCTCTATCCATCATGGCGTGGACAGAACGATGACTGGGCTGCTGTTGCCAGTGCTAATGGCACAAAGACCACATCCCTGACAGCTGGTGACAAAACAAATCTTGCTATCCAAGGTCTGTTCAGATATATCGATCCAAACGGTGCAGAGGCTAAAGCACTCGAAGCAGACGGATATACAAAGACGAAGTGGGGTATTGATATCGTGAACAACGCTAATCAGTATAACGAACTCATCTACAATGGATTCAAATCCGGAGAACCTCCTATCTACTTCTTGATGATTGGTGGTAATATCATTAAGAACTCGAATGGTGCTTTCCATAACGGATATGGATTCCGTGACCAATAAGCAGTAAAAGTGCAATAACTACATGAATATCCCCGGAAGATTCTCACAGTCTTCCGGGGATTTTTTTAATGGAAAATTAAAAATTAAAAATGGAAAATGGAGAATGGAAAATAATCGGAGCAGCGAGAGCAGAGATAAGCTCTCATCGCGGACTTGATCCGCGATCTGCTGCGGAGAAATACGGATGAGATTCCGGGTCAAGCCCGGAATGAGGTGGAAATCAATAATCGCCGGAGGAAATGGGAAATGGGTAATAAAAAATGAGGCAAAGAAGTAAGGAGATAAAAAAAGCGAGAGACATGTCATACAACATATCTCTCGCTATGATTACTCAAATTAAATGCAAGTGAGATTATTCAGCCTTTGCCTCTTCTGTTGCTTCTACTGCAGGAGCCTCAGCGGCTGTCTCAGCCTTCTTCTTACCACCACGACGGGTGCGCTTAGCAGCAGTCTTCGGAGTCTTAGCCATGTTCTCATCAAAGTCAACGAGCTCGATAAATGCCATATCAGCACCGTCGCCCTTACGAGAGCCTAACTTAATCACGCGGGTATATCCACCGGGACGATCGCCCACTTTCTCTGCAACAACCTTGAAGAGCTCAGTAACAGCCTCTTTGTTCTGCAAATAACGGAATACTACACGACGTGAATTGGTTGTGTCCTCCTTACAGCGTGTAATCAGAGGCTCTACATATTTCTTTAAGGCCTTAGCCTTAGCGAGGGTCGTAGTGATTCTTTTGTGCATGATCAGCGAGATAGACATGTTTGCCAACATGGCCTGACGGTGGTCTGCAGTACGACCCAGATGGTTGAATTTTTTATTGTGTCTCATTTTTTTCTTGTTTGAGGATAGGAATTATTCTCTATCCAGTTTGTACTTTGAAATATCAGTTCCAAACGACAGATTCAGACTCTCGAGCAAATCATCAAGCTCAGAAAGCGATTTCTTACCGAAGTTGCGGAACTTCAAGAGGTCAGTCTTGTTGTACTGTACAAGGTCACCTAAGGTCTCTACATCAGCAGCCTTCAGACAGTTGAGTGCACGAACAGAGAGGTTCATGTCAACCAAACGAGTCTTCAGCAACTGACGCATGTGCAGGATCTCCTCGTCAAACTCCTGGTTGCCCTCTGTATCGTTATTCTCAAGCATGATCTTCTCATCAGAGAACAACATAAAGTGGTAAATCAGGATCTTGGCAGCCTCTTTCAGCGCGTCCTTCGGGTGTATGGAACCATCCGTAGTCACCTCAAGCACGAGCTTGTCGTAGTCGGTCTTCTGCTCAACACGATACGGCTCAACAGCATACTTGACGTTGCGGATTGGTGTGTAAATAGAATCAATTGGAATAACGTTAACATCTGTGCAGAATTCACGATTCTCATCAGCAGGAACGTATCCACGTCCCTTGTTAATAGTAAGGTCTAACTGCATAGATGCCTTTGCATCTAAATGACAAATCACCAAATCTGGGTTTAACACTTCAAATCCAGTCAGATAATTGCTTATATCACCGGCTTTAAACACGGTGGAGTTCTCGACGATGATACTAACTTTCTCGTTCTCGAATTCTTCTACTACTTGCTTGAAGCGTACTTGCTTCAGATTCAAGATAATGTTGGTGACATCCTCCTTGACACCAGGTACTGAAGAGAATTCATGCTCAACACCAGCGATCTTGATGGTGTTGATAGCATAACCCTCCAGTGATGAAAGAAGTATGCGGCGCAGTGCATTACCAATGGTAACACCAAAACCAGATTCCAGCGGACGGAACTCGAACTTTCCGTAACGATCGCTGGCTTCCAACATTACTACTTTATCAGGTTTTTGAAATGCTAATATTGCCATTAACTTAATGATTATTTAGAGTACAACTCAACGATTAACTGCTCCTTAATATTCTCTGGGATGTCGGCACGGTCTGGCTTGTGCAGATACTTGCCACTCTTGGAATTCTCATCCCATTCGATCCATGGATACTTACTATGGTTAAAACCTGCCAGTGATGCCTCAACAACTTCGAGAGACTTTGACTTCTCACGAACGCCAACGATCTGACCGGGCTTTACCGCATATGAAGGAATATTAACCACGTTGCCGTCTACCACGATATGCTTGTGGCCAACGAGCTGACGGGCAGCAGCACGCGTAGGAGCAATACCCATACGGAAAACGACGTTATCCAGGCGGCTCTCCAGATTCTGAAGAAGAACCTCACCAGTGATACCATCAGCCTTAGCTGCTTTCTCAAACATATTACGGAACTGACGCTCTAACACACCATAAGTGTACTTAGCTTTCTGCTTCTCTGCCAACATGACACCATACTCCGACATCTTGCGACGACGGTTATTGCCATGCTGTCCAGGAGGGAAGTTTCTCCTAGACAAAACTTTGTCTGCGCCGAAGATGGGTTCACCAAAACGGCGTGCAATTTTTGATTTCGGTCCAATATACTTTGCCATAATAATAAAAAAAAATTCTGTTAGTGATGATTATACGCGACGGCGCTTCGGAGGACGGCAACCATTGTGTGGAAGTGGTGTAACGTCGATAATCTCTGTTACCTCAATTCCTGATGAATGGATAGCACGGATAGCACTCTCACGACCGTTACCAGGACCCTTTACATAAGCCTTCACTTTACGCAAGCCAAGGTCGTATGCAACCTTTGCACAATCCTCAGCAGCCATCTGTGCTGCATACGGAGTGTTCTTCTTAGAACCACGGAATCCCATCTTACCTGCAGAAGACCAAGAGATCACCTGACCTTCGCTATTTGCCAAAGACACGATGATGTTATTGAAAGAGCTGTGAACATGAAGCTGTCCAAGAGCATCAACCTTAACATTTCTTTTCTTTGTTGTGACTGTTTTCTTTGCCATTGTCTTAAGTCTTTTAAATTCTTACTACTTTAATTACTTAGTGGCCTTCTTCTTGTTAGCAACAGTCTTCTTCTTTCCTTTACGTGTGCGGGCATTGTTCTTTGTGCTCTGTCCACGAACTGGAAGACCATTACGGTGACGTACACCACGATAGCAACCAATATCCATCAGTCGCTTGATATTCATCTGGATCTCTGAACGGAGATCACCCTCTACTTTGAATTCAGCGCCGATAATTTCACGGATCTTAGCTGCCTGATCATCAGTCCATTCGTTGACTTTCAACTCACGACTAACGCCTGCCTTGTCCAATATCTTTGCTGAACTACTTCGACCTATACCATAGATATAGGTCAATGCGATTTCGCCACGCTTATTCTGGGGCAAATCTACTCCAACAATTCTTATTGCCATTGTTAAAATAAAAAATTAATAAAGTGTTAAATTTCGAAATTTGCTAAAAAGCATGCAAAGGTAAGAAGAATATTTTAATTTCTTACCTTTTTACGCTTATTTAACATCTTAACCCTGACGTAACTTGTACTTTGGGTTCTTCTTGTTAATAACGAACAGACGACCTTTACGACGAACGATCTTGCAGTCGGGAGTACGTTTCTTTAAGGATGCTCTTGTCTTCATTTTATCTCAATGTTTTACTTATATCTAAATACAATTCTACCTTTTGTCAGGTCATAAGGACTCATTTCTACCTTCACCTTATCACCCGGCAGGATCTTAATATAATGCATTCGCATCTTGCCAGAGATATGGGCTGTTATGAGAACACCATTTTCCAATTCTACTCGAAACATTGCATTTGACAATGCCTCTACGATAGTACCATCTTGTTCAATAGCAGATTGTTTTGCCATAAAATTCAGTATAAAATTCCTTCTGTTGCTTCAGCTTCCTTAAAAGAGGATAAAATCTCAGAGCGCCCACGGCATACCGCGATAGTGTGCTCAAAGTGGGCAGCAGGTTTGTGATCACGTGTGCGAATGGTCCAACGGTCATCAGCATCCATATAGATAGCCTTGTCACCCATCGTGATCATCGGCTCTATGGCTATGCACATACCAGCTTTAAGCATTGCACCGTTACCACGTCGACCATAATTAGGAACACTGGGATCTTCATGCATCTCACGACCTATGCCATGACCGGTGAGTTCACGAACAACACCATATCCATGCGATTCACAATGTTCTTGTACAGCACTTCCTATATCACCGATATGCTTTCCGGCCACCGCATTCTCGATACCGATATACAAGGACTCCTTAGTGACTTTCAAAAGTTGCTTCACCTCTGGTGATACTTCTCCTACACAGAACGTATAAGCAGAGTCGCCATTAAAACCATCCAGTAATGTACCACAATCAATGCTGATGATATCGCCGTCTTTCAAAACGGTTTTGTCATTTGGTACGCCATGTACCACAGCATCATTAACGGAGGTGCAGATACTGGCGGGGAAGGGATTACCATAAGGATTGGGGAACCCTTTGAAGGTTGGTACTGCCCCGTGGTCTCGGATAAACTCATCTGCTATGCGGTCAAGCTGCAGAGTGGTCACACCTGGTTTTATATGTTTAGCTAATTCGCCGAGCGTTTTACCAACAAGTTGGTTCGCCCGACGCATTAGCTCAATTTCATCCTCTGTTTTCAGGAATATCTTCATCAGACCTGATTAATATGCTGTAATCTGACCGTGATGTGTAGAACGGATACGTCCGGAATTCAACAGACCATCATAGTGACGCATCATCAAGTGACTCTCTATCTGGGTCAGTGTGTCGATAACAACACCAACGAGAATCAACAGTGAAGTACCACCAAAGAACTGTGAGAATGCCTGCTGCACATCAAGTTTTGAAGCCAGAGCTGGCATGATGGCGATGAAGGCGATAAACAGTGAACCCGGGAATGTGATGCGAGACATAATCGTATCGATATAGTCGGCAGTCGGTTTGCCCGGTTTAACACCTGGGATAAATCCATTATTACGCTTCATGTCTTCTGCCATCTGAGTTGGATTCAGGGTGATAGCTGTATAGAAATAGGTAAATGCGATGATCAACGCAGCAAATACCACATTATACAACAAGCTGTCACGATCCAAGAGCGCTCTGATTACAGAATTGGTAGAATCAGAAGAATACTGAACGATAGCCAGTGGAATAAACATCAAAGCCTGAGCAAAGATAATAGGCATCACATTAGCGGCAAACAGCTTCAGAGGGATGTACTGACGTGCACCACCGTACTGTTTGTTACCAACCAGACGCTTTGCATACTGTACAGGTACCTTGCGGGTTCCCTGAGTCAGGAGAATCGCTGCACATACCACTGCATAAAGGAGAAGGAGCTCAACGATGAACATCACCAGACCACCACCAGAGATAGCAGTGAAACGAGAGGATACCTCCTGTACGAATGCCTGCGGCAGACGTGCGATGATACCAATCATAATGATGATAGATACACCATTACCTATACCCTTGTCAGTAATGCGCTCACCCAGCCACAGGATAAACATTGATCCTGCTGCCAAGATGATCGTTGCCGGGAACATGAAGACATTCCAGTCGATACCTGTTGCCAGGGCACCACCAGCCTGCATCTTCAGGTTCATCAGATAAGAAGGAGCCTGGAATACCAAGATGAATACGGTGAGTACTCGGGTATACCAAGCAATCTTCTTACGGCCACTCTCACCCTCGCGCTGCATCTTCTGGAAATAAGGTACAGCGACAGCGAGCAGCTGCATGACGATAGAAGCAGAGATATATGGCATGATTCCCAACGCGAAGATTGACGCATTAGAGAATGCACCACCTGAGAACATGTCAAGAAGTGACATCAGACCACCAGCAGTCTGCTGCTGAAGGTTCTGAAGTGCTGCCGGGTTAATACCTGGCAGTACAACAAATGATCCGAAACGATATAACGCTACGAAAAGCAATGTGATGAGGATACGCCTGCGCAGATCCTCAATCTTCCAACAATTCTTCAGGTACTCTATTAACTTTTTCATTGACTTAAATTATTGTTGTGTTACCACCTACAGCCTTAATAGCCTCTTCAGCCTTCTTTGAGAAAGCATTTGCCTCGACTTCGAGTTTTGCGGTCAGCTGACCATTGCCAAGAACCTTAACCAGTTCTTTACCATTGGTAAGACCAGCAGCTACCAACTCAGCGATACCGATCTTCTCAAGACCCTTACGCTCAGCAAGCTTCTGCAAAGTTGAAAGATTCACAACGAAATACTCCTTGTGGTTGATATTCTTGAATCCAAACTTTGGCAGACGACGCTGCAGTGGCATCTGACCACCTTCAAAACCGATCTTTCTCTTGTAACCAGAACGGGCCTTAGCACCTTTGTGACCACGTGTAGAAGTACCGCCCAGACCAGAACCTGGACCACGACCAATACGACGCTCTGAGTGGGTAGAGCCCTCTGCCGGTTTTAATGTATGTAATTTCATATTCAAATATCTGTTAAATGTTCGACAATTGATTAATCAACGATGGTTACCAAGTGGTGAACCTTCTGGATCATACCACGGATAGAAGGAGTGTCCTCTACTTCAACAACCTGAGAGATTTTATGAAGTCCAAGAGCCTGAAGTGTACGCTTCTGATCTATTGGAAAACCGATCTTGCTTTTAATCTGCTTAACTTTAATTGTTGCCATAATCACTCCTTTATTAACCATTAAACACTTTGTTCATACTGATACCACGCTGTCCGGCGATTGTATAGGCATCACGCATCTCGCTAAGAGCTAAGATAGTAGCCTTCACCAGGTTGTGGGGGTTAGAAGAACCCTTACTCTTTGCGAGCACATCCTTCACACCAACACTCTCAAGAACAGCACGCATAGCACCACCGGCAACAAGACCGGTACCGGCAGCAGCTGGCTTCAGGAATACCTGAGCACCACCGAAACGTGCCTCGATCTCATGAGGAACAGTACCCTTGAGGACAGGAACCTTCACCAGGTTCTTCTTTGCAGCCTCTGTACCCTTCTGGATAGCAGCTGTAACTTCTCCTGCTTTACCAAGTCCCCAACCGATGATACCGTTACCGTCACCAACTACCACGATAGCAGCGAATGTGAAGGTACGTCCACCCTTTGTCACTTTGGTAACACGGTTAATAGCAACCAATCTGTCTTTCAGTTCAACGTCACTATTTATCTTTACTTTATTCATTGCCATAATTGATTAGAATTTAAGTCCACCTTTACGAGCACCTTCAGCAAGCTCCTTCACGCGACCGTGATAGAGATAACCGTTACGGTCGAACACTACCTGTGTGATACCAGCTTCAAGAGCCTTCTGTGCAACTAACTCACCGACCTTGGCAGCCTGCTCTTTCTTTGGCATGGTCTCCATACCCAGTGAAGAGGCAGATACAAGTGTCTTACCTGTCAAGTCGTTGATAACCTGTACATAGATTTGCTTATTACTGCGGAAAACGCTCATACGAGGACGCTCTGCTGTACCATTGACATTCTTACGAATTCTGAACTTTATCTTGATTCGTCTTTCTACTTTCTTTGTTGTCATAATCGTAAATAATTAAAATTACTTAGCGGAAGCTGACTTACCAGACTTTCTGCGAATAACCTCGCCTTTAAACAGAATACCTTTTCCTTTGTAAGGCTCAGGCATACGGAAAGAACGAATTTTTGCACAAATAAGACCAAGCAACTCTTTATTGCAAGACTCCAGGAAAATCTGAGGATTCTGATTTCTCTCAGACTTTGTCTCTACCTTCACTTCTTTAGGAAGCTGCATGAAGATCGGGTGTGTATAACCCAGTGAGAATTCCAGGATGTTACCCTGATTAGATACACGGTATCCAACACCTACGAGCTCCATCTCTTTCTTATATCCTTCACTGACACCCACTACCATATTGTTAACCAGTGCACGATACAAGCCATGGAAAGCCTGCTTCTGCTTCTGATTTACGGGGCTATTCTCATCAATTTCAAATACCAGATGACCATCCTCATTCTTAATCTTGATAGATGGATCTACCTTCTGTGAAAGTTCTCCCTTAGGACCTTTTACGCTAACTACGTTGTCCTTGATGTCGACGCTCACACCTGCAGGGATAGCGATTGGCAATTTACCTATTCTTGACATATTCTATCCTCCTTAATTAGTAAACATAACAGAGTACCTCACCACCAATCTTCAGGTTGCTGGCTTCCTTGTCTGTCATAACACCTTGGGACGTAGAGAGTATAGCAATACCCAGTCCGTTAATAACTCTCGGCATGTCTTTGTAACCAGTGTACTTACGAAGACCTGGCTTAGACACTCTTTTCAGACACTTAATAGCGTTCTGTCTTGTTTTGGGATCATACTTCAAGGCAACCTTGATAGTACCCTGAGGTCCATCCTCGATAAACTTGTAGTTCAGGATGTAACCCTTCTCGAAGAGGATCTTAGTGATTTCCTTCTTCAAGTTTGAAGCTGGTACTTCTACAACACGGTGATTAGCCATGATTGCATTTCTCAACCTCGTTAGATAATCTGCGATTGGATCTGTCATTTTATAAAATGTTTAATTAATCGGGACTCCCCCGACAATATTAAAAAATAATCTTTTTATGGTAACAGGTCTGAGGTATTATAGTGTGACCCATAAACCTCATACCTAACGATCTTACCAGCTTGCTTTCTTTACGCCTGGGATCAAACCTGCTGAAGCCATCTCACGGAACTGAATACGAGAGAGACCGAACTGACGCATATATCCCTTTGGACGACCGGTTATCTTACAACGGTTGTGAAGACGAATCGGGTTAGCATTCTTTGGGATACTCTGCAACTTACGGGCAGCCTCATATGCTTCTGCTGGATCATCAGTAGTAGCGATAACCTTCTTCAGAGCAGCACGTTTCTCTGCATAGCGAGCCACCAACTTAGCACGTTTCACCTCACGGGCTTTCATGGATTCTTTTGCCATATCTCTTAGTCTTTTTTATTGTTTTTAAAAGGAAGACCAAATGCCTTCAACAGTGCATATCCTTCTTCGTCTGTCTTGGCGGTTGTCACGAATGTGATGTTCATACCCTGAATACGATCGATATTATCGATATTGATCTCAGGGAAGATAATCTGCTCCTGGATACCCAGAGAGTAGTTTCCACGACCATCCAGACGGCTCTCAATACCTTTGAAGTCACGGATACGAGGAAGGGCGATACGAACGAGCTTCTCAAGGAACTCATACATACGCTCACGACGCAAGGTAACCATCACACCGATAGGCATCTTCTTACGAAGCTTGAAGTTAGCGATATCCTTCTTAGAATATGTTGCAACAGCCTTCTGACCTGTAATAGCGGTAATCTCATTGATAGCTACATCGATGATCTTCTTATCCTGTGTAGCATCTCCAAGACCCTGGTTGACAACGATCTTCTTCAGGACAGGAATCTGCATCTTTGAAGAATAGTTGAACTCTTTCATCAACGCCGGAGCAATCTGCTCTGCATATATTTTCTTTAATTCAGCTGTATTCATTATTTAATCTCCTCTCCTGATTTTTTTGAAATACGAATAACATTCTTACCCTCATGCTTGATAGATACGCGAGTAGGCTTACCACTCTTCGGATCGATCAGACTTAAATTAGAGATGTGTATCGGAGCTTCCTGCTTGATAATACCACCCTGAGGATATTTTGCTGAAGGCTTTGTGCTCTTGGATACCATATTCACGCCCTCTACGATAGCACGATCTTTCTTAACCAGCATCTTGAGCACCTTACCCGTCTTACCCTTGTCTTCTCCGGCAAGAACATAAACGGTATCATTTTTTCTAATATGAATCTTAGCCATTACTTATACATTTTAATAATTAAAGTACCTCTGGTGCTAAAGAAACGACTTTCATATTCACTGCACGCAGTTCACGAGCAACAGGGCCGAAGATACGACTGCCACGGAGCTCACCTGCATTATTCAGCAGCACACAAGCATTGTCATCAAAGCGGATGTATGAGCCATCAGCACGACGAATCTCTTTCTTTGTGCGTACAATCAAAGCCTTAGATACTGCACCTTTTTTAACATCACTTGTTGGGATGGCATTCTTGACTGAAACAACGATCACATCACCAACGCTGGCATAACGGCGGCGGGTACCACCCAGTACACGGATGCAAAGAGCCTCGCGTGCGCCACTATTATCACATACGGTAAGTCTTGATTCTGCCTGTATCATAATTACTTAGCTTTTTCAATTATTGAAACTAATCTCCATCTCTTTGTCTTTGAAAGAGGACGAGTCTCCATAATGAGTACGGTATCACCGATATTTGCCTCATTATTTTCATCATGTGCATGGTATTTCTTTGTCTTCTGGACAAACTTACCATAGATTGGGTGCTTCTCCTTAAACTTCGCTGCAATAACGATGGTTTTATCCATTTTGTTGCTGATAACGACACCCTGTCTTGTTTTTCTTAAATTTCTTGTTTCCATCTGGACCATTGTTATTTATTAAGTTCTCTCTGACGAAGTTCTGTTTTCATACGTGCGATATCACGACGAGCAGCCTTAATCTGAGATGGGTTCTCCAGCGGAGTAATGGCATGGTTGAGCTTTGTCTGGTGCAATTTTGCAGCCTCTGTCTCCATACGCTCCTGCAAATCGTTTGTAGAGAGCTCTCTTATTTCTGATATCTTCATCTTTTAAGCGTTTTTATCGTAATCACGTCTAACAACAAACTTAGTTTTCACCGGCAACTTCTGAGCACCGAGGCGAAGAGCCTCCTTGGCAACCTCAAAAGGAACACCTTCAACTTCAAACAGAATTCTACCCGGTGTAACAGGAGCTACCCATCCCATGGGATCACCCTTACCTTTACCCATACGCACATCAGCAGGCTTACGAGTGATTGGTTTATCCGGGAAGATACGGATCCAGACCTGACCTTCACGCTGCATGTAACGGTTGATAGCAACGCGGGCAGCCTCTAACTGGCGACTGTCAAGCCATTTTGCATCAAGAGTCTTGATACCAAATGAGCCGAATGCCAGCTGTGTACCTCTGTGGGCGTTGCCTTTATTGCCACGACCATCTTGAGGTCTTCTATATTTTACTCTTTTTGGCTGTAACATGATAGTACTTACTTTTAACGGTTATTGTTTCTCTTACGATTACGGTTGGGCTTGCCATTACCACGGCTCTGCTGCTTCTCCTGTGTGAAGTTAGGAGCCAGGTCGCGCTTCTCGTACACCTCACCACGGCAGATCCATACCTTGATACCAAGGAGACCTACTTTGGTAAGAGCCTCAGCCTGACAATAATCGATGTCTGCACGGAATGTATGCAGAGGAGTTCTACCCTCTTTGAACATTTCCTTACGTGCCATTTCAGCACCGTTCAGACGACCCGTAATCTGAATCTTAATACCTTCTGCACCGGCACGCATGGTATTTGCGATAGCCTGCTTGATAGCACGACGGTAAGCAATCTTACCCTCTATTTGGCGAGCTACGTTGTTGGCAACGATTGTAGCGTCGAGCTCAGGTTTCTTTACCTCGAAGATATTAATCTGTATCTCTTTATCATAGAGTTTCTTCAACTCTTCCTTCAGCTTATCAACATCCTGGCCACCTTTACCAATGACGATTCCCGGGCGGGCTGTGCAAATAGTAATGGTAACGAGCTTCAGTGTACGTTCGATCACAATCTTTGAAACGCTAGCCTTTGCCAGACGCTCATTAAGATACTTACGGATCTTCTGGTCTTCTACCAGGTTGTCACCGAAATTCTTACCACCGAACCAGTTTGAGTCCCAACCGCGGATAATACCCAGACGGTTACTAATTGGATTAACTTTCTGTCCCATTCTGCTTATTAATTTTCATCGTTAGTTTTAGCGTCCACGAACAGTGTGACGTGATTTGAACGTTTACGAATGCGATAGCCACGACCCTGTGGAGCCGGTCTCATTCTTTTCATTGTAACGCCTTCATCCACGAAGACCTTAGAGATATAAAGTTCACCGTCCTCAGCCTTGCGATCATTCTTTGTTTCCCAGTTAGCGATAGCTGAGCGGAGAAGTTTCTCGACATCAGCTGCTGCTGCCTTCTTAGAGAATCTCAGCACGCCGAGAGCGCGGTTCACTTCCATACCGCGAATCATGTCTACGACATAACGCATCTTACGAGGGCTGGAGGGTACTCCGTTCAGCTTCGCAAAATACATTGTCTTACGGGCTTCTTTTCTTTTTTCAGCCGCAATATGTTTTCTTGCTCCCATTATATTTCTTATTTTTTAAATGGTTCTTTCCCTAATTACTTTCTGTTACCGGCATGGCCACCGAAACGGCGTGTGGGTGAAAACTCACCAAGCTTATGACCTACCATATTCTCAGTAATATAAACAGGGATAAATTTGTTTCCGTTATGGACAGCTACTGTATGACCTACAAAGTCAGGAGAGATCATAGAAGCGCGAGCCCATGTCTTAACTACACTCTTTTTACCACTCTCATTCATTGCAAGAATCTTCTTCTCGAGTGATACGTTGATGTACGGACCTTTTTTTAATGAACGACTCATAATTTACTTCAGTTTACTTGATTATTTACTTGCTCTTGCAATAATATACTTGTTAGACTGCTTCTTTGGTGCACGAGTCTTGAGTCCCTTAGCATACAAGCCCTTACGTGAACGTGGGTGACCACCAGACTGACGGCCTTCACCACCACCCATCGGGTGATCATGCGGGTTCATAACAACACCACGGTTGTGTGGGCGACGACCCAACCAGCGAGAGCGACCAGCCTTACCAGACTGCTCCAATGCGTGGTCGGCATTACCAACAACACCTACAGTTGCCTTACAAGCAGAGAGCACCTTACGTGTTTCTCCTGAGGGGAGCTTAATCACGCAATAGTTGCCTTCACGAGAAGTAAGCTGAGCAAAATTTCCAGCCGAACGAACCATCTTTGCACCTTGTCCGGGACGCAGCTCGATATTGTGAACCACTGTACCGACAGGGATGTTAGCCAGAGGAAGAGCGTTACCTACCTCAGGTGCAGCATCAGCACCAGAAAGAAGGGTTGTACCAACCTCTAATCCGTTAGGAGCAATAATGTAACGTTTCTCACCATCAGCATAGAAAAGCAATGCGATACGAGCCGAACGGTTCGGATCATACTCGATTGTCTTAACCACTGCTGGAACACCATCCTTCTCACGTTTGAAGTCGATCAAGCGATACTTTCTCTTATGACCACCACCCAAGTAGCGAACGGTCATCTTACCAGTGTTATTACGACCACCAGTAGAACGCTTACCGTAAACGAGAGACTTCTCTGGCACGGATGCAGTAATATCCTCGAACGTGCCAATAACCTTGTGTCTTTGACCGGGAGTAACCGGTTTTAATTTACGTACTGCCATTTTATTTAGATATTGCTATAAAAATCAATTGTTTCGCCCTCCTTAAGAGTAACGATTGCCTTCTTAAATGCATTACGCTGACCTCTGATAAGACCAGACTTGGTGTAGCGGCTTGAGCGCTTACCTGCATAACGCATTGTATTCACATCAACTACTGTAACATTGTATAAGTCCTCGACTTCTTTCTTAATCTGGAGTTTGTTAGCCTCTGGACGAACAACAAAGCCATAGCGGTTTGCCATCTTGTCTGTCATATTGGTCATCTTCTCAGTAACCAATGGTTTGATAATAAATGCCATGTTCTAATCTCCTCTTTTTACTTTGTTAAGACACCGTCGATAATCTCCAGCGACTTCTCTGTTACAACCATCACGTCAGCATTCAGAATCTTATAAGCGTTGATAGTGTCTGCCATCATGACGTCGGCGCGCTGCAAGTTACGAGCTGACAAATATACATTCTTATTCAGGCTCGGCATAACGAGAAGAATCTTCTTTCCGTCAACCTTCAGGTTCTTTGCCATGCTGATGAACTCCTTAGTCTTGGGAGCCTCGAAGTCGAAATCCTCAACTACAACGATAGCATTCTCCTGTGCCTTGTATGAGAGAGCACTCTTACGTGCAAGTACCTTCACCTTCTTATTCAGCTTAGTACGATAGTCGCGTGGCTTCGGACCGAACACGCGTCCACCACCTACCAATACCGGTGAGTTGATGTCACCACGACGTGCACCACCGCTACCCTTCTGGCGGATGAGCTTACGTGTAGAACCAGCATGCTCACTACGCTCCTTAGACTTAGCTGTTCCCTGACGCTGGTTGCCCAGATACTGTTTTACGTCAAGATAAAGAACATGATCATTGGGCTCAATGCCGAAGATAGATTCGTTTAACGTAACCTTTCTTCCGGTCTCCTGACCTTTGATATCTAATACGTTAACTTCCATTACTTGTTGATTAAAACGGTTGAACCTTTGCATCCAGCAACACTACCCTTAACGATGATCAGGTTGTTCTCTGGGATGATTTTTAACACTCTGAGGTTCTGAGTTGTCACTCTGTCACCTCCCATTTGGCCTGCCATACGCATGCCTTTGAAAACTTTTGCTGGGTAAGAACAAGCTCCGATAGATCCCGGCTTGCGAGCGCGGTCGTCCTGACCGTGTGTTGCCTGACCTACACCACCAAAACCATGACGCTTCATAACGCCCTGGAATCCTTTACCTTTAGATGTTCCAACAACGTCAACAAACTGTGCGTCGTTGAAAATCTCCACTGTGATAGTGTCACCGAGGTTGTACTCCTCATCAAACTTGAACTCGGCCAAGTGCTTTTTCGGTGTTGTACCGGCTTTCTTGAAGACGCCCATCATTGGCTTAGAGGTGCGCTTTTCCTTAGCTTCACCAAAACCCAACTGAACAGCCTTATAACCGTCTTTTTCAACAGTCTTTACCTGAGTTACAACACAAGGACCAGCTTCGATAACAGTGCACGGTACATTTTTACCGTCGGCACTGAAAACGGATGTCATTCCGATTTTCTTTCCTAATAATCCTGGCATTTCAGTCTTTAATTTAAAATAATGTATAGAATATAATTTTGTTTCTTTTTAAGTGCCATCCCGCTTTCTTACACACACAAAAACACTTAAAAAGAAACAAGCTCACTTCTTCGAAATTGAAGGCCAAGTTGCTCTTTACCAGTGTATTGATAGCATAAAGCCAGCGCAATACGCACTTTAGCGGGTGCAAAGGTACACATTATATATGATTCCAACAAATATTTTTAAGATATTTTATACTTAGAAGTATTATAAAATAAGTTAAAAGTGCAGATATGTACCTTTTCCCCTATAAAAACAAGAGGATTCAGCTATTATCAGCGAATCCTCCTGTCTATTTATTGATCGATTATTCAATAATCAAATTATACCTTGATCTCTACCTCAACACCACTGGGGAGCTCGAGCTTCATCAGTGCGTCTACAGTCTTAGCGGTTGAGCTATAGATGTCGATCAGACGCTTGTAGTCTGACAACTGGAACTGCTCACGTGCCTTCTTGTTAACGAAGGTAGAACGGTTAACAGTGTAGATGCGCTTGTGGGTTGGGAGTGGAATAGGACCACTTACGATAGCACCTGTGGCTTTTACAGCCTTCACGATTTTCTCTGCTGACTTGTCTACTAATTTGTGATCGTAGCTCTTCAGCTTAATTCTAATTTTCTGACTCATTGTAATTTTGTTATTATTATTTATAAATAAGGAGTGGCACACTAAAGAGTCATATGCTCAGGTGCCACTCATAGTTTTTTATACGAGATCCATACGTCCGCCAGCTTCCTCCAATACCGCGCGAGCGATGCTTGAAGATACTGGTGAATGATGATCATACTCCATAGAACTGGTTGCACGACCAGAGGTGATTGTACGCAAAGCGGTAACGTAGCCGAACATCTCTGCCAGTGGCACCATCGCCTTCACGATACGTGCACCGCTACGTGCCTCTTCCATACCCTCGATCTGACCACGACGCTTGTTCAGGTCACCGATCACGTCACCCATATTCTCCTCAGGTGTTACCACCTCGAGTTTCATAACAGGCTCCATCAATACAGGACCGGCCTTCACACAGGCGTTCTTATAAGCATTACGGGCAGCAAGCTCGAATGACAACTGGTCAGAGTCTACGGGGTGATAAGAACCGTCGATCAAGGTAACCTTCAGAGAGTCTACCGGGTAGCCACCCAGCACACCATTCTTCATGGCATCCTCGAAGCCCTTCTGTACAGAGGGGATAAACTCCTTAGGAATGTTACCACCCTTCACCTCGTTGACAAACTGCAGACCGCCATTCTCCTTCACATCGTAATCCTCGTCAACCGGACCGATATTCACGATGATATCAGCGAACTTACCACGACCACCACTCTGCTTCTTGTAAACCTCACGGAGGTTGACAGTCTTGGTGATAGCCTCTTTGTAGTTAACCTGCGGCTTACCCTGGTTACACTCTACCTTGAACTCACGACGCAGACGGTCGATGATAATATCCAAGTGGAGCTCACCCATACCAGAGATCACGGTCTGACCGCTCTGCTCATCGGTACGTACAGTGAATGTAGGATCCTCCTCAGCCAACTTAGCAAGACCATTGTCAAGTTTAGCAATGTCAGCCTGGCTCTTCGGCTCTACTGCAATAGAAATCACGGTGTCGGGGAATGTGATGCTCTCGAGAACGATCGGATGACCTTCCTCACAGAGTGTATCACCTGTACGGATATCCTTGAAACCTACACCAGCACCGATATCACCGGCCTCGATGCACTCCATCGGCTGCTGCTTGTTAGAGTTCATCTGGAACAGACGGCTGATACGCTCTTTCTTTCCTGAACGAGGATTGTAAACGTATGAACCAGCCTCTACCTTACCAGAGTATACACGGAAGAACACCAGACGACCTACATATGGGTCGGTAGCGATCTTGAATGCCAAGGCAGCTGTAGGATCATCATTTGACGGTTTTCTGTCTTCCTCCTCACCAGTCTCAGGATTCTCACCCACGATATTCGGGGTATCCAGTGGAGAGGGAAGGAAAGCGCAAACATAGTCGAGCAATGTCTGAACACCCTTGTTCTTGAATGAGCTACCGCACAACACCGGAGTACACTTCATTGCCAAGGTACCCTTGCGGATAGCAGCAATAATCTCCTCCTCTGTGAGTGACTCGGGATCCTCGAAATATTTCTCCATCAGAGCCTCGTCGAGTTCTGCGGCTGCCTCGAGCAGCTTATCACGCCACTCCTGAGCCTCATCCATCAAGTCTGCGGGGATGTCATCAATCTCGAACTCAGCACCCTGGGTCTCATCATGCCAGATGATAGCCTTCATCTTGATCAGGTCGACGATACCCTTGAAGGTCTCTTCCTGACCGATAGGAACAACCAGAGATACAGGATTTGCACCCAATACGGCACGCATCTGCTCTAATACCTCGAAGTAGTTGGCACCAGAACGGTCCATCTTATTCACATAACCCAGACGGGGTACATTATATTTGTCGGCCTGACGCCATACTGTCTCTGACTGTGGCTGCACACCACCCACTGCACAGTAGGTAGCGACAGCTCCGTCAAGAACACGCAGTGAGCGCTCCACCTCAGCAGTGAAGTCAACGTGTCCCGGAGTGTCAATCAAGTTGATTTTGTATTGTTTGTCATTATAGTGCCAGTAACAGGTGGTAGCGGCAGAAGTTATGGTGATACCACGCTCCTGCTCCTGCGCCATCCAGTCCATTGTTGCAGCACCGTCGTGCACCTCGCCGATCTTGTGCGTCTTACCTGTATAATAGAGAATACGCTCAGACGTAGTAGTCTTACCAGCATCAATGTGAGCCATGATGCCGATATTGCGAGTCATATGCAAGTCTTGTTTTGCCATCTATCTTTTTACCTTATTTAATTAAAAGCGGAAATGTGCGAATGCACGGTTAGCCTCAGCCATACGGTGCATATCTTCCTTACGCTTGAATGCGCCACCCTGATTATTATATGCGTCCATGATCTCTGCGGCCAGACGCTCAGCCATTGACTTACCTCCGCGCTTACGGGCGAAGTTGATCATATTCTTCATTGACACGCTCTCCTTACGGTCCGGACGAATCTCTGTAGGAACCTGGAAAGTAGCACCACCGATACGACGGCTCTTCACCTCTACCTGCGGGGTGATGTTGTCGAGAGCCTGCTTCCAAATCTCCAGGGCTGGCTTCTCTTCCTTAGCCATTTTCTCAGCTACGATGTCAAGTGACTTGTAGAAAATCTCATAAGATGTATTCTTCTTACCGTCATACATCAGATGATTCACAAACTTTGAGACCTTTTGGTCGTTGAACTTCGGATCTGGTAAGATCACGCGTTTCTTTGGTTTTGCTTTTCTCATTTTAATTTAAAATTAATTCTGCATGGGGCTGTTCATTCTGTTCTTCAAGTCTCACACTCGAGTCTTTACTCAACCTTTAACAATTCTCCAGCAAAACGGTTTTGAAATTCTTGTTTAAAAAGTGCGGCTCAAGCCCTCTCCGGCTTTAGCCGTTACTTTTATTTCTTTTGCTTTGGACGTTTAGCTCCGTACTTAGAACGACGCTGCGTTCTGTTAGCTACACCAGCGGTATCCAAGGTTCCACGTACGATGTGATAACGTACACCTGGGAGATCCTTTACACGGCCACCGCGAACCAAAACGATAGAGTGCTCCTGAAGGTTGTGGCCCTCTCCTGGAATGTAAGAGTTAACCTCCTTCTGGTTTGTCAAACGAACACGAGCGACTTTTCTCATCGCTGAATTAGGCTTCTTCGGGGTTGTTGTGTAAACACGAACACATACACCACGACGCTGAGGACATGAGTCCAAAGCAGGTGATTTGCTCTTGTCAACAAGCACCTTTCTGCCTTTTCTTACCAATTGTGAAATTGTAGGCATTTTACTTTAATTTTTTAATTTATATATTGTTTTATTTATTGTTCAAATCAGTGCATAGTGCGCCTTACGCACACTTTTGGGGTGCAAAAGTACGAACTTTCTTTTGAATAACCTAATTAATAGAAAAGAAAAAACCTATACCTCACAAAAAATTTGCAAAGTATAGGTTTTGTTAACGATATTTTATTGTTTACTTCAAAGCAAACTTGTATCCGAGTGTTAATTGGAAGACGCTGTTACGTATATTATTATCATCATCATGGAATGTCTCTCCCATGAAAGAATAGTCACTCTTTCCAGGTTTAGTAATACCTACATTATACCTTCCCTCTATCACAAAACTGTTATTGATGTCATAGCTAATACCGATGGGGATAGAGAAATCAAAGTCATTGCAGGCATCCTTCATATCGACTTCTGCTTTTATGCCGTCCCCACTACCTGAAACCTTTGCACGAGTAAGATAGCCGAACTGAAAACCTGCTTTCAGGGCAAAGCCTTTGAAAACATAGAAATTAGCCAATAAGGGAAGATTAAGATAGTCTAAGCTCACCTTAGGATCGCCTTCACCGTCTGCCGAACAGCCCTGCATAGAATACAGAAGTCCTGCAGACAAGGAGCAATAGTTGGAAACCTGATAGATCAGCTCACCGCCAAAGATAGCCCCAATCTTGGGATCTGTCCCCTCAGCATCTTTTCCGATAAAATTAGCGATGGTAACACCAGCCATTGGTTTAAGAGAAAGTGTTCCGACGGCATCCTGTGCATTAGCTGAAACTGTCATTACAAATGCAGTTATCAAAAGAAATAGTTTTTTCATACTCATATTATTTATAAGGTTAATATGTACACACCTATGCGTCTCCCTTACCAAAATCGAAGGGTACTGCCGTGCGTGGCTGTTGGTTAGGGATCTGTATCGGTCCGAACTCTTGTTCATAGCGCATGATATTGTCATTCAGCGCGTGCAAGAGTCGTTTTGCATGCTCGGGAGCCAAGATAACCCTGCTTTTCACCAATGCCTTCGGCACACCTGGCAGGATACGTGCAAAATCCACAATGAAATCACTGCTTGAATGGGTGATGATTGCGAAGTTTGCATATTCGCCCTGCGCCACGTCCTGAGGCAACTCCAACTGTAAACCGTTGTTATTGTTGTGATCGTTTGTATCCATAATATATATAATTAGGTATTCTGCTTAAACTTCTCTGCTTGCTCCTGAATCAGCTTGAGATCATCGAAATAGTTGATCCGCATGGCCTCGCGTACCTCATGGAGTGTCTGAGCAGCTACCTCGCGCGCTGCCTCAGAACCCTTCTTCAGGATGTTATAAACCTCGGGGATGTCCTGTTCAAACTCATGACGACGCATACGGATGGGCTCCAACTGCTTGTTGAGCACCTTCGTCAGGAACTTCTTGCACTTCATATCACCCAGTCCTCCACGACGGTAATGATCCTTCAACTCATCCAGATTGTTATACTCGGGCCAGAACTCAGCGAAATCATCATCCTTAGCAAAAGCATCGAGATAGGTAAACACCACATTACCCTCCACATGACCGGGATCTTCCACACGCAGGTGCTCAGGATCGGTATAGGCCGACTTGATCTTCTTCTCCACCTCCTTGGCAGGATCACTCAGATAGATGCAGTTGCCGAGACTCTTCGACATCTTCGCATTACCGTCGATACCCGGCAGACGCAGACAGGCTTTATTATCCGGCAACATGATCTGCGGCTCTACGAGCACCTCACCATATATACTGTTGAAGCGACGGACAATCTCACGGCACTGCTCCAACATAGGCTCCTGATCCTCTCCTACCGGCACGGTAGTAGCCTTACAGAAAGTGATATCGGCAGCCTGTGATATCGGATAGGTGAAGAATCCCACAGGGATAGAGGTCTCGAAGTTACGCATGGCAATCTCCGTCTTCACCGTCGGGTTACGCTGCAAGCGACTTACCGTCACCAGGTTCATATAATAGACGGTGAGCTCGGTCAACTCAGGTATCATCGACTGGATGAACAGCGTCACCTTGTTGGGGTCCAGGCCCACAGAGAGGTAGTCGAGCGCCACCTCGATAATGTTCTGCCTTACTTTCTCCGGGTTATCCGCATTATCGGTCAACGCCTGTACATCGGCGATAAACACGAACATCTTATCGTAATTACCCTCATTCTGCAACTCTACACGGCGACGCAGAGAACCCACATAATGGCCCAAGTGCAGTCTGCCGGTAGGCCGGTCACCAGTCAATATTATTCTTCCCATAAATCAATTACATATTTTTTCCGTTGCAAAAGTAAGCAAAAACATGATAATTACAAAAGAAAACCTGTTTTTCTTTTTACCAAAGGACAGACAAATAGTAGATACGACGACGGGTAAACATAAAGAAATTGCTGAAGTTATCAATGATTTTGAAGATAAATGATTATATTTGCAAGACGATAGACAATTAAAAATCTTCTTGATGTTTTACAGATGATCATTCCATTCCATATCATACAGATGTTGAAGCAACAGTCGGGCAACGAGCTACGACAGCCATCAGACTGTCAGTTCCTATCCCTTGACATTGAGGGCAAGACGGGTATCCGCATCGGAACGACCACTCTGAAACGCCTGTTGGGTTTTGCAAAGGATGAGCGAGACCCGCACATGAGTACTCTTGATGCTATTGCCCATTACTTGGGGTATGCCCATTGGGATGAACTTCAGCAGATCGAGTACAAAGGAAATTCCGACTTTGAGGCCATAGAGGGTGAGATACGAGCTGAAGGACTGCCTGCCGATGCACTCGTAGAGGTAACCTATCTGCCCGACCGGTATCTTGTTTTCCGGCACTTGGAGGGTCAGCAGTTTATAGTGGTAAATAGCAGAAACAGCAAACTAATAGAAGGTGACCACGTAACGATCCTCAATTTTGTGCCCCATCATCCGTTGTTTGTTCAGGATGTTGTCCGTGATCAACGTACATTGGGATCATTCACGGCCGGACGTATCTCCGGACTTTCATCCATCAAAGTATTATGAGCGACATCTTTGACTCCTCGAGTTTTGCTGATCGTCAGTCCACAATTGACAGTTTTGAGCGTCTGCCATCACGGGGTGCCACCTGCGATATCTTCCGCGTGAAGGTATTTGGCAAATGGCATATCCTGAAACAGCTGAAACCTGAGTATAGAGGCAACATTCGCTATCAGGAAGCCCAGCGCAAGGAGTTTGAGACAGGTTATCGGCTGGAACACCCCCAATTGGTACGATATGTATCACTCTCCGACGATGGCATCCTCATGGAATATATCGACGGGGAGACACTGACAGACAGAAACAACAAGCACTCAGACTATTTCAAAGATAAGAAGAATACTGAGAAATTCATTCGTCAGCTGTTGGATGTAGTGGGGTATCTGCATGCCAACCAAGTTATTCATCTCGACCTGAAGCCAGACAACATCCTTCTTACCCGCATCAACAATAACGTAAAGCTCATTGATCTGGGTTGTTGTTATACAGATACGTTCACCGATACCCAGGGACATACCGACCGCTATGCAGCTCCAGAGCAACTGAATGGCCGAACGGTGGACGAGCGAACGGACATCTATGCCATCGGACGGATACTGGAAGAGTTACCCAACCACCATATATATAATAAGGTGATAGCCCGTTGCACGGCAGAGAACCCACAAGACCGTTACCATACAGTAGCAGAAATCTCACAAGCACTCAAAACCAAGGTAAAGAAAACCATCTATTCACTGATTATCCTGTCAATAGCCATGATCGCAATCATTCTCACCGCTCTAATATTGAACACAGAGTCTCCGAAAACCGATGTTACACCAGTACAGACAAAGGATACGATTAGCCAGGTAGATAGCTCAGTACCTGTGAGTGTCCATGTCCTACCCGCCCCACCCACTGCTGTTCATAATATGCCTCCGCAGAAGGATCCTACCACAAGGATGAAAGAGGAGGCTGCAAAACTGATAGACCAGGCATACGAGTCAACCATCAAGACTTTCTGCGATTCCATCTTCCCCTCCCCTACTACAGGAAAATATTGGGCAGAGTCTACCACTCTATTTCATCAGCGTATCAGCGAGATTAGTGATCTGCTAGTAAAGAATTACCCCCAAGTACCAGAATCCACCATCCGTCAAGAGACTGAAGACCGCTTTCAACATCTTGTTGCCTATGTCTTCAACAAGATGCGTGAGAATGGAGAGAAGGGTCAGGACAGTTGATCGCCTTATAGCCGTTCGTTCTGAAGCATGATCACCTTGAGATGATTAAAAAACAGTTTTGCCTTCATAATTAATGTAATTATCTATCAGTCAATATATTACGATTATGAAGGCAAAATTTTTGCCTTCATAATTTCAGGGTTTTTCCCTAATTTTCGATGCAGATTGTGGAAAAAGGGTGTAATAATTGCAGAAATGCAGATGGATTAGCGCATCACATAAAAGTAATCATTTTAGTATGAAGTAATCATCATTATGACATGAAGCAATCGTCATCTTGTGACCAAAACAAGTTGTTTTGGTTCAGGAAAAGGTATTAAAACAGATGGCTCTAATACATTTTTCTAAGGTAAAACAACTTGTTTTGGTCTTATGAAGGCCTATGAAGGCAAACATTTTGCCTTCATACATGCAAACTATTGATTACTAACGCCTTATGCAAATTATGAAGGCAAACTCAATTTTAGGCAAAAATAATTGGTTTAAGATACTCAACCTACATTTACCGAAAAACAATCCTACCCCCAAACTTTCCAAATAAAGAACCACCTATCACCTTTATAGATCGAGGAACAGATAGAGTTACGAAGGTTTCACATAAGCCGAAAGCATTACTGCAGATAGTTACCACACCATCCGGGACCTCATACTCCTTCTCTCTAAAATCATCACCGGCAGACAACAGTCGTTTGCCGTTTTCTGAATATCTTACCTTATACTCATCACATACGATTTTCTGGTCTTTCATATACAGAGCATCCTCTATAAAATCCTGTTCAGCATAAGGCCGATCCCACTCGATAATGGCACCTTGCACCCGTTCGCTGCCAAATACTGGGAACTCACTTTCTGGCAACTCATTTAACTGACATGTGTATGGGATATTTAGTTCTTCAAACGTACAGCCATGAAAAGCCTGCCGTTCTATACGTTCGACGCCCTCAGGGATATAATATGCCTCAAATGATTTAGGCGCACGCAGCAACCGCTTTCGATCTTTGCTATATACAAAGCCAGCCTCGTCCGTCCATCCTTCTGCAATCTCCTTTTCTTGTTGTTCATTCAGTTGATGTTCATAACTCCAATCGTATGTCTGCACACGCACATTCTTATGGGGCATGTTTTCCAGGGCATCCTCCAATTCATAGTCATTGATAAGAAATGGCACCGTCAGTTCTTTCAGCTTAGTACACTCCTTGAACGCCAGTTCTGCCACCGACAATACATCCTCACTAATCTTGTAACATTCCACGTTTGGAGCTTTCACCAACTTCTTACAACCAGCAATCAATGCATACACGCTGCCGTCTGTAGCAGTCTCTGTCTCATATTCATTACGTGTAATTACAGCATTGTCTACTATCCATTTCCCATTTTGTAGGTCTGCCCAACTAATGCGCCTCACCAATTCGTCCCCATCCTTATAGGAATAATCATAAGCTACAGGCATTTTCTTCTCTAATAATGTTTCCCAATCCTTCGTTTGTCCAACCATTACGCCATGATCAATACCCACATTTATTGCCTCTGCCACTTTGCCTGCTAAAGTGCAGAGCTTCGTACCAAATTCATCAACAAAGCATTTCTTATATTCTTCCCTTACAGCCTCAGAATTCTGAATGCGATGAACCGCCAGGCGTATCTTCTCGCACACCTGTTTTAGTTCCTCTTCGTTCATATCGCCCAGATTGATGTCATCAAGGCTGACATTCACTTCAAATTGAAAAAACTTATCCATGCCTTTCATAAAAACAAGTATCTTATGGTGTCATGTCTATAGTTATTTTGATAATGTGGATGGAATACTGAATCATCTAACACATTATTCTATAGCTTCGTATTTATGTCAAATAAAACATATCTGTGACCACAAATAAGGAATTAGAGGCGTACCCTTTCTTCTCTTACACTGGGTTACGTCCACAGTTTTAGTTACATTTAGGCAGTACTTTTTATTAAGCATTTCAGACATCTTCATAAATTCCTTACCATGCCTACACCACTTATCTTTACCAGTCCATGCCAAATAATAATGCACCATCTCATGACACATAATATCAACGAACTGACTTCTTGAAAATTCATAATAATCTGTTATGGACAGTACAGGATCATTAGATTCCATACCTTTCCAATCTGTTGAAATGTATTCAAAATGGCCACAAACACGAAAAGAATGTAATATCTCAAATCGTGGGAATAGCAACTCTCCCCCGAAATATTCCATATTACATTCATGGAATATTAATGGCATATTAGAGAGATCAGCTATCATCGCTTTTATTGTCTATATGCCCATGTTGGTGAACTCAACTCTTTTGAGAGTTCTTGCTCCATACTTTTCAACTGCTCAAGAGAGCTGTTAATACCCACTTGAGCTTGTTCTATCGTCTGCATATACTCTTGGCAAGTATTATTGACGATGGTTATACAAGTATCACTGAAATGTTCCGATTTCCGGTCTTGCCAATTCTCATGAAGAATCTGATTGTTCCGGTTGAACGCTTGCACATATTGATGCATCTCGTCCAGTAGCATTTTCAACTGTCTCATTGTTTATACTCCTTTAACGCAGCAATGGCTTTCTTTAAAAAGTTATCACCTTCTTCTTTGCTTTTTTCCAACTTCACCCGTTGACGATTGGTCATCCATTCCACACGCTCCATTTCTCCATGCAGATTCTGATACTGTTTTTTGGCAGACTCTGCATACTTTTGAGCCTTCTCATAAAGCTGCTTGTACTTCTCTACAGCCTGCTGACGATATCGCAATTCGTTACCGCCATCGTCTCTACATCTCCTTGCAGAATCTTCGTATGCGGTTTTTGCATGGGTGTATTTTTGTTGTGCAATACTCAGATGATCCTTTATTTTGTGCTCCAAATCACGTGCCTGATCATCTTTCAGAGCAAAGAGATTACGAAACCTATACGTCATCTGTATGGTTGACTCCATAAAACGATTATAAGCTTGGGAGTACGACTCCAAGAGCCGTATCTCCCTTACCTTTACATCATTATTAGCCATAATTCATTTATCTTATACTCTGATATTCCATCAGCTTCGACGTTATCTTGGCGATGTAATTAGAGTATTCCGTAAACATCTCCGACATCTTCTTGATGTCCTGCACACTCCTATTGAACTGTTCACGGAATTTATCGTTTTGTTTGTCCTGCCATCCTTCAGAGACGGCGTTCATGCGTTGTTGGGCTACCTGCATCGTTGAATACATATTCTGCCCAAGGCTCTTAATGTTTTTTCCGAAAAGAGCCAACTGCTCAATATTTCTTACACCAGCATCACTTGCCATAATCTTTTATCTTTATATTGTTAAACATTAGAAATCAAACGGAGTAAACAGCGTGTAGCTGTTGTTCGTCTCATTATAGTAGATAGCCCGGAGTCGTTCGATGTCAGACGACAGATTTTCAAGTTTCAGGTCATCACTCATTCCTAACGTGTTCACTGCATTATCGTCGCTCTTCAGCATAATGAGATGATGGAACATATTGAAGAAATCTCTAGCCGACATATAGTCCGCAAACAACAACTGCTTGGGCTTGTCAATCTGTAGAACAACATGCACACCAACTTCAGCGCCATTCCTTAGAATGTATTCGAGAACTTTCTGATAACTGCTAAATGCTACGTCACCACTATCTCCTCCACCGGAGAACATGTTATTATCAAATCCAAATTCATCTGCTTCTGATGTGGATTTTTCTGTGGCAATCTCCATATCCATGCGAAGCTCTCTGAATCGTTCTTGCCCCAAAACATAAAGCACAGTAGGCTCTGCAACCCTATCTTTGATAGAGATTGCAATCTCCTGTAGTTCTGTTCCACAACTGGCCGGATTCAGCAATTCTATTTCACCACTTCCAGCCAAGTTCTTAAGCATCTTCGTAGTATTTCTTTGCTCAGCTGACAGACAATTTATTACCTTAATTCTAACATCTTTATTCGAGATTCTAAGGCTCTTGATAGAAGCCATTGTCGTTCTCGAAACCTGCTCCTCATCGTTGATACCGAACAGCATCACGTTGTCAGCATATTCATTGCGTAACGGAATCATCACAGGCTCCATCTTCGTGTCGATAGAGCGTCCGAAGGCAATAGAGGTCTTCTTAGCCAGCAGCCCCTTCACCTCGTCGTCAATCTCAAATATCTGCGAACCAACGAAATAGAATTGCTCATTCTGATAGTCCTTCGTTTTATTATTAATTTTCTTGATTATTTCAAGAGCTTGGGGTGTGGGCAGATAAGTAGACTTGAACACCACATCACTGTCAATATCATGATGTAGCACTTGTCCTGTCTTCAAAGCACTTGTCGTTTCTACAGACCCTCTTACTAACCTTTCCGAATCGCCAGGCGAACACTTTAGCAGATAGAAGTCTGAGATATTGTTGAGTATCTCGCTCGAAATTTCAGCCTGAGCAATGGTCTGTGTTGCCAAAACAAGGTGTACGCCTTGACTGCGTCCTTCCTTCGCAATCTTCTGCAGTATTTCAGAGATCTCACGATACAACTTGGCCTCTTTGCTATTCATCGTTGGGAACATCACATGGCACTCGTCAGCTATGAATACAATACGTGGCATCTTCTTTTCTGGATTCGCCTGATTATACTCCACGATGTTCGAAACGCCACTCGCACGCAGTAATTTTCCACGTTCGCGCATCTTATTGCTGATTTCCCTCAGAATCTCCAACGTAATCTGAATATCAGAGTTATCCACCAATAGCGCCTTTACATGCTTCTCGTTTTTATAACGGTTAAACTCCACACCACCGATCTTAAAGTCCATCAAGTAGAGTTCCAGTTCCTCTGGAGAATACTTGGCCATCGCACCAATAATCACATCATGCAGGAATACAGACTTACCAGTACCAGACTGACCTATAATAAAGCAATGTATATGGCTGACGGTATCAAGTGTAAAGTCTACCAAATCGCCATTCTCAGAAGAACCCACAGGAATCACCATCGCCTTGTCAATTGGTGTAAAGCCATCAGACAACATCTTATCATGATCCACGCTGGCAGCAGCCACTTGTGACGACTCGGCACCTTCGTTGATATAGTTGAAGCAAGCCTTGGCCAAGATGGGATTATCAAGAATGGGTGTGCAGCGAATAAAGGCATTCTTCGAATAGTTGCCAAAGTTCTCAGCCTCCAATACTTGATAGAAGTCCTTCAATGCCAGCAACGAATCAATATCCCTGTCGCTCTTGAAGTCCTGATTGTTCATCAAAACGAAGTAGATACCTCCCTTATGGCCGTTTTCAAACAAGGCATCAATATCCCTCATCTCATTGATGCATTTCTGATAGTCTGTTACCACCACTACATCGTAAGGCACAACCACCCTGTTCTTACTCTCATTGTATTTGGCAACGTCGCCATACTCTTCCAATGACTTCGCCATCTTCTCTCGAAGTGAGTCCTTCAGGTTATTCCATTCGTTAGGGCTACTAATAAGTTTCGTATATAATTTATTATCTAAGTTCCTTGTCAAGAATGAAGCTTGAGCAGAGAATGGCAAATCAATAATATGTAGCCTAAAACTTTTACTTGGAAGCGATATTAGCATATTAACAATTAGTTGATTTAGCACCCCTTGCGCACTCTCAACAGTATTCTGATTATAGGCAATTACAAAGTTTTGCCCCGAATTCCCATTCATCCATTCCATTATAGTAGGCAGTTCAATTACTAATTCACCTATAACATCTTTAGTATGCAGTCCACTTGGAAGATATCTTATAGTGCTTTTTCTTATTACATTCTCTTGTATGTGTTTAAAAATATTCTTAGCCTCATCTGAAGAAGATACATCAAGACCAAATTGGAATGTAGGCACCAAATGATTTCTATATGCAATTACGAAATCAGCATAATCCTTCCCGAGAACTCCATGAGGATTAGCATGATCAATAATGCTATTGAGAGAATGTCTTTTATATAAAAATGCAGTGCTCTCAACTAATTCTTTTAATTGCTTAATCGTTTTCATCTTGAATTGTTTTTCTTTCCACTTTTTACTAAATATATAATTATGAATACAATTGTAATTATTATAGATAAAATTGATATGCCAATACTAGCAAGGACGCTACTTAACAAATAGTATGAAATCAGAAAACTTAAAACTAGAACTAGTCCTAAGATAGTTATTGCTAACTTTAGTTCCTTTTCAGATTTTTGTGCCATTTTTCGCTCCTCCTCTTCTTTGAGTTTCTTTCTTTCTCGAGCTTTGGCCCTTTTGAGAGCAGCTTCTTTCCTTTTGCGAGCAGCCTCTTCCTCTTCAAGTTTCTGTTTGCGAGCAACCTCTTCTTCTTCAAGTTTCTGTTTACGAGCAGCCTCTTCTTCTTCAAGTTTCTGTTTACGAGCAGTTTCCTCTTCTTCAAGTTTCCGTTTACGAGCAGCATTTTCCTCTGCTATTTGTTTATTTATTCTTTCTATACCTTTTCTTGCTTTTACCTCCCATTCATTTTTAATTAAAGATTTAGCATTATTAGTATCATTAAAAGAACCACCCAGGGAAGTTTCTTTCAGAATTGAACCTTCCTCTATTTCAATCACATCTTTTAAACTAAAATTACTAAGTCCATTCGTTAAGTCGTGAAGTCCTTTCTCAATAGACGCACACAGAGCACTTTCTCTTTCTTGGTCAATTTTACAAGTCCAGGCTTTTGCACTCAAATAATCGCCAGCATCTACCATTGCCTTTACAGCCTCTGTGTATAATTGTTCATCTTCAGTAAGAGAAGCAAGCGTTATTTTTGTCTCTATAATAGGCTTTTTCCCGAGTAAATACTCATCAACCAAATTAGTTATATATCCGTTTAATTCTATGTCGGACAAACCTATTTCTTTAAAATAGTTCCGTAAATTGATTCTCTCCTCATAGACTTTCTTTATGAATGAATTTTTACTCTGATTCGCTAAGGAATAATTATAAAATGCAGATTTGAAATCACCTTCTACTTCTGCAATAAAGCCTAATAAGCGTTTTGCTTCTATGTTATTAACTAAAGACGGGTTACTAAAGAATAACTTTGCTTTATTAAAATCAATTAAAGTATTTATTCCCAAAAGATGAATCATACCCATCTGAAAACAGGACAAAGCGTCACCACTCTCAGCTTTCGTTTTAATCTTAAAGCCATTCGTCAATGTCTGAATGACTAAGTCTTTAATGTGAGTTATGTATTTCTCCATAATAATAATTATATGAGTTCACCAAGTGTATAACATTTTGCCTGCTGATGCTTTACACATGCACAAACAATATTTTTCGACAAGATTGATACATCAATCTTTTTTAATTCGTTTTTAAGTTCATCTGTAGATTTACCAACATAAATAAAAATATATAAATCAAAATTGAGACCACTGTTTTCAAACATCGTTAGTTTTAAAAGGTCATTAAGAGCCTTAGCATTATCTCCCATTTTAATCTCTGCTAAGTATATCTGGCCTTCCTTCTTTATAGAACCTGGGTCCTTATGAAGAACTAAATCAGGCATTTTCCTATTACATATATCAGTTTTTATTGAATCGTATAATGTAGATAGACCTTTATACAACGTCGTAAAGAAATTGTCATCCTTTATCGCTTCTCCATTTAAATGCACGCCTATATATCTGTCAGGTATAGGTTCGGTATCCATAATTTTTCTTATCTGATGATACAATTCATAAGCAAATACTCTTTCCTCGTTACTTTTTTTTATTACCTCGGAAATCGTCCCATCATTTGCAGGTTTATGCTTATACCAACTAAAATATTTGGGATCAACTTTTTCTAATGCAGTAATGATGTCATTCAAATACTGAAAATCTGGATGATTTAACAATGATGGACTATCAATAATCATGAACAATTGTTTTTTAGTAGATTGTTAAGCCACAACAAAAAGAAGTGTGAGCCTGTCAGCTAATCTTACCGATAGGCTCTCGACTGCCTGAAAAATATATTAGAAAACAACTCACACCCTATGTATGTAGTAAGGACGAGCCTATACTATCATTACAAAGGGAAGAACGTCTTTACCTCTCCAAATTTTCAGATGAGTTGTCGAGATTCATCGGTATGGAGAAAGCTAAACGCTTCCTATGTCATGTCTGTGACGGAGTTTCCGCCACAAGTGCAAATATAAGAATAATTTAGCAAAAAACGTTCAGTGTGAGCTGTATTTTTTCGCAAATATACTCTTTTTTTCGTTATTAAATCACTTCTTATCGATATTTTCGCCATAATATTTATTCATCCTATTTCCTTGCATCTGCGAAGGTAAACGATAAAGATGAAAAAAGGAAGAAACGGGGCGACCATTTCTTCCATTTCAAGAATGTTTATGCTTTAGCGTATTTTAGATAATAAATCATCTGCTGAAATCTCCTGCATTTTGATGTAGGCGAATAGTTTTTTGCCTGCATCTTTTAGAGAGGCACCAAAGAGATACACCACATCGTCAATAATAAGGAAACGGTCGTGATTATACTGACAGGTACATATACTTATAGGGGGATATTGTTGATTATGCCGTTGGATATCCAATCTTTGTTGTTGTGAAAGTTGACGGGTGTAGATCGTAGCAGATATTCCCTCGTCTCTTTTGTCGAGCATTATTAAGGAAGTTTCGTCAATATAATTATCCACCAGAACAACAGACTGTTTAGCTTGTCTGATTAGATTACAAATATGTACATAAGCATCAAATATCTCACCGTTATAAAATACACCTTCTACCGGAGGTAAGGATGAGCGGACAAAGAAATCAATTTTTTCCTCTGCGACACCGACTCTTCTTTCTAAATTTTCAAAACGAGTATTGATAGCAAGCCCTTTTAATAAATATTGCTTTAGGATTGCGTTTGACCATTTCCTGAATTTAACACCTTGAGTAGATTTTACACGGTATCCGACAGAAAGTACCATATCAAGGTTATAGTGCTCTACTTGATATATCTTTCCGTCTGAGGCAGTTGTCGCAAATTTTGCGACAACTGGTTCTCCTTCCAGTTCCTCATGTCTTGCATTATTTATATGCTTACCAATAGTTTTAATATCACGAGAAAACAGTTCTGCCATTTGTTGGCGATTAAGCCAAACTGTATCATTTTCAACCCTTACCTCAAGACATAAGGTTTCATCAGGTTGATAAATCACAATTTCTCCTTTGCTGCTTTGAATGTTGTTCATAGTCTTATATTTAATAATCAAAAATCTAACTGCATATATAAGAATAATTTAGCAAAAAACGTTCAGTGTGAGCTGTATTTTTTCGCAAATATACTCTTTTTTTCGTTATTCAATCACTTCTTATCAATATTTTCGCCATAATATTTATTCATCCTATTGTTTTGTCTCTGCGAAGGTAAACGATAAAGATGAAAAATGGAAGAAACGGGGCGACCATTTCTTCCATTTAGGCAGATTATACTATTTGTGAAATAATCTATTAAGATATTTGTATTAAGAATTCGTCAATCCTAAGAACAAGAAGCTTCGGCCATGGTATATCTTTCAATATCTCGAAATGTTTATCATTCGTCACTATATATTCTGCATCTGCTGCGACAGCACAATCTACAAACTTGTTGTCATCAATATCAGTCTTGATCAGTCCAAAATGATAAAAGGCAATTTGTATCAAGAACGATTCGTCTCATAGCGGTAAGGGGTTCGCATATGTTCTTCACCCCATGATTTAATAGTATCGTTATCAATAACACCTTTATCCCACAAAGCATCTATCGTTTTCTGGGCTTTTTGTGCGAAATACTTGGCCAGCATATTTCGAAACTCCTTCAGTTCTTCCTCTGAGTTAATGCTATTGATAGCATTCATGAGTTCAAGCTGAGCTAATTGACTATAGGACATAATTCTTATAAAATGATATCTAATTGCAAATATAAGAATAATTTAGCAAAAAACGTTCAGTGTGAGCCGTATTTTTCACAAATATGCTCATTTTTACAAAAAAAGAGTGCCTTCCCACTTGAGGAAGACACTCTCACTAAGTATTTTACCAAAAATTACTCGTTAATTGCTACTTCTTTCTCGGAATAGTCGAGTACGTTGCGGCGGTTAGCCTGCATGCGCTCGTAGTCTTCCTTTGATCCTACGATAATCTTCTCGAAGTCACGCAGACCGGTACCGGCAGGAATCAGGTGTCCGCAGATCACATTCTCCTTCATACCCTCGAGTGTATCTACCTTACCGCGGATAGCGGCATCGTTGAGTACCTTCGTAGTCTCCTGGAAGGAAGCTGCCGACATGAAGCTCTTCGTCTGCAAAGCAGCACGGGTGATACCCTGCAGGATCTGAGTTGATGTAGCAGGCAGTGCGTCGCGTACCTCAACAGGTCGCAAGTCACGGCGCTTCAGTGCGGAGTTCTCGTCACGCAACTTACGTACAGTAATGATCTGACCCGGTTTGAGGTTCTCTGAGTCACCAGCATCGGTAACCACCTTCTTACCCCAGATACGATCGTTCTCCTCAGAGAAGTCGAGCTTATCGACGATCTCATCCTCCAAGAACGAGGTATCACCCGGTTCGTTGATCTGTACCTTACGCATCATCTGACGTACGATGATCTCGAAGTGCTTGTCGTTGATCTTCACACCCTGCAGACGATACACATCCTGTACCTCGTTAACGATATACTCCTGAACGGCGGTAGGACCCTTGATGGCGAGGATATCACTCGGAGTGATCACACCATCAGAGAGTGGTGTACCGGCGCGTACGGCATCGTGCTCCTGTACAAGGATCTGCTTAGACAGAGAAACGAGATACTTACGCTGGTCGCCTGTCTTAGAGGTGATGATAATCTCACGGTTACCACGCTTCACCTTACCCATGGTCACCTCACCGTCGATCTCAGATACGACAGCAGGATTAGACGGGTTACGAGCCTCGAACAACTCGGTTACACGTGGAAGACCACCAGTGATATCACCGCCCTTTGCAACAGAGCGTGGGATCTTCACCAAGGTAGTACCAGTCTTCACTTGTTGACCGTCTTCTACCACCACGTGGCCACCTACCGGGAAGTTGTATGTTCCAATGACCTCACCGTTCTCACCGATGATATCACAGGTAGGCACCTTATTTCTATCCTTAGAATCGGTAATGATCTTCTCGGTAAGACCGGTTGTCTCATCGGTCTCAGCACGGAAGGTAATACCCTCTACCACATCATTGAATTTCAGTGTACCGGCATATTCTGTTACGATAACAGCATTGAACGGGTCCCAACGAGCCACGATATCGTTCTTCTTCACAGCATCACCCTGCTTGAAGTAGAGTGAAGAACCATAAGGAACGTTCATGGTAGAAAGCACGATCTTCGTGTTTGGATCAACGAAACGAACCTCGGCCAGACGGCTTACCACCATCTCACAGTTACGCTCGCCTACCTCACTATCCTCTACAAACGGAACGGTACGCAACTCATCGAACTCGATAACGCTATCGTTCTTAGCCACGATAGTAGCATTAGCGGCAGCATTACCTGCCACACCACCGGCGTGGAACGTACGGAGGGTCAACTGTGTACCCGGCTCACCGATAGCCTGTGCTGCGATGACACCGACAGCCTCACCACGCTGAACCATACGCTGGGTAGCGAGGTTACGTCCGTAACACTTCATACAAACACCCTTCTTGCTCTCGCAGGTGAGTACCGAACGAATCTCGACACTCTCGATAGGAGACTCTTCGATGATCTGAGCAATAGGCTCTGTGATCTCCTCACCAGCAGCTACGATCAGCTGACCAGTCAGCGGATGGATAATATCATGTACAGATACACGTCCTAAGATACGCTCTGACAAGGTAGAGATCACCTCATCGCCGTTCTTCAATGCTGTACATACCAGACCACGCAGTGTACCACAGTCTTCCTCATTGATGATCACATCATGGCTGACGTCTACCAGACGACGGGTCAGATAACCAGCGTCGGCAGTCTTCATAGCGGTATCGGCAAGACCCTTACGGGCACCGTGAGTAGAGATAAAGTACTCGAGTACTGACATACCCTCCTTGAAGTTAGAGAGGATAGGATTCTCAATCGTACCACGCGACTCAGCACCAGCCTTCTGCGGTTTAGCCATCAGACCACGCATACCAGCCAACTGCTTAATCTGGTCTTTAGATCCACGGGCACCAGAGTCGAGCATCATATAGACAGCGTTGAATCCCTGGTCGGCCTCTGTCATCTGTTTCATCAAGACCTCACCCAAACGGTTGTTGACATGTGTCCATGCATCGATAACCTGGTTGTAACGCTCGTTATCGGTGATGAATCCCATATTATAGTTGTCGGTAATAGCCTGAATCTCATCGTTACCCTTCTGCACCAGTTCTTCCTTCTCCTTCGGGATGATGATATCATCAAGGTTAAAGGAAAGACCTGCCAGATAAGCCATGCGGTAACCCAGGTTCTTAATACCATCGAGGAACTCGCAAGCCTCTGCGAAACCAACCTTCTTGATGACGTCGGCGATGATATCGCGCAGAGATTTCTTAGAGATAATCTTGTTAACATATCCCACAGCATCAGGAATGATACCATTGACGATCACACGACCTACAGAAGTCTCTACCATGTGCTTATATGGATTGCCATTCTCATCCAGGTCGTTAACGATCACGTTCACCTGTGCATGGAGATCACACTTACCCTCGTTATGGGCGATGATAGCCTCCTCAGGTCCATAGAAGGTGAGTCCTTCACCCTTTGCACCCGGACGGATCTTGGTGATGTAATACAATCCCAATACCATATCCTGTGAAGGCACGGTGATAGGCGCACCGTTAGCAGGATTCAGGATGTTATGACTCTGCAGCATCAGCAACTGTGCCTCGAGGATAGCCTCGTTACTCAATGGGAGGTGAACAGCCATCTGGTCACCATCGAAGTCGGCGTTGAACGCTGTACATGCCAGTGGGTGCAACTGGATAGCCTTACCCTCGATCAGTTTTGGCTGGAAGGCCTGGATACCCAGACGGTGCAGTGTAGGGGCACGGTTCAGCAATACAGGGTGACCCTTCATGACATTCTCCAGGATATCCCAGATAACGGGCTCACGACGATCGACGATCTTCTTCGCACTCTTAACGGTCTTCACGATACCGCGCTCAATCAGTTTGCGGATAATAAACGGCTTGTACAACTCTGCAGCCATCAGCTTAGGCAGACCGCACTCACCCATCTTCAACTCAGGACCAACCACGATAACCGAACGTGCAGAATAGTCAACACGCTTACCGAGCAGATTCTGACGGAAACGACCTTGCTTACCTTTCAGAGAGTCAGACAGTGACTTCAATGGACGGTTAGAGTCGCTCTTCACAGCACTCGACTTACGAGAGTTGTCAAACAGAGAGTCGACAGCCTCCTGCAACATACGCTTCTCGTTTCTAAGGATCACCTCAGGAGCCTTGATCTCCATCAGTCTCTTCAGACGGTTATTACGGATGATCACACGACGATAGAGGTCGTTAAGGTCTGACGTTGCGAAACGTCCACCATCCAGTGGAACCAACGGACGAAGTTCCGGTGGAGTAACAGGGATAATCTTCATCACCATCCACTCCGGACGGTTGATCTCCTTGCTTGAACGGAATGCCTCTACCACCTGCAGACGCTTCAGAGCCTCGGTCTTACGCTGCTGTGAAGAGTCCTTGCTGGCACGGTTACGGAGCTCATAACTCAGAGAATCGAGATCCAGGTCGGCCAACAGGTCATAGACAGCCTCTGCACCCATCTTGGCAACGAACTTTGCAGGGTCGCTGTCATCGAGGTATTCATTATCCTTGGGCAGTGAGTCCAGGATGTTGATATACTCGTCTTCTGAGAGCAGGTCATACTTATGTGAACCGTTCATTTCCTCACCATTGGCATCTTTCTTATTCTCATAGACACCCGGTTTGATAACGATATATTTCTCGTAATAGATAACGGCATCGAGCTTCTTTGTGGGGATACCCAGCAGATAACCGATCTTGTTTGGGAGAGAACGGAAATACCAGATATGTGCTACAGGCACTACCAAGTCGATATGTCCGGTACGCTCACGACGTACTTTCTTCTCTGTCACCTCAACACCACAACGGTCGCACACGATACCCTTATAACGGATACGCTTGTATTTACCGCAGGCACACTCATAGTCCTTGGTAGGACCGAAGATACGCTCGCAGAACAAACCGTCACGCTCGGGTTTGTATGTACGGTAGTTGATCGTCTCAGGTTTTGTAACCTCACCATAACTACTTTCGAGGATTTCCTCCGGAGAAGCAAGTCCGATAGTAATCTTCGTAAAATTATTCTTTATCTTTGAATCTTTCTTGAAAGCCATAATAATTAAAATTTGAATGATCAGTCGAGGGTTACATTTAATCCCAAACCACGAAGTTCATGCAGCAACACATTAAGAGACTCAGGTATTCCGGCAGTAGGCATTGGCTCACCCTTGACAATGGCCTCGTAAGCCTTAGAACGGCCAACGACATCATCCGACTTAATTGTCAGGATCTCCTGAAGCACATGACTGGCACCGAATGCCTCAAGAGCCCAAACCTCCATCTCTCCGAAACGCTGACCACCGAACTGTGCCTTACCACCAAGTGGCTGCTGAGTAATCAAAGAGTACGGACCGATAGAACGGGCGTGCATCTTGTCCTCCACCATATGACCGAGTTTCAAGAAGTAGGTGATACCTACTGTTGCAGGCTGGTCGAACATCTCACCGGTCTCACCGTCATACAGGTGAGTAGAGCAGAGACGTGGCAGACCGGCCTTGTCGGTCCACTCCTGGAGGTCTTCCAACTTAGCACCATCGAAGATTGGTGTAGAGAACTTCACACCCAGTCGCTTACCGGCTGCTCCTAAGATAGCCTCGAAGATCTGTCCAAGGTTCATACGTGAAGGCACACCCAGTGGGTTCAGTACCAAGTCTACAGGACGGCCATCCTCCAAGAACGGCATGTCCTCCTGACGTACGATCTTAGAAACGATACCTTTGTTACCATGGCGTCCGGCCAACTTATCACCGACACCGATCTTACGTTTCTTAGCAACATATACCTTTGCCATCTGGAGAATACCCGAAGGCAACTCGTCACCGATGGTGATGGCCAACTTACGGCGCTTGATCTCAGCATCCAACAGCTTGTACTTCTTGATGAAGTTAACGATCAACTGCTGGATCAACTCATCATTATGGGCATCGCCTGTCCAACCGTTACTCTGAATACCGTCATACTCCAGGTTCTTCAGTGTAGCAATGGTGAACTTACTACCCTTCGTGATCACCTCTGCACCGGTGAAGTCTTTCACGCCCTGAGAAGACTTATTCTTCGTAAGCGTCATCAGTTTGTCAACGAGGATATCTTTCAGATCGTTGATCTTTGCTTCATACTCCTCGTCAATCTTCTGCAAGAGAATCTTATCTTGTTTCTTAGACTCACGTGTCTTAATAGCACGAGAGAACATTTTCTTATCGATAACGACACCTGTCAGTGATGGGTTAGCTTTCAGTGAAGAGTCTTTCACATCACCGGCCTTGTCACCGAAGATGGCACGCAACAGTTTCTCCTCTGGTGAAGGATCGCTCTCTCCCTTCGGAGAGATCTTACCGATCAGGATATCACCCGGTTCAACACGGGCACCCACACGGATAACACCATTCTCATCCAGGTCTTTCGTAGCTTCCTCACTCACATTAGGAATATCAGCTGTGAACTCCTCCATACCGCGCTTGGTCTCACGAACGTCGAGAGAGTACTCATCCACGTGTACTGAAGTAAGGATATCCTCACGTACCACACGCTCGTTCAGCACGATAGCATCCTCATAGTTGTAACCCTTCCAAGGCATGTAGGCAACAAGCAGGTTACGACCGAGAGCCAGCTCACCATTCTCTGTAGCATATCCCTCTGTAAGGATATCGCCCTTCTTTACGCGCTGACCCTTCTCACAGATAGGACGAAGGTCGACAACCATATTCTGGTTTGTTCTGCGGAACTTCGGAATACGATATTCCTTCAGGGCAGGCTCGAAGCTGACGAACTCCTCATCCTCTGTACGGTCGTACAGGATACGGATAGTTGTAGCGTCAACATATTCGATCAGTCCGTCACCCTCTGCGGTAATCATCGTACGAGAATCCTCACAAACCTGCTTCTCGATACCTGTACCTACGATAGGTGCTTCGTTGTGCAGCAATGGAACAGCCTGACGCATCATGTTTGATCCCATCAACGCACGGTGAGCATCGTCATGCTCCAGGAATGGGATAAGACCAGCTGCGATAGAGGCGATCTGCTGTGGAGATACGTCCATCAAGTCTACCTCGTCTGGAGCTACAACAGGGAAGTCGGCATCCTGACGACATTTCACGTAAGAGCGGATAAATGAACCGTCATCATTCAGCGGGGCATTACCCTGACCGATGATATGATCCTGCTCTTCCTCTGCGGTAAGATAGACGATATCATTATTATCAAGGTTGACCTTACCATTCTCTACCTTTCTGTACGGTGTCTCAATGAATCCTAACTCATTGATCTTCGCATAGACACAGAGAGAAGAGATCAAACCGATATTCGGACCTTCAGGACTCTCGATAGGACACAGACGACCATAGTGAGTATAGTGTACGTCACGAACCTCGAATCCTGCACGCTCACGTGACAGACCACCAGGACCTAACGCACTCAGACGACGCTTATGGGTAACCTCTGCCAAGGGGTTCGTCTGATCCATGAACTGGCTCAGCGGGTTAGTACCGAAGAAAGAGTTGATCACGCTGGAGATTGTCTTGGCGTTGATCAAGTCAGTCGGTGTGAACACCTCGTTATCACGAACGTTCATACGTTCACGAATGGTACGGCTCATACGTGCCAGACCGATAGAGAACTGGTTACTCAACTGCTCACCTACGGTACGTACACGACGGTTACTCAAGTGGTCGATATCGTCTACTGTAGCGTTAGAGTTCACCAACTGAATCAAATATTTGATAATCTCGATGATATCCTCCTTGGTCAGGATACGCACATCCATACTGGTGTTAAGACCCAGTTTCTTATTGATACGGTAACGACCCACATCACCCAGATCATAACGTCTGTCTGAGAAGAACAGGTTCTGCACCACCTCACGGGCACTGGCATCATCAGCAGGCTCTGCATTACGCAACTGGCGATAGATAGAGGTAACAGCCTCCTGCTCAGAGTTGGTCGGGTCTTTCTGCAAGGTGTTGAAGATAATGCTGAACTTAGCAGCTGTCTCCACATCCTTATGAACCAAGATAGAAGAAACACCACTATCCAGCACCTCATCAACGTTATCCTCAGTGATCAGTGTCTCACGACCCATAATGATATCGTTACGAGCGATAGAAGTAACCTCACCTGAGTCCTCATCCACGAAGTCCTCAAACCATGTCTTCATAATTTGAGCTGCCAATGTCTTGCCGATCAACTCCTTCTTGTTTCTCTTGCTGACCTTAATCTCTTCAGCAAGATCGAAGATACGGAGGATATCCTTATCACTCTCGAAACCGATAGCACGCAACAAGGTTGTTACAGGCAGTTTCTTCTTTCGGTCGATGTAGGCATACATCACATTATTGATATCTGTAGCGAACTCAATCCAAGAACCCTTGAACGGGATAATTCTTGCAGAGTAAAGTACAGTACCATTGGCATGAACGCCCTGACCAAAGAACACACCGGGTGAACGGTGCAACTGTGATACTACGACACGCTCAGCCCCGTTGATAATGAACGTTCCATTGTCGGTCATGTAAGGAATCGTTCCCAAGAAGACATCTTGAATGAATGTACCAAAGTCCTCATGCTCAGGATCAGTACAGTAGAGCTTCATCTTAGCCTTCAAAGGTACACTATAGGTCAATCCACGTTCGAGACACTCTTCCATGGTGTAACGCGGTGGATCGATGAAATAATCCAAGAACTCAAGAACGAAGTTATTACGCGTATCTGTGATAGGGAAGTTTTCGGCAAACACCTTATACAGACCGTCGTTCTTGCGTTCCTCAGGCGGTGTGTCTAACTGTAGAAAATCTCTGAATGACTTTAACTGCATATCAAGAAAATCCGGATAAGGCATCGGATTCTTAACGCTGGCAAAGTTAATTCTTTTATCAACAATTTTTGAAGCCATTAATAAATATTGTTTATCGATTAAAAAAACGTTCTTAAACCCTCACGGGGCGACAATAGACAAGAAAAGGTTAAGACCCCCCTACTTAGGAGATCTTAACCTTTTCGTTATGTATGTAAGCTATTATTTGAGCTCTATCTTAGCACCAGCTGCCTCGATAGCCTTCTTCAAATTCTCAGCCTCGTCCTTAGACAGACCTTCCTTGATAGTAGCAGGAGCACCGTCTACGAGATCCTTAGCCTCTTTCAGACCAAGACCGCAAGCTTCCTTAACTGCCTTAACAACCTGGAGCTTAGCGCTACCAACCTCAGCGAGAACAACGTCGAAAGAGGTCTTCTCCTCAACAGCTGCAGCCTCAGCAGCAGGACCAGCAGCAGCAACAGCAACAGCTGCAGCAGCAGGCTCTATTCCATACTCATCCTTCAGGATTGTCTTTAACTCTTGAACTTCTTTTACTGTAAGGTTTACCAACTCTTCAGCAATAGCTTTAATATCTGCCATTTTATTTAAATTTTTAATTGTTTTTAACGTTAATGTAATTAATTTTATTCAGCGCGCTCACTCAGTGTCTCTAATACACCATGAATAGTGCCAGCACCTGATTCAAGAGCAGAGATAACACCCTGTGCAGGAGCCTGCAGCATAGCCACAACGTCTGCGATAAGCTCATTCTTACTCTTGATAGAGATCAGTTCATCCAACTTGTCAGCACCGACGAAGATACCTTCCTCAGCATAAGCAGCCTTCAATGCTGGAATTCCCTCTTTCTTATAGTCCTTCAACAGTTTTGCAGGAACGTTAGCTGTGTTGCAGAACATCACAGCAGTGTTGCCTTTCAGCGCACCGTATAAAGGTTCAAAATCAATCTCTGAAGCCTCAAATGCCTTGTGGAGAAGCTTGTTCTTCACAACGACCATCTTGATCTCGTTCTTAAAGCACTTACGGCGAAGAGCACTCGTTGCCTCAGCATTCAAACCGGTTACATCTACCAAGTAGAAATGAGAATATTCTTTGAGCTTCTCACCCAGTTCTACGATAATAGTATCTTTTACTTCCTTTTTCATTTTTTACTGAGATTTTTAGAGTTATTCAACAGACTTTGGATCAACTTTGACACCCTTACTCATTGTGCTAGAAAGATAGATACTCTTGATATATGTACCTTTTGCAGCAGCAGGCTTCAGCTTGATGACTGTGTTGATAAACTCCTTTGCATTCTGGAAAATCTGCTCCGGGGTGAAGGTAACCTTACCAATAGAGGTGTGGATAATACCTGTCTTATCTACTTTGAAGTCAATCTTACCTTGCTTAACTTCCTTAACTGCCTTAGCAACATCCATAGTTACAGTACCACTCTTGGGGTTTGGCATCAAACCACGAGGACCGAGGATACGACCCAACGGACCAATCTTACCCATGCAAGAAGGCATTGTAATAATCACATCAACATCTGTCCAACCACCTTTGATCTTGTCGATATATTCCTCAAGACCAACATAATCAGCACCTGCCTCTTTTGCAGCAGCCTCAGCATCTGGTGTACACAGACACAGCACTCGTGTAACCTTACCAGTACCATTGGGAAGTGACACAACGCCACGTACCATCTGGTTAGCCTTACGAGGGTCTACGCCCAAACGTACATCGATATCAACAGAAGCCTCAAACTTGGTAGTGGTAATCTCCTTTACCAAAGCGGATGCTTCTGTCAGAGTATATGCCTTCCCTGCTTCAATCTTATCAGCAACTGCTTTTTGATTCTTTGTCAGTTTACTCATCTTTTCTTAAAAATTGAAGTTATAAATTACTTTTCAGGGAAGTCCCCTTTTACAGTTATACCCATGCTTCTAGCTGTTCCGGCAATAAGTTTCATTGCAGACTCTACTGTAAAGCAATTAAGATCGGCCATCTTATCCTCAGCAATAGCTTTCACCTGATCCCAGGTAACAGAAGCAACCTTCTTACGGTTAGGCTCGCTTGAGCCACCCTTTACTTTAGCAGCCTCCAACAGCTGTACTGCGGCAGGAGGAGTCTTAATAACGAAGCTGAATGATTTGTCGGTGTAGTAGGTGATAACAACTGGCAGAATTTTACCAGCCTTATCCTGGGTTCTGGCGTTGAACTCCTTGCAGAATCCCATGATATTAATACCTTTAGAACCTAATGCGGGTCCTACAGGAGGTGAAGGATTCGCAGCGCCACCTTTAATCTGTAATTTGATTAATCCAGCAACTTCTTTAGCCATTTTCTTGTTTATTAAAAAATTGAAAAATATAAAAGAATAAGATGTCCGTAACAATACATGTTATTCTTTTGCAACTTGCATAAAACCAAGCTCCAAAGGAGTCTTTCTCCCAAAGATCTTGACCATCACCTTCAGCTTGTGCTTCTCGGCGTTTACCTCTTCGATAACACCGCTGAAACCGCTGAAAGGACCATCCGTAACCTTCACTGTCTCATCAACGCTGTACGGGATATTCACATCCTCCATCAGCTCTGTCTCCTCGACAGTACCGAGTATACGGTTGATATCCGCTTGCCTAACAGGTGTCGGATTATCCAGTCCACCCAAGAAACCCAAACAGTTGGGGGTAAAGCGAAGAGTATGTGCGACGTCGCCGATCAAGTGTGCCTCAACAAGAACATAGCCAGGGAGAGAAATCTTCTCCTTGACAATACGTTTCCCATTTCGCACAGTTGCATATTTCTCTGTTGGTATCAAAACCTGAGAAACATTCTCAGACAACATAGCATTGTGCTTCAGTTCAGCCTCGATATATTCCTTAACCTTAGCTTCCTTACCGCTCACTGCACGGAGCACATACCATTTCTTACCTTCTTCTGCCATCTTCTTGATGAATTAACCCGGATAAACCATTGACATAACAAAGCGGAACACGGAGTCCATAGCAAACACTATCAATGCAATGATAAGGGAAGCAGATAATACAACCATTGCACTGTGTGTAAGCTCGGCACGTGTAGGCCAAGTAGTCTTATGCACAAGTTCGTCGTAACAAAGCTTGCAATAATTTGCTAATTTCTTGAAAAAATTCTTGAACATATACTTTTTACTTTCTTGCACGGGAAGGAGGACTCGAACCCACGACCCTCGGTTTTGGAGACCGATGCTCTACCAACTGAGCTATTCCCGTATAGAAGCCCCCGCCCATTAGACGGGGGCTTACCTATTTATATAGCGTATTGCTACGTTCTAAGATGGCTGAGGAGAATTAGTCCTCGTAAACCTCTGTGATCTGACCTGAACCAACGGTACGACCACCCTCACGGATAGCGAAACGCAGACCCTTGTTCAAAGCAACAGCGTAAATCAACTCAACAGTGATCTCTACGTTATCACCAGGCATAACCATTTCTACGCCCTCTGGCAATGTGATCTCACCTGTACAGTCCATTGTACGGAGATAGAACTGTGGACGATACTTGTTTCCGAATGGAGTATGACGACCACCCTCTTCCTTCTTCAGTACATAGATAGAAGCCTTGAACTTCTTGAATGGCTTGATCTGACCCGGATGGCAGAGCACCATACCACGCTTGATCTCGTTCTTGTCGATACCACGGAGCAGCAGACCTACGTTATCACCAGCCTGACCCTCATCAAGAATCTTGCGGAACATCTCAACACCTGTAACAACAGAGTTCTTGTCCTCACCAAGACCGAGCAGCTCAACTGCATCACCTACGTGGATAACACCAGTCTCGATACGACCAGTAGCAACAGTACCACGACCTGTGATTGAGAACACGTCCTCAACAGGCATCAAGAATGGCTTATCTGTAGCACGTGGAGGCTCCTGGATCCACTCGTCAACAGTATTCATCAGCTCCATCACCTTGTCTTCCCACTTCTCAACACCGTTCAAAGCACCGAGAGCAGAACCACGGATGATTGGGGTGTCATCTTCAAACTCATACTGAGCGAGAATCTCTTGTACCTCCATCTCAACGAGCTCGAGCATTTCCTCATCGTCAACCATGTCGCACTTGTTCAGGAACACAACCAGACGGGGAACGTTTACCTGACGAGCAAGAAGAACGTGCTCACGAGTCTGAGGCATAGGACCATCAGTAGCAGCAACAACGAGGATAGCACCATCCATCTGAGCAGCACCAGTTACCATGTTCTTCACATAGTCGGCGTGTCCCGGACAGTCAACGTGAGCATAGTGACGCTTCTCAGTCTCATACTCTACGTGAGCGGTGTTAATAGTGATACCACGCTCCTTCTCTTCTGGAGCATTGTCAATCTGGTCGAAAGACTTGATCTTACCCTCGTTACCAGCAACGCGCTTTGAAAGCACGAGTGTGATAGCTGCGGTCAAGGTTGTCTTACCATGGTCAACGTGACCGATAGTACCAATGTTTACGTGCGGTTTCGTGCGCACAAAATTCTCTTTAGCCATAGCTTTACTTGTTATTTAATTAATGAATAATCGTGTATTTTCTGCTTCACACAAATATAAAAAACGCTCCCCAGTAGAGCTGTAACTGAGATTTGAACTCAGGACCTCTTCCTTACCAAGGAAGTGCTCTACCACTGAGCTATTACAGCAGGTTAGAGCGGAAAACGGGGCTCAAACCCGCGACCCCCAGCTTGGAAGGCTAGTGCTCTATCGACTGAGCTATTTCCGCAAACTTCTACTGAAGAAGTGGGTGGTGATGGATTCGAACCACCGAAGTCGAAAGACAACAGATTTACAGTCTGCCCCATTTGGCCACTCTGGAAACCACCCTTTTGTTTTAGAGCCTCTTGTCGGATTCGAACCAACGACCCCGAGATTACAAATCACGTGCTCTGGCCAACTGAGCTAAAGAGGCAAATCTTGCAGCCGCTAGGACATCGACACAAGGATCTGTTCTAAAACGGCTGCAAAGTTACGACATTATTTTTAATCTCCAAAATTTTTCGGAGTTTTTTTTATCTGTTACGTTGTTTTTCTTTGAATTTGGTCAGTTGAACCTTCAGAGAGTCCACACACTGGTCGATACTCTCCTCAAAGGTATCACATGTTTTCTCCACGTAAAGTTTATTTCCGGGTACGGCCACTGTAACAGAAGCTTCCTTGTTCAAGGCAGTTGCTGGCTTAACGACTTTCAACTGCACTTCCACGTTCTGGATATCCTCGTAAGACTTTTCCAACTTCGTGACTTTCTTCTCGATAAACGCTTTCAGTTGGTCTGTAGCGTCAAAATGAATAGACTGAATTTTAATTTCCATAGTTATTCTCCTATTAAATTAATGATTCCACCACCTGTCAGGGCTCAATCCCTCGGGTGGGCTGATTTATATACTTTCTTCAATTGTTCAAACGTGGTATGTGTATAGATCTCTGTTGTTGACAGACTCTGATGCCCCAGCAGTTTCTTTACGGTCTCCAGACCCGCCTCGTGATTGAGCATCGCCGTGGCGAAAGAGTGACGCAGCACATGCGGGGAACGCTTCTTCAGGGTGGTGACACCCGTCAGATAGTGTTGCACCAGGCGCCTCACCTTATCGGCCGTCATCCGCTCACCCTTCTCTGTTACAAACAAGGCATCGCCCTGTCTTCGCACTTCCTGATCACGGAGCGAAAGATAACTACGCAGCGCCACACGGAGTTCCTCACCGAAGGGGATCACCCGCTGCTTGTCACGCTTACCGGTTACCTTCAACTGACTGTTCACCCAGTCGACCATCGTATCATCCAGAGAGACCAGCTCCGACACGCGCAATCCTGTTACATAGAACATCATTAATATGGTACGCGCGCGAACATCTTTAAATGTGTTCTCCCACTGGCACTGGTCCAGCAGACGATCCATCTCCGACTCTTTCACAAACTGCGGCAGCGGCTTTGCCTTCTTCGGCCCGGTGATGTTGTGCACCGGATCACGGGTGACGTAATGGCGCGCCAGGGCAAAACGGTAGAATGAGCGCAGGGCACTGAGCCGACGGTTGATCGTCGTGGCCGTATTCCCCTTGTCCATCATCTCCTCCATCCAATCGCGTACGACATCGGCATCAACAGTCTCCCACTGCAGATCACTGTCCATCTGCCGGAAAAACTTTTCAAATGCCTGCAAATCATCCCTATAGCATTGCTGAGTCAACAAAGAATAGTTCTTCTCTGCCTGCAGGTATGTCAAGAAGTCGTCTACAATCATCGTCGATAACATCCACTATTTGGCAACGAATTTACTGATTATTCTTCAAAAAACCAAATATTAAAGGATATTTTTATAAAAAAAAGACCTTTGGTCTCACAACCAAAAGTCTTTTATAGCTCATAAACAACAAACGGGGCATACCTTTCAGTAAACCCCTATTGCAAATACCGTGTCAGAAATCACGTATTACTCCTCTGTCTGGCGCAACTTCTGAACATAGATGGCATGCTCCATCTTCAGGCGCTTCAGTACAGAGGGCTTGTCGAACTGCTGACGTGAGCGTAACTCCTTAACGACGCCTGTCTTCTCGAACTTTCTCTTGAATTTCTTCAACGCTCTTTCGATGTTCTCGCCATCTTTAACTGGTACAATAATCATGCTTTTGCTTTAAATTTTAATATGTTAGACTTTTATTTATTATCAACTTTTCGCGTTTCCACGATTTGCGGCTGCAAAGTTACATCAAAATTATCAAATACACAAGTTTTTACTCCTTATTTTTGAAAAATTCTTCAAAGGAACCCCTCTGAGTGTACCTTCACTGGACGCAGAATGTATTATGCCAACCAGGAGTTTAGGATATTTCTATTGAATTCTCGAGTTTGTACTATTCATCATGATATTGTGCAATAATTGTCTTAACCGTAACCCTTACGGTGAACAGTTGTTATGATTACCATTGCTGTGCGCCAGTATGGCGCAATAGAGTGTCATGTACCGGCACAGTAGTGCGCCTGTATGGCGCAATGGTGTTTTAAGGATAATTACGCGACGAATTCTTCCTTACGGACAACTTTCAAATTATACTTATCCATTCATCATCATATCCTTCTGTCTTAGTTGATATAGGACGGTTTATATCATATAGAAATTATTTTTCGGCAGAGGAACATTATTTTAGGCAATAATATTGGAGATGGCACATGTATGAACTTAATAACCGCAACGCGGTTACCGCTCAATAGCCGTGGGTCGGAAGACCTACGGACTAGGTGTTGTAAAAATCATCCAACCCTGAATGGGTTGCCCATTAATATTGATGGGGCACACTTTCAGCGTGCATGTTTGTTGTCTCTACATTCTCCGCAGGTCGTTGACCTGCGGCTACTGAGCGTTGACGCTTTCAGCGTCATGTGCCAACTGCAATATCATTACCTTTTTTTATTTCATTACAGCCTTCGTAGCCTCACGCAACCAGTCACACTCCTCTTCATTGAGATAAGGCGACAGTCGGTCGTATACCGTCTGGTGATAGTCGTTCAGCCAGGCAATCTCCTCGTCGGTCATCATGGAGAATTCTATGGGTGCCGTATCGATCGGACAGAGGGTGAGCGACTCAAACTGCAAGAACTTTCCCATGGCTGTCTCCAGATACGGTCTGATAAGCAATGTATTCTCTATGCGCACGCCGAACTTCCCTTCCAGATAGATGCCCGGCTCGTCGGTGACGGTCATGCCCGGCAGCAATGGGGCAGGTTTATACTCCATGCGAATCTGGTGAGGACCCTCATGCACATTCAGATAACTGCCCACGCCATGACCTGTTCCATGCAGGTAGTTGTATCCCTCACGCCACATATCCTTGCGCGCCATCACATCCAGTTGTGTACCACTGGCACCCTCGGGGAACTTCAGCAACTCCAGTTGGATATGTCCTTTCAACACTAAGGTATATACTTTCTTCTGTTCCTCGGTGACAGGCCCTAAGGCGATGGTGCGCGTGATATCCGTTGTGCCATCCAGATACTGTGCACCACTATCCAGCAGGAGCAGTCCTTCCGGCTTCAGTTCTATATCCGTCTCGGCTGTTGCCTCATAGTGCACGATGGCCCCATGCTCCTGATAGCCCGCTATCGTATCGAAAGAGATATCGCGGAATCCCTCTTGCTCAGCTCTCAAAGCTGTCAGTTTCTGGTCAACGGATATCTCCGTCTGTCCTCCCTGCTCCACGGCAGGCCTCAACCATTTCAGGAATCTTACCAGCGCTATGCCATCTTTTGTCATGGCTCGACGGAAGCAGTCCTGCTCTGTCTCCGTCTTAACGCACTTTAAGAAAGGGATGGGCGATGCTCCTTTGATAATCTCTTTGGCGTTACACTTTTTAAATAAGGTGTAGTTGATCTCGTTCGGATCGAGCAGGATCGTATACTCGAAATAGTTGCGCAGTCCCTCTCCCACCTTATTATAATCATCCACGGCGATATTGTTCTTCCGCAGGTAATCAATCACAGCCGCATCCAGTTTCTTCTGGTCGACATACAGCGTAACCTTCTGGGTATCAATAAGCAGATAACTCACGAACACCGGGTTGCAATGAACGTCGGAGCCTCGTAGGTTCAACAGCCACGCGATATCATCCAGGGCTGCCACCAACATACCGTCGGCATGCTGCTCACGCAGTTTTCTGCGCACCAGCTGGAGCTTATCCTGATACGACATCCCCGTATATTCTATCGGTTGGATCACCACGGGGTTCAATGGTATGGCCGGACGGTCTCTCCAGATGAGTGCCAGCGGATCCCAGTTGGTGCGGATAGTGATACCCCCTTCCTTACGGAGTTCCATCTTCAGATCCTCTACGGTAGATGCGGCGCATACCATACCGTCGATGCCCACCTCTTTATTAGGGTCATTGGCCAGCACGTTGCCCAACCACTGTGCGATAGAAGGCGTGCCGGGCATCTTCAGTTTCATCAACTGAAACTCCGTTCCCTTCAACTGCTGTTCGGCAGCAATGAAGTAACGAGAGTCGGTCCAGAGGGCCGCCTCGTTCATCGTAACCACAGCCGTTCCGGCAGATCCGTTGAAGCCGCTGATCCATTCCCTACTCTTCCAATGGTCGGGGATGTATTCCCCATTATGGGGGTCTGTACTTGGAAATATAAAGGCGCTGAGATGCTCTCTGCGCATCTCTTCGCGCAATGTTGCTATTCTCTCATTGATATTCATAGGTGTAAATTGATAGTTCGACATGACAAAGGTAATTAAAATTCATTTTAATCACAAATTATTCTTAAATAAATATGGTATATATACTATTTTTTACTACCTTTGCACAAGACGCAAGTTTACATAGCTTCAACGTCTGTTTTATGATTACTATTAATAATCTATATTTAATAATTAAAAACTTATGGCATTTTTAACTAACGACAAGTTAACCATCGTCGGCGCAGCCGGAATGATTGGTTCAAACATGGTTCAGACAGCCCTGATGATGGGTTTGACAAACGACATTTGTCTGTATGACGTATTCTCACCGGAAGGTGTTGCTGAGGAAATGCGTCAGAGTGGTTTCGGTAATGTGAAGATCACTGCTACTACCGATCCCAAGGAGGCTTTCACCAACGCTAAGTACATCGTCTCTTCTGGTGGTGCACCCCGTAAGGCTGGTATGACCCGTGAGGATCTGCTTGCTGGCAACTGCAAGATTGCTGAGGAACTGGGCAAGAACATCCAGGAGTACTGCCCCGATGTAAAGCACGTTGTTATTATCTTCAACCCCGCCGACCTTACCGGTCTGGTAACATTGCTCTATTCTGGTCTGAAACCAGGTCAGGTAACCACACTCGCCGGTCTGGACACTACTCGTCTGCAGAGTGCTTTGGCAAAGAAGTTCAATGTGATGCAGGATGAGATCACCGGTTGTGCTACCTATGGTGGACATGGTGAGCAGATGGCTGTATTCGGCAGTCATGTAAAGATCGCCGGCCGTAACCTTACCGACATTATCGGCACTGAGGAGTTCCCCGAGGCAGAGTGGGAGCAGATGAAGACCGACGTTACCAAGGGTGGTGCTAAGATTATTGAGCTCCGCGGCCGTTCTTCATTCCAGAGTCCTTCTTACCTGTCAGTAGAGATGATCCGCGCTGCTATGGGTGGTGAGCCATTCCGCTTCCCTGTAGGCACATACGTAAAGACCGACAAGTACGATCATATCATGATGGCCATGAAGACCACTATGACAGCCGAGGGCGCTAAGTACGAGGTTCCACAGGGTACACCTGAGGAGAACGCTAAGCTGGATGCTTCTTATGAGCACCTCTGCAAGATGCGTGACGAGCTCGTTACTCTGAACATCGTTCCTCCAATCAGCGAGTGGAACAAGATCAACCCGAACCTGTAATATTATATTACATATTTAATTCTACACTTAATGCTTAATCAACTGTGTAGTGACACTGCATGGTGACATTAGGCATTAAGTGTATTTTTAATCTGCACGTAAAACATTTACATGACCAATATCGATCTTCTTTTCCAACAGTTTTATCGTCCACTCTGTATGTACGCCTTGCATTATCTGCAAGACGTTACTCAGGTAGAGGATATGGTGCAGGATGCCTTCGTGACGATGATCGAGCAGCAGCAAAACGGGAAAGAGATTAACAACCACAAAGCCTACCTCTACACCACGGTGCGCAACAACTGTCTGGATATGATACGCAAAGAACAACAGTCGGTTACCATGATCATGCCACAGGATGCCGACGGGGCCATCTCTGATGAAGAAGCAGCCGAACGGTCATTTCATGAGGCAGAGCTATGGACAGCTATCGACAGTCTGCCCGAGCGTTGCCGTATCATCTTCCTGATGGCGAAGCGCGACGGAAAGAGATACCGTGAGATAGCCACAGAGTTAGGCATAACCGAGAAGACCGTAGAGCACCAGGTAAGCAAGGCTCTGAAGATACTTAGAGGTAAGTCGGATGACTACTATTATGTGTTCTTGTTTTTTTAGGAAAGATCAATAAGATGAAACGACGACAATCTTAACGGATGTTAAAAGCACTTCCTTCCATAGGGGGATTTCCTCTTTCCCAGTCATACAAATAAAAACATTAAGATGAAACGATTTATTTTGTATTTGCTGTTGCTACTGCCACTGAGCTTAAGTGCCCAGCAGTCGACACTGAAGCAACAGATGGAAACCCTACGGAAAGAGAAGAACATCAACTTCGTGTACGACAGTTCGTTGGAACAGCTGCTAAAGCAGCCATCCAACAAAACGCCTAAGGACAGGAGTCTAAAGGAAGCCCTGAAGGATCTTTTTGAGGATACCGGCATTGAATGGCAGCAACAGGGCAGATACGTCACCTTGCGCAGACAGAAGGAACAGAAGGATGCCCCCCGCAAGCAGAATGCCACACAACGGCGACACACCATCAGCGGATATGTGCGCGATGAGAATGGAGAGAGTCTGATCAATGCGACTGTATACGTGAAGAATCACGGGGGAACCACCACCAACAACTATGGATTCTTCAGTATGACTCTGCCCGAAGGTGACTACAGTATGGAAGTATCTTATGTGGGTTATGAGAGTAAACAGCAGTCGGTCAAGCTGCATAAAGACCAGCACATAACCCTTCAACTGAAAGAGAACAATATGTTAAATGAGGTGGTCGTGACAGGAGACCTGAACTCACGGTTGCTCACCACACAGACGGGTAAGCGCACCCTCACCCGCGATGACCTGAACACAGAGTTCTCACTGCTCTCATCACCCGACCTTATCAAGACCTTGCAGCGCACCTCTGGTGTGAGTGAGGGTCTCGATGTGGCATCAGGACTCTATGTGCATGGCGGTAACGATGATGAGAACCTCTTCTTATTAGACGGCACATCCATGTATACCATCAACCATGCCCTCGGACTGTTCTCGGCCTTCAATACCGATGTGGTGAAGAACGTCGACTTCTACAAGAGTGGATTCCCAGCCCGCTATGGTGGCAGACTATCCTCTGTTACCGACGTACGTACCAGCGACGGTGACATGAAGAACTATCGCGGTTCATACAGTATCGGACTGATAGACGGAAGATTCCAGATAGAAGGCCCTATCAAGAGAGACAAGACCTCCTTCAACTTCGGTATCCGACGCTCTTGGATGGATATCATATCAGAGCCTATCTTCTTTATTGTCAACAGGAAGAAGGACGAAAAGATCCATGTACACTATTTCCTGCATGACATCAACGGTAAGATCACCCATATCTTCAACGACCGCAGCAGGGCTTATTTCAGTATCTACTCCTCAAAAGACATGTTGAAGAGTACTTACAAATGGGATGACACCACTATATACGGTGAGGATTACCACGATATAGAAGATGACAAGACTCACCTGACATGGGGAAACATGAACATGGCACTCAACTGGAATTATCAGTTGAAGTCTAACCTGTTCGCCAACTTCAGTGCCGTCTATACCCATAACAGAAGTATCTACGAGTATAAGGAAGACTGGCGCTCTGGCAAATCGGGGCAAATGTCCGTTACCCATCTTGACAGGGAATACCGCTCGACTATTTATGACGGCACCCTGCGGGCTGACTTCGACTACCGTCCGAATACCAAGAACCATATCCGTTTTGGTGGTGATATGACGTGGCATCTCTTCCGTCCACAGACACAGGGCAGATACGACTTCTCAGGCAATGAGCACGAAGAGATAGACTCTATCTCCTCCCACAGCAGCAACCACCTCACGGCACAGGAACTGAATCTCTATGCGGAGGATGAGATGCGGTTGAACGATCGTCTGAGCATCAATACCGGTCTGCACGCCACGCTCTTTCACGTCAGCGGCAAGAACTTCTTCCTGTTAGATCCCCGCGCTGCCATGAAGTATCAGATAAGCGACAAGACATCCCTGAAACTATCGTTCACAGAGATGTCACAGACCATCCATCGCATGAGCAGCACCTACCTCAGCATGCCTACCGACTACTGGGTGCCTACTACCAAAAAGCTCCATCCCATGCATTCCTATCAGATGGCTGTCGGGCTATACACACAACTGGACAAGCACTGGTTCGCCTCCCTGGAAGGTTATTATAAACTGTCGCACCATATGTTGCAATACGCCAGCTACGGATCGCTGACACCACCCGCCAAGTACTGGGATAACTTCGTGATCGAAGGAAAAGGAAAATTCTACGGCATAGAGGCCGACGTACGTTATCATAATCAGCGTCTTACCCTGGATGCCTCCTATACATTATCATGGAACAAGCGCTATTTCAAGGATTTCTATCCGGAGTGGTTCTACGATAAGTTCGACAACCGTCATAAGTTCAACATCACCGGTCGGATGAAACTCAGCGACAAGGTAGAGATGTATGCCGGTTGGGTATACCACACCGGTTATCGCACCACCGTGCCTACACAGATCACCAAGATGCCCGATGTACCCAATGGCAATTACGATTATTCCATTAAGGTGGACTATAACTACGACCAGCCTAACAATATCGTTATGCCCGCTTATCACCGACTGGATCTCGGACTGAACATACATCATACCACCAAGGCCGGACATGAGCGCATCTGGAACATCAGCGTTTACAATGCCTACTGCCGACTGAACCCCTTGTACATCGATATTAAACAGAAATCAGACGGTAGTGCCTACCTACATGGACAAGGTTTCATCCCCATCATCCCAACAGCCAGTTACACCATTAAATTTTAAAAGTCATGAAAAAAACAATATATAGCCTCATCACCCTATCACTTGTATTGCTATGTGCCTGCACCAAAACCGACATGGACATAGAGATTAAGAAAAGCGACCCAAAACTGGTGCTCTACTGTTTTCCGAATACAGAGAGCGACACCACCATCATCAGTCTGACCACCAGTCTGCCACTGACAGCAGGTACGCAGATTATCAAAATGGAGCAGCAGTTAACCGTGAAGAACCCACAGATCACCTATCGGGTGAACGGACAGGAACGCACCGTGTATTATACGGAAGATCGTATGGAGAATGTTCCTCCTAAGTCATACTATGTATTAGGGAATCATCAGCCCGGTGATCAAATCAGTATCGACGCCTCAGCACCAGGATATCCCGACATCCACGCCGAGACCTACATCCCAGAGATGCCCGAGGTGACAGCATTCAAGAAAGCTTATCCTGTGTTTCACGACGGATCCACCTACGACCAATATCATCTGACCCTTAACGACACACAGACAGAGGATTACTATGCCGTACAGGCGTACAGCATACATGAGTACAAACTATACCGGGGTGAAGGATATGGTTATATTGACTATTCTGTAAAAGCAGATACGATCTGTGAATGTTGTCTTACCGAAATCAATATTGACGACGATCCGGCACTGAATCCTATCAGCACCCTTGATGATTTCTTTAGCTACGACAATACTTTCCTCGGTTGCTTCTATATCTTTAACGATAATATCTTCAATGGCAAGTCATATACCCTCCGACTGAACATGTGGCCTCAAGGTGATTATACATATACACCCGGAATCAAGTCCATAAAAAGTGGATACCAGTTCAAGTTATACAAAATCTCACCCGAATACTATCACTTCATCAAATCGGTCAACGACATCAACAACAATGATTTAGGAGAGATCGGACTGGCACCTGTCAACCCCACCTTAAACAGCGTAACCGGTGGCTATGGCGTAGTTGGAGGATATAGTGCAGTGGATTATATGGATTTAAAAGAATATGACGAAACAAATTGACAAGGATCTCCGCTTTGTACTCAAGCATTACAGGCATGGAGCATTTGACACCCGAAAGGCTTTACAAAACGTAAAGCAGCGCACAGGAATACATACTGTGCGCACTACTACCATGAGATACCGTTGGATTGCCGTGGCAGCATCCCTACTGCTATTGATTGCCCTCGGCACCACCTATATATATAATAAGGAGACACTCCTGGCGGCAGGTGATGTCACACAGACATTCCTGCTTCCCGACCAGACGCATGTCACCCTGTCGCCACACTCCACGCTTGCCTACAAGAACCGTGTTCCCCGACAAGTGACTCTACATGGAGACGGCTACTTCGAGGTAACACGCGATGAAGAGCATCCTTTTACCGTTACCAACGAGATCTCACAGGTACGGGTATTAGGAACCAAATTCATGGTATCCACAAGAAACGATTCGCCTGCCATCACCACCGAGGTGTATGTTACAGAAGGCAAGGTGGGCTTCTCTGCAAAGGATGACCATGCTCGACAACTGGTACTCACACGTGGCATGAAGGCACGACTGACAGCCAACGACGATATGCCCCGACTGATCACGGCTGGCAGTATCAACCAGACGGCATGGGCCACAGGCACCTTCCACTTCGACAACACACCACTTGAGAGCGTGCTTCGCGACTTGTCGGAGTATTATGCCGTACAACTGTACTGTGATAATATGAGCAAACGACTGAGTGGTGATTTCCAGGCCGAACCCTCATCAACCAATTTACAAGAGATTATTCACGTTATCGAACAGACACTCGATGTAAAAATTCAAATTAGATAATAGACATGAGACGTATTACGATCATATGGGTTCTTTGCATCTTCACAACGAACCTCTTTGCACAGGACGATGAGCCCTGGCGTAACAACGGACATTTCGAAATAGGATTCTCCGACGACGGTTGGAATCTGGAGTTGGGCTATGCCCGCATGTTCACACGATGGCTGGGCATAGGTGCCAGTCTGCAGATTGATAATGACTACAGCGGGAAATCACTGCTTGACTATATGTTAGAAAGCTCAGACAGTTACGATTACGATGATGATGACATCAGCAGAGTAAGTCTGATCCCCTCACTCGTCTTCCGTACGCCAGCCTTACGACTGAGTAAGAAGACAGAACATGGTGATGGATTGCTCCTCCAGGTAGAACCCGGTATGATGCTCAGTCTGCCCGTCAATGAGTCGGAAGAGCTCCCCGACCCTGACTACATCTCACAGATACATGTAGAACCGGGCAGCGGCATCCAGACTTTCCGCGTGCCCACCATCCGGGTAAAGAATACCGACGGTCGCTGGTGCTATTGGCGCTGCAAGACATCCTTAGGTTATAAGATCGGACAAGGATTCCTGTATATCGCCTATAACATCTCCAATTACAGCATCTATGACAGTCATCGCAACATCAAGGTAGGAGGCAAACCTATCCATGATTTTCCGAACCGTCGTTTTACTCATACCATATCCCTCGGAGCAAGCATATCGTTTTAATAACGGGTCATTTCCTAAAAATTTGTATAAATATTCACAAAAACAATAACATTTTTACAGAAAAGTAATACAATTATACAAAATACCTTACTTTAGGTATTGCACGTTTGGAATTTTTTACTTAATTTTGCATTTGCAGAGTTATTATAACTATTTTTGGCAAGATAATAGTCTATATATTTGATAAATGTTAAAATTATGGTAAGAAAAAACTATTTTAGTGCCATGATTCTGCTTATTACACTTTTACTATCGGGGATCCTTTATCCTCAGTCGGTAAAAGCACAAAACAAGAGCAGAATCTATGGAACCGTTTACGAATTAGACGGAAAAAAATCTGTACCACTGGATTTTGCTACGGTGTCTTTCCCCGACTTCAGTATAGGAACGACAACGAACAACGGTGGTAGTTATTCCTTGAACGTACCGCAAGGAAAGGTTAAGATGCGCGTGCAATACGTAGGCAAACACGCTATCGACACACTCGTTAACGTAAAAGGTGATATGCGTCTGAATTTCACATTGCTCAATGAAGACTTCCGTTTGCAAGAGGTTACCGTAACCGCTACGCACAATGCTGCCGGGAGTTCAACATCCAGTAATATCTCCCGTCAGGCCATGGAGCACATGCAGGCCACCAGTCTTTACGACATCATGGCCTTGCTACCGGGTGGTATAACATCCGAGCAGAACTTAAGTCAGACTAAGACAATGACCCTACGTCAGTCAGGTACCAGAAACACGGCTACAAACAGTTTGGGTACTGCCATCATCCGTGACGGTGCCCCTATCTCCAACAATGCCAACCTCTCTATCCTGAACACAGCTTTCGTCTCTGAGGACAACGGAGGAAAGATAGGTGGTATAGCTGGAACGACTTCTCCCAGTGAGGGTGTTGACTTGCGTACGATCTCTACAGAGAACATTGAGAATGTGGAAGTGATCCGTGGAATTCCTTCCGTAGAATACGGTGATCTGACATCCGGTGCTGTGATTATCCACTCTAAGGCCGGTCGTGAGCCGCTCCGTATCAAAGCCAAGGCTAATCCGAAGGTTTATCAGGGTAGCATTGGTACTGGTTTCGAGTTAGGTGAGAACAAGGGTGCACTCAACCTGAGTGCTGACTATGCTTACAATGTGAATGACCCGAAGCAAAGCTTTATCCATTACGAAAGATTAACGGGAAAGGCTCTCTATTCGAAGTCGCTGTTTGCCAACAAACTGCGTTCTAACACCTCACTGGATATCTTCTATGGAAAAAGTCGCAGAGACAAGAATCCTATCGATGAGATTTCCATGATCAACCATAAGGGTGAGGATTTAGGACTGACACTGAATACCAACGGATTGTGGAACATCCAGAAGGGATGGTTGGAGAATATCCGTTATGTGCTCTCTGGTAGTTTTACAAACAAGAGCAGCTATTACGAGGAGGCTGAGAGTTCTGGTAACGCGCCTTATTCAGGAACAAAGACCGATGGTACTACCCTTACCAATATTGCCGGTGAGCAGATACCAGGTATTACCAACTTCTCAGCTGAGGATTCAAAGTACTTTGCATACTATATTCCAAGCAGTTATATTGAGCATTATAATGTTGACAGCAAAGAGATAAACTTCTTCGCCAAACTTACGGCCAATTTCTTTAAGCAGTTTGGAAAATCAGTAAACAACCGTATCCTGATCGGTGCAGACTTCAAGGCTGACGGTAACGAAGGAAAGGGTAAGACCTTTGACCAAAAAGAGGTTCCTTATCGTAATCTCCAGTTTGTCAATGGCTCCTTCAGATCCCGTTCATACAAAGATATTCCATGGCTCAAGCATTTCGGTGCCTTCGCAGAAGAGAACTTCAACTGGACAATTGGAAGGAATGTACTCAGTCTGCAAGCCGGTGTCCGTTACGATCATGCATCAGTAGTGGGTGGCGCTATCTCACCGCGTTTCAATGCTTCGTTGGATATTATCCCCGATGTACTGACCATTCATGGAGGTTATGGTATCACGGCTAAGATGCCTACCCTACTCTTCCTCTATCCGGAGCCTGCCTATTTCGAATATACGAACCTTAATGAGTTAGCTAACGAGAACATTGCAGAGTCTGACCGCCGGTTTATTACGACCACGAGAGTGTTCGATACACAGAATAAAGACCTGAAGATTGCCAAGAACCATAAAGCAGAGATCGGATTCGATCTCCGACTGGGTAAGGTTGACTTGTCGGTCACCGGTTTTACCGAGCATCAGAAGAATGGTTATTCTCTGACCACTACGTTAGGGTCATTCCAGCCAGTTGTCTATAATAAGTTCACGCGTGATGACAATTTCAACATCGTGCTGGATCAGGCCTACAATGTGATTTCCCGTTACAATGTACCATGTAACAACCGTTTCGCAAAGACCAAAGGTGTGGAGTTTGAATTGAACATCGGTCGTATAGAGGCCATCCGCACCTCCTTCCAGTTCAATGGTGCTTGGATGAGGTCCCAGAGTTATACCACGGGATTGTCTTTCTACGATAACAACTCTGAGGCACCTGCCGGACGCCATGACATCGGTATCTATGAGGGACATGGCATCGACTATTACTCTCAGCAATTTACAACAGCCTTGCGTGCTACCCATAACATCCCGCAGATCGGATTTGTAGTGACACTGACAGCGCAGGCTATATGGCAGGATCAGAGCTGGGCCGTATTCCACAACGACACCATTCCTATCGGATACTTGTCACAGACAACGGCACAGCCTACCTATTTCCAGACAAACCAGTATAAGACCGTACAGGATGTGCGTGATGCAGGATTGACCTACCTGCTCAACTATCCCAATCACACTAATGCGATAAAAGAATCGTTCAGTCCCTATTTCCTCTTCAACCTCAATCTGACAAAGGAAATTAGTGATATGCTGCGTGTGTCCTTCTTTGCCAATAACATGTTCCGCAGCTATCCTCGTCGTGAAAGCAAGCGTACTCCCGGTGAGTATAAAGTGATGTTCCGCGATGATGACAACAGATTCTATTTTGGTGTTGAGTTATCACTTAAGTTATAAAGAAAAGAAGCAATATGAAAAAGATACAATATATCCTGTTGGGACTGATAACCGTACTCTTCGTCTCCTGCGACCAGTTCAAGGAGGCTGATGAGGCTACGAAGATCGAGCCACTCGATGTGAATGTCAGTTTGTCAATTGATGTGCCGGGCCTGGCATCTGCCGAGGGCTTGGTGGTGAAAATAGAGAATACAGGCGATGGCCTTTCCTATCGCAAAGAATTTACAGGCACGGAAGTAAGTGTAAGTGATGTGATTCCCGGTATCTATACCATCTCTGTATCTGGTACAGCCTTGGATACCGAAGGAAACGAGTATTATATCAATGGTAATGAGGTAAACAAAGCCCTCTATGCCGGCGTGAACAGCGTGAAGATCTCTATGCAGGGATTGAAGGTCAGTCCGTTAGTCTTCAAGGAGATTTACTACTGCGGATCACGTCCACCTGTAGGTTTCGCTTATTTCCGTGATCAGTTCTATGAGATTTACAACAACTCCAGCGAGGTGCAGTATCTCGATGGCATCCACTTTGCACAACTTTATCCTACTAACGCAACACGTGATCTTCCTGTATGGCCAGAAAGCGATGCCGGCAAGTACTGTTATGGTGAGCGTGTGTGGAAGTTCCCGGGCAATGGTACACAGTATCCATTGCAACCCGGTGAGTCGGCCGTGATCGCACAGTTTGCTGCTAACCATAAGTTGGAGATCTACAACCCCAACTCACCCGTTGATTGTAGTCATGCCGAGTTTGAGTTTAATATGAACAATGCTAACTTCCCTGATCAGCCAGCTATCGACATGGTTCATGCCTATTATGATGGTAAGGCAGAAAAGGGAACCACCCCACAGTTCCTCACACCTGTGTTTGGTGGTGCTTTCGTTATTTTCCGCATTCCTGCCGGAGAGGTATGGGATCCTGTGAATAACCTGAATTTGCAGGCTGATGATCTGGCACATCCCAGATATAAGCATAAGGCTCGTATCCCTATCAGCTATGTTTTGGACGCTGTAGAGTGTGTGAACGGTGAGAACTATCAGGATGCCAAGCGTATTCCTGCCGTCCTTGATGCCGGATGTACATGGGTGGGAGCTACCTATTGCAGCCTGGGGGTTGCCCGTAAAGTGAGTGTAACGGAAGAAGGTGATACTATTCGTCGTGAAAACGGCGCCCTGATCTTCCAGGATACCAATAACTCTACCGATGACTTTGAGAGAGGTGTCGTTCCCGAACTTCACCGTTATGGAACAGGTGTACCTTCATGGAATGTTACTTATTAAGTCATGAATGTGGAATAACAAAAAAGGATTATAAGTTATGAAAAGACAACATATATTTATAAAGGGATTAATGGCTACAGTGTTTCTGTCTGGCCTCACCCCTACTTTGGCGCAAGTGAACAACTCACCTGCGGCCATGGAGAAACTGAAGGAGCATAATCTTTGGTTCCAGACGAAGAACGCTGCAGGAACGGCATACGACAACACCCGGCAGTTCTCCAATATCATTGTCAATTATGATATGGAAGACGGTGACTTCAAGCGTCCACAACAGGGTGAGAAAGACAAGACACTCTCTGTCAGCAGCGAAGGATTCCTGGATCTGAAGAATGTCTATGTTTGGGGACAGTTCATCTTCCAGCATGAGGATGTGAAAGATGCCAGTTACAACGCTTCTATTACAGACCCATTCAGAGGTATGCCATACTATGTAACAGACGAATACAGTGACAGCAAGTGGAGGAATCAGTTCTACGACCTGCATTTCCGCGCCTCAACGCCTGTTATCAACAACTGGCTTACGTTAGGTATTGATGGAACTTATAAGGCATCCATCGCCGCTAAGCAGCGCGACCCGAGTACCGATACCCGTTTCTACACCTTACAACTGATACCCAGTGCTACCTTCGCTTTTAATGAGAACAATCGTGCAGGTGTTCATGTAGGTTACTCATCCATCAAGGAAGATGTCAAGATGGAGAACACTTATACTTACCTGAATCAGCCCTACTGGACAAATTACGGTTTAGGTGTATCAACTTACGGTTATAGTTCAGGTGGTCCAAGTATTAACTATTTCGGTCATATCTGGGAGGCAGGCGTACAGTACCAGCATCAAGATGATGTATGGAACATCCTTTTGGAAGGAAAGTATGCCAAACGAGTTGAGAATGCAGAGAACTCCTTCTCTACGCCTCGCAAGCAGTTTGCCGCCAAGGATCAGAAGATCGATGTCATCGGTACGATCCTTCGTGAGGGTGAGGACTACACCCATTCCTTGAAGGCTGCATGGGGTTACCGCCATATCGATGGTATTCAGTATATCAATGAGCGTGATAACACCGAGGCACAACAAGGATGGATAGACCTGCATCATGATGTACGCTCTACCTATGTTACCCGCTCAGCCTCACTGAAATACGGTATCATGAAGAACCGTGGCGATGAGTATAGCTGGCGTGTAGATGCCAGTTTGGCCTACGTAGGACAGAAGGATGAGTATATCCTGCCACACTCTACGAAAGACTCAAAGAATCTGTTCATCGACCTGGAGGCAAAGAAGAACTTCAAGGTGGGTGACAAACTGAACAACCGTCTGTTACTGGCTGTAGGTGGTGGCTTACGCAATGCGATGAGTGGTAGCTATCAGTATGGCGGTACTCACGAGGATTATCCTTCCATCACCATGGAAGCAGCCGACGAGGCTTACCTCACCAGTGACGCATGGCACGTAGGTGGATCACTTACCTATTCACAGCAACTCAAGGAAGACAAGAAGATGAACATCTATCTGAAAGCCGCTCTGGATTATCATAAGTCGAAGGTAGATGCTTTTGACAAGCGCACCTTTGCTTCTTGCACTTTAGGATTCAATTTCTAACGATCACAGATGCTGGTGATATTGTCAGCGGGAGCATATCCCGAAGACAATATCATCAGCATCTCACTTATTATGAGCGAACATGAAAAAAAGATTATTACAGACTTTCCTCTTACTGTGTCTTGCCACAATGGTTACAGCACAGAAATATGTCCGACCGAAGCAGCAACCGCTTACTCGGTCGTTTGCTGTTATTACCGATGTACAGACGTGGAAGCACTGCCAAAAGGAATTGACAGCTTACCAACAGATGCTCGGTGAAGAGCAACTTCCCACCTATATTATATATAAGGACTGGAAGAAACCAGAAGAAGTAAAGAAAGTCATTCAACGGCTGTATACCAAGAATCATCTTGAGGGAGTCGTATTTGTTGGTGATGTGCCCATTGCCATGATCCGGAAGGCACAGCATCTCACTTCAGCATTCAAGATGAATGAGAAGACATTCCCATGGAATGAGTCATCCGTTCCCAGCGATCGTTTCTATGATGACCTGCATCTGCAGTTCGATTACCTGAAACAAGACTCTATCCACAAGAATTTCTTCTATTATGATCTGGCCGTGCATTCACCACAGATTATCCACTGCGATATTTATTCAGGACGTATCAAGCCTGTTGACAACGGTGTAGATCCTTATCAACAAATCAGCAACTATCTGCTGAAAACGATCGAGCAACATCGGTCACAGAATAAGTTGGATCAATTCTTCTCATACACCGGAGAAGGATCGTATTCCAATTCACTGACGGCATGGACACCCGAGGCTTTCACCATCCGTGAACAGATGCCTGGTGTCTTCGACAAACAGGGAAGAGCCCGCTTTATGCGCTACAGCTTCTACGACTATCCCAAGGAGACGGTGATGAACATGATGAGACGTAATGATCTGGATCTGGCCATCTTCCATGAGCATGGAACACCCGACCGACAATACATCTCTGCCTCACCCGCTACGGAAGATCTCAATGCGCATATTGAGAAGATGAAAGCCGATAAACGGTCGTATATCCGTCGATGGGCCGACACGCCTGAGAAGATTGATGAATATATCAAGAAACAAAAAGAAGAATACGGTCTGGGGGCTTCATGGTTTAAGGGCTATGATGATCCCAAAGTGATAGAGGAAGACTCGTTGCTTGACCTGAAGACTGGCATTATCCTCTCTGATGTCACAATGATGAAACCCAATGCCCGCATGACGATCTTTGATGCCTGCTACAATGGTGATTTCCGTGAGAATGACTATATCGCCGGACGCTATATCTTCTCTGAGGGAAAGAGTGTGGTATGCTTTGCTAATAGTGTCAACGTGCTGCAAGACAAACAGGCTAACGAGATGCTCGGACTACTTGGCTTAGGGGCAAGAGTAGGCCAATGGGCACAACTGACAAACATCCTGGAATCGCATGTGATCGGTGATCCCACCTTCCGTTTCACTTCTAATGATCCTTCGGTGAACCTCAGTGAGTGGATCAGCAAGCCTTACAGTGAAGCAGAGGCCCTTAGAAATCTTGATTCGAAATATGCGGATGTGCAGAATCTCGCCATGCACCAACTGTATCGGAATGGCTACACGGGCATCTCTGATCTGCTGGTAAAGAAATACCGTACGTCACCATTTGCCGTCGTACGATATACAGCATTGGCTTTACTGATTAATGTCAACGACAAGAATCTGCAGGAGATTCTCAAGGAGTCTATCAACGACAGTAATGAGTTTATCCGTCGTACCACCGTGCGTTTCATGGCATTTGTCGGTCTGAGCGATTATGTTCCACTGTTGGTGAAAGAATATGCAGAGAACTACTTCTCTGAGCGCGAGCGTTTTGATATCGGCATGAAGATGAGAGTGTTCGACGAGAAGGTTGTCAAGAAGGCTGTGGATGAGGTATTGGGACAGTCGTATGTCACCGATAAGAAAGAGTTGGCCGAGGTACTGTTGAAGGAGAACGAATACAAGACCTCTGCTGATGAGCACATCTTCGATAAGACTGGTAAGAAGGGATATCGTATCTCTTATATCAACTCCCTGAAGAATGAAAATATCCATGCATCGGTGGATGGTTTCCTGAAGTTGATCCTTGACAACGACGAGGAAGAGCGTGTACGTTGTGCGATGTTAGAGTCACTGGCCTGGTTCAAATGGTCATACCGCCGTCATGACATTATGAATGCCTGCGAACAACTGATGAACCAAACGAATGTTCCTGCTGGAGTAAGAGAATGTGCTGAGAGAACCTATTATAGACTGAAGTAATCATGAGAAGAAGTATAATCATTATCATAACGATGCTACTCACACTGAACGTGGGAGCAGCCAAACGGGTTGTTAAGAAAGTGGTGAAAGTTGCTGAACCGGTTGTTATTCAGCCGCAGAAACAGCATCCCACGGCTTTTGCTGTGATTACCGATAAGACAACATTCACCCGTTGTAACGAGGCCATACTGAAATATCGTGATGCCGTAGAATACGATGGTTTGTCTACCTATATCATCCATGCCGACTGGCAGACGCCTGATGAGGTGCGCGGCATGCTTCAGAAACTCTATGGGGAATGCCACACTCTCGAGGGCATCGTGTTGGTAGGCGACATTCCTATTGCTATGGTGCGCAATGCCCAGCATATGACTACCGCCTTCAAGATGGACGAAGCGAAGTTCCCTATCTATGAGTCGAGTGTCCCCACCGACCGTTTCTACGACGACCTGCATCTGCAATTCCGTTTTATGCAGAAAGACTCTGCTAATAACCAACTGTTCTACTATCAGCTGACAGAGGAGAGTCCACAGTCATTGCAACCTACCTTCTACTCTGCCCGCATCAAATACCCGGAGGGTATGGGCGGTGACAAATACGAGGGCATATCGGCATTCCTCACCAAGGCTGCCAATGCCAAGTATCAGTTGAAGAACAACCAGATGGACGAGGTGGTGACCTACAATGGCGGATCGTACAACTACGACTGTCTGATGGTGTATATGGATGAGGAGAAAGCCTATCGGGAGAACTTCCCGCTGGCATTCCGTAACGGACTGTCCTTCAAACACTGGAACTTCCGTATGCAGGATGCCATGAAATACAAGATCTTCAGTGAGATGCAGCGTAAGGACATCGACCTCTTCATGTTCCATGAGCATGGCAATCCCGACAGTCAGTTGGTTAACGACAACAAGAAAGGTACGTCTTCCACTTTGCGCTATGATCTGTTCAAAGCCAACATCTATTCTTCCATCAAGCGTCATGTAGAGAGAAAGGGATTAGACGAAGACTCCCTGCTTTTGGCTATGCAGAAGAAATTCGACCTGACACCAGAGTTCTTTAAGGATTACAAGAATCCCGACTATTGGAAGAAAGACTCTATCGAGGATGCTGACGTGTATATCACCCTGAAGGATCTCGACGGCCGAATCACCAATCCTACGATGGTGATGTTCGATGCTTGCTACAACGGTTCTTTCCACGAGAAAGACCAGATTGCCGGAAGATATATCTTCAATCCTGGAACCACGCTGGTAGTACAGGGTAATACCCGTAATGTGCTGCAAGACCGATGGACCATTGAGATGGTCGGACTACTCTCGCACGGTTTACGTGTAGGACAGTACAACCGTCAGGTAGCAACCCTCGAGGGACATCTCATCGGTGATCCCACCGTTCACTTCGCACCCATCAAGGCCAATAGCCTGACTACGGATGTGGTGACACGTGCCAACGATGCTGCCTATTGGAGAAATCTTCTTAACAGCGAGTACGCCGATATCCAGTGTCTTGCCTTACGGAAGATTGCCGATTGCGACAAGCAGCACACACAGGCAGCTTTCTTCCTGGAGAAGTTTAAGGAGAGCACCTTCAATACGGTTAGGATGGAGTGTCTGAAGATGCTCAGCCGTTATAACGATAAACACTTTATAGAGGCGGTACGCATCGGACTACGTGATCCCTATGAGCGCGTGGCACGCAGTTGCGCCGACTATGCCGGAGAGATAGCTGCCAAAGAACTGATACCCGACTTCATTGAGACGCTGATGGGCGATGAGGAACGTATCCGTGCCCAGTATGCCCTGAACAACTCACTCTATCTGTTTGATGGAGAGGATATCATCCGTGAGTTGCAGAACTACTTCGACAAGTCTAACCGTATCAACGTGAAAGAAGAGTCGAAGAAAGCCATCAATGCCCTGAAGAATGAGTTCCAGGATCGTCTGCAGCGTGAAAGCATCATCTTCGACAAGACAAAGAGCGATGCGGCACGTATGTCGAATATCCGTATGCTTCGTAACTACCCCCGTACAGGCGGCATTCCACGTTTCCTGTCGTTTATCGCAGATACGGACAATCCCCTGGTATTACGTGTAGCCATGGCAGAGGCACTGGGATGGTTCAACCATTCTGTGGAGCGACCCGCGATTATAAACGGTTGTAAGACACTCTTGGAGAAAGAACAGCCCAGTGAACTGAAGGCAGAACTTATACAAACCATTAACCGACTACAATAAAATGAGAAACAAGCTATTAATACTCATGCTTTGCGCCACGGCCATGACCGCCTCGGCGCAGCGCATCATCAAACCGAAGGTGAAGGCACCCACCAGCTTTGCCATCGTCATCGACCAGAAGAGTTACGACAAGGTAAGTGCAGCCGTTGAAGCTTATAAGGAGAGTATCGAGGCAGACGGTCTTGCCACCTATCTGCTCATCGATGACTGGAAGAATCCTGAGGCTATCAAAGAGCAACTGAAGAAACTATATATTGATAAGAAATCACCCTTGGAGGGATGTGTCTTCGTAGGCGACATCCCTATTCCCATGGTTCGTGATGCCCAACACCTTACTTCGGCATTTAAGATGAACCAGTCACGCGACTGGAAAGAGTCGAGCGTGGCATCCGATCGTTACTATGATGATTTCGACCTGACGTTCGATTTCCTCAAACAAGATGCGGATATCCCACTCTATTTCTACTACAGTCTAAGGCCCGACTCCCGTCACACGCTGACTCCCGATATCTATTCAGGACGTATCAAGCCCGTGGAGATAGCAGGCACCGATAAATATGTGTTGTTGGAGAGATATCTGAAGAAGGTTGTCCGTGAGAAGAAAGAGAATAGCGGCAATACACTCGACCACCTGAGCATGGGTCGTGGCCATGGTTACAACTCACAAGACCGTGTAGCATGGGCAGGCGAACAGATCGCACTACGCGAACAGATGCCACATCTCTTCCGTCCCGGCTACACAGTGAAGTTCTTCGATTTCGATACGATGTACCCCATGAAGCGGATCTATCTTAATGAGGTGCAGGATGAGGCGCTCGATGTGATGCTCTTCCATCATCATGGAGCGCCCGACACACAGTATATCAACGGTTATCCCGAAGTGACAGGCGTGGCACAGAACATCGAGAGTGTAAAGGTGTTCCTTCGCAGTAAGATTCCTGCCAGAGCGAAGAAGATCGGTAAGGAAGCTGCCATCAAGGAGTTTGCTGAGCGCTACGACGTACCTGTCAGTTGGTGCGAGGGTGCCTTCGATGCCAAGCTGCAAGAGAAAGACTCATTGGATAGTGAGATGATGGATATCCACACGTACGATATCCACCCATTGCATCCTAATGCCCGCTTCTTGCTCTTCGATGCCTGTTACAACGGTTCGTTCTATGAGAAGGATTATCTGGCAGGCTCCTATATCTTTGCCGACGGTAAGACCATCGCCACCATCGGTGGAACGGTAAATGCCCTGCAAGACAAGTGGCCCGACGAGTTTGTCGGTCTTCTGGCTGCCGGCATGCGCATCGGACAGTTCAACCGCTACACCGGTTATCTGGAGAGTCACCTCATCGGTGATCCTACCTTCCGCTTTAAGAATAACACCGCCATAGACTTCGATATCAATAAAGCTATTGTGCTACACCGTGGTGATGTGTCTTTCTGGCGCAGTAAACTCAATCATTCACTGCCCGACGTGCAGGGCATGGCTCTCCGACAGTTACAGTATGCTGATTACAAAGACATGCCCAAGCTTTTGGAGGACACCTATTTCAATAGCGACTTCTTCGTAGTACGTATGGAAGCCATGCGCCTGTTGGCTCTTCATTACCCAGACCAGTCGATCAAGGTGCTCAAGGCTGCCCTTAACGACAGTTATGAACTGGTACGCCGCCTTTCCTCCGAATTGATCGAGCGTAATGGTTCACCTGAGTTTATACAGGATCTGGTATCGGCTGTACTCCTACGTGGCCATGAGGAACGCCTCCGCTTTAGATTTGAACAAGGCCTCGGTTCTTTCGATACCGACAAGATGCTTCAGGAGATGGATCGCCAGTTGACTGGGAAATACCTATATAATGATACGATCGTGAAGAACTTCCGTCGTAATATCACCCGTGACCGTACACGTATGGAAGAGGATATCAAGGAGTTGAACGATCCCGCCACAAAGGATCGGGCTGCCATCACCACCATCGGCGTATATCGCAATCATCCCAAACCACAGATGGCAGAAATACTCCTGAAGATTGCTGCCGATGAGAAACGGGCTACGGAAGTGCGTCGTTTCGCGGCACATACCTTAGGATGGTATAACATCAGTTATATCCGTGCTGATATCGTGAAGGGCTTACAGTCAATATCCACAAGCGAGCCCACGCTGAAGGCGGAGATTGAGCGGAGCATCCATCGGTTGAGTGAAAAATAAAACAGTCTTTCCCAGTCCATCATAATAATTATCAATTTTCAATTATCAATTATCAATTATTAGTATTATCTTTGCAGGCAAAAAGAATATTATGGCTTTGATAAAAGAAGTGAACGGACTGAAACCTCAGTGGGGAAAGAACTGTTATTTCAGTGAGAACGCCACAATAGTGGGCGAAGTGACAATGGGTGATGAGTGCTCTGTATGGTTTAACGCAGTGGTGCGCGGCGATGTGGCCTATATCAAGATTGGCGACCGCACAAACGTGCAAGACGGTGCCTGTCTGCATACCACTTATAAGATTGGTCCTCTGAACATCGGTAGTGATGTGACCATCGGGCATAATGCCACCGTACATGCATGCACCATTCATGATCATGCATTGATCGGTATGGGTGCCACCCTACTGGACAACTGTGAGGTGGGTGAAGGTGCTATCGTAGCAGCTGGAGCCTTAGTTGTTGGCGGCACAAAGATCGGTCCTAACGAGATATGGGGCGGAGTTCCTGCCAAGTTCATTAAGAAGACTCGTCCGGGTCAAACCGACAATGCCGCTCACTACGTAGCCTATATGGACTGGTATCGTGAGCGTGAAGAGTAATGGTTTAGGGTTTAGAGTTTAGGGTTTAAAGTAACATTCGGGGACAGGCTCCACAAGTGCCTGTCCCCGGTTTCTATGAATAATTCTTACTCATTTACACATTAGTCATCCATCCTCATGAGAACTCCCTGCTTGTTGAACTTCAACTCCAGTTCGTTCGACAGTTCGATGTCATAGCCATAGGGCTCCTTCTCGATCTTGGTGATGATGCTCTCTGGGAAGTTGGCCTTTACATAGTTCTTGATAGTTGCGGGAACGATAGCCATTGGAACAGCCTTGAAGTCATTGCAATCCACCTTCTTCCAGGTTCCGTTTCTGTAGAAATCCACCTGTGTTCCATCTCCCAGATGACTCTCGTAAGCATTCCAGTCCTTCTCTGCATAGATAATCTTCTGTCCCTTGAAGTGGGTGGTCACGAATGCCTTGGCATTTGCCGGCAGCATGTTTACTGGAATGGGGCGGTCATCGGCCATTACTACGTTAGACACTAACATGGTTACTAACACTACCAAAAATAATCTCATCTTTTTCATATCGCTAATTTTTTAATTGTTAATATTATTTTTATTGTTATTATTTCCTTTGCCGATAAATCGGCGAAAGGACTCACGCTCGACAATTGAAATAAATTTCTTTGTACTCGCTTAACCGTCCTTTTCTGATGCAAAGATATAACCGATTCTGATGCCTTCAAAATATGAGCAGTCATTTCGTTACGCGTTGTATGGACAGTCTAAGGGATGTTGGACAAACGAAATAAAACGCAGAGAAAACTGTCCAAAGGAGTTATCGTTATGTTATATATGGAGGGAGTCCGGAGGGCTTGGACTGGGAGTCCGGATACCTTGGACTCACAGTCCTATTACATAAGACTCACAGTCCTAGTACATAAAACTCACAGTCCTAGTACATAAAACTCACAGTCCTAATACGCAAAACTCCCCGTCGTGCGTATTAGGACTCTCACATTCGATACGTAATGCCTGATGAAAAAAGTTTAAAGGCTTACAGAAGAAAGAATCTTTCCCGTGGCTCCTGAGCGGTCTTTCACAAAAGCACCGGCTTTACTGCCACATGCCTTACGGTAACCGGCATCTGCTACCAAGCGATCCATCAACTGATGGAATTCTTCTGGCGTGCTGAAGTCGAATCCCCCACCCGATGCTTTCAGTCCCTGAGCTTCCTGGAACTTCTCATTGTTCGGTCCGAAAAGTACAGGCATATCCCAGACTCCTGCCTCCAATACATTATGGATACCGACACCGAAGCCACCGCCCACATAGGCGATATCACCATAATGATAGATGCTGGAGAGCAGTCCGAAACAGTCGATGATCAGCACCTGGGCATCGGCAGCCTCCTCGGGAGTGGTCTTTGTGTAACGGACAACCTTCAGCTGACGGTTCACCTTATTATATGATGTCTCCAACAAAGAGATAATCTGTTTGAGATGATCCTCACCGATCACATGGGGAGCAATGATCATCTTCCACTCGGGATGGGCAGCCATGTAAGGGATGAAAATCTCCTCATCGGGTGGCCAACTGCTTCCTGCCACGAACACAGGATAGCTGGCATCGGGCATTTCCGCATTCTTCACGAAAGCCTCTACGATAGGCAGTTGCTTGGAAGCCTCCTTGATCTGCAAGACACGGTCGAAACGGGTGTCGCCCGTCACCTCCACATTGGTGATGCCAATCGTAGAGAGCAGTTGCTTGCTCACCTCATTCTGCACGAAGAACTTCGTAAAGCACTTCAGCACCTTGCCATACTGCCGTCCGTAAGGACGGAAGAAGATCTGTCCCTGTCGGAAGATAGAACTCACGCTGTAGGTAGGAACACTACGGTGTTTGAGGATATGCAGGTAGTTATACCAGAACTCATACTTGATGAAGAAAGCCACGCTAGGACGCACCAGTCGCAGGAATCGGCGGGCGTTGGTGATCGTGTCGATAGGCAGGTAGCAGATGATGTCTGCCCCGGCATAATTCTTGCGCACCTCATAGCCTGAGGGAGAGAAGAACGTCAGCAGGATTTTATACTCCGGATGTTCCTGCCGGAACTGCTCCATGATAGGGCGCCCCTGCTCAAACTCGCCTAATGAGGCGGCATGAAACCACGCATACTTCGCATTGGGATCCACCTTCTCTTTTAATATGGAAAAGGCCTCGCGCTCTCCACGCCACATCTTCCTCACCTTCTCGTTGAAAAGACTGGCAATAGCAACGCCCAACTGCATCAAATATATAATAAGGTTGTAAATCATAACATTTTCTTAATCCAATTGCAAAGATACGGATAAACGAGCGCAAAACAAAGAAAAACCAGATTTTTTATTAATACAAAAAAGATGTTAAAGGTTATTATATTATAATTATTATACTATAATAATTGAAAGATAATAATTATCTTTGTCCAATAAACAGAATGTATGATGTTAAACAATCCATTTATCCTATATGGTTATGAGTCGGAAGAATATTTCTGCGACCGAAAGAGCGAGACTGAGAGTCTGTTCAATCTTATCAAGAATGGCAACAATGTTGCCTTGATAGCGCCACGACGTATTGGGAAAACCGGACTGATCGAGAATTTATTTCATCAACCGAAAGTCCAAAAGCATTATTATACCTTTATTATTGACATCTATGCGACAAAAAATATAGAGGACATGATTATGACGATGGGCAACAGTATCCTTTCTTCATTACGACCATGGGGAACAAAGGTTATGAGGAAATTCACGGATATATTATCGTCCCTACGCAGTGGAATTTCTTTTGATCCTGCCGGTAATCCATCGTGGAATGTTGAGGTTGGTGACATACATACCCCAAGGACCACCCTTGAAGAAATATTCCATTATATAGAGACTGCAGACAAGCCGTGTATCGTTGCCATTGATGAGTTTCAAGCGGTGAGCAATTATCCCGACGGGAATGCTGAAGCACTACTCCGCACATACATCCAGCATTGTAGGAACGCAAACTTCATCTTTTCGGGTTCGCAAAGAACCATGATGACAGAGATATTCCTGAACCCCTCACGCCCTTTTTATCAAAGCACGTCGATGATGTCACTCGCACCAATACCTATTGATAAATACTGTAATTTTGCCCAGAAACATTTCACGGCATCAGAGAAGACACTCCCTGCCGAAATATTCCAACACGTTTATGAGCAGTTTGAAGGTATCACATGGTATGTACAACGGATAATGAATGAGCTTTTCGCCATTACATCGCCAGGATCTTCTTGCAAGGAAGAGATGATAGACATTGCCGTCAACAATATTCTGCGTGCTAATGAATTCAACTACCAGTCATTGCTCTTTCAGTTACCACCCAAGCAAAAAATGCTGCTGGTAGCGATCAGTAAAGCTGGAAAAGCTAAGAACATAACATCTGCCGACTTCATTCGGCGATGGCATCTGCCTTCTACAAGTAGCGTACAGGCTGCCATTAAGGGATTACTCGAGAAAAACCTCATTACAATGTCATTAGGAGTCTATGAGGTCTATGACAAGTTTTTCGCAATGTGGCTGTTGAGAAAATAACAACCATAATAAAAAAATCGGGGACAGCTGCATAGCAGGCCTATCCCCGATTACTCCATTATCCTAACACCTGTATCGCCCTGCGCAGACGAGCCAAGGTCTCTTTCTTGCCTAAGAAAGCAGAGATATCGAACATGCCGGGACCCTTGCCGATGCCGACGAGTGCCAGACGGAAGGCATTCATCACGTCACCCAACTTATATCCCATGCCCTCTACCCAAGCGAAGACGATCTTCTCCTGATTCTCCACAGAAAAATCATCGATGCCTTCGAGGACGGTAGCCAACTGATCCATCACCACGGCAGAGTCTTCCTTCCAGCGCTTGCGCACGGTCTTCTCATCATACTCTGTGGGAGGAATGAAGAAGAATGAGCACAGGGGCCACAACTCCTTCACGAAGCTGACACGGTCTTTCATCATGTGAACCACCTGGCGCACACGCTCCATCGACTCCTCTACCCCATTGCCTGTGACGATCGGGGCGAACAACTCTGTTATCTCATCGTCGCTCTTCATCAGGATATACTCATGATTGAACCATACAGCCTTCTGGAAGTCGAACTTCGCACCGGCCTTAGAACACTTGGAGATATCAAACTGCTCTACCAGTTGATCCAGCGTAAAGATCTCCTGCTCTGTGCCCGGGTTCCATCCTAACAACGCTAAGAAGTTGATGACTGCCTCAGGGAAGTAGCCCTGCTCACGGAAGCCATTGGATACCTCACCCGTCTTGGGATCATGCCACTCCAAGGGGAAGACAGGGAATCCTAAGCGATCGCCATCACGCTTGCTCAGCTTACCTTTTCCATCGGGCTTCAGCAAGAGGGGCAGGTGGGCAAATGCCGGCATCGTATCCTCCCAGCCGAATGCTCTGTAAAGCAATACGTGTAGCGGCGCACTGGGCAACCACTCCTCACCGCGGATCACATGACTCACCTCCATGAGATGGTCGTCGACGATATTGGCCAGATGGTAGGTAGGCAGTTCGTCGGCACTCTTGTAAAGCACCTTATCATCGAGGATATCACTCTTGATGACCACCTCACCACGGATCATGTCGTGTACATGCACCTCCTCACCGGGTGTTACCATGAAGCGCACCACATACTGCTGTCCGTCGGCAATCATTTCATCCACCTCTTCCTTAGACAATGTCAGTGAGTTGCGCATCATACCACGGGTATGGGCATCGTATTGGAAATTCTTGATCTCGGCACGCTTAGCCTCCAGTTCCTCGGGGGTATCGAAAGCGATATACGCCTTGCCATCGGCCAACAGCTGGTCTACATATTTCTTATAGATATGTCGGCGCTCACTCTGTCGGTAAGGACCATATTTGCCACCGAAGGATACACCCTCGTCGAATTTAATGCCTAACCAACGGAAAGACTCAATGATATATTCCTCAGCACCCGGCACAAAACGGCTGGAGTCGGTATCCTCTATTCTGAAGATTAGATCACCTCCATGCTGCTTGGCAAACAGATAGTTGTACAAGGCTGTTCTCACGCCACCGATATGTAATGCGCCCGTAGGACTTGGTGCAAAACGCACCCTTACTCTTCTTTCTTCCATCTTTATTATGAATTTGGATGCAAAGGTACGGATAAATGAGAGAAAAGCCAAATTTATTTGGACTTTTCCGAACGACAGTACTTTCAACGAAGTTAAAGGTACAATAATTAATTAAGAATTAAAAATTAATAATTGATAATTAAAAAATAATAGGGATGAATTTATTGAATAAGTGGGAGCTGATAAAATAATTTTCGCTTTTATGAACGCTATAATCATTTTTTTTTGTATTTTCGCAGAATGAAACAAATGATAATGAAGATATGACCACTAACGACATTGACAATAATAAGAAGAATAAACGACTGATCTCATGGATTGCCATGGTGATCATTACGGCGGCAATCATCGTGTGGTTCCTTCCGAGAACCAGTGGACCGCAGTTCCGCTATGATGTAGGAAAGCCGTGGATGTACAGTTCGATGATTGCGAAGTTCGACTTCCCCATCTACAAGACCGACGAGGCCATACAGATGGAGAAAGACAGTATTATGAACAGTTTTGAGCCGTACTACAACTATAATATCAAGACGGAAGAAGAGCAGATTGAGCGTTTTCATGAAAAATACAAGGATGGTATCGAAGGACTTCCCTTCGAATATGTACGGATCATAGAGGATCGTCTGCGCCGACTGTATCAGGCAGGTATCATGAATACGCCTGAATACTCGGAGATCTTCAAGGACTCTACGAACATGGTCAGGATAGTGACTGGCAAGTCGGCCACGAGTGTACAGATCAACTGCATCTACTCTACAATCGGTGCCTACGAACAACTCTTTCTCGATGAGAAATTAGGGCCTCAGCGACTCATTCTGCAGAAATGCAACCTTAATGAGTATATCGTGCCGAACCTGATTTACGACAAGGAGCGTAATGAAACCGAAAAGAACGATCTGCTAAGCAGTGTCGCCATTGCCAGCGGTATCGTGATGAGCGGACAGAAGATCGTGGACCGTGGAGAGATCGTGGATGAGCACACCTTCCGTGTATTGAGCAGTTTTGAGCGAGAGATGAAGCGCCGCAGTGCCTCTACCAATGAGATCCCCTCGACGATTGCCGGACAGACGCTGTTCGTGATCATCCTTATCGTGCTCTTTACCATCTACCTCTATCTCTACCGCAGGGAATATCTCAAGAAGATGCGCAGCATCCTGATGCTCTATGTGATGATCACCATCTTCCCTGTGATCGTCTCCCTGATGATGGAGCACAGTATCCTGAACGTCTATCTGTTGCCCTTTGCCATCGCACCTATCTTTATACGTATCTTCATGGACTCACGCACCGCCTTTATCACCCATGTGGTGATGGTGATGATCTGTGCTGCCGCCGTGAAGTACCAGTATGAATTTATCATCATTCAGATCGTGGCGGGAATGGTGGCGATCTTCTCACTGAACGAATTGAGTCAGCGCGCCCAATTGTTCAAGACGGCCATCCTTGTAACAGTAGCCAGTTGCGCTATGTACTTTGCCCTGCAACTGATGCAAGACAACAGTATCCTGCAGATGGATCACAGCATGTACAAATACCTGGTGATAAACGGTGTGCTGCTGCTCTTCGCTTATCCGCTCATGTATCTCATCGAGAAGACCTTCGGATTTACCTCCAATGTGACGCTCATCGAACTGTCGAACACGAGTAAGGATCTGTTGCAACAACTCAGCGAGACAGCTCCCGGCACCTTCCAGCATGCCATCATGGTGAGCAACCTCTGTGTGGCCATAGCCAACAAGATTGGAGCCAACACCCAACTGGTACGTACAGGTGCACTCTATCACGATATCGGAAAGATGGCTAATCCCGCCTACTTCACCGAGAATCAGGCCGGTGTTAATCCATTAGAGAAGATGACGCGTCAGGAAGCGGCAAAGGTAGTGATCAGTCATGTGGCCGAAGGATTAAAACTATGCGACAGCTACGACATCCCCAAGATCATCCAAGATTTCATCACCACACACCACGGAAAGGGAAAGACGAAGTATTTCCTCATCTCTTATAAGAATGAGCATCCCGACGAGGAAGTGGATGAATCGAAGTTCACCTACCCGGGACCTAACCCGTTTACCCGTGAGCAAGCCATCCTGATGATGGCCGATACCGTGGAGGCTGCCAGTCGCTCACTACAGGAATATACACCCGAGAGCATCAGCAACCTGGTAAATAAGTTAATCGACAGTCAGGTGAATGAGGGATACTTCACAGACTGTCCTCTCACCTTCCGTGATATCACCACTGCCAAGCAGGTGCTGACAGAGCGATTGAAGTCAATCTACCATACTCGCATCAGCTATCCGGAACTGAAGAAGAAGGGGGGAGCGTAGTTCATAGTTCATAGTTTAGAGTTTAGAGTTTAGAGTTCATAGTTTAAGGATTAAGGATTAAGGTTAAAGACTATTTCGCCCAAAGGGATTAAATCTGCACACTCGTATTTAAAAGTGTGCAGATTTTGTTTAATTATTGCACAAAAACGGTGTTTTGTGTAATAAACCGCATGATTTTCGTTAATCAACGTTAAATAACATGGTATATAAAAGGATAATAAGACCAATGTAAATACCTTTGCAAACATTTTTTAAGGTATTATAAATGAAAAAGATTAAATTTATCTTTCTTTTTGTAGCACTTACATCATGCTACACATCAATTTTCGCCGGTGGTATTCTCACCAACACCAATCAAAATGTTGCTTTCTTACGTAATCCCGCCAGGGATGCAGCGATTGGTATCGATGGTATCTACACCAATCCAGCCGGTGTCGTTTTCATGGATAACGGATTACACGTGAGTTTTAACTGGCAGGTAGCCCATCAGACACGTACGATCACGACGACCAACCCCGACTTTGCTTTGGGTGTTGACAACGCCGGACAGACCGTGAAGAAGTTTAAGGGCGTGGCCGACGCACCGATCATCCCCTCACTGCAGATTGCCTACAATAAAGACAGATGGAGTCTGCAAGGAGCCTTTGCCGTGACTGGTGGCGGTGGAAAGTGTGAGTTTGATAAAGGTATCGGTAGTTTTGAGAGTGCCATCGGAGCTATCGCTGGCATGCTACAGCCATTAGGCTCTACCGGTTATAGTGCCGACTCATACATGCGTGGAAAACAGTATTATTTCGGTTTCACCTTAGGTGCTGCCTATAAGCTCAACGACAACCTGTCGGTATATGGTGGTGTGAGAATGCTTTACGGAACAGCTTCTTATAAAGCAAAGGTAGATAATATCCAGGTAAACACCGCTAACGGACCGGTGCCTTTCGGCGGATTTATCGATGCTGCCAACAATACGATCTCAACCAATCTCACAAAAGTAGCAGCTGGTATCCAGCAGATTCAAGCTGGCATCGCCCAGTATCAGGCAGCAGGTGTAACACCTCCAGCCGAACTGACCACACAGTTGGCTACCCTTCAGGCTACACAAGCACAGTTGCAGACATCACAGCAGAGTATCTCTACCTTAGAGGTATACCGTGAGGGTATCGACATGATGTCCGACCAGAGTTGTTTTGGTATCGCTCCTATCATCGGTATCGACTACAAGACCGGTAATTGGAACTTCGCCGCCAAGTACGAGTTCAAGACCCGTATGCGCATGAAGAACAACTCTTCTGTTAAGGAGGCTCATGTGATCTCTGCCATCAACAAATATCTGGATGAGACCTCTGTTCCTGAGGACCAGCCCGCTCTCTTCACCGTAGGTGCACAGTGGAGCGTAACACCTACCGTACGCATCAACGCCGGTTATCACCTGTTCTTCGACAAGTCTGCTCACTGGTATAACCACGAGGAAGACAAGTTGGATGGTAACACCTGGGAGATCAATGGTGGTGCTGAATGGGACGTAACAGATAAGTTGCAGATCAGCGGTGGATTGCAGAAGACCAACTACGGACTGAGTGATGCTTACATGAATGATATGTCGTTCGTAGTCAGTTCATACACCTTCGGTTTCGGTCTGGGCTATCAACTGACAAAGAAGTTGAAGGTGAACGTGGCCTATTTCCAGACCAACTACGACACCTATAAGCAGGAGGTGACTCCTACCGCTTTGAATCACACGACACATAATGACTTTACACGTACGAACAACGTGTTCGGCGTAGGTGTGGATCTGACGCTTTGATGGCTTAGGGTTTAGAGATAATTCTTCACTCTTCACTCTTAACTCTTCACTTTTACAGCGGATCTACATCATAGAATATCTGCAGCGAATTATAGCGGATATCGCTTGACATAAGGTGCTGGATGTCTCTCAGACACTCCCGCACCTTTTTTAGGTCTATGCCATTCTCCAATTTTAAGACCAGTTTACGGATATGCAGTGTCTTTACCTTGGCAACAGACGGTTTGTCAGGACCCAGCACACGACTGCCGAAGAGTGCCCTTAATCTGGTGCCCAACTCTCTGGCAGCATACTCTGCCGTCTGCTCCTGACGATGACGCACATAGACATATATCAGTCGGTAGTAAGGCGGGTAATGGAATAGCGACCGCTCTTCCATAATATCCTGAGCCATGCCTTCCATATCATGATGCACCACCCGGTCGAGAACCGGTTGTTCGGGATTACGCGTCTGTAAGATAACCAGTCCTTGTCTTCCCTTACGACCAGCGCGACCACTCACCTGCGACATCATCATAAACGCATGTTCGAAGGCACGGAAATCGGGGTAGTTCAACATGTGGTCAGCATCCAGGATACCCACCACCGACACTTTGGCGAAGTCCAAGCCCTTACTGATCATCTGTGTTCCCACCAAGATCTGTGTCTTACCCTCCGAGAAGTCATCAATAATCCTTTCATAGGCATTCCTGCTGCGCGTGGTATCCATATCCATCCTCGACACTTTCACATCTGGGAAAAGCTCCACCAACTCATCTTCTATCTTCTCTGTGCCGATTCCTCGTCCACTAATAGTCTTACTCTCACAGTTAGGACATACCTCCGGCACCTGATACACACTACCGCAATAATGGCAAGTCAACTGATTATACCGTTTATGGTAGGTCAGCGATACATCACAATGTGAACAGTGAGGCACCCAACCACACGTCTTACACTCTACAAATGAAGAGAAACCACGACGGTTTTGGAAGAGGATCACCTGTTCTCCACGCTCCAATGCTTGGCGCATGGCTGACAGCAAGACAGGCGAAAGGATTCCTTTCATCATCTTCCTACGACGCAGGTCTTTCACATCAACAACCTGTATCTCTGGCAACTGGATATCCTGATAACGCGTGAGGAGCTGCACAAAGCCGTACTTACCAGACTTGGCATTGTAATACGACTCCATAGAAGGGGTCGCCGATCCTAATAAAGACTTGGCGCCATACATCTGGGCTAATACGATACTGGCACTACGGGCATGGTAACGGGGTGCCTGATCCTGCTGTTTAAAAGAGGTCTCATGCTCCTCATCGACAATCACCAGTCCTAACCGTTGGAAAGGAAGGAAGAGAGCCGACCGTGCCCCGAGGATAACATCATACGGATGAGCAGACAACTGCTTTCGCCAGATCTCCACCCTTTCGGCATCGCTGTATTTAGAGTGGTAGATACCTAAGCGGTTGCCAAACACCCGTTGCAGACGTTCGCGCATCTGTACGGTGAGTGCTATCTCCGGCAACAGATAGAGTACCTGTTCTTTACGCTCTATTGCCTGTTGGATGAGATGGATATAGATCTCCGTCTTTCCACTGCTGGTCACGCCATGTAGCAAGACTACGTTTTTCTTCAGGAAAGAGAACTGTATCTGGTTGTAGGCTTCCGTCTGTGCTTTGTTCAACGCATGGATATTCTCCAGATGAGGTTCCAACGAACTGTTCAGGCGCCCCACCTCCTTCTCATAGGTATATAAGAATTTGCGGTCTATCAGACTCTTGATAATCGTGGGTGAGCACCGACAGGTATTCATCAGTTCCTCACGGGTAATCTCCACGATAGGGTCATGACCATCATCATCGAGGGTATCCCAATGGCTCATCTCCAGAAAAGCATAGAACACCTTTCGCTGTTTCTCTGCCCGCTGCAACATATCCATGGCGATATGCAATGACTGAGGTTGCTGGAAGTTTTCCGGCAACCCCACATACTGCTCTGTCTTGGGCTTATAGGCGCCTACATTCTTCAGTCCGGAGGGTAAGGCCGCATTGAGCACCTCGCCTATTGGCGATAGGTAATAGTCACTGATCCATTTCCATAGTGACAACTGTTTTTCTGTTACCATCGGCTGGTCATCGAGCACTTCAAGTATCGGCTTTACAGCGAATGCAGGCTTTCGTTCGTGGACATCAACAGCAATAGCCACATAGCGTTTACTCTTTCCTAAAGGAACGAGCAGACGAACACCCTTGCGCACCTCATCTGCCAAGGAGTCGGGCACCGCATAGGTAAACATGCCTTCTAAGGGCAATGGCAGAATGACATCAACGAATCTCATAACATCCCATGATCTTCTGCAAAGTTAGGAATATTTTTCGAAATACAGTCAGTCATGCTATAGATTTTAGATTTATATTGGCAACAAACCGGCAACCTACATGCTCTGCTCCCAGACACGATAATTAGCAAAGCAGATTATTCTCGGGGATGGGCTCTGACACACTCGGGGATAGCACTGGTTAACTTGAGGATAGGTCACTCGGGGACTGGCTCTTTGATGTGCCTGTCCCCGCCAATGGTATAATGCCTTATGATTAATCCCGAAGGGATGTCACAGCATAGGCGGGGGCGTAAGCCCCCGTTGCATTCGGTATAATAACGCAACCCCAACGGGGTGGCAGGTTTGTTGTGTCGCCCCTGCAGGGCTTATATATAATGATTATTCTTTTACGGGGGTTACACCCCCGCCTATTCTCTATCGCCTCTTCGAGGCTTTTGCATCAGCATACTGTTGTAACACCCGGGGACAGGCACCCCTCGGGTAGAGCCAGTCCCCGAATGAAGCAGCCCCGTCTTTCTTACCTCCACTCTCCTCATTCCGACTACCGAGTCCTCATTCCGGGCTTGACCCGGAATCTCATCCGTTTATTTCTCTAAATAAAACACAGAGACACAGAGTAACAGAGTTTTCTTCTGATTATAATCTCTTCTATGTTGCTTTCCAAATAATTGGAAAATATTTATTGTTTATTAAC
>Ga0256405_10000229_pt1 | contig 189959 bp, 162 predicted proteins | sample RumenRJG_02DNA_FD_189096 | JGI IMG/M metagenome (GOLD analysis project Ga0256405, IMG submission 189096) | Bovine rumen microbial communities from Lethbridge, Alberta, Canada - RJG_02 | ecosystem: Host-associated > Mammals > Digestive system > Stomach > Rumen | place: Canada: Alberta... | reverse complement strand
GAACCCCAGACCCTTTGATTAAAAGTCAAATGCTCTGCCAACTGAGCTAATAGCTCATCGCTCCTGCATCGGTGAATTCGGTTTTTAAGCCGACAAGCCAATCGCAAGTGCTTATATATTATATCAAATCGAAAGCAGTTTGTCAAGCGTTTATTGAGATTTTTATTAAAATTCCTGTGAACAATTGAAAAACCTCGTACCAAGGGCTTATCCGAATGTGATAAACGACATCACCATAAACGGCATAGCCTCGCGCGCCTGCACAACTTTAACCGTAACGGAGTGCGCCTTTGCAGAATCTGCCTCGAAAACAAGCGTCATACAGCTGAAATCGCCCCAGTCTTCTTCAAACGCACCGTCAAGCTCCGCGACCTTTTCCCCGTCTACGAGCAACTCAGCATAAGGCGCAGGGCGTGAAACCGTCCTCCGCCACTGCACAAACAGCTTTTTCGCCGTAAAATCAAAACTGATGCTGTCACCGCACCGCGCACCTGTCCAGCCTTTCTGGAAAGCATCTGACAGCGGCAGACCAACGCGCCCGTCAGCAGCAAACCCCGAAAGTTCAGGCTCACAGTTGGTGCAGTCAAACATCACACCGTTTTCAAAACCACACGCCGTCAGCGGCGCAGGCAGGCAAGGCTTTTCAAAGCTCTTTTCATCGCTTTCAAAACGTTCTTTCGCCGCCGCAAAAAGCTCACAAAGCATCTGCGCAATGTACCCGTGACCAAGGTCTGTCGGGTGCAAAAGGTCAGTGGAAAGCTCACAAGCCGTGTGCTCGCCGCTTTCCATCGCCTGATCAAAAAACAGCGCCGTGTCGACCACAGGCAGCCCGTAATGCGCCGCGACCTCGCTATGTAAACGCCGAGCGTTCTCCCTGCCGTCAAAAAAGCAGTTTTCAAGCACAACCACCGCCTTGACATTCGCGTCACGAAGCAAAAGCCTGACAAGGCTCTCAAAGCTCTCCTTGTAGATTTCCCCGCACGCGTCGTTCACCGTGAAATCAACAACCACAACGTCAGGCTCAAACGGCAGCACCTGCCGCCTTGCCCTTGCGCAGCCGAAAAGTGAGTCGGTCGCACCAATGCCCGCGTTGAGCATTTCGACCTCTGCGCCCAGCAAGCTGCCCAGCTTTTCAGCCAAAAGGCTTGCAAACTGCCTGTTTTCAGCCGTCGCGTGACAGCCCTGCGTTATCGACCCGCCGAGAGAAGCAATTTTCATCTTTCCGCAGCCTTTGACCTGCCCGAACACCGCACCAAGATAATTTTCATCTCCGAGACTCACCACCGCACGCCTGCACATTCCGCCCAACCTCCTTTTTAAACCATTGTACCACATCCGCGCGTGAAAGTAAACTCCTATGATTCTTAACGGTTGACGAATGCTTAAAAAAGCGGTATAATTAAGAAAATAAAGATTCCTGCGGATTTCCGCAGAAAAGGAGCTGACCCCTATGGACAATCTAAGTGAACTGCTCTTGCAGGCAAAAACACTTGTAATATTCAAAAGTCTGCACGAACAGCCTGTTTTTAAAAAATTTCTTACCGCAGCGCAGGCTTGCCTCGGCGACGATAAAGACGACGCTATCTCAAAATATTGCGACTTTGTCAGCGAGCTGTACGCTTACAGCGACGACCTCACGGAGTATATCTTGAAGCTGGTGCTTGAAAACGAAAACCTCTTTATGCTGCGCAAAGGCGAGGGCAAACCCACAGGCGTTCTGCTTGAAGAGTGCCTTGCCAGCGAGCTTGAAACGATACAGGAGCTTTCCGAAGTCCCCAGCGCAGAGCTTACAGGCAGACTGGGCTACGACGGCTTTCTGCCCAAGTATAAAACGCAGGCGCTGGACTTTTCGCAGATTTACGCCGACAGGATACACGCCATCGGCTCTTACGGCTACGGCATCTATTCGCAGTACCACGTTTTCGTTATCGAAAACTCAAAAATAGTCCCTGTGGAGTTCCCCGACCCCATAACGCTCTCTCAGCTTTCAAACTATAAGCTCGAAAGGGAACAGGTCATCAAGAACACCCTCGCTCTGCTGTCGGGCAAACCCGCAAACAACGTCCTGCTTTACGGCGACTGCGGAACAGGCAAATCCTCGACAGTCAAGGCAATAGCCAACGAGTATTATACTCAGGGACTGCGCCTTATCGAGCTGAAAAAGAAACAGCTCCACGAGCTGCCCAAGATAGTCGAAACGGTCAGCAAGAACCCGCTGAAATTCATCATCTTCATCGACGACCTGTCCTTTACCGAGGACGACGACGACTTTGCAGCGCTAAAAGCAATCCTCGAGGGCAGCGTGTCCTCGAACGCCGCGAACCTTGCTATCTACGCGACCTCGAACCGCCGCCACCTCGTCAGAGAAACCTTCTCCGCACGTCAGGGCGACGAGATTCATTTCAAGGATACTATGCAGGAGCTGCTCTCGTTGTCGGATAGATTCGGTCTTACCGTCACCTTCCAGAAGCCCGACAAAAAGACCTTCCTCGAGGTCGTTTCCAGCATCGCCGAGCAGTATCAGCTGGATATGCCGCAAGACGAGCTTTATATGAAAGCCGAGGCTTTTGCTCTCGCACGCGGCGGACGTTCACCAAGAGTCGCAAAACAATTTATCGAATACCTGAAAGGATGTGGAGATAATGCTTGAATTCGTAAAGTGTGAAACAGACCATAAACTCAGACGAACCGCAGAAATGGCAATTGACATATGGCACGAGTGCTTCGAGGGCGTTATTTCCGACGAGCAGATAGACTATATGCTCGAGAACTTTCAGTCCTTTGCCGCAATAAAAAAGCAGGTCGGCTCGGAAAATTACGAGTATTTCAACTTTGTCCTCGACGGTACAAGAATAGGCTATTTCGCTGTCGCTGCCCAGCCCGACAATACAATGATGCTCTCAAAGCTGTATATGTATAAGGAGTATCGCGGCAACGGCTATGCAAAAAAAGCCTTTGAGTTTATAAAAGACCTCGCGCGCCAGAAAGGCTGCAAAAGCATCTGGCTCACCGTCAACCGCCATAATTACGGCGCAATGAAAGTCTACGAGGCTTTTGGTATGAAAGTTATCAGAGAACAGGTCACCGATATCGGAAACGGCTTTGTTATGGACGATTACGTGTATAGCATAGACGTTTGAACGAGTCCAAAAATCTGTACATATTCTACTCCCTGAAAATAATTTTTCAGGGAGTGATATTTTTTTGCATTTATTTGTTATAACTCCTCTCAATTTGCGTGTATTATAGTGAAAGCGCTTTTGAAAAACACGGAGGTACCAAAATGGAAGACAACGAACTGATACAGCTGTTCACAGACAGAGACGAACAGGCTATATCCGAAACTGCTGAAAAATACGGAAGATACTGTATGTATATCGCCGATAATATCCTGCCCAGCCGCGAGGACAGCGAGGAGTGCATCAACGATGCCTACGTGACGCTGTGGAACACTATCCCGCCGCAGCGCCCCGAGAGCCTCAAAGGCTACCTCGCCAAAGTCCTCAGAAACGGCGCGCTGTCAATGCTGCGAAAGATGTCTGCAAAAAAACGCGGCAGCGGCGTAGTGGAAGAAGTTATCGACGAACTCAGAGAAGCAGAAACGGATTCGCCAGAAAGCATAACCGATGCAAAGCTGCTCGGCGAGCTTATCAACGGTTTCGTAGAAAGCCTTGAAAAACAGCAGAGAATAATATTTGTCAAAAGATATTGGTACCTCAGCCCTTCAAAGCAGATCGCAAAAGAATGTGATATGAGCACCGCCGCAGTAAACATGGCGCTGCACAGGCTGAGACAACAACTTAAAAAATATCTGGAACAGGAGGGTTTCAACTTATGAAACGAGAGGAGATATTTGAAATGGCAAAACATCTTGATGAAAAGTATATTCTTGAGGCAGCACCTGCGCCCAGAAAAAATATCAAACTTAAAAAGAGGATAGTAACATTTGGCATCGCTGCTGCGATCACAGCTTCACTGTCTATCGGTGCAGTTGCAGCATACAGGGCATTCAACAGAGATACGGTAGGCAATCATTATACAAGCAGCGCAATGGATAAAATGGAGAAAGAGGGTTACGCAGTAGGAACAAAGATCGAAAACGAGCACTTCCGCATTATCGTTGAAACTGCGGTAAAGGACGAGTCACAAATCAAAATGATATGTTCACTCGATGCACTTGATGCAGTCGGAAAAGAGTATCTGGAAAAATACGATTTCGGTTCGGAATTAATCTACACAGACAATAATACCTTTGCCGGAAAAGATTATGTATTCACTAATGTGAATTACAATAATGACCAATCGGTTGAAGCCAAAGATAAACACGACTATACTATAATGGTCAATATACCTTTTAAGAATAACAGTTCATCAGCAGATTCAAACCTTTCAGATGATAGTGAAAACAGATACTATGTAGAGCCGGACAGACCTATGACTCTGAGATTAAAGAATGCAGAACATGATGTTAGCGGTAAAGATGAAAACGGTAGCAGCATACTGGTCTATGAGTCCTATGAAAAGAAATACGATGATATCTTCAAAGGGCTGGAGATCAAAATCGAAGGTATCAAGGAAATAGGCAGCAGCGTGCTTTACAACGAGGATGGCGATAAGCTCACAATTTCCGCCCTGACGATCTCGATTGATAATTTCGTACCGTCAGAGAACGAAATTGATATGGAAAAAGACTATGATGAGGTATATGGTTTTGAGCTGAAGTTCAAGGACGGAACAGTCAAGAAACCAGGCGAGGTAACCGTAGGTCGTCTTGCAAGCAGCTGTTATGAGGACAAGAAGACTGGTAAATATATAGAAACTCTCACCATCGATCTTCGTGAATTTATCGATTGCGAAAATGTTGAAAGTGTCAAGATAAACGGCAAGACCTATAAGAGAAAGTAACCATTTTGCGCACTATGAAAACTCTCAAAAATTTTTTGAGAGTTTTTGTGCGTTTGTTGTAATAATCATCATTTCAATACGTCTGTTTAAGTGAAAGCGCTTTTACAGAACAAAAGAGGAGGAGACGATATGCAGGATAACGAGCTTGTAGAGCTGTATTTTCAGCGCAGTGAACAGGCAATAGCAGAAACTGCGGAAAAGTATGGCAATTACTGCCTGTATATCGCCGACAACATTCTCCGCTCCCGCGAGGACAGCGAAGAAACAGTCAATGACGCGTATGCGGCACTCTGGAAGACCATACCTCCGCAAAAGCCCGAAAACCTCAAAGCATATCTCGCAAGAACAGTGCATAACATTGCTCTCGACCGTATCAGAAAGCAGAATGCGGATATGCGCGGCAGCGGAGCAGTCGCAGAGGTGCTTGACGAGCTTAAAGAGGCGGCGACGTCAGCAACGCCAGAAACAGAGCTTGACGCCAGCGTGCTCGGTGAGCTTATCAACGGCTTTATCGGACAGCTTGAAAAAAAGCAGCGTATCATCTTTGTAAAGCGCTATTGGTTCATGTGTTCGTCAAAGCAGATTTCCGAAGAATGCGGCGTAAGTGTCAGTGACGTAAACACGACTCTGCATAGAACAAGACAAAAACTAAAACAATATCTGGAGCAGGAGGGATATTGCGTATGAACGAAAAGGAGATATTGAAAATGATGGACCATATCAGCGACGAATACCTGACCGAAGCATCAGCGGCACCAAAGAGAAACATAAAGTTTAAAAAGCGTATAATTGCATTCGCATTTGCAGCCGCTATAACAGCATCGCTGTCTATCGGCGCAGTCGCCGCCTATAAGGCGTTCAACAGAGAAAGCGTCGGCACATACTATGACAGCAGCGCTATGGATAAAATAGAGCAGAGCGGCTACGTTTCCGACGCCATGGGAAAGAACGAGCATTTTGAACTGAGCCTTGATACCGTTATGAAGGACGATTACAGCATTAAAGCAGTCGTATCTGTCAAGGCACTTGATGAAGCTGCCGAAAAGTACCTTGAGCGTTCAACTCAGATGTGCAGTGAGCTGGTCTATGCCGATACAGGCGAGCAGGTTCAGGGCTTTGCAGCAATGTTTGGCTGGCAGCCATACGAAAAAGGCAAGTCGTACCCTATGCGTCTGACCGTGCCCGTGAAGAATTTCGCAGGAACGGCTGACCTTTCAAGAACTATAAAGCTCAATTTTATTAGGGACGAGAATAATCCCGAGTCAGCAGACGTTGACCTGTTCAAAGACCTCAGCCTTGAACTTAAAGATGTCAAGCAGGCAAAGAGTGCAAAGTTCACCGCACAGGGCGGCGAGGTCATCAACGTTTCCGAGTTCACCATTGCAAGTGACATTAAGTCGCAGGACGAAGATGTGAGCGACAAGCTGAAAATTCACTATAAGGACGGAACGGTCGACAACCTCGAACAGAAGATAAATGAAATTTCCTACGACCTGTTCGGCGAGGATACCTGGGTAATGATAATTGACCTGAAAACCTTTATCAACCCCGATGCTATCGACTTTATCGAGTGTGACGGCGTGAACTACAAAAGATAACAACTGTCCAAAAATATGTACAAAAAACTCCCTGCCCGCTCGGGTAGGGAGTTTTGCTATTTAAGTTCAATTTCATCGCCGCTGTGAAGCGCCTGCAATCTGTCACCCATTATCGCTTTCATCCGCTCAAATGCAGGCTCACCCGTGCAGTGCCCCGAGTAAAATACCGTGTCAAGCCCGCACAGCTCTCTCGCCGTCTGCTCAATAACGGAAATCTCCTCGGGCGTGTGTTCACCGTCTCTTTTCATCATGTGAAAACCGCTGATGACATAGTCAGGATAACCGCCGAAAATCCCGCGGTATCTGTCAAGAATGTTGAGTATCCCATTGTGCGCACACCCCGAGATAAGTATGTTCTTTCCGTCCTGAGAAACGACCACGCACTGCTCGTGGGAAAAATCATCACAGACCTTTTCGCCGCCCGCAAGCATCTTCAATTTCAGATTTCCCTGCGGAAAGCACCTGCGCCCCGTTATCCCCGAGAAAACAAACAGCTCGTCGTCAATCCGCCTCTCCCCGTCAATAAGCTCCACATTCGGCAGTTTCATAATGCCCTCGTCAATGCCTATGTACCTGTCGCCGTTGAAATGCGGCTCTGGCGCCTTCCTGTGCATAATTATCCGCGCCGTTTTGTTGACCTGCGAAAAGGGAAGTATCCCGCCCGAGTGGTCATAGTGCCCGTGGCTAAGAATAACCGTGTCCACAGCCGAAAGGTCAATTCCCAACGCCTGCGCGTTGCTCACCACAGCGTCCGTCTGCCCGCAGTCCACAAGCAGCCTGTGCCGCTGCGTCTCAATGTAAATGCTTAGCCCGTGCTCGCAGATGCAGCCGTTCTGCCCCTGCGTGTTCTCAACAAGTGTAACAAGTTTCATATCTCATACCCTCGATGCCAGCAGCTTTGCAATGATAAGGTCGCTGTCTGTCGTAATTTTGATGTTGATAGCGTTGCCCTCAACAATGTGTATCTTTTCGCCCTTTGCCGTGAAAATGCTGCATGTGTCCGTCAGCTTGCTTTTCTGCTCGTCATCAAGTTCGCTGTAGTATTTGTCAAGCAGCGTGATATCAAAGCTCTGCGGCGTCTGCGCCCTGTAAAGACAGCTGCGGTCGAGCGTGCCGTCAACTGTCTCGCCGTCGTCAGAACGAACCACCGTGTCCACGCATTTCACATAAGTCCCGCAGGCAGCGTATTTGAACGCACCAATGATGTTGTCCTCGATCATCTTTTCTGTCAGGAAAGGACGCACAGCGTCGTGCGTCAGGATAATATCACCCTTTTTTATCGGGTGTGCAGCCTTTATCGCCGCAACTATCTTCATCACCGTGTCGTTGCGGTCGCTTCCGCCGTCGATGACCTTCACCCTGCTCCTGTCAACAGAGTATTCGTCAAGCAGCTTGTCCATAAACTCGTGCCAGTCGGGCTTTATGCCGATGTAAATCTCGTTTATGTGCTTTTGCGCCGCAAACTTTTCAACCGTGTATATGATTATCGGCTTGCCGAGTATGCGTATGAACTGTTTCGGCACGCCTGCATTTTTCATTCTCGTTCCGCTGCCTCCCGCAACGATACCCGCAAATATCATTCTTTTCTCCTCCTAAATAACAAAGCTCCCCGTTTTCTGCGAGGAGCTTTTTTCATCTTACTTTACGCCGTACTTTTCAAGCAGCGCCTGGATCTTTGAGTGAGGATCAATAACGTTAGATATCGAAAGATCGTGGTTGAGCGATGCAATGTAGTAAGCGATGTATTTAGCACAGTCAACATCATGGAACCACGGGCTTGCCAGCAGCTCAGGTGTCCTGTATGTCAGGTTAGTGCCGAAAACTCCGTCGATTATGCCGTCTGCATAAGCCTTGTCAAATGCATCAAGACCGTTTGTGAAGATAGGATATGTAGCGTAGCAGAAGATTCTGTTAGCCTTGCGCTTTTTCAGCTCGATAGCGATGTCAAGCATAGACTCGCCCGAGGAAATGATGTCGTCTGCAACGAAAATATCCTTGCCTGCAACGTCGTTGCCCATGTATTCGTGTGCAACGATGGGGTTTCTGCCGTTTACGATAGTAGAGTAGTCACGTCTCTTGTAGAACATACCCAGGTCAACGCCGAGGATGGATGCGTAGTACATATTTCTGCTGATAGCACCCTCGTCAGGTGAAACTATCATGTAATGCTCCTTGTTCGGCTTGAAATCTTCAATGCTTCTGAACATAGCCTTGAGAACCTGATATGATGGTATGATGTTGTCAAATCCCATCAGCGGGATAGCGTTCTGGACACGGGGATCGTGAGCGTCAAATGTGAGGATGTTTGATACGCCCATTGCCTGCAGCTCCTGCAGTGCAACAGCGCAGTCAAGAGACTCACGATAGTTTCTTCTGTGCTGTCTGCCGCCGTAAAGTGTAGGCATAATAACATTTATTCTGTGGGTCTTGCCGCTGGCAGCCTGGATGATTCTCTTGAGATCCTGATAGTGATCGTCAGGCGACATGCAGTTGAGCTGTCCGAAGAGCTTGTACTTGCAGTTGTAGTTGCCAACGTCGCAGAGGATAAATAAATCGTTTCCTCTTACTGTCTGCTTGATAAGACCTTTTCCGTCGCCCGAGGAGAATCTCGGACAGTCAGCTTCTACAAGGAAAGTGTCCACCGCATATTCGTTCTCGTTAGCCCAGTTTGTAAGATACCAGTTGACCTTTTCACCCAGCTCTTTGGCACCGTCCATTGCGATAAGTCCCAAAGGAGCGACTCTTGAATTGTTGTCAAAAAGTATCTTGTCAGCGTTGTTTCCCATTGTGATTTCCTCCGTATCCATTTTTTGCATTTTCACAAGTTGTATTGCATACAAATTCATTATAATTCATCTTTCGACATTTTACAATACCTTTTTCGCCATTTAGAAAAATTTAACCTTTTGAACAAAAACCGCGCAATAAACATAAAACATTTAGACATAAAACGCAACCGTGTGTATCATCACCAAAAAACGCCACGCAAAAGCCCGAATTTTGTATGTAAAATTTAAGTGTACGACCCGCTGTTGCACTTGCAATTTTGCCTATTATGATGTATAATATAATGGATTAGGTATGCACACTTACAAAAGTGCGTAAATGCGCACTATCTATCATATCACATCAATCAGGTAAGGAGTAATGGAGTTATGACCAGATCACAAAGATACTTTTCCGAGATGAAAACCAAAAGGGTAGCCTTTATCGGCGTCGGCGTGAGCCACCTTTCGCTGATAAGACTGTTTCTGTCCAAGGGCATCAAGGTCGTTATCTGCGACCAGAAAAGCAAGGACGACTTTGACGAGGCTATCTACGAGGAGTTTGTCGCAAAGGGCGCAGATTTCTCCCTCGGAGAGAATTATATAAACGAGATCTACAACTGCGACGTCGTTTTCAGAACGCCGGGCTTCTACTATAACCGTCCCGAGCTAGAAAAGGCAAGACAAATGGGCATCGTCGTTACCAGCGAGATGGAGACCTTCTTTGACCTCTGCCCATGCCGAATCTACGGCGTCACAGGCTCAGACGGCAAGACCACCACGACCACGCTTATCAGCGAGTTCCTCAAAGCCGAGGGCAAGCGCGTACATATCGGCGGAAACATCGGAAAAGCGCTGCTGCCTATCGTCGAGACTATCTCCGAGGCAGACGTAGCCGTTGTCGAGCTTTCCTCTTTCCAGCTCATCTCAATGCGCGAATCTCCCGACGTTGCAGGAATCACCAACATCAGACCGAATCACCTCAATGTCCATAAGGATATGCAGGAGTATATAGACTCAAAGAAAAACCTCGTTCTGCACCAGAATTCCTATTCAAAGACAGTTCTCAGCTATGACGACGAGACCGCAAGGAGCCTGAGCGACTGCGTAAGAGGCAACCTGCGCTATTTCAGCCGCCACACTATCGTTGAAAACGGCAGTTTCCTGCGTGACGACGGAATGCTCTGCTTCAACGACCACGGCAAAGTCACCGAGTATGTCCATATGAAAGACATCAAAATACCAGGTATGCATAACGTCGAGGACTACCTCACCGCTATTGCAATGACCTACGGCGACGTTTCCGTTCAGAGCGTTGTCAACGTTGCTAAAACATTCGGCGGCGTTGAGCACAGAATAGAGTTCGTGCGCGAGCTTGACGGCGTAAAGTATTATAACAACTCTATCGCATCAAGCCCGACAAGAGTGCTTGCCTGCCTCGATGCTTTCGACCAGAAGCAGATAATGATTCAGGGCGGCTCTGACAAGGGAATTTCCTTTGCACCAATGGCAGATGCCCTCTGCGAAAAGGTCAAGGTGCTTATCCTTATGGGCGAGACCGCACAGAAGATTGAGGACGCCGTAAAGGCTTCCGAAAAGTATGACCCGAACAATATCCGTATCGTCAGAGTTGCCGATATGGCAGAGGCTGTCGAGATAGCGCATCACTACGCAGTTGAGGGCGATATCGTCTCGCTGTCGCCTGCGTGCGCAAGCTTCGATATGTACAGAATGTTCGAGGACAGAGGAAGACATTTCAAACAGCTTGTCAACGAGCTTTAAGGAGAATACAATGGAACTTTTGAAAACGCTGAGCGAGCTTTGCGCCGCCTGCGGAGTCTCGGGAAACGAGACCGCCGCATCAGCAAAAGCCGCCGCCTGCCTGAAAAGCTATGCCGATGTGTCAACAGACCCTTTCGGCAACGTCTATGGCATCGTCGGCACACCCGATGAAAACAAACAGACGCTCCTGCTCGAAGCGCATATCGACGAGATAGGCTTCATCGTCACCTATATCACCGACGAGGGCTTTCTGAAAATATCAGCCTGCGGTGGAAGCGACGAGCGTGTGCTCACTTCTTCACAGGTCACCGCCTGCGGCAAAGAGAACATCACAGGCATCGTGACCTCTATCCCGCCCCATCTTCAGAAAGACGGTGAGGAAAGCGGCTCGGGCAGCTTCTATGTCGATATCGGCATGAGCAAGGAAAAAGCCGAAAGCATAGTCTCCCTCGGCGACAGAGTACTCGTAGAAAACAAGCTGGAAATTATGCAGCAGCATATCGCTACCTCAAAGGCTCTCGACGACCGCAGCGGCGTCGCAGCGATTCTTCTCGCGCTCGATAAACTCAAGGACAAAACCTCAAAATATAACCTCTGCGTGCTCTTTGCCGCGCAGGAAGAAACGGGCGAGCGCGGCGCAAAAACAGGCGCGTATAAGCTCTCTCCCGACCTCGCAGTCGCCGTTGATGTCACTTTCGGCAAAACTCATTTTGAAAGCGACGACTCAACAGGAAAGCTGGGCAGCGGCGCAATGATAGGCGTTTCGCCAAGTCTCTCCCGAGAGCTTTCCAACGCTTTCATAGCCACAGCCAAAACCGCCGAGATACCTTATCAGCTTGAAATTATGCCAGGCACAACAGGCACAGATGCCGATAAGATAAGCATAACAAAATCAGGCGTAAAGACAGTCACTCTGTCAATACCCCTGCGATATATGCATACGCCCGTCGAGGTCATCGACCTGCGTGATGTAGAATATACGGCGCAGCTTATCGCCGAATTTGCACAAGGCAGGTGTGAACTATGACAGAAACACTTGAAAAGCTCTGTACCCTTGATGGCATCTCGGGCGACGAGTCTGCTGTCAGAGAATACATCATCTCACGCATAAAGGATAAAGCCGAGATAACGGTTGATAACCTCGGCAATATCATCGCCTTCTGCAAGGGCAAAAACGCCCGCGCAAAGAAAGTCCTTGTCTCCGCCCATATGGACGAGGTAGGACTTATCGTCACCTATATAAATTCAGACGGCACGCTGAACTTCGACTGCGTCGGCGGCGTTGACCCGAAGGTCGTCTACGGCAAGCGTGTCACCGTCGGCAAAAACAAGACCCTCGGCGTCATCGCGTCGACCGCGATACATAACGTTCCAAAGAGCGACCGCGCAAAGACCGTGCCCTTTGATAAGCTCGTTATCGACATCGGCTGCGAAAGCAGGGAAGAAGCCGAAAAGCTCGTGTGTCAGGGCGACAGCGTCAACTTCACCAGCGACTTTGTCCGCTTCGGCGACGACTTTATAAAATGCAAAGCTATCGACGACCGTGCAGGCTGCGCGATTATGATAAAACTCATCGAGGACGGTCTTGACTACGACACCTATTTCACATTCGTCGTTCAGGAGGAGATAGGTCTGCGCGGCGCAACTGTCGCAAGCTACTCTGTTGAGCCTGACATCGCATTCGTTCTCGAATCCACCACTGCCTCGGATATCCCCGAGGTCACCGACGATAAAAAGGTCTGCCGGCTGGGTCACGGCGCAGTCGTCTCCTATATGGACAGACACACCATCTACGATAAAGACCTCTATCAGCTTGCCTTTGAAACTGCAAAGCAGAACGATATCGCAGTACAGACCAAATCGGTCATCGCAGGCGGCAACGACGCAGGCGCAATCCACCTTTCAAAAGGCGGCGTGCGCACCGCAGCCATATCCCTGCCCTGCAGATATCTCCATTCGCCAAGCTGCGTGATAAACCAAGCCGATATGCAAAGCGCCTACCAGCTTGTAAAACTACTTTTGAACAGGAATTACGACAAATGATATATCAGCTGTCACAGCTTTCCCTGCCAACGCTTGAAAAGCTAACGCCAAACAACTACACACGGCGCATAAAATCGCACTTTCTCGCCTATTCCACAAAGTACGAGTTCTGCCGCTTTTTTGCCGTCGACGACTATGATGAACACCTCGGCATAATATGCGTGTTCAATTCCTCAATGATGGTTTCCTCCTTTGAGGGCATCACCTTTGACGAGGACACGCTTTCCGAGATAGCCTCTTTCATCGTGATGAACAAGCCCTATTCGGTGGAGTTCCCAGTGCAGTACGCACCCGCGCTTGAAAGAATGTGCCAGATAGAGTACGTCGGCGATAAGCGCACCGAGTTTGCCTTTGCCGCAAAAAGCGAGATACCCGAGCTTGACGTTCAGGAGCTTCCCAAGCTCGACGACGTCTTTGCGATTCTCGCCGAGTGCTTTCCCGCAATAAAGAATAACCACGGACTGTGGCTGACCGATACCTCTCACAGAGTCCGCCGAGGTCTCGCACAGAGCTTTATCCTCGACGGCTGCACAACAGCCACCGTGCAGTATATCATTGATAAAACTGCGCTGATAGGTCACGTCGGCACGCTGCCCGCAGAAAGAGGCAAGCACCACGCCCGAAAGCTGCTTTATTGGATAGGTGAAAAGCTCACCGCTGACGGCTTTGATGTAAGGCTGTTCGCCCGTCCGCACCGCGTAAGCTACTATGAAGAGATAGGCTTTAAAAAATGCGGACTTGATATAGTTTTAGAGAGAAAATATGCAGACTATTGAGCTGCATAAAAATAGATAAAAAATCAGAACAAAGGGGAAAAACAATATGATTCTCACAACAGTAAGCATCATCATTTCGTGTTCGCTGATGCTCGGCGGAATCCTTATGCGGAAAATCGCCAACAAGCCCATCAATGAAACGATAGGTTTCAGAACACACAGAGCTATGCTCAATGTCACCAACTGGCATTACGCCAACCAGAAATGCGGCACACGCTGGCTGCTCGTCGGCGCGTTCGGTTTCGCACTCACAATGTTTCTGACATTTGTGATTATGCCGAAACTGCCGTCAAGTGCAGATACACTTTTGCAGACACTGCCGCTTGCAGCGCAGATAATTGCTGCCTTTGCCTGCGCTATCCGCGTTGAGAAAAAGCTCTCTGAAATGGAAAGATAAAATGGAACAGACACAAACAAATGCGTTTGAAACGCTGCACCTTATCTGCCGCCCGTTCAAAGAGGGCGACGAATCTGATATGCTCACCAATTGGGCAGCCGATCCCGATATCCAGCTTGAATACGGCGAGCCTGTCTATCAGACAATAGAGCAGGTCAGAGCCTTGCTTGAAAAGTATCTGAACTGCTATCAGACAGACGGTTTTTACAGGTGGGCGATAATAGAAAAACAAAGTGGTCAGAACATCGGGCAAATCGCTTTCTGCAAAGTGTTTGCCGACGTTAAGACCGCTGAGATAGAGTATTGTATAAGCAAGCATTTCTGGGGCAAAGGCTACGCAGGCGAAGCGCTTGCAGGGCTTATATCCTATGCCTTTGAAAATACCGATTTTGACAGGCTCGAAGCCTACCACCGAGCTGAAAATGCAAAGTCGGGCAGAGTGCTCGTAAAATCCAATATGCATATCACCGATACAGTCGAGCGCTTCAAGCGCGCAGGTGAACAGCCCGCAGGCGAGGTCTGCTACTGTATTGAAAGAAACGATTATTTAGAATTGAAGGAAGATATTAATGACTGATAACTTGTTTGGAATAGATGAAAAAATACTTGCCCTTGCCGAGCAAGCCGAAGCTGAGTGCGCCGAAATATTTGCGCAGACCGACGACATTGCCCGCTGCAACGGAGAGAAAGTTTTAAAAGCTTTTATTGATAACCGCGTCAGCGAAAGCTGCCTTAAAGGCACTACTGGCTACGGTTACGGCGACTGCGGTCGTGACACTCTTGATAAAGTTTTTGCGCAAGCCCTCGGCGGCGAGGATGCTATCGTCCGCCACACCTTTGTAAACGGCACGCACGCTTTGTCTACCGCACTTTTCGGTGTTCTTCGTATGGGTGATACCCTGCTTTCCTGCGTCGGCAGACCTTACGACACTCTTGAAGGAGTTATCGGTCTCACAGGAGAAAAGGGTGCCGGGTCGCTTATGGACTTTGGAGTAAAGTACGACCAGGCAGACCTTATTGACGATAAAACTCCCGACCTTGAAACCATTGCACAAAAGGCAAAGACCGCCAAGGTCGCATATATTCAGAGGTCAAGAGGTTATTCTCTCCGTCCCTCACTAACTGTTGATATTATCGGAAAAATAGTGCAGACTGCCAAGTCTGCAAATCCTGATATTATTGTTATGGTCGACAACTGCTACGGCGAGTTTGTCGAGAAACAAGAGCCGCTTTCCGTCGGCGCCGACCTTATAATCGGCTCGCTTATCAAAAACCCCGGCGGCGGAATCGCCAGCACAGGTGGTTACATCTGCGGAAGAGCAGACCTTGTAGAAAAATGTGCTGACCGTCTCACCTGCGTTGGAATGGGAAAGGAGGTCGGCTGCACGCTCTCGCAGAACCGAGAGATGCTGCTGGGATTTTTCCTTTCGCCGCAGACCGTTGCAAGCGCCGTTAAAACCTCGATTTTCGCTTGCAGGCTTTTTGAAAAGCTCGGTTTCAAAACTCTCCCCGAGAGCAATGAAACGCGCACCGATATAATCGCATCTATCCTGCTCAAAAACGAGCAGAACCTCACCGCTTTCTGCAAGGGTATCCAGAAAGGCTCGCCCGTTGACAGCTTTGTAACACCCGAGGCATGGGATATGCCCGGATACGAAAGCAAGGTCATCATGGCGGCGGGCGCTTTCACCATGGGTGCGTCAATCGAGCTTTCAGCCGACGCGCCGATAAGAGAGCCGTTTGCAGTGTGGCTGCAGGGCGGCATCACTTACCCCAGCGGTCGCGCAGGTGTTCTTATCGCCGCAAATGAAATGTGCAAAAGCGGATTGCTGGATTTCTAAGGAGAAAAAATGTACGAAATAAAGATAGGCGAGGGTGTCGGGGATATCAGGCTGGGAATGCATATGGACGATGTGCGCAGGCTGTTTGACGACTTGCAGACGGTCACCGAGACGCCTTACGGTTATCCCAGCGAGATGACCTATGATTACAACGACGAGTTTCAGATATACTATGACCAAAGCGGCTGCGTGAACTTTATAATGTCCCTTGACGTTGAAGCGCTTTCAATGGACGGCGAAAAGTTCACCGAGAACAATTCCGTGTGGGGACTTTTTCAGTGGGTGCACAGGAAAGACCCCGAGGTCACGGTTCAGTCTGACGGGTTTTACAGCGACGCGCTGGGTTTCGGCGTGACGCTGGGCGAGGAAGAACCGCTTGAATTCTGCGGCGGCGAAAGACTGTTTGACATAATCGACTCGGTGCAGATAACGGTAAAAGATTTCTGGAAAAATGAGCCGAAAGGCGATGACGAATAAAACAAAATCACACACACGAAAGGACAGAAAACTATGGCAGAGATATTCAGCGTAAAGGTCAAGGATATGGTCGATCAGCTCAACTGCGAAATGGTATACGCGCCTGAGAAGATAGACAGCATAACCGTTACGGAAAACGACTGCAACCGTCCTGGTTTGCAGCTTATGGGATTCTACGAATATTTCAACGCAGAGCGTGTTCAGATCTGCGGAAATATGGAGTTCGCATACCTTGCTTCCCTCGACGAGACAACGAGATATCAGCGTATCGACGCGCTTTTTGCAACGCAGATACCGCTTTTTATCGTTGCGAGAGGTCACGAGCTTTATCCCGAGATGATTGAGATTGCAAAGAAATACGAGGTGCCTATCGCAAGAACGACAGACAGCACGACGGCGTTTATCGCGTCGCTTATCGGCTATCTGAGCGTTGAACTTGCACCGCGTATCACGCGTCACGGCGTGCTCATTGAAGTTTACGGTGAGGGACTGCTTATCGTGGGCGAGAGCGGTGTCGGAAAGAGCGAGACGGCTGTTGAGCTTGTAAAGCGTGGTCACCGTCTTGTTGCGGACGACGCTGTTGAGATAAGAAAGACCTCAAACAAGACGCTCGTCGGCTCGTCACCTGATAACATCAGACACTTCCTTGAGCTTCGTGGTATCGGTATCATCAATACCAGAAGACTGTTCGGTATGGGTGCCATCAAGGTCAGCGAAAAGATAGACCTTATTGTCGAGCTTGAGCCGTGGGACAGCAGCAAGATATACGACAGAATGGGCGTTGACAACGAGTACACCGCTATTCTCGGCGTTAAAGTTCCGAGCCTTACTATCCCTATCAAGCCAGGTCGTAACCTCGCAGTTATCCTCGAAGTTGCAGCTATGAACAACCGTCAGAAAAAGATGGGTTACAACGCTGCTGCGGAGCTGCTTGAAAATCTTGGCTTGCAGATGGATAAGAAGGACAAGGTCAAGAGCTGGGACAGCTTCTGATATAAATTTAGTTTGGTAAGAGTGAGTGAAATGAAAATAATTGGCGACTTGCACACGCACACAGTTGCGTCAACGCACGCATATTCAACGATAACCGAGAATTGCCGCAGTGCAGCCGAGCGCGGGATAAAGGTTGTGGCAATGACTGACCACTGGGGCGAAATGCCCGATTCTCCGCACATATGGCACTTTGAAAATCTGCGCATTCTGCCGAGGACGATTTGCGGCGTGACTGTTCTAAAAGGCGTGGAAACAAATATAATTGACAATGACGGTCGGTTTGATATGCCGAGAAAGACGCTTGAAAAGCTGGAATGGGTGGTGGCGTCTATGCACAGGCAGGTCTATCAGCCGTCAACGGTTGAAAATCACACGAGGGCTTACATAAAGGCTGCGCAGGACCCGATAGTTGACGTTATCGGGCACTGCACGACCGACACCTACCCGATAGACTTTGAAAGGTGCGTAAAGGCTTTCAAGGAGTACGGCAAGCTCGTTGAGATAAACGAAAGCTCGATACTTTACAAATCAGGCTCGCGGGAAAACTCGTACGAACTTTTGCGCCTTTGCAAAAAATACGAGGTGCCTGTGGTGTTTGATTCGGACGGGCATTTCTGCGAGCTTATCGGCGTGGTGGACACGGCGATAAAAATTGCCGAGGAGGTCGGTTTCCCCGAGGAGCTGGTGGTCAATGCTGACTACGACAGGCTGATGGGATACATTCGGCGCAAGCATCCCGAGATATGAACTCTTTGAGAAAGGAGAGTCCAAATACTTGGACAGTTAATATATGAATACCGAAAAACTGTTTGAGACCGCAAGGGTTTGCGGTTGTGAGATACTGATGAACGAGCCGCTTGCGGCGCACACGACGTTCAAGATTGGCGGCAAGTGCATTGCACTTATCGAGGTCAACTCGGCGCAGAGCCTGCGCAGGCTGCTTGACGCGGCAAGAGAGGACAGAGTGCGTACATACGTGCTGGGCAAAGGCTCAAACGTGTTGTTTGACGACAAGGGCTTCAACGGCGTTGTGCTGCATATCGCGTCGGCAATGTCGGAGGTCAAGCTGCTGGGCGAGACGACCATTCATGCGCAGGCTGGTTGCAGTCTGATGAAGCTGAGCCGCTTTGCGCTGGACAACGCGCTGACGGGACTTGAATTTGCCTACGGTATACCGGGCACGGTGGGCGGCGCGGTGTTTATGAACGCAGGCGCTTACGACGGCGAGATAAAGGACATTTTCAAAGGCTGCACAGCGGTCAATGTCAGAGGCGAAGTCGAAAAGCTTTCTGCTGACAAACTTGATTTTTCATACCGTTACAGCAATCTGCAGAAAACAGGCTCTATCGTCTGCGACGCGGTGTTTGAGCTGAAAAAGGGCGACAGGTCGCAGATAGAGGCGAAGATGAACGAGCTTATGGGCAGGCGCAAGGACAAACAGCCGCTGGAATTCCCAAACGCAGGCTCGACCTTCAAGCGCCCCGAGGGCTATTTTGCAGGCAAGCTGATACAGGACAGCGGTTTGCGCGGTTTTACTGTCGGCGGAGCGCAGGTGTCTGAAAAGCACTGCGGATTTGTTATAAACAAGGGTGGAGCGACGGCACAGGACGTTAAGTCGCTTATTGAACAAGTCCAGAAAATTGTACTCGAAAAGACGGGGCAGCACCTTGAATGTGAGGTCAGGATAGTTCCGTTTGAAGATAAGGAGAGTTAGAAAAATGCAGTTCGTAATAGTCACAGGAATGTCAGGCTCGGGCAAATCAAGCTGTGTTGATGTGCTGGAGGATATGGGATATTACTGCATAGATAATATGCCGCCTGAGCTTATCGGCAAATTTGTTGACATATGCAATCAGTCTGAGGGCAAGATAGAAAAGGTGGCGTTCGTCATCGACATCAGAAGCGGTGAGCTTTTCCACAAGCTGAAAGACACCCTTTCGATGCTCAAAGAAGAGGACGTCGGGCTGAGAATTATTTTCCTTGACTGCTCGGACGATGTTATAATCAGACGCTACAAGGAAACAAGACGCAAGCACCCGCTTGACGAGGTGTCATACGGCAACATCAGAAAAGCCATTGAGACGGAGAGAGAGACGCTCGTTCCCATCAAGGCTATGGCAGATTACTATATCGACACCACCAATTCGTCTGCCAACGAGTTCCGTGAGAGAATGAGGGATATTTTCTCGGAGACTACCGATTATATGCGTATTGATGTGCGCTCCTTCGGGTTTAAGTTCGGCTCGATGCCAGAGGGCGACCTGGTGTTTGACGTGAGGTGTCTGCCCAACCCGTTTTACATACCCGAGCTTAAAAATCTGACGGGTCTTAACCCCGAGGTTTACAGCTATGTGATGAAGTTTGACCAGTCGAAAGAGCTGCTGAGAAAGCTGTGCGACCTTGTGGATTTCCTTATCCCGCATTATGAAAAAGAGGGCAAGGCGCAGCTGGTCATCGCGTTCGGCTGCACTGGCGGAAAGCACCGCAGCGTTGCGTTTGCAGAGGCGCTGGCGCAGCATCTGAGGGAAAGACAGCACAAGGTCAGGATTCAGCACAGGGACATAGAAAAACGTTAGGACTGAGCATATGCAGGAATTATCCTTTTCATACAGGGCAAAACAGGAAATAATCGAACGCATCAACTCACGGGACAAGGCTGATGCCTGTCTTATGGGTGTGCTTTTGTGCGCAAACAAGCTGGGCACGGACGAGATATCAGTGCTGACGGAGAATGCTATGCTGCGCGATTTCTTTGTGCTCAATGTTGGCAGGATACTCGGCTGTGACGACGGCGTAACTGTGGGCGAGATACAGCGCAGAGGCTCGGCGGTGCTTTATGACCTGAGCATAACAAGAGCGCAGGACAGGCTGTTTATCCTTGACTATTTCCAGCTCGACGAGAGCCGCGGAATGAGCAGGGACGACCTGCCGAAAGAAAAGTATTACCCCTATGTTGTGGGCGGCATTTTCCTTGCGTGCGGCAGCGTGAACAACCCCGAAAAGAAGTATCACATGGAGTTCGTTATGCCGACGCTGGAGCTTTGCAACTCGCTGGGACTGCTGCTTATCGACAACTACGGGATAATCCCGAAGCACGTTGAGAGAAAACACTATCAGATAGTTTATATAAAGGATTCGGAGAACATCATTGACATACTCACGATGATGGGTGCGCAGATGTCGTCTCTGGAAATAATGAACGTCAAAATGATGAAAGACGTTAAAAACAAGATCAACCGTTCAATGAACTGTGACAATGCCAATATCGACAAGGCGCTTGGCGCGGCGGAAAGGCAGATAACCGATATCGAGCTTATCGACTCGACGATGGGACTTGACAATCTGCCAGACAACCTGCGCGAGATTGCAAAGGTTCGGTATGATAATATAGATTTCACGCTCAAGGAGCTGGGCGCGGCGCTTGACCCGCCGATATCACGCTCGGGCGCAAACCACAGGATGCAGAAGATAGCTGAGATAGCTGAAAGCATCAGAAAGGAAAAGGCAAAGAGACTTGACTGACTTTGTACATCTGCATCTGCACAGTGAGTATTCGCTGCTTGACGGCGCGTGCAGGCTCGGCGAGCTTGTACAGCGCGTGAGCGAGCTTGGAATGACAAGCTGTGCGGTGACCGATCACGGAAATATGTTTGCCGCAGTCGAGTTTTACAATGCCTGCAAGGCGAAAGGCATCAAAGCCATTATCGGCTGCGAGGTCTACGTTGCGCCGAGGACGAGACACGACAAGGCGGGAAAGATAGACTCATCGCCGTATCATCTGGTCTTGCTTTGTAAAGATGATGTGGGATATAAAAACCTGATAAAGCTGGTTTCGCTTTCGTACACCGAGGGCTTTTACGGCAAGCCGAGAGTTGACGAGGAGCTTCTGAGAAAATACAGCGGCGGGCTGATATGCCTGTCGGCGTGCCTTGCGGGCGAGATACCCCGCAGGCTAACAAACGGCGACTACGACGGCGCAAAGCAGGTCGCACTGCGCTACTCGGAAATTTTCGGGCAGGGCAATTACTACCTTGAACTTCAAGACCACGGCATTGATGACCAGAAGCGGATAATTCCGATGCTGGCGCGGCTTTCGCAGGAAACGGGCATACCGCTTGCTGCGACCAACGACGCGCATTATCTGCGCAGGGAAGACGCAAAGGCGCAGAGAGTGCTTGTGTGCATTTCAACGGCGACGACGCTTGACGACCCCAACAAGCTGGAGTTTCCCACAGAGGAGTTCTACGTTAAAAGCGGCGACGAAATGGCTGCGCTTTTTGCAAATTACCCCGAGGCGATAGCGAACACGGTGAAGATTGCCGAGCAGTGCAATGTTGAGTTCAAGTTCGGACAGACAAAGCTGCCGTATTTTCACATTGACGGCGTGGACGATAACGAAAAGTTCCTGCGAGATATGTGCGAAAAGGGACTTTACCAGCGCTACGAAAAGCCGACGGAAGAAGCAAAGCAGAGGCTTTCCTACGAGCTTGATGTCATTACGAAAATGGGTTATACAGACTATTATCTTATAGTCTGGGATTTTATAAACTACGCCAAGACTCACGGGATACCCGTCGGGTGCGGCAGAGGCTCCGGTGCAGGCAGCTTGTGTGCTTACTGCATCGGCATTACGGGCATCGACCCGCTGCGCTACAATCTGCTGTTCGAGAGATTTCTCAACCCCGAGAGAGTTTCCATGCCTGACTTTGATGTGGATTTCTGCATGGAGGGACGACAGAGGGTCATAGATTATGTTATCCGCAAGTACGGTGCAGACCACGTTGCGCAGATAGCGACGTTTGGCACGCTGGCTGCAAAGCAGGCGGTGCGCGATGTCGCAAGGGTAATGGGCTTGCCGTATCAGGTGGGCGACATGGTTTCAAAGGCTGTGCCGAGAGGACTGCCTCTTGCGGAATCGGCAAGGACAATCCCCGAGGTCGCGAAGCTGTACAAAAGCGACGCGAAGATAAGGGAGCTTATCGACACGGCGATAAAGGTCGAGGGTATGCCGCGAAACGTTTCCACACACGCAGCAGGCGTTGTAATCACAAAAGAGCCTGTTGACTGCTACGTTCCCGTTTATGCCCGCGACGAGCAAGTTTCGACGCAGTACACAATGACGATACTTGAACGGCTGGGACTTCTGAAAATAGATTTTCTCGGCTTGCGCAACCTGACGATAATCGACCACTGCGCACAGCAGGTCAAAAAAGAGATCCCCGATTTTGATATTAATAAGATACCGCTTGATGACAAGGCGGTTTACGAGATGCTTTCGCAGGGAAAGACGCTGGGCGTTTTCCAGTTTGAAAGCGCGGGAATGACGGCGACGATAACCCGCCTCAAGCCTACGGGCATAGAGGACCTTATCGCAGTTATCTCCCTTTACAGACCGGGTCCTATGGACTCGATACCGACTTATATCCGCAACCGCCACGACCCCAGCCTTGTGACATACAAGCACCCGCTTTTAAAGGATATTCTGGAGGTCACCTACGGGTGCATAGTTTATCAGGAGCAGGTAATGCAGATTTTCCGCACACTTGCGGGGTATTCTTACGGCAGGGCGGACATTGTGCGAAGGGCAATGGCAAAGAAAAAGGCTGACGTGCTCAACGCGGAGAGAAAGGCTTTCGTCTACGGCGAGCCTGGGCAGTGCGTGGGCGCTGTGGCAAACGGCGTTGACGAAAAAACAGCCAACGAGATCTTCGACGAGATGACCTCGTTTGCGAGCTATGCTTTCAACAAGTCGCACGCTGCGGCGTATGCGACGATATCATATCAGACGGCGTATCTGAAATGCCACCATTACAAAGAGTATATGGCGGCATTGATGACCAACGCTTTGCTCGACAGCACGGACAAGCTGTTCGGCTATATCGCAAGCGCCTCAAAAAGCGGCGTGAACATACTGCCGATAAATATCAACAAGAGCGAGCGAGGCTTTGTGGCGCAGAAAGAGGGCATAAGATTTGCACTCTTGGCGGTCAAGAGCCTTGGCGAGAACGCTATCGCAAGCATTGTCGCAGAAAGGAACAAAGGCGGCGATTTCAAGTCGCTTTGGGATTTCTGCAAGCGTGTGAGCGGGCGTGATATCAGCACGAGAACGGTCGAGGCACTCATCAAAAGCGGAGCGTTCGACTGCTTTGCGAACAACCGCCACGAAATGCTCGATGCGTGCGCAGAGGTGATGAACGCCGCTGCACAGAGCAGAGAGCAGATGCTTGACGGACAGCTCGATTTCTTCGGGCTTGGCGGCGCTGATGAACAGAATTTTGAAAAACCGATTCCGAGCAGGGAGGAGTTCCCCGCAGACCAGCTGCTCGCATTTGAGCACGAGGCGCTGGGAATGTACCTTTCGGGTCACCCGACCGACGAGCTTGTGCCGTTTGCAAAGGCGGACAGATGCGTGAGCATTGCACAGCTTGTCGCAGAGCACGAGCGCACAGAGGGCGCAGACGAGGGCAAGGCTGCAAAGATAGTGGCTATGGTCGCGTCGCGCAGGGCGCTGAAAACCAAAAAAGGCGATATGATGTGCTTTGTGCAGGTGGAGGACAAAAGCTCGGATATGGAGATAATCGTTTTCCCCGAGATGTATAGGGCGGCGTCGGGTGTTCTGCAGGACGGCGCAGTGGTGCACATCAGCGGAAAGATATCGGGTCGCGAGGACGAAAAGCCCAAGATTATCGCGGACAGCATTCTGCCAGCCGAGCAGTATATCTCGCGCTGTGAAAAGCGTGATGTGTGCATAAGGGCGCGGCAGAGCGACAGCGGGCTGCTTGACGGGCTTAAAGTCTTTGCGGCGAAAAATGCAGCAGAAAGCGGCAGCAGGCTGATAATCTATTTCGAGGACACAAAGAGGAAAACGAGCCTGAGAGAAACGCCGTTCATTCACCTTGACAAGCAGGTGCTGACAGGACTTATGCAGCTTGCAGGCGAGGACAATGTGGCGTTTATGGAAAAGAAACAATGATCGGTGTCCGAATGCGGACAGCTTGACTGATGGGAGGAATGGTATGCCGATCTCATATAAAAGAGATGTTATCGGGCAGGGTATTGCTCTGACCGAGATAACAGATCCGAAATTCAAATCGAACTATATAAGCGTGTCGTTCGTTTCGCCCGTTGTGGCGGAGAATGCACCGCTCAACACGCTGGTTGCGGAGGTGCTTGCGTCTTCAAGTGCGAAGCTGCCGTCGCTGACAGCGCTTTCAAAGCGGCTTGCGTATCTTTACGGCGCGGTGCTTTCGACAAAGTCAAGGCGTGTGGGCGACAATCAGGAAAACGGTCTGACTATCGAATACATCTGCGACGATTTTACTATCGGCAAAGAGGTCATCTCGGTAGAGGCTGTGAAGCTGCTGCTTGACTGCCTGTTTGACCCGCAGCTTGAAAACGGTACGTTCAGCGAAAAGTACGTTGAAATGCGAAAGACCGAGCTGCAGGACAATATCAGAGCCGAGATAAACGATAAGTTCGGCTATTCGATGCGCCGTGCAAGAGAGGTCATCTATAAAGATGAACCGACCTCGGTGAGCATGCTGGGAACTATCGAGAACGCGCGGGCGATAACCCCGCAGAAGCTGTTTGAAAGATACGAGTGCTTAAAGCGTTCGGCGCAGATAGAGATAACAATGTGCGGCAGAGATTTCGAGGCTGTGCGCCCTGTTATAATCGAGGCGATGCAGGCGCTTGAAAGAAAAGACGTGGTGTCTGTGACCTATCAGAAGCCATCACCGATAAAGCCGCAGGTGCAGCGCAAGACCGAGACGCAGGACGTCAACCAGTGCAAGATGATAATGGCATTCAAGTCGCCCTGCAGAGACGTTTACGTTGCAAAGGTCTTTGCGGCGGTGCTGGGCGGAACTCCTTTTTCAAAGCTGTTTTCAAACGTGCGTGAAAAGATGTCGCTTTGCTACTACTGCTCGGCTGCGTATTCCGATTTGAAAGGTACTATGGTGGTTTCCAGCGGCGTGAGCAGGGAGAACATCGAAAAGGCTGAAAAGGCTGTGCTTGAACAGCTTGAAGCTGTCAAGAACGGCGAGTTCACCCAGCAGGAGCTTGAAAACGCAGAGACTTATCTTTGCACAGGCTTCAAGTCGAACAACGATTCCATTTACAGAATGGCTGAGTATTATATCGCGCAGAACACCAGAGGCACGGCGTATCCGCCAGAGGAGGTCTGCGAGATATTCAAGGGCATAACAAAGCAGCAGGTCATAGACTGCGCAAAGACGTTTGAATATGACTCGTTTTACGTTATGCAGACGCCCGAGGACGAAACGGAGGTGGACGGCAATGGATAAGCAGGTCATTGAGAGCCGCGAGCTTGACGAGAAGTACACGCTCGTTCATCACCCGTCGGGGCTTGATATAATGATGTGGAAAAAGCCGGGGTTCTCGACTGTCGAGGCGCTTTTCGGAACAAAGTACGGCTCGATAAACAATTGCTTTTGCACCGACGACACAGACGGCTTTATCACCGTGCCAGACGGCATAGCGCATTATCTTGAGCACAAGCTGTTTGAGTCTGACGACAACAGCAGCGTTTTTGAGCTTTATGCGCAGACGGGCGCAGCGGCGAACGCTTTCACGTCGACGGACATCACAGCGTATCTTTTCAGCTGCACCGACAATTATGACAAGTCGCTGGAAATTCTGCTGGACTTTGTGCAGAAACCGTATTTCACCAAGGAGAACGTTGAAAAGGAGCAGGGGATAATCGCGCAGGAAATCAAGATGGGCGACGATTCACCCACGAGAAAGTGCTTCAAGAATCTGCTCAAAGCGGTTTACGTCAACAACCCCGTGCGCATAGACGTTGCGGGAACGGTGGAGTCTATCGCGCAGATAACTCCCGAGCTTTTGTACAACTGCTACAATGCGTTCTACAATCTGCATAATATGACGCTGTCCATTGCGGGCAACATTGACGAGCAGCAGGTGCTTGATATCTGTGATAAGATGCTCAAGCCAAGTAAAGATATGCATTTGCAGACAAGGTTCCCAGACGAGCCTGACGAGGTGGCGCAGGCAAGGATCTGCGACTACGCGACAGTGGGACTTCCCGTGTTCTGTCTCGGCTTCAAGACGCAGGCGGCGCAGGGCAGGGAATACCTCAAAAAGTCGGTCATCGCGGCTATGCTGCTTGAACAGCTCATCGGGCAGACCTCGCCGCTTTACAACAGCCTGCTTGAAGAAGGGCTGATAAACTCGGCACTCGGAATGTTTGTATACACGAGCGCAGAGAGATATTTCTGCTGCGTTATCGAGGGAGAGTCAAAAGACCCCGACGAAGTTTCAAGGCGTATCTTTGCAGAGATAGAAAGATTAAAGACCGAGGGACTTGACAAGGCGGCTTTCGAGACGGACAAGAGAGTGCGCTACGGCGAAAAGGTCAGCAGCATTAATGACGTTAAGGCGTGCGCAGACGCAATGCTTTACTATCATTTTGACTGCGGTGACGTTACGCTGTTTGACGATCTGGACATCATTGCATCGCTGACCGCAGAGGAGTGCGAGCAGGCGATTGATGATATACTCTGTGCTGGGCGCAGCAGCCTTAGCATAGTGAAAAACAAAGAATAAAAATTATAGGTATTAGGGTACAGAAAGGAAAGATGTAAAATGATACAGCTGGCACAGACACTTGCTGACAGTGCCGAATCAGTAGCCGAACAGCTGGGAAACAATCCTGACAAGGTTTATTTCCCGAATTTCGGCGACGGGGATAATATCCTCAAATCGGGAATTGATGTGGACAGGGTAATGTTCACTATCCCGGGAACTAATTTCAAGATCTACTGGTACGGATTCCTCATCGCAGTGGGAATTATCCTTGCGATGATTTACGGATTCAGAAAGATGAAGAGCGCGGGAATCGACCCCGACAGAGCGACTGACGCGGTTATCGGTGGATTTTTCGGTGCGATAATCGGCGCAAGACTTTACTATGTGGTTTTCAGCGACACGACACCGATAACAAAGTTTTTCGATTTCCGTGACGGCGGACTTGCTGTTTACGGCGGCATACTCGGAGCGATACTCGTGGGCGGATTCATCGCCAAAAAGAAAAAGCTGAGGCTGCTGGCGATACTTGACGTTGCTGCGCCGTGCTTCCTTATCGGACAGGCTATCGGACGCTGGGGCAACTTTTTCAACCAGGAATGTTTCGGAACGAATACGGATATGCCGTGGGGAATGATAAGCAAAACGACTGCTGATTACGTCAGCAAGAACATCACCGACGGCAGTGTTGACCCGTTCAAGCCTATCCACCCATGCTTTTTGTATGAATCACTGTGGTGCATAGTCGGATTCATTCTGCTTCACCTGCTGTTCAAGCGCAGAAAGTTTGACGGCGAGCTTATAATCGGCTACGCAGGCTGGTACGGTCTGGGCAGATTCTTCATCGAGGGACTCAGAACAGACTCGCTCTACATCGGCAGCGTTAGAGCATCGCAGCTGCTGGCGGGACTCTGCTTCCTCGCAAGCGTTGCAGTCATTATCGTTATGAGAGTAAGGATACACAAGTACAAGGACTACGTTTTCTTCAAGGACACCGAGCTTTCGCGAGAGATGATACTCCAGTACGACAATATGAAGCGCTTTGAGAAAGAGCGCAGAGAGCTGAAAAAGAAGATTTCTGAGGCAAAGAAGAACGGCGAGGACACCGCAGAGCTTGAAAAGGAATTTGAGGAGCAGTTCGGCGAGGCTGCCAAGAAAAAGCAGCAGGAGGCTCTTGAAAAGGCAGAGCAGGCTGACATAAAGGCTGCGGCTGAGAGAAAGGCTGCAAGGGCAGCGCTCGACGGCAAGGAAACTGAGGAAAAGACCGAGGAGAAGAAGCCTGAGGTCAAGGCTGAGGAAAAGTCCGAGGAGAAAAAGCCTGAGGTCAAGGCTGAGGAAAAGACCGAGGAGAAGAAGCCTGAGGTCAAGGCTGAGGAAAAGACCGAGGAGAAAAAGCCTGAGGTCAAGGCTGAGGAAAAATCCGAGGTGAAAAAGCCTGAGGCTAAGGCTGAGGAAAAGACCGAGGAGAAAAAGACCGAAGCAAAGGCTGAGGAGAAATCTGACGAGAAGAAAGACGAAACCAAGACCGAGGAAAAGCCAAAGCAGAACAATAATCAGGGCGGCGGAAACGGTCAGAAGAAGAATAACAACAACCGCAACAGAAACAGAAACCGCAACAAGCATAAGAACAACAATGGCGGCAACAAGCAGGGCGGTCAGAACAACAGTAACAAGAACAATTCCAATTCCGCAAAGAATAATAACAAACAGGGCGGAAACAAGAACAATAATAACAACAAGCCCAATAACAACAAGCAGAACAATAGCAAGCAGGGCGAAAATAAGTAACGAGGTGGATTTTCAATGGCAAACATAATCGACGGAAAGGCAGTTTCCGCACAGGTAAAAGAGGACATAAGAGTCGAGACCGAACAGCTCAAAGCAAAGGGCGTTGAGATAGGTCTTGCAGTGGTTATCGTCGGCAACGACCCCGCATCACAGGTTTACGTTCGCAACAAGGAAAAGGCTTGCGAGGCAGTAGGCTTCAATTCCTACAAGTACGCGCTGCCCGAGGAGACCACCGAGGAGGAGCTGCTGGCGCTGGTTGACAAGCTCAACAAGGACGACAAGGTCGACGGCATACTCGTTCAGCTGCCGCTGCCGAAGCACCTTGACGACAAGGTAATCATCAACAACATTCTTCCCGAAAAGGACGTTGACGCTTTCCATCCTGTAAACGTGGGCAAGATAATGATAGGCGATTACAGCTTCCTGCCATGCACACCAGCAGGCGTTATGGAGCTTATCAAGTCGACAGGCACAGAGATCTCGGGCAAGAACTGCGTTGTTATCGGACGCAGCAACATCGTCGGCAAGCCGCAGGCTATGCTGCTTCTGCACCAGAGCGGAACGGTGACTATCTGCCACTCAAAGACAAAGGATCTCAAAAAGATTTGCTCCGAGGCTGATATTCTCGTTGTTGCAGTGGGCAAGCCGAAGATAATCGACGCTGACTATATTAAAGAGGGTGCTGTCGTTATCGACGTAGGAATGGACAGAGACGAGAACGGCAAGCTGTGCGGTGACGTTGATTTTGAAAGCTGCAAGGAAAAGGCAGGCTACATCACACCTGTTCCGGGCGGCGTAGGACCGATGACTATCGCAATGCTTATGAAGAACACCCTTACCGCTGCAAAGATGCACAAGGGTCTGCTGGGTGAAACTCCCGAGCCTGCACCTGACACCAAGGAGCGCAGCGCTTGGAACAAGATAATGCTGCACACCTGATGTGCCGCAGGGTAAAGTGTAAAATTTTTGTGAATGCTCTTTACAAAGCACGGTTTATAGGGTATAATTGTTAGTGCTGTGTTGACAGCATATCCCTGCCGCAGAATATGGGTCAAGCCCGAACGGGAAAGTTACCTGCCATATCCTTCGACAGAGGAAATATTAATTGAAAGAGGTACAAAACAATGCTGAGAAAAGACGAAAAGACAGCCGTTATCGAGGCTAACAAGACTCATGACAACGACACCGGTTCTCCGGAGGTACAGATCGCTATCCTTACAAGAAGGATCTCCGACCTGACCGAGCATCTCAAGACACACAAGAAGGACAACCACTCCAGAAGCGGTCTGTTCAAGATGATCGGTAAGAGAAGAAACCTTCTCAACTACCTCAAGAAGAAGGACATCAACAGATACAGAGCTACTATCGAGAAGCTGGGTATCCGTAAGTAATTTTGCTATTATCCATCAAGGCAGAGGCGTATTTTTCGCCTTTGCCTTTTGGTGTATAATATAGAAAACACAAAACTTGTTTGGTGCGGGCGTATTAGCATTAAACAGAGACTATGCAACGGCGTGGGCTGTGTTTATTGCTAATGTCTTCACCAGATAAAAAACTAATTTGGAGGAAGAAAAAATGTTTGAGAATTTCAAGACTTTTGAAACAACTTATGCAGGCAGACCTGTAAAAGTTGAAACAGGCAAGACCTGCGGACTTGCAAACGGCTCCTGCTGGGTAAGATACGGCGAGACAGTCGTTATGGCAAACGTAACTGCATCTGCAAAGCCAAGAGAGGGCGTTGACTTTTTCCCTCTTTCTGTTGACTTTGAGGAGAAGATGTATTCAGTAGGCAAGATCCCAGGCTCTTTCACAAAGAGAGAGGGCAAGGCTTCAGATAAGGCTATCCTCGCTTCAAGATGCGTTGACAGACCTATCAGACCTCTGTTCCCAAAGGATATGAGAAACGACGTTACTGTTGTTATCACTGTTCTTTCGGTTGACCAGGACAACTCACCTGAAATCGCAGGTATGATAGCTGCATCTATCGCTATCTCCATCTCCGATATTCCTTGGAACGGACCTGTTGCATCTATCAACGTTGGTTATGTTGACGGTCAGCTCGTTCTCAACCCGACACTCGAGCAGAGAGCACACAACGACCTCAACCTCACAGTTGCAGGTTCTGCTGAAAAGGTAGTTATGATAGAGGCTGGCGCTAATGAAATCCCTGACGACCTTATGCTTGAAGCTATCAAGTTCGGTCACGCAGAGATAAAGAACATGGTCGCTTTTATTGCTGATATCCAGAAGCAGATAGGCAAGCCTAAGTTCGAGTTTGAGTCTATGGAGCTTGACCACGATATGATGGACAAGATCGCTGAAAAGTTCGGCGACCAGCTCAAGTATGCACTCGACACTGACGACAAGACTGTAAGAGATGCAAGACTTGTTCCTATCCAGGACGCTATCCTTGAGGAGTTCTCCGAGGAGTACGAGAACCTGCCTGACATCATCGGCGAGGTTATGTACAAGGCTCAGAAGACTATCGTTAGAGAGTGGCTTTACAACGGCAAGCGCGTTGACGGCAGAGGAATCGACGAGATAAGACCTCTTGCTGCTGAGGTTGGCGTTCTGCCGAGAGTTCACGGCTCAGGTATCTTCACAAGAGGACAGACACAGGTAATGACAATTGCTACCCTCGGTCCTGTTTCCGACGCTCAGAAGCTGGACGGACTCGACGAGGAAACAAGCAAGAGATATATGCACCAGTACAACTTCCCATCCTACTCTGTTGGTGAGACAAAGCCTTCAAGAGGACCCGGAAGACGTGAGATAGGTCACGGCGCACTCGCTGAGAGAGCACTCGTTCCTGTTATCCCGTCTGTTGAGGATTTCCCATATGCAATCCGCTGCGTTTCAGAGGTTCTTTCCTCTAACGGTTCTACATCACAGGGCTCTATCTGCGGTTCAACACTTGCTCTTATGGACGCAGGTGTTCCGATCAAGGCTCCTGTTGCCGGTATCTCCTGCGGTCTTATCACAAAGGAAGACGGCAGCTGGATGACAATGGTGGATATCCAGGGTCTTGAGGACTTCTACGGCGATATGGACTTCAAGGTAGGCGGTACCAAGAACGGTATCACAGCTATCCAGGTGGATATCAAAGTCGACGGACTTACCTATGACATCATTGCAAGCGCTTTTGAAAAGACACACAAGGCAAGAAACTACATTCTTGATGAGATAATGCTCAAGGCTATCCCTGAGGTTAGACCTACAGTCAGCAAGTGGGCTCCTAAGATGCTCACTACAAAGGTTCCTGTTGACAAGATCCGTGAGGTTATCGGTTCGGGCGGAAAGGTTATCCAGAAGATCTCCGCTGACTGCGAAGTCAAGATCGACATCACAGAGGAAGGAAACGTATTCGTTTCTGGTCTTGATCTTGATAAGGCTAAGCAGGCTATCGCTATCATCGACACTATCGCAAACGACCCTGAGGTAGGCGCTATCTACAAGGGTAAGGTAGTTAAGCTGATGCAGTTCGGCGCATTCGTTGAGATAGCACCTGGCAAGGACGGACTTGTTCACATCTCTAAGCTCGACAAGCAGAGAGTTGAAAAGGTCGAGGATATCGTTTCCGTAGGCGACGAGATCGTTGTCAAGGTAATGGAGATCGACAATCAGGGAAGGATCAATCTTTCTAGAAAAGATGCTCTTGCAGACATCGAGGCAAAGAAGAACGCAGAGCAGTAAAATTGAATTATCACAGGCGGACAGTTTATGCTGTCCGCTTGTTTGTTCACACCAAAGCGCGTGTTTGCATATTATGTTCCAGCCGAAAAAAAACGGCGGCGAATGTGCAGACGGAGGTGTGGATATGCTTTACAGTGTGATGATAACGGTGCTGATAGCTTTTGCGGTGATAGGGATATTCTGCGGCAAAGCCTTGCGGCTGGACAAATGCCGCCGCAGAGTGAAAAGCTATATCGTCATTCCCTGCACCTGCTCGGACAGGGAGCTTGAACTGCTGGTGAAAGGCTGCTGGTGGGACGAGGTCTGCGCAGGCAAAAACTGCGCAAGGGACATCATCATATTGTTCGGCGACGGCGAGGATTTTTCCGAACAGGCACAGCTTTTGGAAAGACAGTTCGGGCTGGTCAGGTGTATGCACACAGGCGAGCTTGGTGAGCTGATGGAAAATAATAAAGAATAAATAATAAATAATAGTTATGGTATCGCTTTGCAGCGATTTATTTAAAATCGTCCGCGCAGGGCGGACACCTTAATTATTCATTATTCGTTATTCACTATTCTCTATTATTTGTTTGTCAGCGCGGGTGCTGACAAACACCGTATTACAATGAAAGGAGCGTGAGCGCATGGCGCAGGGTATGCAGAAGGAATACAAGACACTCAGCGGCGAGGTCGACAGCATCGTTTTCAAAAGCGACGAGTCGGGCTATTGTGTGCTTATGCTCAACACGGGCGACGACCTTGAAACAGTTGTCGGCAATTTCATTGACGTTGAGGAGGGTGAAACGCTGACGGTCACGGGCGATTACACCACCCACTCAAAATACGGCGAGCAGTTCAAGGCAGTTATGTTTGAAAGGCAGCTGCCAAAGAGCGAGGACGCGATACTCAAATACCTCGCCAGCGGCGCGATAAAGGGCGTAAAGGCTGCGGTCGCAAAGCGCATGGTGGAGCTGTTTGGTGAGCAGACGCTTGAGGTTATCGAAAACGAGCCTGACAGGCTGCTCGAGGTCAAGGGCATCTCGAAAAAGACTGCAAAGAAAATTTCCGAGGATTTCCGCTCGACCTTTGCGGTGCGCTCGCTGATGAATTATATGAAAGAGCTTTCGCTGCCTGTGTCCTACGGCGTGAAAGCGTGGCAGCGGTGGGGCGACCCTGCGGCTGAAATGATAAAGAAAAACCCTTATCTGCTTTGCTCGTTCGGCATAGACCTTTCGTTTGAAAAGGCTGACGAGATTGCCGCGTCTATGCAGCTGCCGCATGACAGCGCAAACAGGATAAAAGCTGGCATAGAATATGTGCTGACGCAGAACGCGGCGTCGGGACACACCTGTCTGCCGCTTGACAAGCTGACGAGTATCTGCCTGCGCCTGCTGAACGTGACGAACGAGCAGCTCAAAGCGGTAATCGACGCACAGATAGATGACGAAATGCTGTTTTGCTACAAAAAGCGCAGCCGTGATTTTATAATGCTGCGTGATTATTTCAAGGCAGAGGCTTATATCGCGCGCAGACTTTGCGTGATGCGCCAGCTTACATATGATAATATGATTGACTTTTCCGCGGTCATTGACCTCGAAGAAGAAAACAACGGAATCAAGTACGAAACGATACAGCGGCAGGCGATAAACCTTGCGCTGTCAAAGGGCTTCCTTGTGCTTACGGGCGGACCGGGAACGGGCAAGACCACGACGCTCAATGCGATAATCTCGCTGTATCAGCAGCAGGGACTCAACGTTATGATATGTGCGCCGACGGGCAGAGCCGCAAAGCGCATAAGCGACCTTACGGGCTTTGAGGCAAAAACGATACACCGTCTGCTCGAGGTCGATTTTGCAAAGGGCGATATCCCGCATTTCAAGCACGACGAGAATGAGCCGCTTGACTGCGATGCGCTGATAATCGACGAGATGTCTATGGTCGATTCGCTGCTGTTTGAGGCGGTGCTGCGCGCGATAAGCGTGACCTGCAAGCTGGTGCTCGTGGGCGACAGCGACCAGCTGCCGTCGGTTGGCGCGGGCAATGTGCTCAAAGACATTATCGACAGTGGAGCGATGTCGGTGGTGGAGCTTAAAGAGATTTTCCGCCAGTCGCAGCAGTCAGAGATAGTAATGAACGCACACAAGATAGTGCATGGTCAGCCGATAGATTACAAGGTCAGGGACAAGGACTTTTTCTTTATGCAGCGCCTTGATTTTGAGCCGCTGCGGGAGCTTGTGGTGTCGCTTTGCAAGCAAAGGCTGCCAAAGGCTTACGGCATTTCCGCAATGACGGACATTCAGGTCATCTCGCCGACACGGCAGGGACCTGCGGGAACTGTCGAACTCAACAAGATACTTCAGGCGCAGCTCAATCCGCCCGCTGCGGGCAAAAGCGAGATAAAAACTCCGCTCTACACCTACCGCATGGGCGACAAGGTGATGCAGACAAAGAACGATTACCAGATACTCTGGAAAAAGGTTAATGACGACGACACCGAGGAAAAGGGCACGGGCATTTTCAACGGCGATATCGGCACGATAATCAGTGTAAACCGCCTGCTCGGCACGGCAGTCATAGACTTTGAGGGCAGGGTAGCGACTTACAGCCGACCTATGCTTGACAATCTGGAGCTTGCCTATGCGATAACCGTGCACAAGAGCCAAGGCTCTGAGTTCGATTATGTTATCCTGACCATTTACGGCGGCTCGGACAAGCTGTATTACAGAAATCTGCTTTATACGGCGGTGACGAGGGCGAAGAAAATGCTGATTATCGTCGGCTCGGACAAGCGCGTGGACTATATGATTGCCAACGACCGCAGAAACCTGCGTTATACGGCGCTGCGGGATATGCTGCTGGAAATGGTGGCAGAGGATGATGAAGATGACGAGGACTGATTTTTTCAAATTTATTGTTGACATTTTCCTGCCCAACAGGTGCGTTGTGTGCTCGAAGGTCATAAGGTGGGACAGGGAAATGTGCCGCAGCTGCGCCGAAAAGATAGAGCGTGTGGCGGACAGCGTTTGCCCTGTCTGCGCAAAGAAGCAGTGCCTTGACCACGCATCACTCAGATTTGACAGGGCGGTGTGCCTTTACAGCTTTGAAGAGCCGTGCATAACAGGCATATATCAGCTCAAACACGCTCAGAACATCAGCTTTGCAAAGCACAGTGCGGGAGAGCTTGCAAAGGTGCTCGAAAGGCGCGGGCTTGCACAGCAGATAGATGTTGTGACCTGCGTGCCTATGTCGCGGCGCAAAAAGCGCAAAAGAGGGCACAATCACGCCGAGGTGATAGCGAATTACCTCGCAAAGCAGCTGGGCAAGCCGCTTGATGTCAGCCTGCTGGTGCACTCAAACACAATGACAGACCATCACAAGCTACAGGGCAGTGAAAGGGCTGAGAACGCAAGGAACAGCTTTGCGATAGCCGAAAAGCACGGCGATATCAGCGGAAAGACGGTGCTTTTGTGCGACGACGTTTACACGACGGGCGCAACGATGAATGCTTGTGCGGACTGTCTGAAACGGCTGGGCGCAAAGAGCGTTATCGCTGCGGCGATAGCAACCACTCAGCGTGAACGCAAGAGGGAAAGTCAACAAATTTAATTATTGCAAAAAGACTTGCAAAAGCTGTACAGGTGTGGTATAATATATTAAATAGGTCATGCCCTAAAATATGTAAAGTGCGATAAAGGAGTGGTATCATGATAAAATATAAGAACCATCTTGGAACTATCGGCATCTCGACAGCATATCTCAGACAGCTTATTTCCAACACTGCGGAAAGCTGTTTCGGCGTTGCAGGACTTAATGTATACGGAGCAAAGCAGGGAATGATCGCTATGCTCAAAAAACAAAATACCACCAAGGGCGTCATAATAAGACAGGACGGCGAACAGCTGGTGGTAGATCTGCATATTACGGTAAATTATGGTGTGAATGTTGGCGCTATCGTTGAGAGCATTATTCACAAGGTCACCTATGTTCTGCAGGAGCAGGCAGGCGTGAGCGTAAAATCTGTGAATGTATTCATCGACGAAATGATCAACGGATGACTGGAGGAAAAATACTGTGATCGAGGGAAGTGTGCTTCGTGACGCATTTATAAGTGCGGCACATAGTATAGCAAATCAGAAAAAGAGCGTGGACGAACTCAACGTTTTCCCTGTGCCTGACGGCGATACGGGAACAAATATGTCCATGACAATAGGCAATGCGCTGCCTGAACTGAACAAGATGAAGGATACGGTGGAATGTTCCGAGGTCGCTAAGACCATGGCTTCTGCGCTTTTAAGAGGCGCAAGAGGTAACTCGGGCGTTATCCTTTCGCTTATTTTCAGAGGCTTTTCAAAGGGGCTTTCAGGCAAAAAGACAATGTCCGCAGAGGATCTTGTTGTCAGCCTTGAAAACGGCGTAAAGGGCGCTTATAAATCAGTAATGAAGCCGACAGAGGGTACTATCCTCACGGTCGTAAGAGAATCCGCTGAAAAGGCAAGAGAGGTCGTTCACTCGACAAATGACCCTTGTGTCGTTATGGACGAGGTTTGCGCTCAGGCTGCAAGGTCGCTCGAGGAAACACCGAAGCTGCTGCCCGCACTTGCCAAGGCAGGCGTTGTAGACGCAGGCGGAAAGGGTCTGCTGATAGTTTTTGAGGCTATCAGAGATGTGTTCAAGGGCGGCGAGATAGTTGCTCCCGCACAGAGCGAGAAGAAAAAGATAACTGTTGAGTCGTTCTCATCCGCAGTGGGCGAGTTCGACCAGGAGATAACCTTTACATACTGCACTGAAATGCTCATCACCAAGAAGCCTGACTGCAAGGACCCGTCCAAGCTGAGAGCTTATCTTGAAACTATCGGTGACTGCGTTGTTGTGGTTGACGATGACGAGATTATCAAGGTGCACGTTCACACAAACGACCCTGGTAAAGCTATCCAGAAGGGTCTTGAATTCGGTTATATCAACCTGCCTAAGATCGAGAACATGAAGCTGCAGCACGAGGCAAAACAGCAGGAAGTCAAGCAGCAGTTCGTTCCCGCAAAGCCTGAAAAGCAGTACGGCTTTGTTGCGGTCGCAGCTGGAAACGGCATAGAGGCTATGTTCAGAGATGTGGGTGTTGACTGCATCGTCAAGGGTGGTCAGACGATGAACCCGTCTACCGAGGATATCCTCGCAGCTATCGAGTCGTGTCCTGCCGAGATAGTTTTCGTGCTGCCAAACAACAAGAATATCATCATGGCTGCTGAGCAGGCTGTTAAGCTGGCTGACAGAAAGGTCTGTGTGCTCCAGACAAGAACTATCCCGCAGGGTATGTCTGCAATGCTCGCGTTTGACCCGGATGCTGATTTCAACGCAAACCGCAAGGAAATGACAAACGCGCTTGAAAAAGTTTCAACAGGTTCTGTTACATTTGCGGCAAGAGACAGCGACTTTGAGGGTCACGCAATCAAAAAGGGCGAGATTCTCTGTATGGACAACGGCAAGCTCGCACTTGTTGAAAGAGACCTGCAGAAAGCAGCTTACAAGCTGACAAAGAAGCTGGTCAAGGGCGACAGCTCGTTCATTACTATCCTTTACGGTGCTGATGTTACAGAAGAGGCTGCCGAGGCGCTTTACAAGCAGGTGAGCGCGAAATTTGCAAACCTCGACGTAAATCTGATAAACGGCGGTCAGCCTGTTTATTACTACTACATTTCAGTTGAATAAAAAACAAAGAACTGTACAGAAATTTGTACAGTTCTTTTTCTATGCTCATTTGTATTTTTCAAGCTCTGCAAGGTCATACGGCGTTTTCTGATAAACGCAGTAGTTGAGCCAGTTCGCATATGCAAGGTTTGCCGAGCACGCCCAGTCAAAATTCGGAGTCTTGGTGACATCGTCGTTGGGGAAGTAATGCACGGGCATATCAATTTTGAGCTTGCGGTCGAGGTCACGGAAATACTCTTTTGCGAGGGTGTCGCGGTCATACTCCCAGTGCCCGAAAATGTAGTAATTCCTCTCCGACTTGTCCGCCAGCATGTGCAGACCAGCCTCGCGCGACTCGGTGAGGATTATAAGGTCGTCCACCTTTTCCACATCTTCCTTGCGAACCTCTGTGTGACGCGAGTGCGGGCAGTGGAATGTGTCGCCGAAGCCTTTGAGGATAGGATGCTTTCTTTTCAGGTTACGGTGACGGAAATCACCGAACATCTTGCTTTCAAGCTGGTACTTGGGTATGCCGTAGTTGTAGTAAAGCCCTGCCTGCGCACCCCAGCAGATATAGATGGTCGAGAAAACGTTGGTCTTTGACCACTCAAAGACCTCGCAAAGCTCGTCCCAGTAGTCAACCTGCTCAAAGTCCATAAGCTCCACAGGTGCACCCGTCACGATAAGTCCGTCGTATCGGTTGCACTTTATCTCGTCAAAACCCTTGTAAAACGCAAGCATGTGCTCCTGCGACGTGTTCTTAGAAACGTGGTTCATCTGGACAAGGTCAATGTCAACGTGAAGCGGCGTGTTGCTTAAAAGACGCAGAAGCTGTGTCTCCGTTGAAATCTTGTCGGGCATGAGGTTTACGATCGCAATGCGCAGTGCACGGATATCCTGATGCAGAGCACGCTCATTGCCGATTACAAATATATTTTCGTCTTCAAGCGTCTGAAATGCGGGAAGATCGTTAGGTATCTTGATAGGCATACTGTCCCACCACCTTTGTATGCAAATTCTGAACTCTTATTATAACATCATTTTGTTACGATTTCAAGAGCCTGACGGGTATTTTTAAGTATTTGTTCGCATATTGCGGCGGCAAATATAAAAATTCTGCAAATATCGCAAAAAAGATATTGCCATTTGCAGAAAAATGGTTTATAATAGATAAGGCTTATTTTTTGATTTTGTAAAAAAGGAGTTTGTTTGTATGAAAATTATGGACACTATCGGATTTGTTGAGGGCTTTGATCCCGAAGTTGGAAAGGCTATGGCTGCAGAGCTTGCAAGACAGAAGAGAAACCTCGAACTGATCGCAAGCGAAAACATCGTTTCACCTGCTGTAATGGCTGCAATGGGCAGTGCTCTTACCAACAAGTACGCTGAGGGTTATCCTGCTAAGAGATACTACGGCGGCTGCGAGTGCGTTGACGTTGTTGAGAACATTGCTATCGACAGAGCTTGCAAGCTGTTTGACTGCAAGTTTGCAAACGTTCAGCCTCACTCCGGCGCACAGGCTAATATGGCTGTATATTTTGCACTTCTCGAGTGCGGCGACACTGTAATGGGCATGAGCCTTGATGCAGGCGGACACCTCACTCACGGTTCACCTGTAAATATGAGCGGCAAGAACTACAAGTTCATCCCTTACGGTCTTACAGATGACGGCTTCATTGACTATGACAACCTCGAAAAGCTGGCAAGAGAGAACAAGCCTAAGCTCATCGTTGCAGGTGCATCTGCATACCCAAGAATCATTGATTTCGAAAGAATTTCCAAGGTGGCTAAGGAAGTCGGCGCATATTTCATGGTAGATATGGCTCACATCGCTGGTCTTGTTGCTGCAGGTCTGCACCCATCACCGATTCCTTATGCTGACGTTGTTACAACCACAACTCACAAGACTCTCAGAGGTCCTAGAGGCGGTATGATCCTTACAAACAGCGAGGATCTTGCAAAGAAGTTCAATAAGGCTATCTTCCCTGGCACACAGGGCGGTCCGCTCATGCACGTTATTGCAGGCAAAGCTGTATGTCTCGGCGAGGCTCTCAAGCCTGAGTTCAAGGCTTACGGCAAGCAGATAGTTGCCAACGCAAACGCTCTTGCACAGGGTCTGCTCAAGAGAGGCTTCAACCTTGTTTCAGGCGGCACAGACAACCACCTTATGCTCGTTGACCTGCAGCCGTTCAACATCACAGGCAAGGAGCTTGAGAAGAAGCTCGACGAGGTATTCATCACAGTTAACAAGAACGCTATCCCGAACGATCCACAGAGCCCGTTTGTAACAAGCGGCGTTCGTATCGGTACACCTGCTGTTACAACAAGAGGTCTTGTTGAGGAGGATATGGAGAAGATCGCTGAGTTCATCTATCTCACAGCTTCCGATTTCGACAACAGCGCTGACAAGATCAGAGCAGGCGTTAACGAGATCTGCAAGAAGTACCCTCTGTACGAATAAATTAAACCAGACTAACCAAGGGGACACGCAAGTGTCCTCTTTTTCTTATGCTTTGTTTTGCGATAGTATATTGACAAATCGGAGAAAATATGTTATTATCTATAATACATCAATAAGAAGATATTAAACAATGAAAGGATCTTACGATGACCTCTTATTGCTATCCTGTTTGCAGCGATACCAAGTCGCTGCCCGTATGCGTTTGCGGTGTGGGCGTTATGGAGCTGGAAAAGCCGCTTAACCGCGAAAACGGATATCCTTATCATCAGCTGCTCATCTGCCTTGAAGGCGGCGGAAAGATAGCTGCGATGCAGAAAAGACACAGCATTCGCGTTGGCGATATGCTTTTTATACCCGCAGGGCTGGCTCACGAGATTCAGCCGGGGGACATAATGTGGAAATCTATCGGTGTTGACCTTGACGGAAGCTGCATAGACAGCCTGTTTGAAACGCTCAAGCTGACAAAGCTTCGCTGTGAAAGGCTTTCTGACCACGAGGTGCTCGCAAGAAAAATGCTTGCGATGATACACTGCGTCAGGGAAGACAACAGCTGGGCTGTGAGTGAAAGCTCGGCGCTGGCGTACGACCTGCTGATGCAGCTGCACAAGCAGATAAACATCACATCCAGCGCTCCTGACGGACAGAAATTTGCGCAGATAGCGCCCGTTATCGAGTATATGCGCCAGAACTCGCATCAGGAAATGGCGCTTGACGACCTCGCAGCAATGATAGGACTTTCGCCGCAGTATCTTTGCAGGCTTTTCAAGGACTGCTATCGTATGCGCCCGTTTGAATATCTGGCAAAGGTAAGGATAGGGCAGGCGAAGATAATGCTTGCTCAGGAAAAATACACTGTCAATGAAATAGCGCAGATAGTGGGTTATAACGATTGCAGCTATTTCTGCAGCGTGTTCAAGAAGCACGAGGGCATTTCCCCTGCGGAGTTCAGAGCGCTGAACTGTCCCGACAGCAAGTGATTCTGTGCTTGACAAGTTGTGTCAAGTGTAGTATAATCTATAAGTCGGTCAGCCGCTGTGGTGGAATAGGCAGACACAAGGGACTTAAAATCCCTCGGAGTAAAATCCGTACCGGTTCGACCCCGGTCAGCGGCATATTATCACACAAGAGGACGCAGTTTTGCTGTGCCCTCTTTTTGTTATCTTTGTGAATGATTTGTTGCGTAATTATGTGTGTAACAGGCGTTTTTCAGACGCTCCGCCTGCGGTCACAGAATTTGTATCAAAATTCGATTTTAAAGGGTCAAAGCTATTGTGCAATAACACAAAAACAGGCATAAAAAGGTTGACAATGCGGGCATTTTGTAGTATCATAATATAGTGATGTGCTGCGTTCAGGCGGCGGAGAAAAGCTCCTGCTTTTCAGCCGTAAAACAGCACTCACTAAACGGAGAAAACAAACGTGTGATGATAAAAATACAGGATTAGGGTATGATAATGATGAAAGTTCCATTTTCACCGCCGGATATATCTCAGGCAGAGATAAACGAGGTTGTCGAGGCGCTGCGTTCGGGCTGGATAACAACAGGTCCGAGAACAAAACAGTTTGAAAAGAAAATTGCTGACTATGTCGGCACGAAGATGGCTTGCTGCCTCAATTCGCAGACGGCCTGTGCTGAAATGGCGCTGAGGATACTCGGTGTCGGCGAGGGTGATGAGGTCATCACGACCGCATACACCTACACAGCTACCGCTTCGGTAGTATGCCACGTCGGCGCAAAGCTGGTGCTCGTTGATACGCAGGAGCATAGTCTTGAAATGGACTATGATGCCCTTGAAAATGCGATAACCGAAAAGACAAAGGTCATTATCCCGGTCGACGTTGCGGGTATCCCTTGCGACTATGACAGGATATTCGATATTGTTGAGCGCAAAAAGCACCTGTTCAGACCGAAGAACGTTATCCAGAAGGCTATGGGCAGAATTTCTGTCAATGCCGATACGGCTCATTCTTTCGGTGCATCGAGAAAAGGTGTTAAAGCAGGTAATATCGGTGATTTCAGCGCATTCTCGTTCCACGCAGTAAAGAACCTGACCACCGCAGAGGGCGGCGCTCTTACCTGGAAAACGATAGACGGCTTCGATGATGAGTCGATGTACAAGCAGCTGCAGCTTTTCAGTCTGCACGGACAGAGCAAGGACGCACTTGCAAAATCAAAACTTGGTGCTTGGGAATATGACATCATCGGCACATGGTATAAATGCAATATGACAGATATCGCTGCATCGGTCGGTCTCAAGCAGCTCGAAAGATACGATAAGCTGCTCGAAAGACGCAGAGATATCATTGATTACTATGACGAGAGACTCAAGCCTGTCGGCGTTAAGACGCTGAAGCACTATACCGACGAGTATGAGTCGTCGGGACACTTGTATCTCACAAGAGTGCCGGGCATAACGCTCGAGCAGAGAAATGAGATGATCATCAAGCTCGCAGAGCAGGGCATCGCAGCAAATGTCCACTATAAGCCGCTGCCGCTGCTTACGGCATATAAAGAGCTGGGATTCGATATCAACGATTTCCCGAATTCATTCGCCGCATTCAAAAACGAGATCACGCTGCCGCTGCATACCTGCCTGACAGATGAGCAGGTCGAGTATGTTGCTGACTGCTATTCAAAGATCGCTAAGGAGTATATTCGTTGAAAAAGTGGGATCAGCTGCCTGAGGAGATGAAAGTTCCGCAGGTGCGAAAGTATTACAACATCTTGCAGGAAAAATGGTTCAGCCTTGCAGTCAAAAGAGCGTTCGATATAGTCGTGTCGGCGATAATGCTCGTGCTGTTCTCGCCGTTGTTCCTCATCCTTGCAATTGCGATAAAGGCTGACTCTGAGGGCTCTGTGTTTTTCAGGCAGGAAAGAGTCACCCAGTATGCAAAGCGCTTTCGCATATTCAAGTTCAGAACGATGGTCAACAATGCCGATAAGATGGGCAGTCAGGTGACTGTCGGCAACGACAAGCGCATTACCAAGGTCGGCAGCCTGATAAGAAAGTTCAGACTCGACGAGATATGCCAGCTGATAGATGTTTTCAGAGGCACGATGACTTTTGTGGGCACACGTCCCGAAGTCCCGAAATATGTTGAAAAATACACTCCCGAAATGAGAGCGACGCTGTTGCTTCCCGCAGGCGTGACCTCTCAGGCAAGTATCTGCTACAAAGACGAGGACAAGCTGCTGGAAAATGCAGAAGATGTCGACAAGGTCTATGTTGAAAAGATACTTCCCAAAAAGATGAAATATAATCTTGCAGCTATCAGGGATTTCAGCCTGGTAAGTGAATTCAAGACAATGATAATGACCGTGCTTGCTGTTGCAGGTTTTGACGCTGGCAAGAGCGGTAAGCGCAAACGCACAAATGCAAACAAAAGGAGAAAAGCTGATGTATAAGGTCTGTCATATGACGAGTGCTCACAACAGCAATGACGTGAGAATATTTGTCAAGGAGTGTTCCTCGCTTGCAAGAGCAGGCTATAAGACCTATCTCGTTGCAAGAGGCGAGAGCAGAGTAGAAAACGGCGTTCACGTTATCGGCGTGGGTCAGCCCGGCAGCGGCAGACTTGCAAGAGCCACGAGCTTTGCAAAGAAAGTCTATGAGACGGCGCTCAAACTCGATGCTGACGTTTATCATTTCCACGACCCCGAGCTTATCCCGTGGGGACTGATGCTCAAAAAGAAGGGCAAGAAGGTCATTTTCGACAGTCACGAGAAATACACCGAGCAGATAATGTGCAAAGACTATCTGCCGAAGCCTGCACTCAAATTTATCGCGGGCGGCTACGGTGCGTTTGAGAAATTCGCACTCAGAAGATTTGACGCTGTTATCTTCCCCTGCACGATAGGCGGAAAGAACCCGTTCAAGAGACTGTGCAGAAGAACAGCTATCATAGGCAACCCCGTTGTGCTCGCTGAGTTCTACGACCTTTACGACCCGAACGTCAAGAGCGAGGACAACACCGTTTGCTACATAGGCGCTCTCACAGAGGACAGAGGCATAACAAACGATATCCTTGCGGCAAGCAAAGCAGGCGTCAAGCTGCTGCTGGCAGGTGAGTTCGACCCCGCGTCCTACGGCGAGCAGGCTAAGAAAATGCCTGAGTATTCCTGCGTTGAGCATCTCGGTTTCCTTGACAGAGAGCAGGTAAGACTTGCAATGCAGAGAGCGAAAGTCGGAATGTTCACCCTGCGTGACAAGGGACAGTACTTCAAGATCGACACATTCGGAATCAAGGTTTACGAATATATGTCCATGGGACTGCCCGTTGTGCTTTCAGACTGCGAATACAACCGCAAAATGGTTGAGAAATATAAGTTTGGTCTGTGCGTTGACCAGGAAAACACCGATGAGGTGGCAAAAGCGATACGCACGATACTCGATAACCCCGAGCTTGCAAAGCAGATGGGCGAAAACGGCAGAAAAGCCGTTGCCGAAAGATTCAACTGGGGCATCGAGGAAAAGAGATTGTTCAAGCTTTATGAAAGCGTGCTGAAAAAGTAAGCTGCTGACGGGAGGCTCGGCATTGAAAATACTTGTCTGTGCCAGAGGTTATAACTCGGGCAGTGAAAATAAGTTCGGCAGCTTTGAGCTTGACCAGGCAAAAGCGCTCAGAGCCGCAGGCTGCGATGTGAGGATAGCCTCGCTCGACCTGAGGTCGCCGAAAAGCCGCAGACCGCACGGCGCTAAGCTGTTTGCAGCGCAGGGTATGCACTGCGTGACGGTCAATTCATTCAGCAGTATGCTGCCAGGCGGACTTGCGGAAAAATACGCCGCAAAAGCCGCTGCGAAAGCACTGCACTGGATATGCAACGACGGCTGGAAGCCTGACATAATACACGCGCATTTTACCGAGATAGCGAGTGCGTTTGCCGATTCGGCAAAGCAAAGCGGCGCAAAATTCGTGGTAACGGAGCATTCATCGCTGATGAACACGCCGACGCCCGACGCTAAAAACCTTGCGCTTGCAAAGAATGCCTATCTCAAAGCTGACAAGGTCATTGCGGTAAGCAATGCACTTGCGCAGAACATAAAAAAGAGTATCGGCGTTACGCCCGAGGTCATCGGCAACGTCGTTGATACAGATGTTTTCACGGACATCTCAAAAGGCAGCCGCGACGGCAGATTTAAGTTGGTCTCCTGCGGCAACCTCGTTGATGTGAAAAACTTTGAGCTGCTGTTTACAGCTTTCTCAAAGACACACAGCGAAAATTCACAGCTCACTGTTTTCGGTGACGGCGTCAAGCTGGCTGAACTGAAAGCGCTGTGCAAAGAGCTGGGCATAGCTGACAAGGTGATTTTCAAAGGCCATCAGCCGCGAGAGGTCATCGCGAAAGAGTATGCGCAAAGTGATGCTTTCGCTCTTGCGTCAAAGTCTGAAACCTTCGGCGTTTCGTTCGTTGAGGCAATGTGCGCGGGACTTCCTGTTGTGGCAACAAAATGCGGCGGACCTGAGGACTTCATTAACGAGCAGAACGGTCTGCTTGCCGACAACGGCGACGCAGATGCGCTGGCAAAAGTCCTTGACAGAATGATGCTCACAGCTATCAGCTACGACCGCAAAAAAATTCGCAGCTATGCGGTGGAAAACTTTTCTCCGCAGGGTATCGCTGGCAAGCTCATAGCGCTTTACAAAGCGATTTGAAACAGCTTTTTCTGCTCTGCAAAGGCAGGGCATCAAATAGAAAATTTTAATACGAAAGGTGAAATAGTATGAAACAGGAATTGCTCAAAAAGATCGAAGAAAAAAAGATCGTTGCAGGTGTGGTAGGTCTTGGTTATGTAGGTCTTCCGCTCGCAGTCGAGAAGGCTAAGGCAGGCTTCAAGACGATAGGCTTCGACGTACAGAAGGCTAAGGTCGATCTGGTAAACGCAGGCAAGAACTACATCGGTGACGTTGTTGATTCTGACCTTGCAGAGCTCGTTAAGACAAAGCAGCTTGAGGCAACCACAGATTTCAGCTTTATCAAGGACGTTGATTTTGTTGCTATCTGCGTTCCGACTCCGCTCGACGAGCATCAGGAGCCTGACATCAGCTACGTTCGTGATTCTTCGACCGCAGTTGCAAAGTACCTGAAAAAAGGCACTATGGTAGTGCTCGAATCCACCACTTACCCCGGAACAACTGAGGAGCTTATCAAGCCTATCCTCGAGGAAGGTTCGGGACTCAAGTGCGGCGAGGACTTCTATCTCGGATTCAGCCCTGAGAGAGTCGATCCGGGCAACCTGATCTACAAGACAAAGAACACTCCAAAGGTAGTCGGCGCTATCGGTGACGACGCTGCAGAGGTAATCTCCGCAATGTACAGAGCAGTTCTCGAGGGCGAGGTATTCACCGTTAACAGCCCTGCAGTTGCAGAGATGGAAAAGATACTTGAAAACACCTACCGTAACATAAATATCGGTCTTGTTAACGAGATCGGCAGACTTTGCAAGGAGATGGGCATCTCGGTTTGGGATGTTATCGACGCTGCAAAGACAAAGCCATACGGCTTCCAGGCGTTCTATCCGGGTCCTGGTCTCGGCGGTCACTGCATTCCGCTTGACCCATATTACCTCACCTGGAAAGCTCGTGAGTACGGCTTCCACACAACACTTATCGAGAACAGCATGGTCATCAACGACAGCCAGCCTGCTTACTGCGTAGAGAGAGCAATGCATATCCTCAACGCTCACAAGAAGGCTATCAACGGCGCAAAGGTGCTCGTTCTCGGCGTTGCTTACAAGCAGGACATCGACGATTACAGAGAGAGCCCTGCGATCAGAGTTATCAAGGAACTCAAGAAGGTCGGCGCTGAGGTAACTTACTTCGACCCATGGGTACCTGAGTTCAAGGGCTACGGCGAGACAGGCAAGAGCATTCCTGAGCTGACACCTGAGGTTGTTAAGGAAGCTGACCTCGTAATGGTAACCTGCGCTCACACAAACGTTGATTACGCAATGGTACAGCAGAATGCCAAGGCTATCTTCGATACCAAGAACGTAATGAAGAATATCCAGCCAAGAGACAATATCGAAGTTCTTTGATCGGAGGCAGCTGACAGATGAAATATGCACTTATCGGCTGCGGAAGAATTTCCACAAACCATATCAAAGCAGCTGTAAACAACAAGGAAAAGCTCGAGCTTTGCGCTGTGTGTGACATTCTACCTGAGGCAATGGAAACACTGCTTGCAAAGCACGGTCTTGAAAAAGACGAAAGCATCAAAAGATATACCGACTATAAGGTAATGCTCGACGAGATCAAGCCTGAGCTTGTCAGCATAGCAACAGAGAGCGGTCCTCACGCAGAGATAGCTCTCTACTGCATCGACAAGGGCATCAACGTTATCATCGAAAAGCCAATGGCTATGAATATGGCTGACGCTGACGAGATAATCAGACGCTCAAAGGAAAAGAACGTCAAGGTCTGCGCTTGTCATCAGAACAGATTCAATGTTGCTGTTCAGAAGACAAGAAAGGCTCTTGAGTCGGGACGCTTTGGTAAGCTTTCACATGGCTCTATCCACGTTCGTTGGAACAGAAACCAGAATTACTATGACCAGGCTAAATGGCGCGGTACATGGGCACAGGACGGCGGCTGCCTGATGAATCAGTGCATTCACGGCATCGACCTGCTGCGCTGGATGTTCGGCAACGAGGTTGACGAAGTTTACGGCACAACAAGACAGCAGTTCCACGATTACCTCGAAGCTGAGGACGTGGGAATGGCAGTCGTTAAGTTCAAAAACGGTGCAGTTGCAACGATAGAGGGTACAACGAACGTTTACCCCAAGAACCTTGAAGAAACACTTTACATCTTCGGTGAAACAGGAACCGTCAAGATAGGCGGAACCTCTACAAATAATATCGACGTCTGGGACTTTGCTGACGAGAGCGACGCAGACCAGGAAAACAAGGGTCTGAAAGAGGCTACCAGCAACGTTTACGGAAACGGTCATACAAGCCTGTTCGCAGACGTTATCGACGCTATCGAGAACGACAGACAGCCATACGTAGATGCCGTTGCAGGCAGAAATGCACTTGAAATGATCCTTGCGATCTATAAGAGCCAGAAGACAGGTCAGCCTGTCAAGCTGCCTCTGACCGATTTTGCAAGCATCGACATGAAGGGTGAGTTTTAATGGCTGAGTATTTTCTTCACGAGTCAAGCTATGTTGATGACGGCGTTGAGATAGGCAAGGGCACGAAGATTTGGCATTTCTGCCACGTTCAGAAGGGTGCTGTCATAGGCGAGAACTGTTCATTCGGACAGAACGTCAACATCTCAAACAACGTCAAGGTCGGCAACAACGTCAAGGTGCAGAACAACGTTTCTCTCTATGAGGGCGTTGAGCTGGAGGACTACGTTTTCTGCGGTCCTTCCTGCGTTTTCACAAACGACCTGACACCGAGAACGAGATACCCTAAGGGTCACGCAGGCTACAAGAAAACTCTTGTAAAGCACGACGCAACTATCGGCGCGAATGCTACTATCGTCTGCGGTCACACTCTCGGCGAATACTGCACTATCGCAGCAGGTGCAGTTGTGACAAAGAACGTTCCCGCACACGCACTTATGGCTGGCGTTCCCGCAAGGCAGATAGGCTGGACATGCGAGTGCGGACAGGTGCTCGGCAAAGACCTTGTCTGCCCTGATTGCGGCAGAAAATTTGAAAAAAATGAGGATACTATCCTTGAGGTGGAATAAATGGAATTCAGAGATCTGAAAAAGCAGTACCAGGTGCTCAAAAATGATATCGACACAGCTGTTCAGAGCTGCTGCACAAACGCACAATTCATCGGCGGCGCACCTGTAAAGGAGCTTGAAAAGGCTCTTGCAGAGTATGTCGGCGTTAAGCACTGCATCACCTGCGCAAACGGAACAGATGCACTTTCTCTCGCTGTTATGGCGTGGGGAATAGGCGAGGGCGACGCTGTGTTCGTGCCCGATTTTACTTACTTTGCAAGCGGTGAGATCGTATCGTTCGAGGGCGCAGCACCTATATTCGTTGATGTCTGCAAGGACACCTACAACATTGACCCCGACAAGCTCGAAAAAGCTATAATAAAGGCTAAGAACGAGGGCAAGTACAAGCTCAGAGCTGTCGTTGCAGTTGACCTTTTCGGTCAGCCAGCTGACTTTGACAAGATAAGAGCTATCTGCGACAAGTACGACCTGCTCCTGCTCGAGGACGGCGCACAGGGCTTCGGCGGACGCTACAAGGGCAAGACCGCCTGCAGCTTTGGCGACATCTCGACCACCAGCTTTTTCCCTGCAAAGCCGCTTGGCTGCTACGGCGACGGCGGAGCAGTTTTCACAGACAACGACGAGTGGGCTGACCTTATCAGAAGCTATGCAGTTCACGGCAAGGGTTCAAGCAAGTACGACAACGTGCGCGTGGGCGTTAACAGCCGCCTTGATACCATTCAGGCTGCGCTGCTGAGCGTTAAGTTCGACGCGTTTAAGAACTACGAGCTTGAGGACATAAACAAGGTCGCTGCTAAGTACACCGAGCTGTTCACAGCTGCGGGTGCTCAGGAAAAAGGTCTTGTTCTTCCGATAATTGAGGACGGTTTTTACAGCTCGTGGGCACAGTACACAGTACAGCTGCCCGAGGGTGCTGACAGAGATAAGATACAAAGCGAGATGAAGGCTCTCGGTATCCCGACAATGATATACTACATCAAGCCGATGCATTGTCAGGGCGCGTTTGCAGGTACAGACAGCGCGGTTGCTGACTGCGAGGTCACAGAGCAGATCTGCGGCAGCGTGCTCAGCCTTCCGCTTGACCCATACAAGAGCGATGACGACGTAAAGCTCGTTGTTGACAGCCTTATCAAGCTGATTTGATTTCATAGCGTCTGACTTTTGCGGTCGGACGCTTTTTTGGTTTATTTTAGGCGCGCGCAAGTGTAAACAATTGTTGTACACGGTGTATTTTTTGCGAAAAACACTTGTAATCTGCGGCGGATTTTGGTATAATGATATGTTGTAGAGCTATATACAAATACTAATTTACAGAGGTTTGCTATGGACAAGGAAAAAAAGACATTGAACGTTGATCCCGAAGATATCAAGCTCGCAAGCAAGGCGGCGCCTGCCGATCTGAAAGAGGAGGAGCCTGTAAATATCGGAAACGAGATACTTGACTGGGTCGAGTCGTTTATATTTGCAATGTTCGTTATCATTCTGATATTCATTTTCTTCCTGCGTATCGTAACGGTCGAGGGAGATTCGATGAACACCACGCTGACCGACGGCGACAGACTGATAATGACGCATATGAACTATACGCCCGAGCGTGACGATATCATCGTAGTCAACAGCGAGATACTCAATAAGACTATCATCAAGAGAGTCGTCGGTATCGGCGGCGACAAGATCAAGATAGATTATAACAAGAACAAGGTCTATGTCAACGGTGATGAGATAAGCAACGAGCATATCAGCGTAACAATGGTTGACAAAGGCGGCTTCAATGCTGATGCGAAAATTGATGACGGCGTTTACGAATATGACGTGCCCGAGGGCAAGGTGTTCGTAATGGGCGATAACAGAAACAATTCAACAGACAGCAGAATGCTCGGCTATATTGACAACGACGACATTCTGGGACACGCAGTTTTCAGGCTTTATCCGCTCAAGCAGTTTGGAAAGATAAGCTGATAAACAAAGATTTTACTATGCGGAAAACGGAGGTGAGAAAATGAGTGAGGCAACGCACGTTCAGTGGTTTCCAGGACATATGGCGAAAACAAGACGCATAATGGCTTCAAACATGAAACTCGTCGATGCGGTCGTGGAAATAACTGACGCAAGGATACCTTTTTCAAGCAGAAACCCCGAGATAAAAAAGATAGTCGGAAGCAAGCCGAGACTCGTTCTTCTCAACAAAGCGGATTCCGCTGACAGCAATATGACAGACCGCTGGATAGAGTGGTACAAAAAGCAGGGCGTCAACGCTATCGCAACAGACTGCCGAAGCGGGCGCAACGTCAATAGATTTTACAGCGAGCTGAAAGCGATACTCAAAGACGACATCGCAAAATGGGAAGCCAAGGGAATGACAGGCAGACCGATAAGAATTATGATCGTAGGCATACCAAACGTCGGCAAGTCATCTTTTATAAACCGCCTTGCAGGCTCAAAAATGGCAAAGGTCGAGGATAGACCTGGAGTTACAAAGGGCAAGCAGTGGGTGAGTCTCGACGAGGGCTTTGAGCTGCTGGATATGCCTGGCGTGCTGTGGCCGAAGTTTGAGGATAAGCTGGTCGGCGAAAGGCTGGCGTTCACAGGCGCAGTCAAGGATCAGATAATGGATACCGAGTTCCTTGCGTGCAGACTGCTTGAATTTTTGAAGGAAAATTACAACGACCTGCTCGAAGCACGATATGGCATCATAACAGGGGACATCCCGCCGTGTGATGATGAAACTATCGGCTGCGTGGTAGGCTTTGAGATATTAGAAAGAATAGGCAGGAAAAGAGGATTTCTTATCTCGGGCGGTGAGATAAACACCGAGAGAGCCGCAAACACCGTGCTTGACGAGTACCGCAGCGGCAAGATAGGCAGAATGACTCTTGAAGCGCCAAAACAATAGGGGACAATAAAAATGGATATCTGGGAAGAGATGTATGAAAAGGCAAAAGCTCAGTTTCATCCCGAGGAAGTTTCACCGTTCGTTTATGCGCACCACGTTGTATGCGCGGTGGAAAGCGAAAACGGCGAGATTTTCACAGGCTTTTGCATAGAATCCTGCAGCGGCGTTATGGCGCTTTGTGCCGAAAGAGTTGCTGCGCTCAATATGTATGTAAACAGCGGTCAGACGGTGATAAAAAGGCTTATCGCCTTCCGCGACACACCGCCGACTGACAAAGTTGTCGGCAGCGGAATGCCCTGCGGTGCGTGCAGAGAGTTCCTTATGCAGCTTTCGAAAGAAAACTGCGATATGCTGATAATGACCGATTACGAAACGCGAAAGACCGTCACACTCGGCGAGCTGATGCCGTCGTGGTGGGGTGAGAGCAGATATGAAACAGGCAAAGATTCCTGACAGGGAAGTGATAAAATGACGCTTGCAGAGTTTGACGAGCAGTACAGAGCAAAATTCAATATTGTCTGCGGCTGCGACGAGGCGGGCAGAGGTCCGCTGGCAGGCGACGTCTTTGCAGCGGCTGTGGTGTTTGACAAGGACACCGTCATCGAGGGCATCAACGACAGCAAAAAGCTCACCGAGAAAAAGCGTGAGAAGCTGTTTGATGAGATAAAGGAAAAGGCACTATGCTGGTCGATTAAAATTGCAACTGTCGAGGAAATCGAAAGCATCAACATTCTGCAAAGTGCGATGCTTGCAATGAAAAGGGCGGTGGATGACTTGCCCGTTAAGCCCGATATCTGCCTTATCGACGGCAACAAAACTCCTGAGCTTGACACACTGGCAACAGCCATTGTCGGCGGCGACGCAAAGTCGCAGAGCATTGCGGCGGCATCAATTCTTGCCAAGGTCGCAAGGGACAGATATATGCTTGAAATGGCGAAGCAGTATCCCGATTATCAGTTTGAAAAACACAAGGGCTACGGCACAAAGCTGCACTATGAGATGATAGATAAGTTCGGCGCAAGCCCGATACACAGACAGAGCTTTTTGAAAAAGTATTATGCAAAACTATCAGAAAAACAGCAGGAAAATCGGTGATGTCGGTGAGCAGGCAACTGCGGATTTTCTTCTGCGCAACGGTTATGAAATCTTAAAGCGCAATTATACCGTGCGCGGCGGAGAGATTGACATTATCGCAAGAAAGGGCAGCATGACATGCTTTGTCGAGGTAAAGACAAGAAAGCAGTCACCGCTGGAAGAGGGCGAGCAGGCGATAACGGCGGCTAAAAAGCGGCGTATCGTGGCTGCGGCGCAAAGATTTATTGATGAAGTCAAAAGTGACTGTGAGGACTGTCGTTTTGATGTGGCAGTTGTAACGGTCTCGGATAACACCGTCAAGCACCTGAAATATTATGTGGGTGCGTTTGACGGCAGCAAACAGTAAGGAAAGGTCGTATGGTTATGTATTACAAAAGCACAAGAGACAGTTCGGTGAACGTATCGTCTGCACAGGCGATAGCTCAGGGCATTTCTGTTGACGGAGGTCTTTTCGTTCCCAGCGAGATACCATCTATCTCTATGGAGGACATCAAAAAGCTTGGCTCTATGGACTACCGCGAGAGAGCTAAGTTTGTTTTCGCAAAGTTCCTCACCGATTACACAGAGGCAGAGATAGCTTACTGCGTTGACGGTGCATATAACACCAAGAGCTTCGACTCTGACAACATCGCAGAGATCGCACATCTCTTCGACGGCACATATATGCTTGAGCTGTGGCACGGTCCTACCTGCGCATTCAAGGATATGGCTCTGCAGATCCTGCCTTATCTGCTCACAACAGCGACCAGGAAGATAAATCTCGACAAGAAGGTAGTTATCCTCGTTGCTACATCGGGCGATACAGGAAAGGCTGCGCTCGAAGGCTTCAAGGACGTTGAGGGCACATCTATCCTCGTGTTCTATCCTGACAACGGCGTTTCTGCAATGCAGAAAAAGCAGATGACCACACAGGAGGGTGCAAACGTAGGCGTGTGCGCTATCAAGGGCAACTTTGACGACGCTCAGAACGGCGTAAAGGCTATCTTCACAAATGACGAGATAAAGAGCAGACTCGACGAGAACGGCTATATGTTCTCCTCTGCAAACTCTATCAACTGGGGAAGACTTTCACCGCAGATAGTTTACTATGTTTCCGCTTACGCTCAGCTGCTGGCTGACGGCGAAATTGCAGAGGGCGAAAAGATAAATATCGTCGTTCCGACAGGCAACTTTGGTAATATCCTCGCAGGCTACTATGCAAAGCATATGGGCGTGCCTGTAAATAAGCTCATCTGCGCCTCTAACGCAAACAACGTGCTGACAGATTTCCTCACAACAGGCGTTTATGACAGAAACAGAGCTTTCCACGCAACCATCTCACCATCAATGGATATCCTTATCTCATCTAACCTCGAAAGACTGCTCTATATGCTCTGCGGTGAGAACGACGCACAGATAAGAGAGTGGTTCGGCGCGCTCGCAACCACAGGCAAGTACGAGGTCAGCGAGCAGGTCAAGAAAGCACTGTTCGATGAGTTCTATGCAGGCTTCTGCGACGACGAGCAGACAAAGGCGACAATCAAGGAATACTACGAGAAATTCTCCTATACCTGCGACACTCACACAGCTGTTGCAGTAAAGGTTTATGAGGACTACGTAAAGGCAACAGGCGACAAGACAAAGACTCTTATCGCATCAACTGCAAGCCCGTACAAGTTCTCAGGTTCAGTTCTTTCCGCTATCGGCAAGGACACTAACAAGGACGAGTTTGACCTCGTTGACGAGCTTGCACAGGCTTCTAAGCTGCCTGTTCCGCAGTCTCTCGCAGCGCTCAAAACAAAGAGCGTTCGCTTTGACAAGGTCATCGACAAGACCGAAATGAAAGACTTCGTTTTCGGCACACTCGGCATCTGATATAGCTATGTAACCGCCTGACTCGTTCAGGCGGTCACTTTCACGGCAGATTATCCTCTTGCCTTGAAAGTCTTGCACTGCGTTTCATCGCAGCAGTCGGGGTCTTTGCAGGTGCAGCAGACCTTGATGCTGTCTGCGGTGCACTCACAGCAGTCGTTGTTGTAGACGCAGCTTGAAACATCACAGTTGATGCCGTGCTTTTTGTTGTTTTCCATTTTGGTCACTCCTTTTTGCAGATGCTCTGCAAAAGTATTATGTGCGCAAATGCACGGATTATCAAAAAAATGTTTCGAGGTGAAAACAATGAGTGTTTTTGCAATATCAGACCTGCATCTGCCGCTTGGCGCAGATAAGCCGATGGACATTTTCGGCGGCTGGGACAACTACGTTAACAGGCTGCGCGACTACTGGCAGGCAAAGGTCAAACCCGAGGACACGGTTATAGTCCCTGGGGATATCTCCTGGGCGCTCAAACTCGAGGATACCTATAAGGACTTTGAGTTCATACAAAAGCTCAATGGCACAAAGGTCTTTCTCAAAGGCAATCATGACCTCTGGTGGAGCACACGCAGCAAGGTCGAAAAGTTCTGGGCAGATAACGGCTTTGACAGTATGCGCCTTGTGCAGAACGACTATTACCGCATAGGCGATACAGCTATCTGCGGCACACGGGGCTGGATAAACGACGGCAGCGAGCCTGCTAACGCCAAGGTCATCGCAAGGGAAGCTATCCGCCTTGACCTGTCAATAAAATCGGCAGTCGATGCGGGACTTTATCCCGTGGTTTTTCTGCATTATCCGCCGCTGTATGCTAATACCGAGAACCTTGATATGCTCGAAGTTCTGCACAAATATAACATCAAGTATTGTTTCTATGGTCATCTGCACGGAAACACCCACGCTTTTGCCATAAACGGCACGAGAGACGGCGTTACATATCAGCTTATTTCAGCCGATTTTTTGCATTTTGACCCAATGGACATTACTAAAATTGTGCAAAACGACAAAACGTAAAAAAACGCTGGAAAAACCAGCAGTTATGTGGTATAATGAATAAGATATATTGTAATGGAGGAATCTAAAATGAGTTTAAAATCAACAAACAATGTCGAGACTAATAAGTACGAGCTGGAGATCGAGGTTTCCGCAGAGCAGTTTGAGGAAGCTATCCAGAAGGCTTATATGAGAGAAAAGGGCAAGATCAATATCTCCGGTTTCCGCAAGGGCAAGGCTCCGAGAAAGCTCATCGAAAGAGAGTACGGCGAAGAGGTATTCTTCGAGACAGCTGTGAATATCCTTTATCCTGAGGCTGTTGACAGCGCTGTTAAGGAGTCCGGTCTTGAAATCGTTGCAAGACCTGATGTAGAGGTAACAGACGTGTCCAAGGCTGAGGGCGTTAAGATCAAGGCTACTGTTATCACAAAGCCTGAGGTTGAAGTTAAGGACTATAAGGGTATAGAAGTTGAAAAAGAGGTCAAGACTGTAACTGACGAGGACGTTGACAAGCAGACTGACGCTCTCAGAGAGAAGAACGCAAGAGTTATCACTGTTGACGACAGAGCCGCTGAAATGGGCGACGACGTTGTTATCGACTTTGAAGGCTTCAAGGACGACGTTGCTTTTGAGGGCGGCAAGGCAGAGGACTTTACACTCGGTCTTGGCAGCGGTCAGTTCATTCCTGGCTTTGAGGAGCAGGTTGCTGGTCACAGCATCGGCGAGGAGTTTGACATCAACGTAACATTCCCAGAGGATTATCAGGTTGAGGATCTCAAGGGCGCTCCTGTTGTATTCAAGATCAAGCTCAAGGGCATCAGCAAGAAGGAAATTCCTGAGCTCGACGACGAGATGGTTAAGGACGCAACTGAGTTCGAGACTGTTGACGAGTACAAGGCTGACGTAAGAAAGAAGCTCGAGGAGCACGCTGAAAAGCACGCTGACGACGAGGTTGAGGGCAAGATCCTTGATAAAGTCATCGAGAATATGACAGCTGAGATCCCACAGGTTATGTTCGATAACAGAGTTAACGAGATGATGATGGATCTCGAGCAGAGACTTGCACCACAGGGCATCACAATGGAAATGTACTGCCAGTTCACTGGTCAGGACATCGAGAGCGTTAAGAAGGCTTACAAGGAGCAGGCTGAAAAGCAGGTTAAGCTCAGACTTGCACTTGAGAAGATCGCACAGCTCGAGAACGTTGAGGTTACTGATGATGAGGCTGCTGCAGAGATGCAGAAGATCGCTGATCAGTATAAGATGAAGATCGAGCAGGTTAAGCAGTACATCAACGAGGAAGATGTCAAGAAGGACATCGCAGTTGGCAAGGCTGTTGAGATCGTTAAGAACAGCGCAGTTATCAAGTAATATTACATACAGTTCCCCTGTTGAACAAACGGGGGTATTGGCTTATTTTAAACAAATGCGAAAAACCGCAGAATAAGCGGAATGCATGAACAGGAGGCAATTTTTATGGCATTGGTACCTTATGTAGTCGAGCAGACAAGCCGCGGAGAAAGAAGCTACGATATCTTTTCAAGACTTCTCAACGACAGAATCATAATGCTCTGTGACGCAATAGACGACGCTGTTGCAAGCGTTGTTGTTGCACAGCTGCTTTACCTTGAAGGACAGGATCCTGATAAGGACATCGACCTTTATATCAACAGCCCCGGAGGCTCTATCTCAGCAGGTATGGCTATCTACGACACTATGCAGTACATCAAGTGTGACGTTTCTACCATCTGCGTAGGCATGGCAGCATCAATGGGTGCGTTCCTGCTTTCAAGCGGCGCAAAGGGCAAGAGATTTGCTCTGCCTAACAGCGAGATACTCATTCACCAGCCTCTTATCGCAGGCGGCGGAATCTCGGGTCAGTGCACAGATATCAAGATTCATTCCGACCATATTGTCGCTACAAGAGAAAAGCTCAACAGAATCCTTGCTGAGAACACAGGCAAGCCTATCGAGCAGATAAATATCGACACCGAGCGTGATAACTATATGTCTGCACAGCAGGCAATGGAGTACGGACTTATCGACAAGGTTATCACCAAGAGATAAGCAAGACCATTTCGGAAAGGTGTGGGAAACAATATGGCAAACGAAAATCCCAAGAAGTGTTGTTTCTGCGGAAAGCCCGAAAACAGAGTTACAAGTATGTTCTCCGCAGGAAATACTCATATATGCGATGAATGTGTGCTTTACTGCTATGACCTGCTCGTTGAGCAGAACGGCGGTGTGCCTGTTTCATCAAAGGGCAAGAGCAAAAAGAACAGCGGCGGCGAGAGATTCGGTCTTATCGACCTGAAAAAGCCGTCACAGATAAAGGCTGTCCTCGACCAGTATGTTATCGGTCAGGACGACGCAAAGATTGCGCTGTCCGTTGCGGTGTATAACCATTATAAGCGTATCCTTTCGCTGTCTGATGACGACGATGTCGAGATTCAAAAGAGCAACGTGCTGCTGCTCGGTCCTACGGGTACGGGCAAAACTCTGCTCGCACAGACGCTGGCAAGACTGCTTAACGTGCCTTTCGCAATCGCTGACGCAACAACGCTCACCGAGGCTGGTTATGTCGGTGACGACGTTGAAAACGTGCTGACAAGACTTATCCAGGCGGCAGACTATAACGTTGAGGCTGCACAGCAGGGTATTATCTATATTGACGAGATTGATAAGATTTCAAGAAAGTCCGAGAACACCTCTATCACCCGTGACGTAAGCGGTGAGGGCGTTCAGCAGGCGCTTCTGAAAATCGTCGAGGGAACTGTTTCAAACGTTCCTCCGCAGGGCGGCAGAAAGCATCCACATCAGGAGTTTATCCAAGTGGATACAAAGAATATCCTGTTCATCTGCGGCGGTGCTTTTGACGGACTCGAAAAGCTGATTCAGAAAAGAACCGACAGTTCTTCACTCGGTTTCGGCAGCGCAATAAAGAAAAAGGACGACGAGAGAGACATCATGAAGAAAGTCCTCCCGCACGACCTTGTAAAGTACGGTCTTGTGCCTGAGCTTGTCGGCAGACTGCCTGTTATCACCGTTCTTGACGAGCTTGACGAGGACGCACTTTGCAGAATACTCACAGAGCCTAAGAACTCGCTTATCAAGCAGTACACCAAGCTTTTCAAGCTCGATGGCATTGATTTTGAGATCACCGACGACGCTATGAGGGAGATAGCTAAGAAAACTATCGCCCAGAAAACAGGCGCAAGAGGCTTGCGTGCTATCGTCGAGAGGATACTCACCAAGCTGATGTTTGACGCTCCGAGCGATGAGAGCATCGTTTCCATCAAGATAACAGCCGACTGCGTGACAGACGACGCAGAGCCTGAGATAAAGCGCAAACCGCTTGAACTTGCCCAGTAATAAAAACAATAAGGACTTCTGTTCCAGATAGGTTCAGAAGTCCATTTTTTTGTACTTATTCTTTGTGGCGTATCTTTTTCCAGCCCTTTGCAAGATAGGAAAGTCCGAATTTTACGCTGTCGCGGTAAAGCACTATAAGCAGTGCCACGCAGGCAAGATAGCCGACTATCGTGAAGATGTCAAATTTGAAGAACGTAGTGTAGAAACTGTAAAGCACCGCTGCCAGAGTCAGCAGGTAAAAACGCCCGAGCTTGTAATCTACATAGAAATATCTGTTTGAAAGCACGGTACGCAGCGTGAAAAAGACGATATAAGCGATTCCTGTTGAGATAGCCGCACCCTTGCAGCCAAGGTATGGGACAAGCAAAATGTTGCCGATTATGTTTGCAAGGCAGGCGCCTGCCGAAACAGCTATCTGCATCTTGCTTTTTTTCATAAACACCAGACCGCACACCGTAGTCTCGGAAATGGAGTACATTATCGGGTTGAAGCACAAAAAGGGGAGTATCGTTGCGGCATCGCGGTACCTCGAGCCGAGCATCAGCACGAAAACGTCCTTGAAAAGTATCAGTGAAAGCCCGATGAAGAACATTACTATCGTGATGAGCTGGTTGCCCTGCTGATAGAAGCTCTTGTCCTCAGGGTTCTTGGTGTAATGCTCGACCGACAGCGGCTGCCACAGCGTGTTGAAGGTCGTCTGCACTATCGCAAAGACGTTTACCAGCGTGAATGCCGAGTTGTAGATGCCGACCTCGCTCTCTGTGCGGATAAGGTCGAGGGATATCTTGTCTATCGCCGAGAACAGCACGGCGAGTCCCATTGAAAGAATGTACGGATATCCGTAGCGCATAAGCTCTTTCTTTGATGTCTCGCAAATTTCTTTGTCATCAGTCGGCTTCCACAGGTTTTTGTTCGCTTTGATGCTTGTGAACATACAAACGAACGATGCCAGCGTTGCCGAAAGCATAAGCGCAAGGGAGTTGTTTTTCTTGAAAACGAATATAAGCGGGAACACCGCCGCAAGATATATCAGCTTGTGAATGATGTTCAGAAGCGAGTACAGCTTGCTTTTGTATTCAAGCCTGCAAAGCAGCAGACTGAAACGGTAAACGAGCTGAAACAGCGTAAACACGCAAAGTATACCCATTATCAGCGGGTCAAACCTGAACCTGACAAGCCCCGTCAGCGATAGCAGCATAACTATCGCACTGACGCCGAGACATATCAGCAGAGGCGTAACTACGCATTTGAAAAGCAGCGAGCGCTTGTATTTCTCGTCCTCTTTTTCGTAATAGTACCTGACGAGCGACTGGTCAAGACCGAGGCACAGCACCATTACCGCAAGGCTTGAATACATTGTGAAAATGCCGTATTTGCCGTTATCGGCGGGGTCGATGAGCCTTGATATGATAGGCTCTGTCAGCACGCCGAGCAGCATATTTATCATCGTGCCGCCGCCGATTATCGTAAAATGCTTTAAAAAGCTCTGTTTCTTTTCCATTGTATTTCTTCTTTCGTTTTATCTGTACATACAAAACTATAATACTACATACAAGCTGCAAAGTCAACGCTTTTGCGCCGATTTTGGAGTTTTGCACAACAAAGCGCACATATCGCGCCGATTACTGCGTAAAAAAACAACGCCCCCGAAAGAGCGTTGTGTGACAGCTTATGCAAACAGCTGATCCATTTCTTTTATAAGGTCGCCGAACACCGCAAGTGCGTCGTTTACAGGCTTTGCAGTCGCCATATCCACGCCAGCGCCGCGCAGCAGCGAGATTGGGTCTTTTGAGCAGCCGCCCGAAAGGAAACCGATGTAATCCTTTACAGCGCTCTCGCCCTCGGAAAGTATCCTCGACGAAAGTGCGATAGCAGCGGCGATTCCCGTTGCATACTGGTAAACGTAGTAGTCGTAATAGAAATGCGGGATACGCGCCCATTCGAGAGCTATCTGCTCGTCGAGCACGATACCGTCGCCGAAATAGAGCCTGTTAAGGTCTTTGTACATTCCGCAAAGCGTGTCAGCGGTGAGGCTCTCGCCCTGCGCAACAAGCTCGTTGATTTTCAGCTCAAACTCTGCAAACATCGTCTGTCTGTAAAGCGTGGTGCGGAACATTTCGAGGAAATAGTTGATAAGATAAGCCTTTTCCTTTTTGTCCGTCGCATTTTTGAGCAGATAGCGCATAAGCAGAGCCTCGTTGCAGGTGGAAGCCACCTCGGCAACAAAGATAGAGTAGTCGCTGTAACAAACAGGCTGCGTCTTGTTCGACAGGTACGAATGAACAGCGTGTCCCATCTCGTGCACCAGCGTGAACATGCAGTTGAGCGTGTCCTTGTGGTTGAGCAGCACGTAAGGGTGAACTCTTGCGCCTGCGGAGTAAGCACCGCTTGTCTTGCCCACGTTTTCGTAAACGTCTATCCAGCGGTTTTCAAAGCCCTCGCGAATGATTTTCAGGTAATCCTCGCCCATAGGCGCCAGCGCTTTGAGCACAGTTTCCTTTGCCTGCTCAAAGGTTATCTCCATTTCAAAATCGCTGATTATCGGCGTGTACAGGTCGTAGAAATGCAGCTCGTCAACGCCCAGCAGCTTTTTGCGCAGCGCAACGTAGTCGTACATATAGTGCATATTGTCGTGAACTGCGCTGATAAGATTGTGATAGACCTCTGTGGGAATCTCATTTGCGAACAGCGAAGCTTCAAGGCTGGACGAATAATTTCTCGCCTTGGCATAGAAATTCACGGCTTTTATCTGCGCACCCAGCGTTGCCGCACAGGTGTTCTTGAAGCTGTCAAATGTCGAATACATCGCCTCGAAAGCTGATTTTCTTAGCACTCTGTCAGGCGACTGCACCAGCGGGATATATGTGGAATGTGTCACCTGATGCGTCTTGCCGTCTTTGTCAGTTGCGTCAGGGAATCTGAGGTCTGCATCGGAGAACATCGAGTAGATGTTTTCGGGGGAGTCGCCCATTTCGCTGGTCAGCGCGATTATCTTTTCCTCTGCCTCGCTCAGAACGTGGTCTTTTTTCACCCTCAGCAGATCCAGCTTGCGCCTGTAAAGTTCCAGTTCCGGTTTGTCAGCAAACATCTTGTCCAGCGTATCCTGCGGGATCGCGATTATCTCGGGCGTTTCAAAGCTGCCCGCCGAGTTTATCTGCATAAACACGTTCATTGCCTGACCTATCATATTCTGATACTTTGCGACCGTCGTGTCCTCGTCGCTCTTGCGCTGTGCATAGTTTATAAGGCTGTCACCCAGCAGGGAAATTTCGTCGCAGACCTGCATATACTCAAACATAATATCTGCGCTCTCTGCCAGCCTGCCCTTGTAGGTAGGTATCTTTTCGATATAGCCTTTGAGCTTTTCAAGGTCGTCAGCCCACGCCTCATCAGTTGCGTAAATATCATTTATCGCCCACTTGTATTTTTCCTCTACCTCGTTTCTGTTCGGGGTGCGTTTTTCTTCACTCATAGTTTTATCTCCTGTCTAATAAACATCAATTACAGTATACCACAAATCGCCTGTCAAATCAAGCCGAAAAAAGAGGTCACCACATTTGCAGTGACCTCTGAATGTTTTATTACAGGAAGAGTCGTGGGTTAACTGCCACGTTGTTTACTCTGACCTCAAAGTGCAGGTGGTCGCCTGTTGACCAGCCCGTAGAACCAACTGTTCCGATAGGGTCGCCTGCGTTTACATACTGACCAACAGTTACGTTAACATTTGTCTGGTGACCGTAAAGTGTCCACAGACCGTTGCCGTGGTCAATGATGCAGTATCTTCCGTAACCGCCGCCGCAGCCGCAGGAACCGTTCTTGCCGTAGTTATGCGGACACCAGTTTTCCATACGGATGACCGTACCAGAAGCCGCCGCAGTGATAGTAGCACCGTGGATACCTGATGACCAGATGTCTATACCGTTGTGGTTAGTTCCCCATCTCGGACCAAACTCAGAAGAAACTCCGTAATAGCCGGGTACAGGCCAAGCAAGTTTTCCGCTGCCTGTTGAAGGCTGAGGTGTAGGAGTTGGAGTCGGTGTTACCCACTGCTGTTGCTGCTGTTGCTGTTGTTGCTGCTGCCTTTGCAGCTCAAGCTGACGCTGACGTTCCTGTTCCTGTCTGATGCGTTCCTGCTCTTCCTTTGCAGCAATAGCCTTACGCTCCTCATACAGCTTTGCAAGGTCGTCCTCGAACTTGTTCTGCTCCTTCTGCATAGCAGATTTGTTAGCCTCGTAACCGGCTTTGAGCTTTTCAAGGTCCTTAACGACCTGTTCGCTCTGCTTCATAAGATCCTGGAGCTTTGTGCGCTGGGATTCGTGGCTCTTCTGCTGATCCTCGAGCTTTTTCCTGTTTTCCTCAAGTGAGGCTTTCTTAGCTTCGAGGGCTTTCTTATCCTCCTCATACTGTGCTTTGAGCGAGATGAGGTTGTCTATCATGTCGTTGTCGTGGTTAGCAACACGCTTAACAAGCTCGAGCTTCATGAGCATATCGTAAAAGTCTGTTGCACCTGCAATCATGCTCGAATAAGAATCGTCACCGACTATGTAAAGTGCGCGGAGTCTCTTTTTGAACTCCTCCGTACCCGTGTCTATCTCCTGACGCTTCTTGATTATTTCAAGCTCGCTTTTTTCGATATCGGTAGTCAGCTCCGAGATCTGTCCGTTGAGGTCTTTGATAGAGGTTTCAAGGGCAAGGATAGTTTTCTGAACCGTCTCTATCTGCTTGCTAATGGATTTTTGCTTTTCTTCCTCTTTTTCAATGTCACCCTCAGTGGATTTTATCTGCGCATCGAGAGCCTCCTGTTGCTTCATCAGTTCTTCTACCTGCTGTTCTGCCTCGCTGATCTTGTTCTCATTTTCCTGAGCTTCCTCGCTGACAGCAGATGCAGACTGCATATTTACGCCGCTTTCGCCGCTGTAAGCCATAAGTCCGAGACAAATAGCCGCTGCAACAGCGCACGCTGCAAATCTTTTGAACAAAGATAATTTTTTCACTTTTTATCCCTCCGGGATGTATACAAAAATCAGGGCAGGTCAGGCAAATGCCCAAACTGCCGCCTGATCAATGTTAAACTTTCAAATGCTTGCCTGTGCTTATAGATGTACCAATCGCACCGATGAATGCACCGGCTACGAGGTAGGAGAGTGTTACAGGCCAGAACATAGAATCGAATGAATAGATATTGTTCAGACCGAACACGCCGAACAGCTTGTAGTCCTCATTGAGGATTCTGTAAACACCCTCATAAGCGAACTTTGTTATCACAAGGGCACAGCCCGAAGCGATAAGTCCGACTACCATACCCTCGATAAAGAAAGGTATTCTGATAAAGCTGTTTGTTGCGCCGACGTATTTCATGATGTTGATCTCTTTACGTCTTGCGAAAACACTGGCTCTTGTAGTATTTGAGATGATTATGAGCGATACCAGCACCAGAGCCACAACGATAGCGATAGCTACGATAACGAATATCCTTCTGAAATTGATAAGGATATCAGCGAACTCGGTAGGGGACTGAACAGATTCAACGCCTTCAAACGTCTCTATCTGAGCAGTGGTGTCGTTCATTTTCTTTATGTCCTTGACCTTGAGCCTGAATACGTCGGGGAGCGGGTTGTCGTCGGCGTACTTGAAGTAATCCTTCTGGGCGTCGGTCATCTTTTCCATCATGTCCTTCCAAGCCTCATCTCTGCTGTAAAGTCTGAGGTCTGTGACATTAGGGATGCTTTCGATTTTTGACTGTATCTGAGTCATTGACTGCTTAGATACCTTGTCTTCAACAACTACAACGACTTCGCTCTTTTCCTCGATGTTTCCTATCACCTTATCGAGATTTATCGAAACGAGGATAGCAAAGCCTACCATGATAAGTGAGACGAGCAGGATGCAGAATGATGCAAATGTCATCATCTTGTTGCGCCAGATTCCTTTGAAACCCTGACGTATCAGGTAATTAAAACTGCTAATTTTCATTGGAACCTCCTATAACCTCGTCGAACTGAATGCTTCCCTTGTTGATATTGATTATGCGTCCTCCGAAGTAACGAACGAGGTCATGCTCGTGCGTTACCATCAGGATAGTAGTACCGCATTCATTAATACCTTTGAGAAGCTCGACGATCTCATAAGAAAGTTCCGGGTCGATATTACCCGTAGGCTCGTCTGCAATTATCAGCTGCGGGTCGTTGACAAGTGCTCTTGCCAGCGCCACACGCTGCTGTTCACCGCCCGAAAGCTCGGTCGGATAGCTTTTTGCCTTTTTGGAAAGTCCAACAAGACTGATTACATAAGGCACTCTGCTTCTGATATATTTTGCAGGTGCGTCGATAACACGCAGTACAAATGCAATGTTCTCGTAAACCGTCATTGTCGGGATAAGTCTGAAGTCCTGGAACACAACGCCGATCGTACGGCGCAGAGCAGGAACTTTTTTTCTTCTGAGTTTTTTCAGGTTGAAACCGTTCACCAAAACCGTGCCCGATGAGGCATCTATCTCTTTTAATATAAGTTTGATGAGCGTGGATTTGCCGGCACCTGAGGGACCGACAACGAAAGCGAAGTCGCCGTCGTTGATCCTGAGATTAACTTTGTTTAATGCGTCCACACCACTAGAGTATGTAACGGACACATCCTTAAACTCTACCAAAATTTTACACCGCCTTAGAATAGCGCCGAGGGAGAATAGTCAGATCAGAACTTGACCGGGTTAGCGGCAAGATACTTCTTGACCATAAGTGCTATCTTGAAGATGATAGCGTGGTCAAACTCTCTGAGGTCAAGTCCCGTCAGCTTTTTGATTTTTTCAAGTCTGTACACAAGAGTATTTCTGTGTACGAACAGCTTCCTTGAAGTTTCCGAAACGTTGAGGTTGTTCTCGAAGAACTTCTGGATAGTAAACAGGGTCTCGTGGTCGAGAGACTCGATGGAGCCCTTCTTGAAAACTTCCCTGAGGAAAGTCTCACACAAAGTAGTAGGGAGATGGTAAATAAGTCTTGCGATTCCGAGGTTATCGTAGGAAACGATGTTCTTGTCGGTGTCAAATACCTTGCCGACTTCGAGAGCTATCTGAGCTTCCTTGAAGCTTCTTGCAAGATCTCTTACGCCCTGGATAACAGTACCGATACCAACATTTACTCTGGTATAGAACTCGCTTGAAAGCGTATCCGAGATGCTTCTTGCGAGTTTCTCGAGATCCTTTGATTCAACGCCGCCCGAAACTTCCTTGACAAGAACGATATCGGACTCAGTGATGTTGAACACGAAATCCTTGTTTTTATCAGGGAACAGGTTCTGGATAACGTCATAAGCGGGAACATCGTTAGAAGAAACGATCCTTATAAGAAGAACAACACGAGATATATCACTGCTGAAGTGGAGCTCACGGGCTTTTACATGAACGTCGCCCGGGAGAACATTGTCAAGAACAACATTCTTGATGAAGTTGTTTCTGTCATACTTTTCATCGTAATACTGCTTGATGCTGGAAAGAGTAATAGCAAGGATGCTTGCATACTTTGCTGCGACCTCGTCTGTGCCCTCGACAAAAACAGCGTAGTCCGGCTTCATATGAGCGCCGAACGGCTTATAGGTATAGCCGTCACGCACGAATACGTCGTGGGATTCGCCTAAGTCAAGAGAGACAAATTCATTGGTGGTGCCGATCTGAGCCAGCTCGGAACAAGCAATGATGGTTGCAGTTTCGTCGATCACACCGATCACACAATCAATGGTATCACGCATCTGGTGTACAACACTCTGAAATAATCTGTTTGACATAGTATTTCTCCTCTACTTGCATTTAATATTATCCGCATTGTTAAATTGCTGAATGTTAAAACGACATAGCAGCACAGATTTGTAACATAACACTATTATAACAAAAAAAAATCTGTTTTGCAAGTGGTATATAGTAAAAATGTGCAAAAACCTTTGTGTATTTTGACATACAGCGTGCAAGTACACTTAGATATTACAAATTGTAACACATTTGACGGCGTTTTGTGTGAAGTTTTTGTTAAATGCAAGCCTATAAAGCGATTTCTGACGATGTTGACCCTTTTGGAGCGCCTATTTTCGTAACCACTTTGTAATAATTAAACTTTTTGTGAACTCTCACAAAAAACCACCTTGAAATATGTGCAAATGTATGATATACTGTCTTAGAAACCAAAAATCAGATGTATTTTTAAACAAAGAGAGGAAATTGGTATGCAGAAGCTGATTGAAACAGGAAAGATAGTTTCCGTGTTCGGCATAAAGGGCGAGATAAAAGTTCAGCCCTGGTGCGACGACCCCGCGCTGCTGTGCGAGCTTGAAACGCTCTATTATAAAAGCGGTACGCCTGTGGAAATAGAACACGCAAGGGTCGCAAAGAATATAGTGGTAATGAAGATAAAGGGCGTTGACACCGCCAACGACGCAAACAAGCTGCGCAACAGGGTGCTTTATCTCGACCGCGACGACGTTGAGCTTGAAGAGGGCGCATACTTTATTCAAGACCTTATCGGGCTTGTTGTCAAAGACGCCGACAGCGGCAGGGAATACGGCACCATAACCGACGTAACCCAGACGGGCGCAAACGACGTGTACCATATTAAAGCGGCAGACGGCAAAATGTACTATATCCCTGCAATAAAAGACGTTGTCAAAAGCACCGATATTGAGGGCGGCGTGATGCTTATAACGCCTCTCGATGGGCTTTTTGAGGGCGCAGAGGAGATAAGGGAATGATACGCATAGAGCACGCGGCGGCGTACTATGCTGACCTTGAAGCTGCAAAAGCATTCTTTGAAAAGTACTTTGCGGCTCGCTCGGGGAATATGTATCATAACAAGATAACGGGTTTCCGCTCCTACTTTCTGACCTTTGACGGCGGCGCACGGCTGGAAATTATGTCAAAGGACAGCATCTCGCAAAAGCAGCTGCCCGATTTGCTTGGCTTGGCACACATTGCCTTCAGCCTCGGAAGCGAGCAGCAGGTAGACAGTCTGACCGAAAGGCTGAAAAACGACGGCTATAAGGTCGTAAGCGGACCGCGGACCACAGGCGACGGTTACTATGAAAGCTGTATCGAGGACGCCGAGGGCAACAGGATAGAGCTAACTGTTTGAATGAAAAGGAAAAAACGATATGAATATTGACATTGCAACGCTTTTCCCCGAAATGCTGGAGAATTATCTCTCACAGAGCGTGGTGGGCAGAGCAAGAGACAAAGGCGTTTTCACGGTGAAATGCCACAATATCAGGGATTACACCCTCGACAAGCACCGCAGGGTAGATGACACGCCTTACAGCGAGCGTCAGGGTATGCTTATGCAGTGCGAGCCTGTGTACAACTGCTTTAAAGCTGTTACAGAGGGCAGAAAGCCCCACGTAATCTATATGTCCCCGCAGGGCAAAACGCTTACTCAGCAGCGCGCAAGGGAGCTTTCACAGCTTGACGACATCTTTATCCTCTGCGGACACTACGAGGGCGTTGACGAGCGTGTCATTGAGGAGATAGTCGACGAGGAGATCTCCATCGGCGATTATGTGCTCACAGGCGGCGAGCTTCCTGCGCTGGTTCTTGTGGACAGCGTCGTGAGAATGCTTGAGGGTACGCTTTCAAAGGCTGACTGCTACGAGGACGAGAGCCATTACAACGGTCTGCTGGAGTATCCGCAGTACACCCGCCCTGAAATCTGGCACGACAAGCAGGTGCCCGAGGTGCTTCTTTCGGGTCACCACGCCAACATTCAGAAGTGGCGACACGAGCAGGCTTTGCTGACCACTCTGAAAAAACGTCCCGAATTGCTTGAAAAAATCGAACTAACGCCTGCGGATTTAGCAATATTACACAAAAACGACGGGGATTGAATCAGCTTTCTCTTAACTCTTTGTTGAGAGTTGACAAAGATGTTAAGAACTTTTGTACTCTCTGACTTTTCACGGACTGAATATTAGATAATATGCACAAAAAGAAAGCTGTTAGTTGACTCAATATAGTTGATACATACAAAAATGTCGCAAAAATATACTGTTTGTCTAATTTTTGCGTTGACGAAACATCAAATTGAGAGTATAATACTATATATCAGGTGGAAGGGACACTCGAACCTGTAAATGTTGTGTTTTTACCAAAAAAGATAATAATGAAATGGAGAGATTATCATGTTCGTTAAAGACGTAGTTGTTCAGAATCAGGTTGGTCTTCATGCACGTCCGGCTACATTCTTTATCCAGAAGGCAAACGAGTTCAAGTCTTCTATCTGGATCGAGAAAGAGGAGAGAAGAGTAAACGCTAAGAGCCTTCTTGGTATCCTTTCTCTTGGAATCGTAGGCGGCACTACTATCAGGATCATCGCTGACGGTGCAGACGAGGAAGATGCTGTTAAGGGTCTTGTTGATCTGGTTGACAGCGGCTTTGCTGAGGATGCTCGCTAATTTTCTGATTTGATAAACCAGGGGACTTGCAGTTTGTGCAAGTCCTTTTTTGTTATGCATTTTTGCGCAAAAAAAGAACCTGCTCGGAAGCAGGCTCTTAATAAGTGTCATCAGATTACTTGTCAACGTCCTCAACAGCGTCCTCAACCTTGTCGAGGTCAGCCTCAACGTCATCAGTAACGTCTGCGCAATCAGCGCAATCGCAGCAATCATCAAAATCGTCATCGAGGTCTTCGTAATCGTAGTCCTCAAGCTCCTTGTGCTTCTTGAAAGCCAGGAAAGCTGCAACAGCGACTGCAACTGCACCTACAACTGCAAGAATCTTAAAAATAGTGGACATAGTAAAAACACTCCTTTGTTTTATTTCTAACACTTAATTAGATTATCTACATTATAACACGTGCGCCACAAAAAATCAAGCACTTTTTGTACATTTCTTGCAAAATGTATATTTTTTTTAAAAGCATTTGGTCTTGTTTACTAATTCTCATATGTTGCCAGTGAGATTCATCACGATACTCAGGGCGGCAAGAGGAGCCGTCTCACAGCGCAGAATGCGCTTTCCAAGCCCTATTGCGACTGCTCCTTTGGCGGTGCACAGCTCGACCTCGCTTTGCTCAAAGCCGCCCTCCGAGCCGATAAAGATACCGACTGTTGAATTGCTTTTTAGCCCGACCTGCGCAAGATTTTTACCTCCGCGCTCATAGCAGATAAGAGGGAAGTCGTTCTGGACAAGCTGCTCGGCAGCCTCGTCGAGTGTCAGCAGCTCCGTTACCTGCGGCACGATGCCTCTGCCTGACTGCTTTGCAGCCTCCAGGGCAATCCTGTTAAGGCGCTCGCGCTTTTTTTCAAAGCTCTTTTTGTCGGCTCTTGCGACGCACCTGCTCGTCAGCACAGGGCAGATCTGCGTGACGCCCAGTTCCGTTGCTTTCTGCACGATAGTGTCAAACTTATCGCCCTTTGGCAGCGCCTGAAAGAGCGTGACCCTGACATCTGGTTCGCTCTCGCTTGGACCCTGCGAAATTATATCACACACGACGCACTCGTCGCTGATGCTTTCAATCTTACAATTATACTCCACGCCCTCGCAGCAGGCGATAATTTCGTCGCCTATCCGCATGCGCAGACTCCTTCCGATATGCACCGAATCGGGCTTTTCAATGGTAACAGATGTTCCCGTAAAACAGCGCTTTTGCACGAAAAATCTTGGCATTTGTACCTCCAAAATTAAATATTAACAATCTTGTTTACGAAAAGGTTTTCTACAAAAATAGTATAACATAGTGTTACACAAAATTCAACAAAATTCATATATAACGCAAAAAGAGTTCATATTCAGTTCATTTTAATAAGCTATTATATTAACAAGGAAAACGAAAGGTTTCCGATCAAAATTTGGTATGTTGGCTTTTACCCCAGGCCTTCATATATTTGGTTGTAGATTTTTCTACAACTTCTCCCCTATAATTTTTTATTTTTTGGCTCCCACAATACTCGTGGGAGTTTTTTTTGCCGCCCCAGCGGGGGTGCGCAAGTCCGTCGCCCACAACTTTGTAATAGACTTTACTTAGCTTGGCTCCGGGCAAAGAAAGATTAGGATTCTGATTATTAAGAGCCGAAGCGCAAAACCCTCACTCGATACTTTGCGCAGGGAAGCGCTTATCTGTCTCCCTATACAATACTATCCCAAAAGAAAAGAGGTAAGACTCAATGTCCTACCTCTTGATTCATTTATCAGAGTTTTGTTACGCCGATCGTTACCTTTTCGCCGTTGATATCCCACTCTTTCGAGTTCTCGGCTGTCTCGCCGTACTTGATATCCTCTGCGAGAACGTCCTTGCTTATCTGCTCGGCGTTCTTCTTGACAAGCTCAGCCAGCTTATCGTTTCCAGAGAGCGAAACAGTGATATGATCCATAACCTCAAAGCCTGAATCCTTACGCATTGTCTGAATCTTGCTGGTAATCTCTCTTACGAAGCCTTCCTCGATAAGCTCCTCTGTGAGCGTTGTGCTCAGAGCGACAGTTACTCTGCCTTCTGTGAGGGTGAAGAAGCCTTCCTTCTGCTGTGACTCGATAAGCAGGTCTTCCTTGGAGAGAGTTATCTCGCCTGTGGAGATATTCATTTTGAGGAATCCTGTCTCGTCAAGCTCAGCCATAGCCTTATGACCGTCAAGCTCTGTGAGATTATTTCTTATCTCGCCGAGGTTCTTGCCGAACTTAGGACCGAGAGTTTTGAGCTGCGGCTTGAACTTATAATCAATGTAGGAAGAAGCGTCCTGTGTGAACACAACGTCCTTAACGTTAAGCTCATCTCTGATGATGTCTGTGTAGAAGCTGTCGAGAGTATGGTCAGCGCAGACATACATAACGCTCAGCGGCTGTCTGTTCTTGAGGTTAGAGCCGTTTCTTGCGCTTCTTCCGAGAACGACGATATCAAGTACCTCGTCCATATCGCTTTCAAGCTGCTTGTCTATCATCTTTTCGTCAACCTCAGGGTAGAGGCAGAGGTGAATGCTCTCGGGAGCGTCTTTATCAACGCTCTTTACGAGGTTCTGATAAATCTCCTCTGTGATGAACGGAACCATCGGAGCAGCAACTTTGCAGAGGTTAACGAGCGCGGTATAAAGCGTCATATAAGCGTTTATCTTATCCTGGCTCATGCCCTGTGCCCAGTATCTTTCTCTGCCTCGTCTTACATACCAGTTGGACAGGTCGTCAACGAACTCCTGCATAGCCTTTGCAGCCTCTGGTATCCTGTAATTTGCGAGGTTCTCATCGGCAGCCTTTATCATGGAATTCATCTTGGAGAGTACCCATTTATCCATAACGGACAGCTTGTCGTACTCGATCTTATACTGTGTCGGGTCAAACTTGTCTATGTTAGCATAGAGGATATAGAAAGCATACGTGTTCCACAGAGTGCCCATAAACTTTCTCTGTCCCTCTGTAACCACTTTGCCGTGGAACTTGTTAGGCAGCCACGGAGCAGAGTTGGTGTAGAAATACCATCTGATAGCGTCAGCGCCGTAGGTTTGCAGAGCTTCCATCGGGTCAACAGCGTTGCCCTTTGACTTGGACATTTTCTGACCGTTCTCGTCCTGAACAAGACCGAGCACGATAACGTTCTTGTACGGTGCTTTGTCAAAGATAAGTGTTGAGATAGCCAGCAGCGAGTAGAACCAGCCTCTTGTCTGGTCAACTGCCTCAGAGATAAAGTCAGCAGGGAACTGGCTTTCAAACAGCTCCTTGTTCTCAAATGGGTAATGGTGCTGTGCAAAAGGCATTGCGCCAGAGTCGAACCAGCAGTCGATAACCTCGCTGACACGCTTCATCTGCTTGCCGCACTTAGGACACTTGATAGTTACAGCGTCAATGTACGGTCTGTGCAGCTCTATTTCGTCAGGGCAGTTGTCCGACATTGATTTCAGCTCCTCGATAGAGCCGATAGAATGTCTGTGACCGCACTCACATTCCCAGATGTTCAGCGGTGTGCCCCAGTATCTGTTTCTTGAAATGCCCCAGTCCTGAACGTTTTTGAGCCAGTCGCCGAAACGTCCCGAGCCGATGCTTTCAGGAATCCAGTTAATAGTGTTGTTGTTTGCAATGAGTCTGTCCTTAACGTCGGTCATCTTGATAAACCAAGAATCTCTTGCATAGTAGATAAGCGGCGAGTTACATCTCCAGCAGTGCGGATACTCGTGCTCGAACTTAGGTGCAGCAAACAGCTTGCCCTGTGCATCGAGGTCCTTGAGCACCTCAGGGTCTGCTTTCTTTACGAACAGTCCTGCGTATGGAGTTTCCTTTGTCATTTCGCCCTTTGCGTCAACGAACTGAACGAACGGCAGGTCATAAGCTCTGCCTATCCTTGCGTCGTCTTCACCGAAAGCAGGAGCGATATGAACGATACCTGTACCGTCTGACATAGAAACGTAGCTGTCGCAGGTTACGAAATGCGCTTTCTTGCCCTGCTTTGCAGCACATTCGCCAGCGCACTCGAACAGAGGCTCATATTCAGTCTTTTCAAGGTCTGTGCCCACATAGCTCTCGAGTATCTCGTAAGCTGCCTCGCCGTCCTTTGCAAGACTGCCAAGAACTGTGTCCAGCAGAGCCTGTGCCATTATGTATGTGTAACCGTCAGCAGCCTTTACCTTGCAGTAGGTGTCTGTCGGGCTTACGCAAAGCGCAACGTTTGATGGCAGTGTCCAAGGGGTAGTTGTCCACGCAAGGAAATATGCGTCCTGATCCTTGATCTTGAAACGAACTATCGCAGAACGCTCTTTGACGGTCTTATATCCCTGAGCCACCTCGTGAGAGGAAAGCGGAGTTCCGCATCTCGGGCAGTAAGGAACGATCTTGAATCCCTTGTAAAGCAGTCCCTTGTCGTAAATCTGTTTGAGTGCCCACCACTCAGACTCGATAAACTCGTTGTGATATGTTACATATGGGTTCTCCATATCAGCCCAGAAGCCGACAGCAGAGGAGAACTGCTCCCACATGCCCTTGTATTTCCATACGGACTCCTTGCACATCTTGATAAAAGGCTCCAGACCGTATTCCTCGATCTGCTCCTTGCCGTCGATGCCGAGTATCTTTTCGACTTCAAGCTCAACAGGAAGACCGTGAGTGTCCCAGCCTGCTTTTCTGGGCACCATTTTGCCCTTCATTGTGTGGTATCTTGGTATCATATCCTTGATAGCACGGGTGAGAACGTGTCCGATGTGCGGCTTGCCGTTTGCCGTCGGAGGACCGTCATAGAAAACATAGGATTCGCCCTTCTGGCGTGAATCTATGCTCTTTTCAAAGATCTTGTTCTCTTCCCAGAACTTTTCGATCTGCTTTTCTCTCTGAACAAAGTTCAGGTCTGTCGAGACTTTCTTGTACATAGCGACTCTTTCCTTTCAAAAAGTTTACAAAAACTAAAAAAGCCTCCGTCCCTTGAAAAAAGGACGAAAGCAAAGCTTACGCAACCACCTGTTTTCATCATACGTGATAGTATGAGCTTTTCGTAACGAGAAAAGAAACGGCTCGGCTTACTGGCGTTTTCAGCCTTGCAACTCGGAAGTGATATTCTGCTTTTGGTACTTATGCCGCACTCGCACTGTCTGACGGCTCGCTGAAACGTTCCCGATAAAGCATACTGTCTTCGTCAAAGTCTTTCAAATATGCAAAAATTATATCACACTCCAAAGCAGTTGTCAAGGCAATGACCGCATTTTTAAAGGAAATATAACATATTTGAGCCGCAGGGCGCAAGAATAACTGCCTGAAAGATTGACATTTCGGGCAGTGTGTTATATAATAAAAGAGTATGTAATCTTAATGTGTCTGCTTTTGCGGGCGCGGAAAGGAGAGAGTGATTTGCTGTCAGTAGTTATCCCAAGCTATAACGAGGAAGGCAATATCGTAAAGGCGGCTGATGAGGTATCGAAGCTGCTTGAGGACAATGGAATAGATTATGAGCTGGTGTTTGTCAACGACGGCTCAACAGACAAGACGTGGGAGCTTATCAGCGGGCTTGCACAGGCAAGAGAACATATCGTTGGCGTGAACTTTTCGAGGAACTTCGGAAAAGAGAGCGCTATCTTCGCAGGACTTGAGGTCGCAAAGGGCGACGCCTGCGTGCTGCTCGACTGTGACCTGCAGTTTCCGCCAGAGGTAATAATCGACATGTATAACATCTGGAAGAATAACGATGTTGACATCGTCGAGGGAAGAAAGAAATCAAGAGGCAAGGAGAATTTCCTCTACAAAGCCTTTTCGCTGATGTTCTACAAGATGATAAACTCGTCGAGCGGGCTTGATATGCGCGCGGCGAGCGACTTCAAGCTGATGGACAGGTCTGTGGTGGATTCGCTTAACGCAATGCCCGAGCGCCTTACGTTCTTCAGGGCAATGTCCAGCTGGGTTGGCTATAAGACCGAGCAGATATATTTTGATGTGCGTGACAGGGAAGTCGGCGAGAGCAAATGGACAGTCGGCAAGCTGATAAAGTTTGCGCTCAATAACATCACGTCCTTTACATCTGCACCCTTGCAGATAGTCACCATCTGCGGAGTGATAACATTCCTTATCTCTGTGATAATGGGCGCAAATACGCTGTATAACAAGTTCTGGGGCGATGCATCAGCAGGCTTCTCAACTGTCATCATACTCCAGCTCTTTACATCAAGTATCATAATGTTCAGCCTTGGAATAATCGGCTTTTACATCTCCAAGATTTACGAGGAGATAAAACAGCGACCGAGGTACATTATAAAACAGATAGTCAAAAAAGATTCAGATAACGGCGGGGGACATGTATGGAAGAAGTGATAAAAAAGCAGGTAGCCGCAAACGGCAGCTTTGTCCAGCGCCTGCGGTTCTGGTTCTATGATAAAAGGTGGTATTTCGCCGCGTTCTTTCTGCCGGTGACCATAATGTTCATCGCCTATGCGGTGTTCAAGGTCTATCCGTTCGGCGACAACTCGGCGCTCGTACTCGACCTCAACGGTCAGTACGTCTACTACTACGAGGCTTACCGCGACGCCTTCTGGGGCGACGGCAGCTTCATCTACGACTGGTCACGAAACCTAAGCGGCGAAATGTTCGGCATCTTTGCATATTATCTTGCCAGCCCGTTCATGCTGATAATCTATATCCTGCCGAGAACGATGATGCCGATGTCGATAATGATAATGCAGCTTGCAAAGGTCGGCACCGCAGCGGTAACGTTCAGATTCTTCTTAAAGAAGATATCGCCCGTGCAGCCAAAGACCGTTTCGCTTATCGTTTTCCCGACAGTCTACGCGCTGATGAGCTATATGGTCGTTCAGCTTATGGATCCGATGTGGCTGGATGCGCTGATATACCTGCCTCTGATATGCGTGGGCGTCAACAAGCTCGTTAATCAGGGCAAGATGCTGCCTTACATCATACCGCTTGCGCTGATGTTCATTGCACATTTCTATATAGGCTATATGGTCGGCATTTTCACGTTCTTCTATTTCTGCTATACCTGCCTGTCCAAAGAAGGCAAGCGGCTGCCCGACCACTTTTTCAGAAAATGCGTCTATTTCTGCCTCGGAACGCTCGTTGCGCTGATGTGTGCAGCGTTCGTGCTGATACCTGTCTACAACTCGCTCAAACTCGGAAAGTTTGAATTTACAAAGCCTGATTTCTCACTGGCTACCCAGTTCGATTTCCTGACCTTTGCAACAAAGCTGTTCCCGATGTCGTATGATACGGTCTACCCCGAGGGTCTGCCGATGATATACTGCTCGACCGCAGCGCTTATCCTCGTTCCGCTGTTCTTCCTCAACTCCAAGATATCCATAAAGGAAAAAACAGCAAACGGCGTGCTCACAGGTCTGCTGGTAGTGCTTATGTATATCAAACCCTGGGATATGGCAATGCACGGCTTCCAGATGCCGCAGTGGCTCCCGTTCAGATATTCCTTCATTTTCTCGTTCATGATGGTCTATATGGCGTTCAGAGCGTTTGAAAATCTCGACGGTATAACGATGAAAAACGTCGGCGGTATCTACGCCGCATGGCTGGCGTTCCTGTTCTGGTGCGAACGAGAAAACTACAAGCATTTCCAGATTTTCGAGACCGTCACCAAGGAGGGCAAGACCTCTCCCGTTATTCAGGGAATATGGGTGGGCATAATCGCGCTGAGCATCTGCTTTGCGTTTATCCACCTGTTCAGAAAGTACCCGAAATCAAAGATAGTTGCCGTCTCGTTTGTCGGACTGATGTGCTTTGAGCTTTACGCAAACGCAGTCGATACATTCAGAAAGATAGACAAGAACGTTGCATACAGCAAGTATTCTTCATATCAGCCGTATTTCACCAATCTGCGAACAGCAGTCGATACTATTGAAAAGTTCGATACCGACCCGTTCTACCGAATGGAAGCCAACTTCCACAGAACCGTTAACGACCCCATCGGCTCGGGCTATAAAGGCGTTTCGCATTCAAGCTCAACAATGAATGCGCCTGCGCTGAAAATGCTTCACCAGATGGGTTATGCTTACGGCGGACACTACACCAAATACGACGGCGCGACCTATATGACAGATGCGCTGTTCGATATCAGATACCTTATGGAAAAGACGGGCGATACGTCTTACGTCGATTCGAGGATAACCATTCCCGAGCAGTATAAGCTCACCACCGAGGTCACCCTCGGCGATTCGACCTATAAGTTCTACCGCAACCCTAATGCGCTGGGACTCGGCGTTGTGACAAGCAAGGATATGCTCAATGTCGAGCTTAGCGACGATGACCCGTTCACCAACCAGAACAACGTGTTCAATGCCCTCACAGGCAAGGTAAAACGCTATTTCAACAGGGTAGACGCCTACGAGGAGGAGCTTAACAACGTGTTCAAGGAAACCCTCGTTGACGGACATATGAAGTATTATGTCGACGATGCGGCGATAACCGATTCCCACGTTGACTACATCGTAAAGATGGACTCCAACAGCCCGCTGTATATGTATTTCCCGACTGTCTACGAAAGAAACTGCAACGTCTGGGTGCAGGACGAAGCTACCTACCAGACAGCGCAGGAGCCTATGGATTTTGCAGGTCAGTTCTTTGTCGGCGACAACTATTCTATCCTCAAGCTCGGCGATTTCACCGAGGGACAGACCATCAGAGTCCGCGTGACTATCGACAATAAGGACAACGAGGCTTTCTGGAAAGATTACATCTTCTGCAGCTTCGATTACGAGACCTTTGCAAAGGACTGTGAAAAGCTCCAGAGCCAGGTTATGCAGGTAACAAAGTTCGAGGATACCTATGTCGAGGGTACAGCCGAGGCAGAGGAGGACGGACAGTACCTGTTCACCACCATTCCTTACGAAGAGGGCTGGACAATAAAGGTCAACGGCAAGGAAGTCAAGCAGGAAAAGGCTCTCAACAGCCTGATAATGATACCGCTTGAAAAGGGCACCAACGAGATAACCTTCAAGTTCCTGCCGAAATACTACGTTGATTCGCTTATCGTTACAGGCTTCGGTCTTGTGCTTCTCGTGCTGGTTTACCTCGCAGAAGTCAAGAAAATGGGCATCGCAGGCAAACTGCTTAGAAAGGCAGAGCTTCATATCCAGGGCGAAGACGATGAAGATGACGATCACACAGACGATGATGATCCGCAGGAAGATGACGACGAGCCTGAGCCTGACGACGACCCCGACGATTACGGTGACGATACACCGCCCGATGAAGATGACGATGAAGCAGACACCGATGACGACGCCGACGGGCAGCCGATTGTCGAAGAAGATTCGTTTGATGACGCATAAGCTGTACAATATGACGAATTTTGCGAAGATTTCTTAACTAATTCTATTGACAAAGGTGAATATTTGAGTTAAAATATTAGAGGTGAGACTGATTCTCACCTCTGATTTTTTTACGAAAGGACAGAAAAAAATGGACATGACAAAAAAAGCGTATAAAAAACTTACAAACGCCAACGGACTTGTTCGTCTTTTCAGCATCATATCTCTCGTTCTCGGTGTCATCGCCGTACTGCTCGAGCCGTGTTCAAGGCTTTTGTACAATATGATATTCACCAACAAGGTAGATTATATCCTCGTGAACACATTCAAGTCGTATATCAATGCTACCCAGCATTCCTACATACTGCTGGCAGCTACCGTGGCTCTTATGATAGCTGCTTTCAGCTCCAAGAGAAAGAAAAACATCGGACAGGGCTTCAGCTCGCTTATGGTCATCATTCCGATAATCACAGCTGTCCAGCCAACTATCAATATGTTTGATTATCTCGATTCCCAGACTTTCAAGTATTATATGGACGGCGCAGACAACCTCAAATTCAAGGGACTCGTTATCCTTTGCGTTTATCTGCTTGTTCTTATAGTTGCTCTGCTGCTGGTCATCAGCGGTCTTGTGCTTCTCATAAAGGCTTCCGGCGAAAAGCCGACAGAAGTCACCTATGTTGAAAGCGGCAAGAATAAGCCTCAGCAGATGGGCTTCAACCCACAGCAGAATCAGTTCAATCAGTTTGGCGCACCGCAGAACGGCTTTGGTAACCCGAATATGCCAAACGCCTTTGCAAACCCGAACACACAGGGCTTTAACGGTAATAACAATACAATCGGCGGCTTCGGCGCTGCTCCTTTTGGCGCACCGAAAACCGACCCGAATACCACACAGTCAATGTTCTCTGCTCCAAAGCCTGAGCCTGTAACATCAGGCGGCTCTCTCGCAGACGACCTGCTCAAGCGCGATACTACTGCACCTGCCGCTGAATCTGCTCCTGCACCTGCTGAAATTACCACAGCACCCGCAGAGAAAACTCAGGACGGCACAGGTCTCACAAAGGTCTGCTCCGAGTGCGGAACTGTCCTCAACGAGAACGCCAAGTTCTGCAAAGGCTGCGGAAAGCCTGTTTAAATCAAATCTCAAAAGTACGTCCGCTCGGGCGTACTTTTTTTGCCCAAAAACATCTATTGACAAAAAAGGTGTAAAGAATTATAATATAACTAATAATGTTTTGAAAATCTCTCTTTGAGTCTGGAGTTATGATATGAGCAAAAATGTCCGCAGAAGAAAAACGCCGATAGTTGCAAGGATAAACACGCGCGGCGCAATTGCGATAGTTGTTATTGGCATCTTTTTTATGTGCGTCGTGGTGCTTGCTTCAAAAGCGCTTTTCGTCAGCAATTCAAAGGATATGCCCGAGGGAATGGACACAGCTACCATTGGCACGGGCACGCAGACACCGCCCGATAACAGCGGTCAGCCTGCCGCCGCAACGACAACCACCGCGCCTGCAACGACCACTGCACCGCAGTCGTCCACAACGGCAGCCACCACAACAAAAGAAGTCGTCAAGATGAAACTGCTTGACGTAACATATCTCAAACAGGAGCCTGATGAGGAATCTGAAAATATCATCGTTCTGTCTCCGAACATCGAGGTCGACGTGCTTGAAACCCTCGACAGCGGCTGGACAAAGATAACCTTCCTCAACGTAACAGGTCAGCTCACGGGATATGTCCAGTCGACTTATCTCTACTGATGAGCAGACAGAGGTTTACGATCCGCCTTGCTGACGGCGGCGTGATACCCTTCACGCTTGATGTCGGCAGACGCAAAAAGCTCACGCTGACCTTTGTCGAGGGCGAGCTTGCCGTGCGCGTGCCTTACGGCTGCACCAACAGGGAAATCAACGACTTTATCGTCTCAAACACTGACTGGATTCGCAAAAGACAGACCGAGCTGAGCAGCAGCATCGGCTTGCCGAGAACGTTTGAACAGGGCGAAAAAATAAGGCTGCTGGGCGAAACAAGACAGCTGAACTATGTCGTCAGCGATAAGTATTTTGAGCCGTACCTTGACGGCGAACTGCTCAATGTCGCCGTGAGAAGCGACAGCACGCAGACCTATAAGCGTGCGCAGGTCGAAAACTTTATCAGAGCGCTTGCCCTTGAAACAGTCACAGACTGTATGACACGAATGAGCGTGTTGACAGGTCTTGCCCCAAAAAAACTTCGCCTCGGTTCAATGACGTCAAGATGGGGCTCTTGCAGCTCATACGGCAACATCTCGATAAACTATAAGGTCATTCAGTTCGGACTTGATTGTATCGAGTATGTCTGCGTCCACGAGCTTTGCCACTTAAAGCATATGGATCACAGCAAGCAGTTCTGGGAACTGGTAGGGAAGTTCTGTCCCGATTGGAAACGCCTGCGCGACAAAATGAAAGAATAGTTACCACGCCCGTGAGGTCAATCGCCTCGCGGGTGTTTTTTGCGCATAAACCGCACACCAGCCGAATATATTATCTTAGCAGGCAAAACTCAACGAAACAATAGGAGGCTAAGATAATGGATACAATGGAACTCAAGCTCGAACGGCAAACGTTCTGTACAGCTCAGACGGTGCTGGAAACGAAAGCCGAGCAGTCGGTGGAAAAGGACTTCGTGCTGCCCGATTACTGCGCCGATATCTTCAGGATACTCAAATGCGTGGTGGACGCCCGCGTGCTGTCCCAGTCGATAAACGGCAGCAAGCTGACCTTTGAGCTTGGCGTCAGCGCAAGGGTGCTCTATTGCAGCGAGGGCGACAGCAAGGTCAACTGCATCGTCCAGAAAATGAACTACACCAAGTCTGTCGATATCGAGGGCAGCTGCACAGACCCCGCAGTGAGCATAACGCCAAGGTGCGATTATGTCAACTGCCGCGTCATCAGCCCGAGAAGACTTGATATCAGAGGCGCTGTCACATCAGCCATCAAGGTCACCTGCAAAAGCACAAGCAGCATAATCACAGGCGCATCAGGCTGCAATATCCAGCTGCGAAAACAGCTCGTCACTTTCCCCGCAAAGCGCCTCACCGCAGACAAACGAGTGACCGTCATCGAGGAGCTTGAACTTGCGCAGGATAAACCACCCGTTTCGCAGATAATCCGCACAGGCTGCTTCATTGAGCCTGCCGAGCAGAAGATGATTGCAGGAAAGCTGGTCACAAAGGGCGACGCCAATATCACAATGGTCTATACCTGCGTCGATAAGTCAGGCGAGAATGCCATCGAAACAATGCGCTTCACTATCCCGTTCAGCCAGATAATCGACATCGACGGTATCGACGAAAGCTTTGAGGCAAGCGTGCAGATAACCCCGTCAAGCTGCGAGATAATGCCCACCTCCGATTCACAGACCTCCCTCGAATGTGAGCTTGTTATGCTCGTCAGCTGCGAGGCGGTCAAGTACGAAACTGCCGACGCCGTGACAGACGCATATTCCACCAGCTGCGAGTGCACCGTCAAGGCGGCAGACAGCACCTTTGACAGCACGCCCGTGCGCAAACAGGAAACGCTTATGGTCAATTCAAAGGTAAGCTATGCCGATGACGAGCTTATGCAGATCTACGACGGCTATGCCCAGACCGACAACATCAGCGTCCGCCTTTCAGACGACAAAACAGAGTTCACCGTCAGCGGAAATGCGCGCTTTTCCGTGCTTGCGAAAAGCAGCGGCAACTGTCCCGTTTTCCTTGAAACTCAGGAGCCGTTTGAATACAAATTCGCTGTCCCCGAGCAGCTTGCTGGTCTTGACGGGATAGCCTGCGAAACTGACGTTAGAGTAAAAAGCTGCGGCTATCGAATGTCAGGCGGCGACGGCGCAGAGCTTACAGCCGAGCTTGTCATAAACACCGATGTTACCGCATCTGCCGCAAAACAGCTGCTCTGCGACATCACCGTCGATTCCGAAAAGCCAAAGCATCGTGAGGACGGCTGCGCAGTCAAGCTGTGCTATTGCAGCGAGCAGGACGACATCTGGGAGATAGCCAAAAAGTATTCTACTTCGGTTTCCGCGATAATGGAGGAGAACGAGCTTACAGGTGACAGCGCCCTGCAGCGCGGGATGCTGCTTATCCCGCTTACCAATTAAGGAGGTTGATTGATATGGCACAAGATATTTACACCGATATTGCACAGAGAACGGGCGGCGACATCTACATAGGCGTTGTCGGTCCCGTGCGCACAGGCAAATCGACTTTTATAAACAGGTTTATGGAGCAGTTCGTTATCCCGAACATTGAAAGCGATTTCCGCAAGGAAAGGGCGATCGACGAGCTTCCGCAGTCGTCAGCGGGCAAAACGATAATGACCACCGAGCCTAAGTTCATTCCCGAGGAAGCGGTGCACATAACCATCGACGGCGGCGCGAGCTTCAACGTGCGGATGATAGACTGCGTGGGATATATAATCCCCAGCGCCATAGGCTACATCGAGAACGACGCACCTCGAATGGTTGACACCCCTTGGTTCGACGAGCCTGTTCCGTTTAATATGGCGGCAGAGGTGGGCACTGAAAAGGTCATCACCCAGCACTCGACCATAGGTCTTGTCGTCACCACCGACGGCAGTATTACCGACCTGCCCAGAGATGAGTACGAGGAGTGCGAGCAGCGCGTCATCAAGGAACTGCAAAGCATCAACAAGCCCTTTGTCGTGCTTCTCAACAGCCTTGACCCGACAGACAGCGGCGTTATCAAGCTCGCAAACGACCTTTCAGAAAAGTACGGCGCACCCGTGCTGCCCGTCAGCTGTATCGACCTCGACGAAGATGATATCCGCAGGATTCTCACGCAGGTTCTCTATGCGTTTCCCGTCAAAGAGGTCAATATCTCAATGGCAGGCTGGATAAACTCCCTTGAAAAAGGTCATTGGCTCAAACAGGAGGTCTTTGACCACATCAGAGAGGCGGCTGCTTCTGTCGGCACACTGCGCGATATCAGTTCGCTTGCCCAGCGCATTGCCGACTGCCAGTACATAACCTCTGCGTCTGTTGAAAACATCGACCTCGGCAGCGGCAGCGCAACCGTCAGAGCAGAGCTTATGCCATCGCTGTTTTTCAAAGTTATAGGCGAGGCAACAGGTCTTGAAGTCGCTGATGAAAACCAGCTTATGAGCAGGATAATGGAGCTTGTCAGCGTCAGACAGCGCTTTGAAAAGTACGCCAATGCTATAGACGAAATGGAAGCCACAGGCTACGGTATCGTTATGCCCTCAATGCAGGAGCTCACCCTCGACGAGCCCGAGATTCTCAAACAGGGGAGTAAGTACGGAATCCGCCTCAAAGCCACCGCACCCGCAATACATCTGCTGAAAACCACCGTCAACACCGAGGTCGCGCCAATTGTCGGCAGCGAGAAGCAGTCCGAGGAGCTTGTGCTTTATATGCTCAACGATTTTGAGGATTCTCCCGAAAAAATATGGGAGTCAAATATCTTCGGCAAATCTCTCCACGAGCTTGTCAATGAGGGTCTGCACGCAAAAATGAGCAAGCTGCCTGCCGATGCGAGAAACCGCCTGCGCGAAACTATCGAGCGAATGATAAACGAGGGCTGTTCAGGTCTTATCTGCTTCATTCTCTAAACGCCATAACCTCCTTGCGTTGAGGACAAAAAAAGTCCGGCATTACCTTGATTGGTAAGCCGGGCTTTTGCCGCTATTAACATTCAATTGAACTGTAATATTCCTCCAGCTTTGGTCTTGCACGCACATAGAACGGTTCAAGCATCTTGTCAAAGTGCGTTCCCATGCTTTCGAGAATTATCCTGTCAGCCTCTTCAAACGAGAATTTTTCCTTGTAAACTCTCTTGCTGACAAGCGCGTCATAAACATCAGCGATAGCCATTATCCTTGCCTCGATAGGTATCTCGTCCGCTTTGAGACCTGCGGGGTAGCCCGAGCCGTCCCAGCGCTCGTGATGATAATGTGCGACGTTCACCGCTATCTCGTGGAATTCGTGGTCGTCAGTGCCTTCAAGTATCTGGTGCACTATCTTTGCGCCCTCGGCAGCGTGAGTTTTCATCTTGTCATACTCCTCGGGAGTATATTTGCCGGGCTTGCGCAGGATACTGTCGTCAACGGCTATCTTTCCAAGGTCGTGCATCGGCGCAGCCTTGATTATCCGCTCGTAGAACTGGTCGTTGAGGTTAGCGTAGTGCGCCTTTTTCATCTCGTCTGTGAGTATCTTCACGCCTTCGCTGGTTCTCTTGATGTGACCGCCCGTCGAGTTGTCACGGCTTTCTACCATCGTCGCCATGCTGATTATCAGCTTGTTGTGCATCTCGATTATGTGGTTGGTCTTTTCGTAAACCTCAGTTCTCAGCTCGTCGTTGAACGAGTCGATGAGCTTGATGTACTGCTGGTTCTTGGTGTCGTCTGTGATAAAGAACTGATAGCCTCTGTTCTTGCGCCCGTCAAACAGATAGGTGACATTCACAAGATAAATGCTGTCGCCCTTTTCGTAATAGATCTTGCTTTTCGTTTCGTCGCTTGCAAAATCGCCCAGCCACTTCTCAAATGTGTCAGCGACCTCTTTGCTTTTCTTTATCGTCTTGTCAACGGTGAGATTTTCAAGGAACGGGAAAATCTTTCTTGCAGTCTTGTTGCTTCCCAGGTATTTTCCCTTGTTGTCGATAGAAACAAAGCCTGTGTCGCCCGACTCCACCATAGAGTCGATAGCGTTGTCTGTAACGTTGTAAAGGCTCAGCTTGTAAACGATGATAAGGAACATTATCTGCGCAAATACGTAAGCCGCCGGCAGCAGCTCCATGTTGTCGATAAAGTTCTTTCCTGCAAAATATGCGACCAGCGCAACAAAAACCGACATGAACATCAGGTATATCATCGTTCTTGAAACCTGATTTTTCTTAAAGTAGCTGTAAACTATACTAAGTATCGTCAGCGAGAAATACACAATAACAAGTGCGAGAAATACGGTGTGCAAAACGCCGTAGTGCTTGTCAATGTAAGCGGTGTTATTAATTATCCTGAAAGTCGTCCTGCCATCATAGAACAGATCCGAGTGACCTATCGTCAGCACCGAGCAGTAGCACAGTGAGCTTACCGTCATGCATAAAAGCCGCACGAACCGCCCCAGCTTTATGTGACACAGGCTGAACACCATGAACATCATAAATAACAGCAGGAAGCTTCCGCCTATGTATTCCAGCTTTTTCGCCACAAGAGCTTCTTCCAGGTTCTGTGCTCTCGAAAACAGCGAAAAACCAAGATTGGTTATCGGCACAAGCACGAACACAAGCGTTATGTGCACATCGAAATGCCTATGCCACATGAATACATAGATTATAGACATTATCAGTGACAGTGCAAGCATCGAGTCATAGAATAAAGTTATCATCTTTTTCTTCCTTTCCGTCTGAAAGCAGACGGTAAAAATATCAATATATCATAAATATTATACCAATTTTCCAGCCAGCTGTCAACGATTATTGTGTTAACATACAAAAAAAGTACACCCGCCTGTGATGACGGGTGTATTTGTGTTACTTCTTGTAAATTACGATAGACTGTCTGCCCTGAGCACCGTAAATCTTCATAAAGTGCGTTATGGAGTGCCTTACCGTGAAGCCCCAGCCCACGTCAGCGATGATAAATTCGCCTGTCGTCTCGTCGTAACCCGAGATTACCGAGCCGTGCTGTGTGCCGACCCATGTGAACGAGTATGTGCCCGTTCCGTCGTGAGAGTATCTCTGACCTCTTTGTATCGTGAATGTTGCATACGAGCTTGGGTCTTCGCCTCTTGTTATCCACCATATCTGAACAGCGTGACCTTTTTCAAGCTCCTTTTTCAGACCTTCAAGGTCAAGACCTGCGCTGTGGTTGATAGAGCCTGTGTCCAGCTTGTACCACGACATATTTGCGTCATTGTCCGTGTGAACGTCTATCTGATACTGGTCTCTGACGCCGACAGATTTGAGATATCTGTTTGCAGTTTCTGCAAGTGCAGGCGCCATAACGCCGTAAGCGTTGTCATCGTAAGGGCTTCCCCAGGAAGCGTAGTTCGGGTCGCCCACCCAGTAATTTACGATAGTCAGGAACTTGTCAGCAAGCAGGTTCTTTGTGCAGGACGTAAAACCGAGGTGGCGGTTGAGCAGGGTAGCCAGCGCAGTAGTCTCACAGCCTGTCGGCATCGGAGCGCCGCCCTCCCAGCCAAGCTGGTTTATCGGACCAAAGTCCAGGTCAACATATCCGCCCACCTGGCTTGCAGGGATGTAACCGAAGTTCTGCTTGTTCGAGCCTGGGATGTAAACCTTGTACCAGCTGCTTGTGAACGAACCCTTTTTGTCGAGCACCATGCCCGCGCTGCCCGAATAGAGCACAGCGGAGTTTGTGTTAGGCGCCGAGTAGATTTTGAATGCGCTCTTGCTCTTTACCGTCGAGTCTGTCGACAGCGTGCAGTTTGCTGTTCCCGTGCGGTAGGTCGTACCGCCAACGGTCTTGACGCCGTAAAGGCTGAACTGGTAAGCAGTGCTTCTTGTAAGGTTGCTGAAAACATAGTAGTTGTTTGTCGTCGAATATGTCTGCCACTTGCCGTCTTTGTAGATAGAAACGTAGTAGGTCGTGATGCCGTCTATCTTGTTCCAGCGCAGAGTTATGTAATTCGTGTCCGAGGTCGGCTCAGTAAATGACGGTGTCGCCGTAATTGTGGTGACCTTGACGGTGTTGCTGTCAGCGCCGATGTGAGCCTTGCCCGAGCCGTCAATAAATACCGCCCTCACCATATATTCATATGTTGTCGAGCCTGAAACAGTGGAGTCTGTGAAGCTGTTTGTGCTCGTCGTGCCAACGAGAGCGAATCCGCCTGTTGTCTTGCGGTAAACCTGATAGTACGAGTGGTTTGTGTCGTCCCATTTAAGCTGGGCGTAGTTTGCCGAGATAATGCCCGATTTGAGATTTGTAACTGCCAGCGGGTCAGTTCCCGTGATGATGAACATCGCCGAGCCTGTCAGCTTTGTGCCTGCCGCATTTACAGGAACTACCTCAAACTTGTATGTTGTTCCGGCGCGGCAGCCTATCTTGAACGACGTGGTCGTTGATGTGCCGAGCCTTGTCTTGGTGCCTGTAACGTTGTAGATCTCATAGGATACAGCTCCGGCTGCTGCTTTCCAGTTCAGAGTTATCGAGCCGGTCGTGCAGGTCGCAGAGATGCCTGTGTTGAGAATCGCTCTGACAGCTTCATCGGAAATAAGCGTTTTTCCGCCGATAGTCGTTGCACTTGTCGAGCCCGACTTTGTCGCATAGTCCTTTGCAGCCACAAAATTGCTGCTTGCCGTGAGTATCAGAGGCGAAGAGTATTTTGCAGCCAGCGGTCCTGCGCAAAGTCCGTCAGGGTAGTTGAGCGCATACGCAAGAGTCAGCTTCTCCGCCTTGTCAAAATATTTGCTTGCAACATTTGCAGATGTCTCGTATCTGTCGCTGCCGCCGATTCTTGAAACGGTGCTGAAAATGCCCTTTGCCTGCGTCTCTATCTGTGCGCTGACAGCGCCCGTTCCGCCTATGATGGTCGCGGTCTTGCTTAAAAGCGTGTTGAGATAGCTGAGCTGGTCGCCGAGCAGGCTGTTGCCCGCCGCAAGCATTATAGGCTTGCCGACAGCCGATGCAGACAGCGCATCAGCGTAGTTTGTACCCGAAGCAATAAGTATCTCCTGGTTTGTCACGCCTGCCTCTTTGAGAACCAGCAGGTTGGTGATGTATCTGTTCGGTCCTGCCAGCCTTACTGTCTTAAATCCGTCAAGAGCCTTTTCAGTTGTTGTCGGAACAGCAGACGGACCGCCGACAATGTAAACAGTGGCGTTTGAATACGCGCTGTCCTTGATGTAGTTTGCTATCCTGTCGGTAACAGCTTCCGATGTCAGCAGTATCGGCGCATTCTTGACCTTTGCAAGATAAGCCGCGCTGAGCGCATCTGCAAAGTTAAGACCTGAAGCAACGATAACGCTTGTAAATCTCTTTCCGCCGTTTTCAGCTCTGAGCTGGTCAGCAATGCCGATAGCCGTGCCGTATCTGTCAGCGCCGTAAATCCTCGCAGGCTGCTTGTCGGTCACAACGAACGAGAAACCGTTCTCGCTTGCATAAGCCTCAGCCGCAGAACCCTTGGTGCCGAAAATCTTGAAGCCGTCTATTTTCTTGTATGTGTCGTTAGCAAAGGTGTAACCCAGCGCATGCTCACCGATCCTCGCAACAGTTCCGGGGATACTCACGCTCCTGAGCGCAGGGCAGTTTTTGAAAGCGTCAGCGCTGATAGCCTCTGTCGAAGCGGGGATAGTTACCTCGCTGAGCTTGTTGTTATTGTAAAACGCACCCTCACCGATTATCTTGACGGTGCTCGGGATAGCAAGTCTCTCGCTTGTCGTGTCGCTGACCTCAATAAGTCTGTCATTGACAACAGCCATGTTTGCGGTCTTTTTGAGAGTCTCTATCCACTTTGTCCCGTGGAAAGCCCTCTCGCCGATAGTCGTTACCGTTCTCGGCAGACCTACCGTCTCCAGCTTTGCGCAGTTGTAAAAAGCGTTCGCGCCCAGCTTTGTGACTGTGCTCGGCAGCTTTACTGCGGTGATACGGCAGTTTTCAAATGCGCTGTTTTCGATTTTCGTGATACCCTCGGGGATAGTCACGCTTGTCATTGTTCTGTTTGCCTTGAAAAGTGCCTCACCTAAAACAGTTACGCTCTTTTCGCCGATGACCGTCGGAATGACCACCGCGCTGTCGCTGCCGTTGTACTTGGTCAGCTTCAGCGTTCCGTCAGCGAGCGCCTGATAGGTAAATTGTTCTGTTTCGCCCTGCTCAGCAGAAACCGAGTAGCTCGGAATGATGCCCTGGGGCAGATTTCCCGCCATTGAAAGCACCATACCGCCTGCCAGCAGCAGCGATACGACCTTTTTGTTCATAATAGCTAATCTCCTTTTGCCTCTGTTGTAAATTCTTCACAAATGATATTATACTATAATAAAAAAACAAAGTCAATTGGCAAAACTCCGAAAATATTAACCGTGCTGGTTAAATTTCACTTTTACAAAAAAAGCCCGCAGGCTCATGCTTGCAGGCTTTGCGATATGTTTTATGTAAGGTCGATTATCATACAGCTTATGCCGTAAAGTGAAATGTCGATAAATGCGCAGGAAGCAGGCTCACCGTCTTTTGGCAGGGAAGCGCTTCCGGGGTTTAGCACATAAATACCCTTTTCTTCCTTGTTGTATCTCTTGTGGGTGTGCCCGAACAGTGCAATAGCCGCTTTTTCCTTGGCAGCCAGCTTGACAAGCTCCTCAGTCGATTCGTTCACGCCGCACAGATGTCCGTGGGTCATAAATATCTTCGTGCTGTAAAGCTCCACCACCATAGATGTCGGCGCATCGCACTTGTCGCAGTTGCCCGCAACGCAGAAGATGTTCTTGTCGGGGTATTTTGACCTCAAAATCTCTATCTCGGGAACACCGTCACCAAGGAACAGAAAATTGTCACAGGAGATATTGTCCGATATTATTTTGTCAGCAACACCCATATTGCCGTGAGTGTCCGAAAAAACTATAACTCTCAAATCAATACTCCTTTCTGCCCGTTGCGGCGCATTACTCCTATGTATATTTTACCACAATTTTTTTAGATATACAATATCTATTTTAAAATTCACAAACTATTCATAAAAATAATTGTTTTTTTCGCTGAAAATTATCCGAAAAATGCAAAAAACACTTGCAATGCTGGACAAAAAATGTTATATTATTTTATTATAGGCTTATTGTAATCTTTTGTGAGAGGAGGGTGTCCATAGCATGCAGAAATATGCCATTTATAAATCTGAAACAGGCTATTACTATTACAGCTATCACGATACACTCGAAACTCTCAAAGGCACAAGGTTTGAAAATATGATAACCGAGGAGCAGCTCCCAGTCGTCGTAACAGGCGAGGGCGGCTATTTCCACTTTACAGATAAGGACTATATGTTCGTCAAGATTGTCGAGTCCGACGGCTGCCCGCTGAAGCTGGAGGAAATGTTCTTCAAGAATCAGGACACCTTCAAGCTGGGCTGGATGTCACCCGACGGCGACACCTACTCCTGCAACTATACCAATCACACCAAGGCAGCGATAATGCTCTGCGAAAAGTTCTTCCCCGACGCACAGTTCCCCGAAAGAACGCTGGGCAAAGCCGGCTGGCTGAAAATAATCGACTCGTGGGACGGCACTCAGCGTGAACACGGACAGTTCGTCTACTCCCTCACAGGCAAGATAACCAAGCGTCAGGTGGACAGGCTCTTTGACCTCGGACTTTACAACAATGAGGAAGTCCAGAAGATGATATCCGACTGCGAGGACAGATGGTAAAATGCACTCAATATCCTTCCGTGAAAAAAATGCGGAAGGATTTTTATTTCTTAAAGTTAGTTTTAAGTCGCTCGTTTATCATATAGACATAGAACAAAAACACAACGTTCTGCAAAAGGAGGAATACTTATGAAAAAGATACTTTCAATGGCAGTTGCAATAATTCTCGCAGTTTCAATGGTCGCTTGCAGCAATTCTTCAAGCACCGCGGATACATCATCATCAAGCAGCTCGTCTGCCGACAGCTCACAGGGCGAAAAGGATAACCCGCCCGATAAGCCTGACGGCAGCAGACCTGACGCTCCGCCAGATGGCGAGGGCGGCGGACCGGGAGGCGGTCCGGGCGGCAGCAGCAGCGAGGTGGTCTACGCGGCATCAACAGAGATAACCAAGTCCCAAAGAGACGATAACAAAACCTACGAAAGCACCGAGGCTGACAAAAGCGCCCTGATGATTGATACCTCGGACGAGGTCACAATAACCGACCCGACCCTTACTAAATCGGGAGACTCCGACGGCGGCGATAACTGCAATTTCTACGGACAGAACGCAGCTCTGCTGGTAAAGGGCGGCTCGACTACCACCATCTCTGGCGGAACCATAACCTCTGACGCGTCAGGCGCAAACGGCGTGTTCTGCTACGGCGGCAACGGCGGTAAAAACGGGGCAGAGGGCGATGGAACAACCGTTATCATCAAAAACACTACCATCACCACCACAGGTGACGGCTCGGGCGGAATAATGACCACAGGCGGCGGAATCACCAAGGCTGAAAACCTCACCGTTACCACAAGCGGTCAGTCCTCAGCTGCGATAAGAACCGACCGCGGCGGCGGAACAGTCACCGTCAACGGCGGAACATATACCTCTAACGGTCTCGGTTCACCTGCTATCTATTCAACAGCCGACATCACCTGCGAAAATGCCACCCTCGTTTCAAATCTCTCCGAGGGCGTGTGCATAGAGGGACTCAACAGCATAACCCTTAACAACTGCAACCTCACCGCAAATAATACCAAGTGCAACGGCAAAGCAACGTTCTACGATACGATAATGATCTATCAGTCTATGTCGGGCGACGCAGCCAGCGGCACATCATCGTTCTCAATGACAGGCGGCTCGCTGACAAGCAAGAACGGTCACGTCTTCCACGTTACCAACACCAACGCAGTCATCACCCTGAGCAATGTCAACATCACAAATGATGACAAGGACAACGTGCTTATCTCCGTCTGCGACGACGGCTGGAACGGCGGCAACAACACCGCCACCCTCAACGCAACAAGCCAGAAACTAGAGGGCGCAGTGCTCGTGGGCGACAACTCAACCCTCACCCTCACACTCTCCGAGAACTCCACCTTTAACGGCTCTGTTAGCGGCAAGATTACCAATGTAAAGGGCGACTTAGTTTCCACAGATGTCGGCACAGTCAACGTAAAGCTCGACAGCACAAGCACATGGACACTCACCGCAGACAGCTATGTCACCAGCTTTGACGGCGATGCATCAAACGTCATTTCAAACGGCTATAAGCTCTATGTAAACGGCGAGGAACTCACAGGAACAAAGTAATATCTGAAACTATTTCAAGCGGACTTGGGCAATCCCCGAGCCCGCTTTTTTGCTTTCTGCACTTGCAAAATCCATTCGTTGATGATATAATAAACGCAATGAAATAATACGTGAGGTGAGTCTGTGGACACGATTCTTATAATCGACGACGATATCAATATCAACAATATGCTTTGCGAAACGCTGCAAAATGAGGGCTACGCTGTCCTCAGAGCTTATTCGGGCACAGAGGCAATGATGCTGCTATCTGACAAAAAGCCCGACCTTATCCTGCTTGACCTTATGCTCCCGGGTCTTTCGGGCGAACAGCTGCTGCCGAAAATAGAGGACATACCCGTCATCGTCGTCAGCGCAAAAGCGGACACCGCCAACAAGGTCGACCTGCTGCTTGCAGGCGCAGCCGATTATATCACCAAGCCCTTTGAAACCTCAGAGCTTCTCGCAAGGATAACAGTCCAGCTGCGCAAAGCCCACAGCAACAGAAAAAGAGACGTCCTGACCTTTGAGAACATCACCCTGCATACCGACACCCATAAGGTCAGCATCGGCAGCGAGAATGTCAAGCTGACAAGAACAGAGTTTGCGATACTCAAACTGCTTATGCTCAACGCCGAGCAGGTCGTCGCAAAGCTCACCATTCTCGATAGAATAAGCCTCGATACACCCGACTGCACCGAGGACTCGCTTAAAATACACATCTTCAACCTGCGCAAAAAGCTGAAAGCTGTCTGCGGCAAGGACTATATCACAGCCGTCTGGGGCATCGGCTTCATGCTGACCGCCGAACCCAAACAGTGAATATCTTAAACGAATCTTAACTGTTTCCTTAACCGTTTTCTTAACTCTTTCGTGTTAAGCTGTAAGCAGAAATGAAAGAGGAGGAGAACTTATGGAGTATGTTCTTAAAACAAATTCGCTTTGTAAGCACTATAAACACTTCAAAGCGCTCAGCGGTCTGACAATGAACGTTCCCAAAGGCGCTATCTACGGCTTTGTCGGCAGAAACGGCGCAGGAAAGACCACGCTTATCAGACTTGTCTGCGGCTTGCAGTTCGCGACCGAGGGCAGTTTTGAGCTTAACGGCGTCAAAAACACCGACCGCAATATCGACAAGGCAAGGCGCAAAATGGGCGCAGTCGTTGAAACGCCCTCGCTGTTTCCTGAAATGACCGCGAGAGAAAACCTTATGCACCAGTTCCGCCTGCTTGGTCTGCCCAGCTATGACGACGTGGGCGAGCTTTTAAAGCTCGTTGGTCTTGCCGACACAGGCAAAAAGAAAGTCAAGGACTTTTCCCTCGGAATGAGACAGCGCCTCGGCATCGCCGTTGCACTTTGCGGCGACCCCGACCTGCTTATCCTCGACGAGCCTATCAACGGTCTTGACCCCCAGGGCATCGTCGAGGTCAGAGAGCTTATCCTAAAGCTCAACCGAGAGCGCAAAATAACCGTCATCATTTCAAGCCATATCCTCGACGAGCTTTCAAAGCTCGCTACCCATTACGGCTTTATCGACAAAGGCACTATCGTCAGGGAAATGAGCGCACAGCAGCTTGAAGAATCCTGCCGCAAATGCGTTCGTGTAAAGGTCTCCGACGCCAAAGCCCTTTCACGAGTAATGATAAGGCTCGGAATGGAGTATAAAATGCTTGACGACAACACCGCAGATATCTTTGGCAAACCCAACGTCACCCAGCTTGTCCACGAGCTTGACAAGGAAAACTGCATACTTGATTCTTTTCAGGAGCACGACGAAACGCTCGAGAGCTTCTTTATCTCCCTCGTAGGAGGTGAAAGCCATGACTAAACTCATCCGTGCCGATATTATAAGAGTGTTCAGGTCAAAGACTCTGCGTCTGATGATGCTGCTCTTTGCAGGACTTATCGTCCTTGAAAGCCTGATCGTCAGTGGAGAGGAAGCCAAAGGGCAATTCTCGTCCATAATCTTCGGAATGGGCGCAGTTCTGCTGCCGATGTTCGTGAGCATAGGCATATGCCTTGTGATCTCGTCTGAATTCAACAACGGCGGCATACGCAACAAAATGACCGTCGGGCATAAGCGCGAAAGTATCTACGGCTCGTGGTTGGTGTGCTCATGTGTCGTGACCCTCGCAATGATAGTTGTGCTCGTCGCAGCTTCGTTTGCCTCGGCATTTGTGTTCGGAATAGATATGTCCGATGTGAAAGCTGACGCGCTTATCATCAATCTTCTCATTATGGCAGCCTGCGACCTCGGCTTTACCGCAGTCATAGTGCTTTTCTGCACGCTGTTCACAGGCACAAAGAGCGTTGCCGTGGCGTTCATCTACAACGAGACAACAATGATGATATTCGCCCTGCTCGGCGAAACGTTCAAGGAGAACGACGAGGTGTACAAATTCGTTTGCAGGTTCTTTGTCCAGGCGCAGACGAAATTCTATACCACCACGGAAATATCAGATTCTCCGTGGCTGACAGCGCTTTGCGGCTTGTCCCTCGGCGTGCTCGCCACCGTCGCAGGCATAGTCTCGTTCAAACATAAAGACCTGAAATGATAAACTAAACAGAGGTTCGTTTGATATGCTCACAGTTTATAACCTTGTTCTGATAGATTCGGAATCTTCCTATGATGACCATAACGAAGAATTCAATATTGGTTTCTTTTCCGCCCGCTCTGCCGCCGAAAAAACAGCAGAGAAATATCTTTGCGAAGTAAAAGGTTTTAAAGATTATCGTGTCACCTATCGTATCACGGAAAAAAGCGTGATTGGCGCATCTGATAATTTGTCTGTGCCTGATGTGTATGTTATCTACGGCTGGAATGAAAATGATGAACAGGACGAAACTGATGTTATCGAAAGCGACTGCTATCTGAGCATTGAGCAGGCGCAGGCGCAATTGGAGCAGCTGAAATCCAAATACGACCGCGGGCAGTGGTGCATAGATAAATACAGCATAGACAACTGCTGCTGGCAGGAAGGCTTTGAAAAAGTTTAGATAAGTGATCGAGGTGAAAGTGTTGTTATATGCAGTAATAGGCGTTCTCGCGGCAGCGCTGCTGCTATGCGTGATAAAGCTGCTCGTTATGAAAAAATCTGCAAAAGAAATAGCCGACGGCTTAGCCGAAAAGCTGCACGACGACACCAACACCACCATCGACATCTCGACCTTCGACAGAGATATGCGTTCCCTTGCCGACAGCATAAATAAGCAGCTCAAAACCTTGCGCAGCGAGCATCTGCGCTACGAGCAGGGCAACACAGAGCTTCTCGGCGCCATAACCAACATCTCCCACGACCTGCGCACACCGCTCACCGCCATCTGCGGCTACCTCGACCTTATTGCCAAAACCGACGACGAAAACAAGAAAAGGGAATACCTCGCAATAATCGCCGAGCGTGCCGAAATGATGAAGCATCTCACCGAGGAGCTTTTCAAATACTCGGTGGTCATTTCCCGGGAAAACGGCGAGCCTGACGAGGAGGTCTACGTCAACCAGCTGCTTGAAGAAAGCCTCGCAGGCTTTTTCCCTGCGCTGACCGAAAAGGGCATCACGCCCGAAATAAACATCACCCGCACCCGCGTCGTGCGCACCCTCAACAAGTCCGAACTTTCAAGGATTTTCGCCAATATTCTCAGCAACGCCGTAAAGTATTCTGACGGCGACCTGTCCGTCTCGCTCAGCGAAAACGGCGAGATAAGATTTTCAAATACGGCAAAAGAGCTTTCCGCAGTCAGCGTTGAACAGCTATTTGACCGCTTCTATACCGTCGAGACCGCGCGCAATTCAACGGGTCTCGGTCTTTCAATCGCCAAAACGCTCGTTCAGCGAATGGGCGGCAGCATAACCGCACAATACGAAAACGACAAACTCACAATAGTTATCAACCTTTGAAACACCGCAGATACACAAAAAAGCTCAGCACCACCCGGTACTGAGCCTTTTTCATTTCAACAGCTTCTTTATCTGCTCGTCAGTCGCCTTCGGCAGCAGTCTTTGCAGATGCTCAAAAATGACCGCGTAAGATTCCTGCGGCTCGCGCTTGTAGACGTTCTCGGTGAACTGCTCACCAATGAACTTTTCGGGAGTCGAATACTCCGCAACGCCCCAGCCGTAAGGCTGTCCCAGCTTGTCGGTCATGTAAACAAAATCGCTTATCAGCACATAGCACTGCTCCTGCAAACGTGTTATCGCCGCGTCAAAACCCTTGTTTCCGCCCTTGCGGAAATCGCCCAGCCGTTTGAGCTGCTTTGAAATAACAGGCGCGTTCTCGTCCACAAGCTCAAACAGAAACTTGTCACTGCGCCGCGCAAGTCCGTCCTCATACAGCGCGTCAAAATCGTACCCGCTGCGGCGGTAATTCGCAAAATCAGGGAAAAGTTCGCGGCTTATGTAAACCGCCTTGCGCTCAAAGAATTTTCCGTAAGCGCAGCCCGTCTGCTGAATAACAGGACCTTTCCATTCCCACGCGCCCTCAACACCGCCGAACCAGTACCGCGCGTCAATGTTCTCCTCAATTGAAAAACCCTCGATAGAGTTGCGAAAATACGGCACAAACCCGAATCTGTCAATAGCTTTGATAAGGTCGCTTTTCGACCTGATGTGCATATCGAACGCTTTCATTGAAAGAATCCCTCCCTCGACGCATTACCTGTGAATACAAAAATGCCCGATTTCACAAACATCGTAAAATCGGACTTTTCAATATTAAGTCGGAGTGACCGGATTTGAACCGACGACCTCTTCCACCCCAAGGAAGCGCGCTACCAATCTGCGCCACACCCCGATTACCAAATTATTATACCATTTTTGAATAGCCGTGTCAAGTGTTTTTTTGCACTTTTCCGCAAACTCTTTTTCAGCCGTGCAAGCCGCCGATATATTTGCCCGAAATCATTGTAATAACCGCCAAACTGTGCTATAATAAACACAGTTAATAAATATCAGCTTTCCCGAAAGGAGAAACGCTTATGTGGGGAACGATAATCGGCACAGTGTTCGGCGTGACCATCGCCGCAGGCATATACCTCATTTTTGCAGTGGCGCGGTTTAGTCTGCTGAAAAAACTCGCAGGGGATAAGAAATGGCTGAAACTGCTCGCCTCGGCAGGCTGTGTCGGCGCAGTTTTCGGCGTGCTGAAAATCTTTTTCAGCGTGATAAACGTCGTCATCATCTTTTTGCACGTCACACTGTTTTTCCTGCTTTTCGGACTCGGAATGAAGCTGTTCCGAAAGCTGTCGGGCAAAAAGCCGAAGATATATTGGCAGGGCTGGCTCGCCATCGTGACCTCAGCGGTCTATCTCTCGGTGGGCTATTATCTCTGCGTCAACGTCTGGCAGACCGATTACACCCTTAAAACCAGCAAGCCTATCGACACCCTCAAAGTCGCACTTATCGCAGATTCCCACGTCGGCGCGATATTCGACGGCGACGGCTTTGCACAGCGCCTTGAACAGATACAGGAGCAGTCGCCTGACGTCCTTCTTATCGCAGGCGACTTTGTCGATGACAGCACAGGTCGCGAAAATATGATAAAAGCCTGCGAAGCACTCGGCAAACTCGATCTGAAATACGGCGTCTGGTTCTCCTACGGCAATCACGACGAGGGCTATTACGGCTCCGAGCGCAGAGGCTTTTCCTCAAAAGACCTCGAAGAAAACCTCAAACAAAACGGCGTGCATATCCTCAAAGACGACTATCAGCTTGTCGACAACAGATTCTATATCGTCGGCAGAAAGGATAAAAAGGACAAAAACCGCGCCGATATATCCGATATCATCGACAAGCTCGACACCGACAAGTATATAATCGTTATGGATCACCAGCCCGGCGACTACGAAAACGAATCCAACACCGCCGCCGACCTCGTCGTTTCGGGTCACACTCACGGCGGACAGCTTATACCTCTGCGCCCGATAAGCACCTTGTTCGGCTTCAACGATATGACCTACGGCTACGACAGGCGTAACGATACCGACTTTATCGTCACCTCTGGAATCGGCTGCTGGGAGATAAAATTCAAAACAGGAACCAAGTCCGAATTTGTCATCATCAATATCGAACAGGAATAAACCTAACATCAATCGTAAAATATCAAACGTTCCTACTGGGAGCAGGTACGCCGAAGGGTGCGCCTGCTCATTTTTTTACAAAAAAGTATGCCTTTTGAGCAGATTTATTGTTCAAATGGCTTGAAAAGTCAAGAACTATATGTTATAATTGTATTAACATCCAATGACTTAATATTTGTGACCTATATAGACATAAACATTAACGGGAGGAAAAACTATGCAGTATCATATAGCTGTAACCGACGATGATGATATAAACCTCAAAGCCGCAGAACTGATACTTTCGTTCAACGGCTATAAGGTCAGCTGTTTCAAATCGGGCGAGGAGCTTTTGCAGTACCTTGCATCTGACACGCCCGACCTTATCCTGCTCGATCTGCATATGACAGGTATCGACGGCTTTGAAACAATGAAAAGAATAAACTCTATGGAAGTTGGCAGCAAAGTCCCCGTTATCTTCCTCACCGCCGACAGCGACTCCGATAACGAAACAACAGCCCTCGACCTCGGCGCAAGAGACTTTGTCAGCAAGCCGTTCGTTACAAGCGTGCTGCTTCTCAGAGTGCGCAATACCATCGAGCTGTTCCACCTGCAGAATGACCTTAAAGCCGAGGTGCAGATAAAAGCTGCCGAGGCTTTAAAGGAGCACGAGCGCAACGAAAGACTCTCAATGCAGGTCGTAAAGACTCTCGCAGGCACCATTGACGCCAAGGATAAGTACACCAACGGTCATTCGTCACGAGTTGCCGAGTACGCAAAAATGATTGCAAAACGCGCAGGCTATAACGAGCGTGCCCTCGAAGAAATTTATATGATGGGACTTCTGCACGACGTCGGCAAGATAGGCGTGCCCGATACCATCATCAATAAGCCGTCAAGGCTGACCGAAGAGGAGTATGAAACTATCAAAACTCACTCAATGGTGGGCTACGGCATACTTAAAAATATTACCGAAATGCCCAAGCTCGCTATAGGCGCACGAAGCCACCACGAAAGATACGACGGCACAGGCTATCCCGAGGGTCTGAAGGGAACCGATATCCCTGAGGAAGCAAGGATAATCGCCGTTGCCGATGCCTATGACGCTATGTCCTCACGCAGAAGCTACCACAGCGTTTTCGCGCAGGAGTATATAAAGTCCGAGCTTAAAAAGGGCAGAGGCACCCAGTTTGACCCCGAGTTTGCAGACATCATGCTCGCAATGGTCAACGAGGACGTGGGCTACACAATGCGTGAGTTCTACGACAATAATCCATCGGTCGATACCACTCAGCCGCTGTCTGCCCAGCGCTCCGACGAAAAGGACGAGGCAATGTTCACATTCCTGTCAATGCTCGACGCAGGCGGAATCGAAACTGCCGAGGGTCTTAAATACAGCATGAACGACGTCGGCTTCTATACCGAAATGCTCAAAGAGTTCGTCTCGGGCGCAGAGGACAGAGAAACCGCAATGACCAACTGCCTCGCCGCACAGGATTATGAAAAGTACCGCGTCTATGTCCACTCGCTGAAAAGTGCTTCCAAAACTATCGGCGCGACAAACCTTTCAAACCTCGCCGAAAAGATGGAGACCGCCGCAAAGAATATGGATATCGTCTATATCATCGAAAATAACGATTTCCTGCTCGCCAGCCTCAAAAGCACCGTCGGCGGTATAATGATGGCGACCAACCTTATGGGCGATATGGGCGACGACCAGTAAAACCACGTCTCATTTGTTGTAAGGGGTGAAACAAATGAAGAAAACCATAAAACGTTCCGCGCACCTGACACTTCTTGCACCGCTGATGCTGTTTGGCTTTGGCGGCTCAAAGCACAAACCAAGGGTAGAGTGCGGCGGCACCACCGACAAGACCGACCATAACGCTTCGAAAGAGATACAGTCAAAGGATATCACCGACCTGCACGTAACCTTTTACCTTCAGGGCAGCTGGTCAAGCTTTGAGCGCAAGGAACATTTTTCTTTTGACGTCAAGCCGAACGAAAACGGCGAGCTGACAGTCACCGAGTTGACCGAAAATATGACCGTGCCAGCAGATAAAGAGCTTCTCATTCAGCTCCAGCAGGTCGTTGACGAAACAAGGCTTGCCCTGTCAAACGGTGTCTATAAAGTCACCGCAGGACTGCCGCCTCCGTATCAGCCTTGCTATGTCACGATAAACTATGCCTCGGGCGAACAGATAAATTTCACCGAGAACAATAACCCTGACGCCAAGTGGGCAAAGGCTGTGTATCTCACCTTTGCGAACTGGTTCGCAAAGCACGGCAACGATAAGCTGATGCCGCCTGTCTATAAAGGCGTCGTCGACAGAGTCAGACTTGAACTTGTCGAAAACGGCGTGTATACGACATATACCCGTATAGTCGTCCTGCCGGAAGACGCTATCGACGGCAAGCGAAACCTGTTCGGCAAAAGCATCTACGACTCCGTGAAAAAGCAGAATATCACTGATGAATTTATCCTTTTCCCCGACGATTTCTACGAAAAAGTCGGCGCCATAATCTCAAATTATGATATGTGCGAGTACGACAGATGCTCCGTGTTCTACGCAAAGGAAGATAAAGATGAACAGGATACCGACGACGGCAGGGATAAGCTCTCGCTTCACATTCACCACGAGGATAATCACCAGATAAATATCGACACCACCAACCCCGAACGCATAAAAAAACTTCGCCCGCTGGTCAGCGACCTTATGGCGTATTACGACAATCTTTTCGCCACCGCCGAAAAGAAAACGGGCAGATAAAATCATATTGGCAATAGCACCGACATCTCCTTGATGCCGGTGTTTTTGTCTCTACGGAGCGTGGATTGACGCGCAAAGCCAAGTCTGTTATAATGTGTTTAAAGCCAGCAAAAAGGAGAAAGCATTATGGATCAGATACGAACAGGGGAGCTGATACGACAGCTTCGCACACAGAAAGGACTAACCCAGAAGCAGCTTGCCGAGCGCATAAACGTCAGCGACAAAGCCGTCTCAAAGTGGGAAACGGGCAACGGCTGTCCCGATGTTTCTCTGCTGCCCGAGCTTGCCGAGGCGCTGTGCACCGACATCGGAACGCTGCTGTCGGGCACGATAGATAAAAATGAAAGTGAGAAAGGCAATATGAAAAAACTCAGATTTTACGTCTGCTCCCACTGCGGCAACGTCATCACATCAACCTCAGATGCGACAGTAAGCTGCTGCGGAAACAGACTCACCCCGCTTGAAGCGGTCAAAGCACAGGAAAGCGAAATGCTTACCGTAGAGGAGATAGACAACGAGCTGTTCATCACCTCAGACCACGAAATGACCAAGGAGCATTACATCTCGTTTGTGGCATATCAGAACGACAGCACCGCAATGATCTTCAAACAGTACCCCGAGTGGAATTTGCAGGTCAATATGCCGCGCTATCGCATGGGCAGACTCGTCTGGTACTGCACAAACTGCGGTCTGCGCTATCAGGAACTGCGCAGAAAACCCAGCAAATAACCCATTTGCTGATTTAAGGAACATTTAATAACTATGTGGTAAAATAAAGACAGAACAAAAGAGAAGGAGAGAGAAAAATGAAAATTCTCGTGCTGAACGGCAGTCCGAAAAAGGACGCCAGCGACACAATGCACATCACCCGTGCATTCCTTGACGGTATGAAAGACGCCGCCGAGCAGGAAATCAAAACAATCAACATCATCGACAAGCATATCGAGTATTGCAAAGGCTGCTTTGCCTGTATGCGCAACGGCGGAAACTGTGTTCACAACGACGATATGAAAGAGCTGCTCGCCGAAGTTCTTGAAAGCGACCTGCTGGTGCTGAGCTACCCGCTGTATTGCTACGGTATGCCCGCACCGCTCAAAGCCTTTATGGACCGCACTCTGCCGCTGTCAAGCATGGCAATGGAAAAGCAGGGCGACAGATACCGCCACAGCCGCCAGGCAGACTACACCCACCTCAGATACCTGATGGTCTGCGGCTGCGGTTTCCCAAACAGCAAGAACAATTTCGAACCTGCGCAAATGCAGTTTCGTCAGATGTTCCCCAACAACACAACGCTTATCTGTGTCCCAGAAAGTCCAATGTTCAACGCACCCGAGGCATCCGAGGTCACAGTCCCAAGGCTCGCCCTAGTCAGACAGGCTGGCAAGCAGTACGCCGAGTCGGGCAGCATAGACGAAAAGCTGCACAGCGAGATTCAGTCGCCAATGATACCCGACGACGTCTACGCCGAAATAGTCAACAGCACCGTCAGATAATTTCTAACCCCTTTATACATCAAAAGAGCAGTACCCACCTCGGATACTGCTCTTTGCTTATCTTGCTATGAATATCGCCGTTGACCTGCTTTCAAGCCGCACAGGTCCTCTGCCGCCCAGCTTTTTGCGCTCGTTGTATTTCCCCGTGAACGAGTCAAATTCCCTGTACCACTGCATTCCCTCGGGCACTATCGGCAGCGTGAAATCGTGGCTCTCCCAGTGCGCATTGACTGCAATGTAAATGAAGCTGTCCTTTCTAAGACCAAACTTTTTGCCGTCCTGCGCAAACATATAACCGAACGTCAGCGCAGGTGACGACCTGTCAAGCTGCCACGGCTCAGCCGAGTGGAACGAAAGCTCGGGATAACCCGTTCCGTTGTGGCTGTTGTCGAACGAAACGCTTCGCAGCACAGGATTATTCTTGCGCAGCGCAATAAGCGCCTTGACGTACTCAAACAGCTTTTTGTTCTTGTCAAGCATACCCCAGTCCAGCCAGCTGGTCTTGTTGTCCTGACAGTAAGCGTTGTTGTTGCCGAACTGCGTGTTTGCAAACTCGTCGCCCGACAGCAGCATAGGCGTTCCGCGGCTGGTCATCACGATAGTCAGCGCGTTTTTCATCTGCCTCATGCGCAGAGCGTTAATCTCCGCATCGTCAGTTTCGCCCTCCGCACCGCAGTTCCAGCTGTCATTGCTGTTGCAGCCATCACGGTTGCCCTCACCGTTTTCAATGTTGTGTTTTTCATTGTATGAAAACAGGTCGTACAGCGTGAAACCGTCGTGACAGGTTATAAAGTTTATCGACGCCGTCGTGCCTCGCTGCGAATACAAGTCCTGCGAACCCGAAATGCGCTCGTAAAGCTCGGGCGCCTGTTCAGCTCCGCCCTTGATGAATCTCCTAAGACAGTCGCGGTAACGCCCGTTCCATTCAGACCACCTCTGCCACGACGGGAAAGAGCCGACCTGATAAAGTCCGCCTGCGTCCCACGCCTCCGCTATCAGCTTGCAGCTGCCAAGCACCGCATCTCTCGCAAGAGACTCGATAAGCGGCGGGAACGGCATCGGTGCACCGTTTTCGTCCCTCGTCAGTATCGACGCAAGGTCAAATCTGAAACCGTCAATGTGATATGATGATGCCCAGTAGCGCAGACAGTCAAGTATGCAGCCGCGCACAACAGCGTTGTTGCAGTTCATCGTGTTTCCGCAGCCGCTGAAATTGTAGTAGTGCCCATCAGGCGTCAGCAGGTAATAAGTGCGGTTGTCAATACCTCGGTACGAAATGTAAGGACCGCCCTCGCCGCCCTCAGCCGTGTGGTTGAACACAACGTCTAAAATGGCCTCAATTCCGTTGCTGTGCAGCTCTCTGATCAGGCTTTTCAGCTCGTCCGCTTCAAGTCCCAGCGGCGCAGATGCCGCATACCCGGCTTTTGGCGCAAAGAAATTCACCGTCGAATATCCCCAGTAGTTGAGCAGCCGCCTGCCCTCATATTCGCGGTCATATTCAAACTCATCAAACTCAAATATCGGCATAAGCTCAATGCAGTTCACACCCAGCTCTTTGAGATAAGGTATCTTCTGCCGCAGACCAGCAAAAGTGCCCTTGTGCCGCACACCGCTCGATTCGTCTTTCGTAAATCCGCGAACGTGCATCTCGTAAATGATAAGCTCATTCTGCGGAATTTCCAGCGGCGTCTGATCTCTCCAGTCGTAGTCCTCCCTGATTATCTGACCTCTGTGCTGGAAAGGGTCGCTGGGATCTGTCGGTCTGCCCCAGACGCTCCTGCCTGAAACTGACTTTGCATACGGGTCGAGCAATGGCTTTGTGCTGTCAAACAAAAGCCCTTTTTCAGGCTCATATTTTCCGCCGAAACGATAACCGTATTCGGTGGTCTCAATGTTTATGCCGAACACCAGCATCGTGTAAACGTTTCCAATGCGGAACTCCTCTGGGAACTTGATCTCAGCAAACGGCTTCTTTTCGCTGTGATGATAAAGCAGCAGCGTGCAGGACTCCGCCTCTTTTGAGAAAATGCTGAAATTCACACCGCCGTCGATCAGCGTTGCACCAAAAGGGAACACCATTCCAACGCGGTATTCAAGCTCGCCTATCTTGTGCGTGGGGAAAGTATCTATCCTGTGCATAGTTTCTCCTTTTCGCTTCGACACTATCTTGTCAGCTACATTATATCATAGTTTGCCCCATCATTCAATACCTTTTTGCAATTCTTCCGCTGCCCTTTCAATTTGACTTTTGCAGGTGGTTGTGCTATAATCAAATAGCTATTTGAATTGAGTCTACTATGCATTGTCCCTTTTAAACAGACAATGCTCATCAGGAGGATAATTATGGTAAGCAAGAAATTACTTTCATTCTTCACAGCCATCTGCCTCGTTTTCGGCTCTGCAAGTGTCCTTCCAAACGCTTTTGCCGGCAGCGAAACAAGTATCACAGCTTCCGCAGCAACCGTGTCAGGAGACTATGAGTACTCTGTCAATGAGGGCTTTGTCCGGATAGAAAAGTACAACGGAAAAGCCGCTAAGCTCACGATACCGTCAGCTATCGATGGAAAGCCCGTCAGGATCATCGCTGAGAGTGCGTTCAAAGATTGTAAGAGCCTTACTGAGGTCGCTATCCCTGAAAGCGTTGAAACTATCAGCGATCAGGCATTTTACAGCTGTTCATCACTCACAGACGTGACTATATCAAGAGGCGTAAAGACCATTGGCTCGCAAGCTTTCTTTGGCTGCAGACAGCTTAAAAGCGTGCTTGTCCCCGGCAGCGTGACAAGCGTTGAGATGAATACATTCGGCTATTACTCTGATGCAGAAGGTCACTGGCTCTCGGTCAAGGACTTCCTCATATATTGCGAGAGCGGTACAGCAGGATATTATAATGCTATCAGAAACAACTATGATTACAGGATAGTTGCCCCCGTAAAGCGTATCGCAGGCACAAACCGCTATGCGACCGCTGCCGCTATCTCTGAGAAAAACTATACATCAGCTGAAACCGTCATTCTCGCTTACGGTCTCGGCTATGCAGATGCACTTGCAGGTGTCCCGCTTGCATACAAAATGAAAGCGCCTCTGCTGCTCACCAATAAGGATACCGTTCCCGCAGAAACTATCAACGAAATAAAGCGCCTCGGTGCTAAAAGGATAATCATTCTCGGCGGCACAGGCGTGATCAGTGATAAGGCTGTGAACCAGCTCAAATCACAGCTTGAACTCACAGACAACAACTTCATGCGCCTCGCAGACTCCAGCCGTTACGGCACCGCTGTCAGAATCGCAGATTACACAAATCCTGATCCGTCCGAGCTGTTCTTTGTCTTTGCAAATAACTCGGCAGACGCACTCTCCGTAAGCTCTGTCGCAGCCGGAATGAAAGCGCCTATCATCTACCTCAATACAGACGGCGAAATAGATGCTGTCACCAAAGCATACCTCGCGTCTGTCAAGGGCAAGGTCAAGAATGCCTATGTCATCGGCGGAAATGGAGTTATCTCCGACAATATGATGAACAAAGCCGCAGCTGCCCTCGGTCTTACGTTCGGCAAAACGGTTACCCGTGTCGCAGGCAGCAACAGGTATTCCACCTGCACCGAGATAAATATAAAGTTTGCAGGCTGCTTCACTTCAAGTCAGCTTTGCATTGCAAAGGGACTCGATTTCCCGGATGCCCTCGCAGGCGGTACTTTCTCGGCAGTGCAGTCAATGCCAATGCTCCTCGCTGACAACTCGCTCAACGCCGACCAGCAGAGTTATCTCAAAAAGAGAGAATACTCCACCGTCTTCGTTTTCGGCGGAACGGGAGCTGTCCCCGAATCACTGGTCAATAAGGTGCTCATTGCTTCAGCCTGATAAATGACCTTAAACTCCTCTGCACGCGCAGGGGAGTTTTTTGCGTCCGCCGTCAATACTTGACATCAAACCGCCGCTGCCGTATAATTCTCTGTGGATACCAAAAGGATATAATTTGCTGTTATCATCACTTGCGAAATGGGGAGAACAATGGCATTCAAACTGCTTGTTGTCGAGGATTCATCACAGATACGTGAAATGATAGGCGACTATTTCAACTCAAATGAAGAAAAGCTTTTTGACCTCGACTTTGCCGCCGACGGCGACACGGGACTTGAAAAAGTCTACGAAAACGAGTATGATCTCGTCCTGCTGGATATAATGCTCCCAGGCGCATCGGGCTTTGACATCTGCAGACAGCTTCGCAGCAGCAGCTCCTGCCCGATAATCTTCCTGACCGCCCTGGGCACAGAGAACGATATCCTGCACGGCTACGAGCTTGGCGCAGATGACTATATCGTCAAGCCATTCTCGCTGGCAGCGCTCTACGCAAAGTGCACAGCGCTTGTCAAAAGAGCAAAGGGCATGGTTCACACAGGCACAAAACTGACCTGCGGCAGCATAGAACTCGACCCGATAAAAATGTCCGTCAGCGTCAGCGGCAGCGAGATAAAACTCGCACCAAAAGAGTATTTCCTGCTCAAACTGCTTATGGATAATAAAGACAGAGTGCTCAGCAGAGAAACGCTCATAACAAAAGTCTGGGGTTATGACTTCGACGGCGACGAAAGAGTCGTCAACAACCACATCAAAAAGCTGCGCCAGGCTCTCGGCAGCGAAAGCAAACACGTCAGGACCGTTTTCGGCGGTGGATATAAACTTTCCGAATAAAGAGAAAGAGTGAGAAAAATGAGAAAGATAACAGTTACCAAACCACGCTTTATGAAGATATTTGCTAAGCGCCTGCTGATAAGCCTTGTGATATCTGCGCTTCTCGGTACAGCTGCGTTTCTGACAGCTCAGCACTTGTACCGAATTTATTCCGAAGAAATGGCAGACAGGATATACAATGATGTTTCCGATGATGTTCAGAACCTGTATATTGAATATTGCGACAACATAGATGATGAAGAATCATACAATTATTTTGTTACATCTGTGGCTGAAACATTACAAAGATACTGTGATATGCAGGAGGAACCCGGTGTTCCTGTGCCCGCCAGTCGGCTTATCGATAAGAACGGCGATGTCCTGTGTTCATCTGCTTTCAGACCAATGCTGACTGTCTATGACAAGTCGAGCGACAGCAAACCCAAATACTATTTCTGCCACCCCGATGTCGAACAGGCAGTGCATGAGAAATTCATCGAATACGAACACATTGCCTTGAATTACAGCGAAAACGGCATTGAAAGCAAGGTGACACTGTGTACAAAGGCTTATCTCGGAAAAAAGTATTTCTATCCTCGGCTAAGTCTGTGCTTTTTAAATTCAGAAACAGGTGAAGTGACCGAACTTGAAGGCACGGATTTTTATCCTGATGATACAAGTTCGCTGCGATTTGTCGAAAGAAGCGAATACAATAATATGTGGTATCTTGATGATAACGATTCTCAGTATAAAGCGAATAAAGAGAGCAAGACTGAAAAAGCAGCCGACGAATATGCCGACAGCGTTTCTGTCTCAGGCGACTCTATTGACTGCGGTGACGCACCTGCTGGATATTTGTCTTATTTCAATCTGCTTTCGGGAGTACAGGAAAATGAAAAAGGCGAGGAGTTTTATCTTATCAGCGTTTATCCCTGTTCGCTGTTTGACAGATACAGCCTGCAAGTGATACTCACAGGCTCAGCGATTTTGTTCCTTGCCGTCTGCATACCGCTTTTCTCATCGCTGCTCACCTACAAAGACAAAAAAGCTCAGTATGAGATCTTCACCGCCCGCCAGCAAACCACCAACGCAATGGCGCACGACCTCAAAACACCGCTGACGTCTATCGCAGGATTTGCCGAGATGCTGCAAAGCGGCGTCAACCCCGAAAAGCGAGCGCACTACCTTTCAATGATAACTCAGAATGCAGAACAAATGAATATCATAGTTACTGATATCCTTGAGCTTGCAAAGTCAGAGTCGGCAAGTCAGCCGCTGAATATTGAGAAAATCTCCGCCGAGCAGCTCTGCCGTGAAGCGATTTCCAAGCTAAGCGGAACGTTTGAAACGCAAAAGCTCTCCTGCGAGCTTAACGTCAGGAAAAACGCCACCATAAAAGCTGATAAAAAGCTGTTCACCCAGGCGCTTTCAAATCTGCTGCACAATGCCGCAGTCTATTCAAAGCCTGAAACTTCCGTCAGGGTCACCCTCACAGATAAGTCCATTTGCATAGTCAACACCCCTGGACATACGCCCAAGCTGTCCGCCGACGAGCTTGTCAAGCCGTTTGTCAAAGACAACACCTTCCGCGGCGAAAATTCGGGCAGCGGCGTCGGTTTAGCCATCGCAAAGCAGGACCTCGAAAGCATGGGCTTCGAGCTGAAAATAGAGATAAATGACAACGAGTTCAGGGCAGCGATAAAGCTCCGCTGATATGACTATACTAACAGCGCAGACTGCAAACGGTTGCAATCTGCGCCTTTTTGTGCTACAATGTAATCATAGATCTGAAAGGCAGGTGACCCTATGGCACAGCAGGCAAGACGCGGCTTTATGCCCAACGACGAAAGAGATTTTTCCGCCAAAAGCATTGAAAAGCTGCAAACCGCAGCCGAGGAGGTTTTCTATCTCCTCACCCGCGGCTATCCCACCACCGCAGCGACACGATTTATCGGTGACCACTACCAGCTTTCCGAACGGCAGAGACTTGCCCTCGCAAGAACAGTCTCGCCCGAACAAAGCGTCATTTCAAGGCGAAGCCGACAGGTCACTGATATAAAAGGTCAGACCATCTACATCGACGGCTTCAACGTCATCATCGGTCTTGAAATCGCATTTTCCCAGTCAATGCTGTTCAAATGCCTCGACGGCACCGTCAGAGACCTCGCAGGTCTGCACGGCACATACCGCCTTATCCCGCAGACCGACCTCGCAATAAAAGCGCTGCTCGGCGCACTCGGCGACCTCGCTGTCAGCAGGGCAGTGATATACCTCGATAAGCCCGTCTCAAATTCAGGTCGCCTTAAACAGCGTATCTACGAACTTGCCGAAGACATCAGCTTTGAGCTTGACGTCTTTGTCGAAGACCCCGTCGACGCTATCTTAAAAACCAAACCGCTCATCGCTTCGGGCGACGCGATAATCCTCGACGAGTGCGATAAATGGTTCAGCCTCGCAGAATACGCCATAAGCAAAGCGATAGGCGATTATCCCTATCTCGACCTCACCAAAAACATAACCATACCAACTTAAAGAGCATCATTCGGTGCTCTTTTTTTACTACAATTTCACCGAGTTGTGTAGTATAATTTACACTCCGCCGACCGTTTGTAGTTTATGCTACAAATCCCGCAAACATTGTCTATTGATTATTTGGTTAATTAATGATACTATACAGGTAAAGAAAACGAAAACGATTAAGACGAGTGAGACAACTAAGGAGGAAAAGATTATGGACGCAGCAAAAAAGGCAGCAAAATGGATGGTAATTGTTTTTGGAGTTATGACACTTCTGTTCGTTATCTACGCAGAGATCCACCTCGTAACACACGAGGAAACAACTTTTGGTGATATCGTAAGCGTTGCAAAAATTAACCTCGGCGCAGATTACGCCGTGCTTTCAACCGCACAGGATTCAGAGACTATTATGGTAAAGGACGCTAACAATCTCAAAGCATTCCTTTCAAGAAAAGGCTGCACAAAGAAAAACGGCGGCTCAAGAGGAACCTGCGACTATGAAACAAAGGACGGCAAAGCATTTTCCGTCTGCTCAAAAACTGATGGCGGAATCTACTCGACATATACGATCAAAGGCGTGAAAATCGAAGAAATAGCTTGGAGCAAATAATAACAGCACAGCGTTCGTTAAAACGGGCGCTGTTTTTGCACAAACAAATACCGCACACGGTGAGAATTCTCATCATGTGCGGCTTTTTTTATCCCACAGAGCTGTTTTCAAGGCTCCTTTTCAGCTCCTCGATAAAGCGCTGACAAATCTCGCTGGGCTTGCTGTTTTTCTTTGTGATGTAACCGATCTGCATAATGCTGTTTGGGTTTTCCTTGTCCTCGCGGTAGGGAACAACCACAAAATCACTCTTGCCCTGCTGACCGCTGAGTATTCCCGAGCAAAGCGTGTAACCGTTGAGCGAGCGCATCAGCTCACCCATAGCGGCTCTGTCCGTTGCCTTGATAGTCCTGCGGTAGTTGTTCTCGCTGAGTATCTCTTCTGCGAAAAGATAACCGTCAGTTCCGCTCTGCTCAAACGAAAGGCACGGGTAAGCGCTGAGCTGTTCAAGGCTGATGGACTCCTCGTTCGCCAGCGGGTGACCCTGCCACATGTACACATATGCGCGGCATTTTATAAGCTCCGTGAATTGCAGCTCGTGCTCGTCAAGCATCTTGCCCAGCAGCTTGCGGTTGAGATTGCTCATGTAAAGCACGCCTATTTCGCTTTTGAGACTGCCCACGTCCTCAATTATCCTGTGCGTCTCGGTCTCGCGTATCGCAAAGTCGAATTCCAGCGTGTCAAACTGCTTCACCGTGCTGATGAACGCGTTCACCACGAACGTGTAATGCTGCGTCGAAACGCCGAATTTGCGCTTCATTTCCTTGTCAACATACTTCTCGCAGACAAGCTCGTACTGCCTGAAAAGCTGTCCCGCGCTCTGCAAAAATTCCTCGCCCGCCGCCGTCGGCACAGCGCCCCTGTGCGTGCGCAGAAAAATCTGTATTCCTATCTCTTTTTCAAGCTCGTGCACAGCGCTCGTAAGCGTCGGCTGCGAAATGCCCAGATGCTCCGCCGCCTTGTTCATCGAGCCGAACTCCTTGATAGTCAGCGCATAATTTATCTGTAAAAGTGTCAAACAACTCACATCCTTTTCCGAATTAACGACAATGATAACACGAAAAATCCCGCTTGTCAAGTGCTTTGCAATATGCTTTTTCTATAAACGGCTATAAACCGCCTCTATAACAAACCCGTTTTATGATAACGATTTCTTATAATCTCACGCTTTTTGCACACAAATTATTTCCTATGTTTGAACAAAACCACTGCAAACCCTTTACTATCCGCAGTGAGAACGTTATCACCATTTCTCAGACAACTGCAAAATAACACCTCGAAACGCCCTGAAAACACCCCGAAATACCGCAAATCAGCAGGGCAGTGCAAAGACCTGTGATAACGATGTCACGTTTTTGTGTTGACCAAGCCGCCTTTTTCCGCTACACTGAACACATCGAAAGAAAACCGAAACCAAAAACCGAAAGGATGATTTTTTATGGCAGAATTAAAATTTGACACCAAAAAGATAAAGGCAGGTTACTCACCACTTGATAACAATCTTGCGATATCGCCTCCGATATATCAGACGACCGCTTACGATTTCAAGAGCACCGAGCACGCTGTCAACCTGTTCACCTACAAAGAGGCAGGCTACCTCTACACAAGAGTCGGCAACCCCACAGTTACCTATTTCGCTGAAAGAGTCAAGGCTCTCGACGGCGCAAAGAATGCCGTTGCAGTAGGCTCTGGTATGGCAGCTATCTCCTATACGCTGCTCAACCTCGCAGCCAAGGGCGGCACGATACTTGCATCACCATATCTCTATGGCGGCACGATAGACGCCTTTGACAGACTCTTCCCTGAGCTTGGCGTCAACATCAAGCTCACCACAGCAGTCCTTGACCCTGAAAAGCTGGACGCCGAGATTACCGACGACGTAAAGGCTGTCTATGTTGAGTCGCTGAGCAACCCGAACGCCTACCTGCTGGACATCGACGCAATTGCCGAGGTCGCTCACAAGCACGGTATCCCCGTTGTAGTCGACAACACCCTCGCAACACCTTACCTTTACAGACCACTCGAGCACGGCGCTGATATCGTCGTTTACTCTGCAACCAAGGCGCTCACAGGTCACGGCAACATCATCGCAGGACTTATCCTCGATAACGGAAATATGAGCTACTATACAAAAGAAAAGTATCCTCAGTTCTATGAGCCTATCGTGATGCTCGGCGGAAAGAGCACAGCAGATATCTTCCCCGATAACTTCTTTATCTTCCGTGCAACTCTCGTTTACCTCAATCTTCTCGGCGCAGCGCTCTCACCGCAGGACGCTTACCTTGGAATAATCGGTCTTGAAACCCTTTCCGAGCGTGTCGCAAAGCAGAGCAAAAACGCAGCAAAGATAGCAGCTTACCTTGAAAGCTCACCCGCAGTCGAGTGGGTACGCCACCCAAGCCTTGCAAGCTACAAGTTCAAGGAGCTTGCCGATAAGCACCTCACCAACGGCGGCGGCGGAGTCCTTTCATTCGGCATCAAGGCAACTCCCGAACAGGAGTCAACCTTCATCAATAACATAAAGCTGTTCCACTATCACGTAAACCTCGGCGACGCCCGTTCGCTTATCGTTGACTCACCGAACACCACCCACAGCGAGCTCAGCGAAGAAGAACTTCAGCTCGCAGATATCCCGCACAACCTTATCAGAATCTCTGCGGGTCTTGAAGACGCGGACGACCTCATCGCAGACCTCGAACAGGCGTTCAAAGCCGCTGGTCTGCTGTAAAATCAGAATTCAAAAAGGATAGTAGATGAATATGACCAAGAATAAAAATGAAAAAATATTGCTGCTCGTCCTTGCAGGTCTTTTCGCAGCAATAGTCACAGTATCAACAATGATGATACGCATACCCACACCCACCAAGGGCTACATCAATCTCGGTGACTGCTTTGTAAATGTCGCAGGCTGGCTTCTCGGACCGCTTTACGGCGGCGCAGCTGCGGGCATCGGCTCATCTCTGTCAGACCTGTTCGCAGGCTACAACGTCTATGTAGTCCCGACCCTTGTAATCAAAGGTCTTATGGCTGTCGCTGCATTCGCAGCCTATAAAGCACTCAGCAAGAAAACGCCTAACCTCGTCGGCAGGATAGCTTCCGCCATCGCAGCTGAGCTTGTTATGATAGTCGGCTATGCAGCATTCGAGGCAGTCCTCTACGGCTCCGTCGCAACAGCCCTCACAGGCGTTGCAGGAAATGTCGTTCAGGGTATCGGCGGCGTGGCATTCGGCGTGCTGCTCTACGAGGGCGTCATCGCAAGAATACCCGCAGCAAAGACACACGCAGCAGCAAGAAAGTAATATTAGCAGAAAAGGAAAGTGAAAAAAATGAAATCAAAAGTAAAAGTATTATCATTGGTTATTTCAGCAGTTATGCTCGCCTCCTGCTCAGTGAGCGAGTCAAAGAGCGATTCATCAAAGTCAGCTGATTCCTCGTCAGCTTCAAGCGCAGGCAGCACAGACTACAAGTACGGCAAGATCGACATCCCCGGCAGAGACGGAGCGCTTTGCGGTGCACCCATCTACATAGCTTATGAAAACGGTTATTTTGCAGAGGAGGGCTTTGACGTAAACCTCATCTCTGCGGATTTTGAAACAAGAAAGATAGGACTTAACAACGGCTCTATCCCCATAGTGAACGGAGACTTTCAGTTCTTCCCGTCGATAGAGAACGGCATCGACGTAAAGGTCGTTGACGGTCTGCACGAGGGCTGTATCAAGTTTGCTGTAAAGCCCGATTCCGATATCAAAACAGTTGAAGACCTCAAAGGCAAGAAGATAGGCGTTGACGAGATTGGCGGCACTCCTCATCAGGTGGCTTCACTCTGGCTCGAAAACGCCGGCATCTCTGCCGATGCGTCAAAGGGCGAGGTAACATTCCTGCCTTACTCTGACGGAAACCTCGAATTTGAGGCTCTCGAAAAGGGCGAAATTGACGTTGCTGCTCTGTGGGATCCGCTCGGCTCTATCCACGAAAAAGCAGGCGATGTAAAAATAATCTTCGACCTCGGCACAGACCCGTATTTCAAGGATCATTTCTGCTGCTTCCTCTATGCATCAAACAAGGTGCTTGATGAAAACCCTGAAGAAGTCGCTGCACTTCTCAGAGCATACCGCAAAGCTCAGGAATGGATATACGAAAACCCCGAAAAGTCTGTTGATATAATCGTCAATAAGAAGTACGCATCTATCGAGGATAAAGACCTCGCTGTCCAGCTTGTAAAGAGCTACGGCTATCCGTCCGCTGACAAGCACGACGAGAATTGGGACAGCAGAGTTGAAAGCGACGTCAAGTATTTCGTTGACGGACTTTCCAAGATAGGCTACCTCAAGAGCGACCCTGGTGACTTCGCAAAGAAGATATATCAGAAAGTCGACGTAAAATAGTTTTCTGAAAAGGGCGGCTTAAAAACCGTCCTTTGAAATGAAGTAAGGAGAGATACTATGAACGATGCTGCTGCACTTGAGCTGAAAGCACCAAAGACAGCTGCTGAAAAACAAAAGCCTGCGGTGGCGTGGGGCTATAAGCACAACGGCTATTTTGCCCTCAAGGTGCTGCTCACCCTGTCTGGCTTTATCATCGCGATAATCGTTAATATCGCCTTTCCGCAGAAGGCTGCGGTGGAGTTCAAAACCTACACACTGTCGCTGTTCGGTCTTAACATCGACCTGACCATAAACGACGCCTACATCTTTGTAATCGCCGTTCTTATGCTCATCTACGGCGGCGCAGGCGTAAGAGCCTTTTTCGTAAAGGCTCGCAGAAAGGTCTACTGCAAAAATGCAGCATTCCGCTTTGCGATAGGCGTTGCCCTTGCCCTGTGGGACATCGGCGGCACAAAGCTCCAGTGGTTCCCGCAGCCCTTTTTCCCTGGTCCTGCACAGGTCATTGAAGCATACCTCGCAGACGGCGACTACGTTGTCCAGAACACCCTCTATTCGCTGAGGCTCTACGCAGCTGGCTTCTCCTGCGGCGTTATCCTCGGCGTCGGCACAGGAATACTCATCGGCTGGTTCCCGAAAGTTTATTACTGGGTTTTCCCTGTGCTTAAAATCACAGGCGTCGTTCCCGCAGTTGCGTGGATGCCTTTTGCACTCACACTCCTGCCGAACTCGTTCACAGCAGCCGTGTTCCTCATCGTTATCTGCGCCTGGTTCCAGATAGCGTTTCTCACCGCGCAGGGCATACAGTCCACACCAAAGCAGACCTATGAAGCCGCAAGGATACTCGGCAGCGGTCAGCTCGGACTCATCACCCACGTTGCAATACCCCACGCAATGCCCGATATCTTCACAGGCATCAGCTCTGCAAACGCAATGGCATTTACAACGCTGGTTATGAGCGAGATGCTCGGTCAGCCGGGCGGTCTTGGCTACTACATAAACCAGTCGAAAGTGTGGAGCGCATACTACAAAGTGCTCGCAGCCATCGTGGTAATGGCAGTGCTCTTCTCGCTGATAAACCACTTTATCGTCATCATCAAAAAGCGCACTCTCAGATGGCAGGAGGGAGTTTTGAAAAAATGAGCAGCAGTATAACAATAAGCGGCGTCAACAGGATTTACACCGATACCGACGGCAATAAGGTCGAAGCTCTGCACGACGTCGACCTGCAAATAAAGCCTGGTGAGTTCATCTCAATTATCGGTCCCTCAGGCTGCGGAAAGACCACACTCCTGCGCCTTATCGCAGGGCTTGACAAACCGCAGTCGGGCGAGCTTTCGATAGACGACCACAAAATAAAAGACGTCTCCACCGAGCGCGGCTACGTCTTTCAGCAGGGTGGACTTTTCCCCTGGCTCACCGTCGAGCAGAACATCGCCTACGGTCTCAAAGCACGAGGCGTTTTCAAAAAGGATAAATCCAGAGTCAAGGATTATATCGGTATGGTCGGTCTTGACGGCTTTGAAAAATCCTATCCGCATCAGATTTCAGGCGGTATGGCGCAGAGAGTCGCCATCGCCCGCGCACTTATCAACGACCCCAAGGCTCTGCTCCTTGACGAGCCTATGGGCGCACTTGACTCTTTCACAAGAGCCGACCTGCAGGATAAAATTCTCGAGCTGTGGAAACAGCAGGGCACCACAATGATTCTTGTCACCCACGACATCGACGAGGCTATCTACCTCAGCGACCGTATCGTGATAATGACACCTCGCCCGGGCAAAATAAGCAGCATAGTAAACGTCGACCTGCCAAGACCCCGCCACAGAGGCGGAACAGAGTTTCTCGCACTGAGAAAATCAATCCTTGAATTTTTCGAGCTGGCACAGGCACAGCCTCAGCCCGAGTACATTATTTAAACAGTAATTGGAGAGTAAAATTAAATGAAAAGATTAATCATAGGAATCGCCGAGGGCATCGCAGCTCTCGTTCTCACAATAGGCGCACTCACATTCTTTAAGGCGTGCGGCGAACACGACGGCAAGTTCATGGTTTGCCACTGGGCACAGAACGCTGTTGTCCTCGCAGGCATAGTCCTCACCGTGCTTGCACTTGTCCGCATCGTTTTCCCCGACGATAAGATAAAAACAGGCATCTCGATAGGCATCTTCGCCTTGTCTGTTTCCGTCATCTTTCTCCCGGGCACGACCATCAACCTTTGCATGATGGACGATATGGCTTGCCAGAGCACCTTCAAGCCCGCAGTTATTATCATCGCAGCAGTGCTCGCAGTCATCGCACTCGCTGACATCATCACAGGCTTTATCAAAGCCAGGAACACAAAATGAGTACAAGTAAACTTCTTTACAATAATATCGTCAGAAGACCGCTGAGAACATTCGCCCTGCTTTTTATATGCATCGTGATGTCTGCAGCGGTGTTCGGCGGTGCTGTCATTTCCGCCAGCCTGAAAAACGGCTTGGGCAGCCTTGAACAGCGTCTCGGAGCAGACATAATCGTCCTGCCCAAATCCGCTTCCGAAAAGGTTCAGCTTGAAAATATCCTGCTGCAAGGCACGCCTGGCTATTTTTATATGGATAAGTCAGTCCAGCAGAGCCTTGCCGACGTCGAGGGCGTCGATAAGCTCTCTGCGCAGTATTTCCTCGTCTCCGCAAATGCAGAGTGCTGCACCGTTCAGGTTCAGATAATCGGTTTTGACGAGGACACTGACTTTTCCGTCAAGCCCTGGCTTCACGAGGCATACAGCGGCAAGCTCGGACTTAACGAGATCGTTGTCGGCTCTGGTCTCTCAACGAGAGTAGGGCATACGCTCAAGCTCTACGGCACCGAGTGCAAAGCTGTCGGCAAGCTCGAATCCACAGGCACAGGACTTGACACAGCTATCTACGCAAGCAGCGATACCGTCAGGGGTCTTATAAAAGCCGCCGAGGGTAAGGGCATCTCCGTGCTTTCAAAGCAAAGCCCCGACGACGTCATTTCGTCGGTGTACATCAAGGTCAAGGAAGGCTACGATATCGACGAGGTCGAGGCAAATATAAACCTTGGCATCGACGGTGTTCAGGCGGTTCGCACAAAATCAATGATAACAGGCACAGCCGATAAGCTGTCTGTCATTTCGGGCAGCGTGACCGTGCTCATTGTCGCAGTGTGGGTGCTGTCAGCAGTCATAATGCTCATAGTTTTCACCGCACTTGTGAACGAACGCAAAAGGGAATTTGCAGTCCTGCGCGCAGTCGGCTTTTCACGCCGCAGACTCGGCAAACAGGTGATGTGCGAAGCACTCGTCATCTGCCTGTTCGGCGCAGTCATCGGCATCACAATTGCCGCCGCAGTCGTGTTCCCGTTCAGCACATTGATAGAAAAACGATCAGGTCTGCCGTTCCTTTCGCCGAGCATTCTAACGGCGATCGGTTACGCGGCGATCGCATTCGGCGCAGTGATACTCACAGGTCCGCTCGCATCGCTCTATTCAGCGTACAGGCTCAGCCGCGTCGATACAGGAAAGATTCTCAGAGAGGGTGACTAAACTATGCTCATCACAGCACAAAACATAACCAAGAGCTATCAGCGCAAGGGGAGAAGCAAAAGCTCCGTGCAGGTGCTTTCAAACACTGACCTGAGCATAGAGGGCGGCAAGGTCTACGTTATCCTCGGTCGCTCGGGCAGCGGAAAAAGCACGCTGCTCAATATCCTTTCAGGTCTGCTTTCGTCGTCAACGGGAACTGTCCGTTACGACGATACTGACATTTACAGCCTCACCGACGGCGAGCTTTCCCAGCTTCGCTGCAAGCGTGTCGGCTATATCCCGCAAGGGCAAAGCGCAGTCGCGACCCTCACCGTCAGGGAAAACGTCCTGCTTCCGACAGCAGTTATCGGCGCAAAAACCGATACCGCAAAAGCAGATTCGCTGCTTGAACAGTTTGGTCTTGCCGACCTGCGCGACGCACGCCCCGACGAGCTTTCGGGCGGCGAGCTTCGCAGACTTGCAATAGCAAGAGCGCTCATCAATTCACCCGACGTTATCTTCGCCGACGAGCCGACCAACGACCTCGACGAAGAAAACTCACGGCTCGTGTTTGAACAGCTGCGCAGTGCTGCACAAAGCGGCGCAGCAGTCGTCATCGTTTCGCACGAGCTTTTCGCACAGGAATTTGCCGATACGGTCTACCGTATGCAGCAGGGAAGTCTGATAAAAGAGAGGTGTCAGTAATGGTTATACGCAGAGCAAAGCTAAGTGACCTTGACGAGATTGCGCACATCGAAAGTGTCTGTTTCCCGCCCGACCAGGCAGCAGGCAAAACCGCCTTTGAATCCCGCCTGCAAACCTACCCGCGGCACTTTCTGCTGATGTGTGACGAGTACGGCAAGGTAGTCTCTTTCATTAATGGCTTCACCACCGACCGGCCTGACCTCACCGACGAAATGTACGCCGTGAGCAAACTGCACAACGAAAAAGGCGAGTGGCAGATGGTGTTCGGTCTGTGCACCCTGCCTGATTACCGCCAGCGCGGCTTTGCGCAAACGCTGCTCAAAGAGTTTATCCGCACCGCAAAATCCGAGGGCAGAAAGGGCGTCGTGCTCACCTGCAAACAGGAGCTTATCAAATACTATGAAAAGTTCGGCTTTGTCAGCGAGGGCGTTACCGAGAACTCCGTTATCGGCGGAGTGCAGTGGTATCAGATGCGCAGAGTGCTGTAAATTTCAATAAAAATGTGACCTTTTCGCAGGGTATTTTCTGCGGAGAGGTCTTTTTATTGTGAAAGAAAGTTCACAATTCGGTAATTGACTTAGCTCAACCTTTGTGCTAATATAACATAGTAATCTGATATGAAAACTATGAATGAGAGGAGGCAGCTATATGTCACTTAAAGAAATCGCCCGAATGACAGGGGTTTCCGTGTCAACTGTCGGCAGAATACTCAACGACCCCAAGCATAAATGTTCCAGCGAAGAAATTCGCAAGCGCGTGCTTGACGCAGCTCGTGAGATAAACTATATCCCCAACGCCAACGCAAGAAATCTCAAATCAGGCGACGGCAGAGGCGACAAGATTTACAGTATAAATATCCTGCTCACAAGGTTCGCAAACGAAGCTGCCGACCCGTTCTATGACGAGCTGCTTATGCTCCTTCAAAAGGAGCTTCGCAACAGCGGCTGTATCATCTCAAACGTCTGGCATAACGCCGATTTTTCCGATGAGAAAAACACCCGCACCGACAAGCTCGAAACGCTAATCGACAGCTTGTATTCGGGCGATGACCGCAAGTCCGACGGTCTTATAATCATCGGCAAAGTCACACGCCGTGCGCTGCGAAAGCTGAAAATGAAAGAGAAAAATATCGTCTCGATTAATAGAAATTCTACCAACTATGAGGTCGATGAGGTTCTGTGCGACGGCAGCAGGATAGCCCGCGACGCTGTCGCATACCTCGCACGCCTCGGTCACACCAAGATTGGCTACGTCGGCGACTGTCACAACGAGTCCCGCTTCACAGGCTACCAGGCAGCTCTTGCAGACCTGCACCTCGCGCCCGACCTCGACTATGTCTTCGACACAACGCCCAACGAGGCGAACGGTCTTATCGCCTGCGAGTATTTCAAAGGTCTCGCAGACCCGCCCACAGGCATCTACTGTGCAAACGATATCCTCGCGATTGGCATGATAAAAGGTCTGGGCAAACGCAGACAGAAAGCGTATATGCCCTCGATAATTTCCAGCGACGACATCGACGCGGGGCAGTACACCAAGCCAATGCTGACAACGATATCACTGCCAAAGTCAGATATGGTCAGATTTGCGCTGATGCTCCTGCTCGACCGCATAAAAGGCGGACACAAAATAGTCTCCCGCCTTGAGCTTGAGGGTACGCTGATGATACGCGAAAGCTGCCGTCCTTACAGCGAAATGACCGAGCCTGAATACTACATCTGACTGTTATTCAAAACAAATGATAACGTTATCACGTTTATCTCAAAACCATAGGTTTTGGCAATGCAAAATGCTTGCAAACGCCTATATACACGGTGATAACGTTATCACAAACATAGCATACTTAATTTAAAATTCACATACCGGTTACCTTTTCTTCGGATGAACGCCCGTGATAACGGCACAAACTCAATGGTAATGTATACGTCGTGATAACGTTATCACAAATAGCGGTTGACTTATTCGGAGTTTTTGTTTATGATTAATGCATAGCAACCCGATAGGTAATATAGGAAAGGATGAATTAATATGAGTTACAAAAGCATTGACACAGCATTGATACACGGAGGAATCCCGATAGACGAGCGCACAGGCGCAGTAAATATCCCCATCTACCAGACCTCTACCTTTAAACAGGACGGTCTCGGAAAGATGAGAGGATATGAGTATTCAAGAACAGGCAACCCCACAAGAGAAGCCCTCGAAGCCCTTATCGCAGAGCTTGAAGGCGGCTACGCAGGCTTTGCCTTTGCAAGCGGTCTCGCCGCAGAAACCGCTGTCCTGAGCCTGCTTCACACAGGCGACAGAGTTCTCATTTCCTCAAACGTCTACGGTGGAACGTTCAGACTCCTCAACAACGTGTTTGACCATTTTGATATTAACTACACAATTTCCGATACGGAAAACCCCGAGTCTTTTGAAAAGGACATCACCCCAGACGTTAAGGCAGTCCTCCTCGAAAGCCCCGCGAACCCGCTGATGACAGTTACCGACATCAGAAAGATTGCTGAGATAGCTCACAAGCACGACCTGCTGGTGATAGTCGATAATACCTTTATGACGCCTTACCTGCAAAAACCGATAGAGCTTGGCGCAGACATCGTCGTCCACAGCGCAACAAAGTATCTCGGCGGTCACAGCGACGTCGTTGCAGGTCTCGCAGTTACCAAGACCAAAGAGCTTGCCGAAAAGATAGCGTTCATTCAGAACTCCACAGGCGGCGTGCTCCCACCGTTTGACAGCTTCCTGCTCATCAGAGGAATAAAGACCCTCGGCGTAAGGCTTGACAGACACGTTGCAAATGCCGAAGCCGCCGCAAAGTTCCTCACCGAGCACAGCGCAGTCAAAAGCGTTCATTACCCGGGTCTGCCGACCGATAAAGGCTATGAAGTCAACAAAAAGCAGGCTAAGAACGGCGGCGTGATGATTTCCTTCGAGCTTCAGGACAATTACAATATCGAAAAGTTCTTTGAAAGCCTCGAGCTTGTAACACTTGCCGAAAGCCTTGGCGGAGTAGAGTCGCTGGTATGCCACCCTTCTACAATGACACACGCCTCTATCCCCGAGGAGATACGCAAAAAAGTCGGCATCACCGACGGTCTTATAAGACTCTCGATTGGCATTGAAAACATCGAAGATATCCTTGCCGATATCGAGCAGGCAATTGAAAAAGCAAAACAGTGAGGTAACAAAAATGCTGTATGAAAATATGCATAAGCTCATCGGCAGAACACCGCTGGTGGAGCTTGTAAATATGGGGGCTTCCCCCAATGTACATATTTACGCTAAACTTGAAATGTATAACCCTTCGGGCAGCGTCAAAGACCGCATAGGCGAGTATATGATAGCCGCCGCAGAAAAAGAGGGCAAACTTAAAAAAGGCGGTACGATAATCGAAGCTACCGCAGGAAACACGGGACTGGGCATCGCATTCGCAGCCCTTGGAAAATACAGAGTTATCTTCACAGTCCCAACTAAATTCTCCGCAGAAAAGCAAGCGCTTATGCGTGCACTGGGCGCAGAGGTCATCAACACCTCGAGAGCAGAGGGAATGCTCGGCGCAGTAAGAAAAGCCGAGGAACTCAAAGCTCAGATACCAGGCTCCATTTCGCTGGAACAGTTCAAAAATCCCAACAACCCGCTTGCACATTACGAAACAACGGGTAAGGAGATCTGGGAGGACATCGGCGGAAAGGTCACCCACTTCGTCGCAGGCGCAGGCAGCGGCGGAACCTACTCAGGTATCGTAAAATACCTCAAAGAGCAGAACCCCGACGTTCAGGGCGTGCTGGCAGACCCCGAGGGCTCGACCATCGGCGGCGGCGAGCACGCAGACTACAATATCGAAGGCATAGGAAACGATTTCATTCCCGATACAATGGATATCGGTCTTGTTGACAAGGTCATAAAGGTCAACGACGACGAGGCATTCTCTACCGTCCGTGACCTCGCAAGAAACGAGGGCATCATCGCAGGCTCGTCATCAGGCGCAGCAATGGCAGCAGCCTTAAAGCTTGCAAAGACTCTCGATAAGGGCAACATCGTAGTTGTGTTCCCCGACAGAGGCGACAGGTATTTCAGTACGGGATTGTTCGGATAACGGTGATAAAATGAAATATCTGATAGCATTTGCAAGCTCCGACGGAGTCAACATCGACAGGCATTTCGGAGCTGCCGAGAAATTATATATTGCGCAGCTCGATACCGAAAAAGAGGATTGCGACATAACCGAATACCGCGAAGTAAAGCCAGCCTGCAACGGCGGTGGACACGAGCTATCCGCATTCGATGCAATTCTTCAAACGCTTGACGGTGTTTCCGCAATAGTTGCGCAGCGTGTCGGTTACGGCGCACAGGATTATATCGCACAAAAAGGTATCGCCGTTTACCAGATGCCGCTGCAGATCGAGCAGGCAATATGTTTGCTTATGGAAGAAAAACAATGGGAGGTTGACAAATGGCTATCTCATACGAAGAGCTGACGACAAAGCACCCTTGCTTTGCCCGAGGCGAACAGAGCAACAACGGACGAATACATCTTCCGATAAGTCCGAGCTGCAATATAGAGTGCAAATTCTGCGAGCGCAGCTTCAACAGCTACGAGGTCAGACCGGGCGTGAGCCGCACGGTCATCACACCGCAGGAAGCAATAGACGCAATTCGCAGAGCTTTGGAGTTCTGTCCCGACATCAAGGTCGCAGGAATAGCAGGACCGGGCGATACCCTCGCAAGCCCATTTGCACTCGAAACGTTCAGACTTATCAAAAAAGAGTTCCCCAATCTCGTTAAGTGCATGAGCACAAATGGACTTCTGCTTGCCGAAAAAGCGCAGGAGGTCATAGATGTAGGCATCGACTCACTGACAGTCACCGTCAATGCAGTCGACCCGCAGATTGAAGCCCAGCTCAACGACGGCATCTATTGGCACGGTCAGCACATCACAGGCGTCGAGGCTGCCGAGATACTGATAGAGCAGCAGCTCAAAGGAATCAAGCTGGTCAGCGATGCAGGCATCACGCTGAAAGTCAATACAGTGCTTGTCCCCGACATCAACGCAGACCACGTCGAAACGATCGCCAAAACTGTCGCAGAGGCAGGTGCGAGCATCTATAACATCATTCCGCTGATACCCCAGCACAAGCTCAAAGACAGCCGCGAACCCGACTGTATGGAACGTGAAAGAGCAATACTCAGAGCGTCAAAATACATCGACGTTTTCAGACATTGCCAGCGCTGCCGCGCAGACGCGGTCGGCATCCCAGGCGGCGAGGATTTCGGCGACAGGATTTATCTTGACCTGCAAAGGCTTTCAAGAAAAGACACATTTTCACACGGTTAATAATTTTACAGATATATGGAGGTAAAGTAAAATGGCTAAGGAATTAAGACAGATCGCAATATACGGAAAGGGAGGTATCGGTAAGTCCACCACCACGCAGAATCTTACTGCTGGACTTGTCGAAAGAGGAAATCACGTCATGGTCGTAGGCTGTGACCCTAAGGCAGACTCAACAAGACTTCTGCTCGGCGGACTTCATCAGAAAACAGTTCTTGATACCCTGCGTGATCAGGGCGAAGACGAGATCGAGCTCGATGCTATCCTCAAGGACGGCTTTATGGGCACAAAGTGCGTTGAGTCTGGCGGACCAGAGCCGGGCGTAGGCTGCGCAGGTCGCGGTATCATCACATCAATCGGTCTCCTCGAAAGACTCGGCGCATATACCGAGGACCTCGACTATGTGTTCTATGATGTCCTTGGAGACGTTGTCTGCGGCGGTTTCGCAATGCCTATCCGTGAGGGCAAGGCAAAGGAAATTTACATCGTAGCCAGCGGTGAGATGATGGCGCTTTATGCGGCAAACAACATCTCAAAGGGTATCGCAAGATATGCACGCCAGGGCGGCGTAAGACTCGGCGGCATCATCTGCAACAGCAGAAACGTTGACCGTGAAGCTGAGCTTGTAAGAGCCTTTGCAAAGGAGCTCGGTACACAGATGATTCACTTCGTTCCCCGTGACAACGACGTTCAGAGAGCCGAGATCAGAAAGAAAACAGTTATCCAGCACTTCCCGCAGTCAAGACAGGCTGACGAGTACAGAGCACTCGCCGAAAAGATAGAGCAGAACGATATGTTCGTAATTCCAAAGCCTATGACACAGGAAAGACTTGAAGAGATACTCTTTGAGTATGGTCTTATGGAGAACGTTGAAGCCGATTACAGAATTTAATTAGGAGAGTGCTTTATGAGTAAAGTCAATTTGGATATACCCGAGGTCGAAATACGTGAAATACGTCTCGGCTCGATAACAGGCTTTCAGGGCACAGCAAAGGAGCTGGTCTCCGCCTGCTCGGGCTGCGGAAAGCTTAAAGACAAGAACCGTTCATTCAGCCAGTGCCTCGGCTGCGGAACATCTAACGCCGCTTGTACCCTGACACTTATCCAGGACGCTGCGATAATCTCGCACGGTCCTGTGGGCTGCTCGACCTGCCTGCACGAGTTTGCATTCACATACCGCGTAAACGCATACCTGCGCCAGCTCGACCACCCGACACAGAGAAAGATTTTCTCGACCAACCTTGAAGAAAAAGACACCATCTACGGCGGCGCAAAGAAGCTTGAATCCGCTATCCGTGAGGTGTTCAAAAGAGCAAAGCCAAAGGCTATCTTTGTTATAACAACCTGTGCCGCAGGTATCATCGGTGACGACGTAGAAAGCGTTACCAACGCCGCACAGAAAGAGCTTGGCATTCCCGTCGTTGCAGTTTTCTGCGAGGGCTTCCGCTCAAAGATGTGGACATCAGGCTTTGACGCAGGCTACCACGGCATAGCAAGAAAGATTATCAAGCCCGCAAGACAGAAAAGAAACATCATAAATGTCATCAACTTCTGGGGCAGCGACATCTTCCGTGAGTGGTTCGCAGAGTTCGGATATGAGCCGAATTACATCACCCCGTTTGCAACAGTCGACAGCCTGAGCTATTCAAGCGAGGCTGCACTGACAATTCAGGCTTGCTCCACACTGGGCAGCTACCTTGGCGCAGCGCTTGAGCAGTCCTTCGGCGTTCCCGAGATAAGAAACTCACCCCCGTACGGCATCGCCCAGACAGACCGCTGGTTCAGAGAACTGGGTCAGATTCTCGGCAAGGAAAAAGAGGTCGAGGAGTTCCTCGCACGCAAGAAAGCAGAGTATATGCCAAAGATCGAGGCTCTGCGTGAAAAGCTCAAAGGCAAGACTGCATACGTCACCGCAGGTGCTTCCCACGGTCACTCGCTGCTTGCACTTCTCAAAGAGCTTGGCATGAACCCGCAGGGCGCAGCTATCTTCCACCACGACCCTCAGTACGACAACGAGGACGAAAGAGCAGATACCCTCAAGCATACCGTTGAGGACTACGGCGATGTTCCTAACTATAACGTCTGCAACAAACAGGAATTTGAGCTTGTCAATGTGCTCAACCGCATCAAGCCGGACATCCTGCTTGCAAGACACGGCGGCATGACTCTGTGGGGCGCAAAGCTCGGTATCCCGTCACTGCTTGTCGGCGACGAGCATTTCGGAATGGGCTACGAGGGACTTGTAAACTACGGTGAGCGCATACTTGAAACTATCGAGAATGACGAGTTCGTAAAGAACCTTGCAAAGCACTCGTCAAACCCGTATACAAAATGGTGGCTTGAACAGGAGCCATATACATTCTTAGGAAAGTAGGAGAATACACATGGCAGGATTGATTGAACAGGAGCGTTATACCTGTGCGATAGGCGCTTTGCAGACGGTCGTAGCAATACCCCGTGCTGTGCCGATACTCCATTCGGGACCGGGCTGCGGCGTAATGATAAAAGGCTTTTTTGAGCGCTCTGCTGGCTATGCAGGCGGCGAGACCGCACCCTGCACCAACTTCAGCGAAAAAGAGGTCGTTTTCGGCGGCACAGACAGACTCCGCAACATAATCAAAAATACATACAAAGTCCTTGATACCGACCTGCAGGTCGTTGTCACAGGCTGTACCGCAGGCATCGTCGGTGATGACGTTGCAAGCGTTACAGACGAGTTCCTCTATGAAGAGGACAGACCGATCGTCCACGTTGAAACGTCAGGCTTCAAGTCCAACAACTACGTTTCACACTCTGCTGTCGTCAATGCCATAATCGACCAGTACGTCAGCAGATTTGAGGAGGAAAATCCTTCCCGCAGCGAGAAGAACCTCGTCAACGTCATCGCATCAATACCTTATCAGGACCAGTTCTGGAAAGGCAACCTCAAAGAGTACAAGAGACTTCTCGAAGGTCTCGGTCTTAAAGTTAACATTCTTTTCGGTCCTCATTCTGGCGGCGTAAAAGAATGGCAGACTATCCCTAAGGCAAACTTCAACGTCTTCGTTTCACCATGGTACGGCGAGCCTATCGTTAAAAACCTCCAGCGCCGCTACGGTCAGCCGTATTTCAAGTTCGGCTACCTGCCCATCGGTGCAAACGAAACCACAAAGTTCCTTAGCGGCGTCGTAGATTTCGCGCTTGAACAGGGCGCCGAGATAGACGAGAAAAAGGCAAGAGCGTTCATCGCCGAGGAAGAAAAGGCTTACTACGAGGAGCTTGATAACCTCGCAACCTTCCTCTTGGAGTTCCGCTACGGTCTGCCAAGCTATGTGCATATCCTGCACGACGCAGGCTACGTTACAGGTCTGACAAAGTTCCTGCTCCACGAAACAGGACTCGTTCCAAAGGAGCAGTTCATCGTCGATAACGTCCCCGCAAAGTATCAGGAGCAGATAGCCGCCGACATCAAGGCTGCCTCCGATAAGCGTGAGATACCAGTATACTTTGACCCCGACGCAGGCGCAATGCAGGACATCATCAGAGGTCTCGACCATAAGGGCAGGGGACTTATCCTCGGCAGCGGCTGGGATAAAGAGCTTGCCGCAGAAATTAACGCAGACTTCCTCTCCATTGCCTGCCCGACGCCTTACCGCATCGTTCTCACAACAAATTACGTCGGCTACACAGGCGGACTGAGAGTCATTGAGGACATCTACAATACCGCCCTCGCAACCTATAAATAATCGCCGAAAGGAGCTGATACTATGTCAAAGATTGCAGTTGCCACCAGCGACGGCTTCGAGGTCAACGAGCATTTCGGTCACGCAAAGTTTTTCCGTGTCTATGACCTCGGCGAAAGCGAGTATACTTTTTTAGAAGTGCGTGACGCAGTCGCTGCCTGCCAGCATCAGCTCGGTCACGACACCACAAGATTTGATAAGATAATCGAGTTGCTCTCCGATTGTGACGCCCTGCTTGTGCAGAAAATTGGTCCCGGCGCAGCCGAGTATCTCATCAGAAAAAATGTCAGAGTCTTTGAGGTCAGCGGCAGCATCGACGCCGTGCTCAAAAAGTTCATCTCAGACAAGATTTTATAACAATAATGCACCCGTGCTGAAAAAAGTACGAGTGCATTTCATTTTCCCATTGACACCGCCGAAACTGTGTGATATACTCTAAAAAGCAAGGAAATACATGCTTTGTGCAATCTGCACCAGTACGTTTGCTTTGCAAATCGTCATATTGTGCATATGTACAAAACGTGAAGAATCTTTAAAATTCATTGGGAATTATTCGACCTCCGCGTGACTGTTATATGTAAGGCAAAAATGCCTCGGAAAAAGAGCGCCAAATGTCGGGTGATAACAGGAGCGTACAGTTTGAAGCTCCGATCGCGCGGGAAACAGTCGGTGCAGTCCGAAAACTCGTTCTGCTTATAATAATTCCGAATAACTGACAGACTATTCGCCTGATGAGCAGTCGGGCAGGGTAAAAAGCTCGCTATCGAAAACAGCCGCATACCCTGTGAGGACAACACAGCTGCGTACCGCCGAAAATATGAAAAGGAGGCGGTGCTTATCAACGGAAAAATAAACGATGACAAGCTGCATAAGCTCGTACCTGTCCCTGTGCTCACACAGATACTTCGCATCGAAGCAGCCGAGATCAGCGTTCCCGACATTTCGCAGGTGCTCCTCGGTTCACCGTTCTTCGCTTGCACATCTGGTAACTATGCTTCTCAGACAACGTCTGCCATCGCACATAAAAGCAATAATAAAAATTCAAATAAACAATAATGGAAAAGGAGTTTTTACGATGAAAAAGAAGCTGCTATCAATGTCATTGGCACTATGTATGGTTTTCGGCTCAGTATCTGCATTGCCGCAATCCTATATTGCCGACAACACATCCATTTCTGCATCCGCGGACACCTTGATCAAGTATCCTAGCTATAACTATTACTACAAAGTGCTTTCCGACGGAACTGTAGCTATAACGGATTTTTACAACAAAACGAAATCAGCGATCAACGTCGTTGTACCTTCAACTATCGCAGGCAGAAAGGTTTCTACCATTAATACGTCTGCTTTCTGGGGCGAGCTTATAGCAGCTGTCACCATTCCCGAGGGCGTTACGACTATCGGATCAAGTGCTTTCAGAAAGAGTACAGCGACATCTATCAGTATCCCAAGCACATGTACAAATATCAATGTTAACGCATTCAACTCTTGCAACAAACTTCAGAAGATCGTTGTAAGCTCTGCAAATAAGACTTATTCATCTTCAAACGGTGCACTGCTGAGCAAGGACGGCACAAAGCTCCTCTATGTCCCCAGCGGCGTTGTGAACTATACGATCCCGACAGGCGTAAAAACTGTTGAGCAGTATGCTATCCACGAAAATAATATTCTTCAGACACTCAATATGTCTGATTCTGTTACTACATTCAAAGCCTACTCTATTGAATACAACCCTGCGCTCAGAACCATCAATTTCGGTGCTGGAGTCTCCAGTCTTGGTGGATTTTCTACCACCGGCACAACATCAGCCGGCGAGTTTTATCACGGTCTGGATAAGTTTGCAGAGATAAATGTTTCTGCTTCAAATAAAACCTTTGCATCTTATGACGGCGCTCTTTACAACAAGGCAAAGACGATTCTGCTTCGCTGCCCCGAGCATAAGAGCAAGATAACTATTGCAGCATCTACAACAAAGCTCGGCAATTATTCGTTCTGGAAAAATAAAGCTCTCACAAGCGTTTATATCCCCAACAGTGTTAAGACTATTGATGATTCCGCATTCCTTAACGCTATCGCCCTCAAGAGCGTTATCCTTCCTTACGGTCTGACTACTATCAATGCCTGCACATTTGAGGGCTGCACCAGTCTTGCAAGCATCTCTATCCCTTCAACTGTCAAAACTATCAGAGGTTCTGCTTTCTATGGCTGCAAGGGCCTGACAAGCGTTGTTATCCCGGGCAGCGTTACCGATATTAACGGAAACGTTTTCACAGGCTGCACCGCTCTTAAAGACATTTATATCCCAAGCAGTGTCACCACATTATATGAAGGAACATTCGGTTCAAACTGCAGACCTGTTATCTACGGTAAAAAGTCAAGTAAAGCTGAGTCTATCGCTAAAGCGAAGAATCTTACCTTTAAAGAAATCTCCCAGCCGTTCTACAGATATGCAGGCGCTGGCAGATACGATACTGCAAAGACTATCTCTGTAGAGGGTATAGGCGCAACAAACAAGACAGTAGTTCTTGCTTATGGTCTTAATTATGCCGATGCACTCGCAGGTGTACCGCTTGCATCAAAGCTCAACGCACCTATCCTGCTTACCACCAAGGATGCGCTTCCTGCTGAAACCCTCGGCGAGATAAAGCGCCGCGGTGCAACGACCGTTTATATCCTCGGCGGCGAGGGTGCTATTGCTCCGAACGTTGCAAACGTTCTGAAGAAGAATAATATTACAGTTAAGAGGATAGCAGGTTCTACCCGTTTTGGTACTGCAACCAAGATAGCTAAGGAAGTCAATTCCGCACCGACAGAGATATTCTTCGTTTATGGTTTCAATTACGCAGATGCACTTTCAGTAAGTGCTGTTGCAGCTCTTAAAAAAGCACCTATAATCTATCTTAACAAAGACGGCAGTATTGATGCTGATACAGCAAATTACCTCAAGTCCGTTAAGGGCAAGGTAAAGAATGCTTACGTCATCGGCGGTGAGGGAGTTATCACGAGCGCTATGATGAACAAAGCAGCAAGCGCTCTCGGTCTTAAAGCTGGTTCAACTATCCGCAGAATATACGGTGCTAACAGATATTCTACCTGCATCGCAGTAAACAAGTCATTCCAGGGATTGTTCACAGGTAATGCAGTTTGCGTTGCAACAGGAACAGATTTCCCTGACGCACTTGCAGGCGGCGTTCTCGCAGCTAAGAAGAAGTCTCCTCTGCTTCTTGCAAACAGCTCACTGAGCACAGAGCAGAAGAGCTATCTCAAGAGCAAAAAGCCATCACAGATAATTGCGTTTGGCGGTACATCAGCCGTTCCGAACAGCCTTATCCAGCTGATTGGCGCATCTTCAAAATAAAACAAAATAGTGTTTTTAAACTGCCTTGGGGAACCCCGAGGCAGTATTTTTTGTCTCGAAATATGTGCCGCGAAACGACGTGCGATATTCAATTGAGTTTGTAAGGTTCATATTGAGTAGTTTATCCCGTCCATGACATTCGTTTTTAAGATATCGTCTTACGGATACCAGCTCTGTGGGCGGGTGATTGCTTGCCAAGCAATCGGCTTTCACCAGGTTTTCGAGTAAAAGTCGGAAAGCCTCGTAATACCCCTTTTTCTTGCTTTTTGCACACTGCGCTTTGTTCCTCGGAGTGCCGTCAAGGCTGTTTTCGGGCAGCACGTTCAACACTGTCCGCCATGCCAGCGACCCCGCAAGGCGCACGGTCCGCAAGGAACGTTTGTTCTCTTGTTATTTGATGATATGATAGCACATATGTTCGCAAAAGTCAAGCCCTTGCCGTAATGTTCTCTGAATTGAACAATTGGCAAGGGCTGTTTTGTTTATTTTGCATTAAAACTATGGAGTTATCTATTAGAACTCGTAGGGCGTTATCTGATATACAAAGTAGTTGAGCCAGTTGGTGAACAGCAGATTCGATGTGCTCAGCCAGCGGCTGACAGGCTCTTTGTCGGGGTCGTCGCCAGGGAAGTAGTTTTTGGGCACGTCGGGCGAAAGTCCCTTGTCAGTGTCACGGATATATTCCTCGGCAAGCCTGTAAAGATCGTACTCGGGGTGACCGTTGACAAACACATTTCCCGCGTCATCAACAACGATGTACGCTCCCGTTTCGTCGGACTCGGCAACGATTGTCAGTTTGTCGTTTGCGGCGATGTCGTCTTTGCTGATGCCTGTGTATCTCGAATGGGGCGCGAAGAACTGCTTGTCAAAACCGCGCACAAGCTCGTTTTCGGGCGCAGTAACAACGTGCTCGTAAATTCCCGAGAGCTTTTTATCAAGCGCGTATTTTGAAACGCCGTAATGGTAATAAAGTCCAGCCTGCGCTGCCCAGCACAGATAAAGGGTAGAGGTAACGTGCAGTCTGCTCCATTCAAAAATGGAGGACAGCTCGCCCCAGTAATCTACGTCTTCATACTCCAGCTTTTCAACAGGCGCACCCGTGATTATCAGACCGTCAAAGTATTGGTGCTCTATCTGATAAAAAGGCTGATAGTTGTTGAGCAGGTAGGTGGCGGGCGTGTTTTTATACTGGTGCGTCACAAGTCTGATAAATGTGACCTCGATCTGCAAAGGGGAGTTTGAAAGCAGCCTTAATAGCTGAAGCTCCGTGTTTTGCTTGTCGGGCATAAGATTGAGCACGGCGATCTTGAGCTGACGGATATCCTGATGCTCGGCACGCTCCTCAGACATGGCGAATATGTTCTCTTTCTTCAATTTCTCTATGACCGGCAGGGTCTCTTTCAGTCTTAATGGCATTTTACTTTCCTCCCATACTAAAAAATCAGATATAATACATATAGTCCTTGCTCTTTCCCGAGCTGTCCTTATAATCTTTGATAAGGTCGGCGAGTGTCATTCGCTCGGTGAAACGGCGCATATAACTGTTCAGATTTGACCACAGACAATTGTTGACCGACGAGCGTATGCCGCCCGGCTGCTGTTCGTCAGAATCGTAGGTGTTTGCAAGAATATTGTTGTCCAGCGCGTTGAGTATATCGCTCAGAAAGATCCTGTCGGCAGGGCGGGAAAGCTGGTATCCGCCGTGAATGCCTTTCTGACCTTTGACGAATTTACCCTGACGCAGTCCGAGAAGTATCTGTTCGAGATACTTGTGCGAAATGTTCTGTCGGTCGGCTATCTCTGATGAACGCACTACGTTGCCGTTCTCTGAGTAAAGCGCAATATCTGTGAGCACTACGATGCCCAGCTCGACCTTTGTTGTGATCTTCATTTCAGGCTTCTCCCTTCTTTGTTAGTTTTCTTCGTCAAGCAGCTTCTCCATTGTGTTCCAGCTTAAAAGAGCACATTTAACTCTTGCGGGCATCTTTGAAACGTGCTGAAGTGCACCAGCTTCTTCGAGCTCTTCAAGCTCGTCTTCGGAAATGTCTCCGCTTATCATTTTTCTGAAAAGCTCGGTGTAGTGTCTTGCTTCGTCAAGAGTTTTTCCGAGGATAAGCTCTATCATAATGTCCGAGCTTGCCTGCGAAATGGCGCAGCCAAGACCTGTGAACGAGCCGTCGGTTATGACGCCGTCGTGAATATCAAGGTGCAGCTCGATATTGTCGCCGCAGGTCGGGTTCAAGCCCTTACAGCAGCGATTCGCGCAGGGCAGCTCGTGTCTGTGCAGCGGGTGAAGATTGTGGTCGGCGAGCACCTCGCCGTAAAAGCTGTCAGTCGTCATATCCCATTCTCCTTCTTATCGAACCGAGCGTTTCAATGAAGCGCTCGATATCTTTTTCGTCGTTGTAAAATGCAAGGCTCATTCTTGCGGTGGACTGCACTTCAAGGAACTGGTGCAGCGGCTGTGCGCAGTGGTGACCTGCGCGGATATCCACACCGTCGGCATCGAATATCGCGGCGATGTCGTGGGGGTGAACGTCGTCAATTGTAAACGTGAGTATTCCGTGATGGTCGTGGGGGTCGTCAGCGCCGATGATGTTGACGTGAGGAATCTTTTTCATCTCGGAAAAGGCAAGAGCGGTAAGCTCGTCCTCGCGCTTTTCGATAGTTTCAAAACCAAGCTCGTTGATGTAATCTATCGCTGCGGCAAGACCAACAGCGCCGCCCACGTTTACCGTGCCTGCCTCGAATTTGTGGGGCAGCTCGGCGTAGGTCGCATCTTCACGGGTGACGTATTCAATCATCTCTCCGCCTGAAAGGAACGGCGGCATTTTTTCAAGCAGTGCCTGCTTTGCGTAGAGCACGCCGATGCCCATTGGCGCGAGCATTTTGTGACCCGAAAAGGTGAGAAAATCAACGTCAAGCTCCTGCACATTTACAGGAACGTGGGGTACGCTCTGTGCGCCGTCGCAGACGATAAGCGTGCCGTTTTTGTGCGCTATCTGAGCAAACTCTTTTATAGGATTGAGCCTGCCGAACACGTTGGATATCTGCGCAATTGCAAATATTTTTGTCTTTGGCGTGAGCGCCTTTTCAAGTGCCTCTGCGGTGTACTTTCCGCTTTTGTCGCATTCAAGGAAATTGAGCTTTGCTCCCTTTTGCTTTGCGAGCAGCTGCCACGGAAGCAGGTCGGAGTGGTGCTCTGAAATTGCAACAAGAATCTCGTCGCCTTCTGTGATATTTGCCTGACCCCAGCTGAAAGCGATAAGGTTGAGGCTTTCGGTGGCGTTGCGGGTAAAGATTATCTCTTTGGTGCTTGCCGCGCCGATAAACTTTCTGACGCTTTCGCGGGAGTTTTCGTAGGCGTCTGTTGCCTTGACGCTTAGCTCGTAAAGACCGCGCAGAGGATTTGCATTTTCCTCGTTGTAGTATTTCACGGCAGCGTCGATGACTCTTTTGGGCTTTTGCTGTGTGGCGGAGTTGTCGAGGTAGACAAGCCCCTGATATTTTTCAAAGACGGGGAAATTTTCTTTTCCCAGCAGTTTGTTATTCATCTTCATTACCTCTTTTGGAGTGTGGAATTTATGCGGTTCTGAGTTTCCTCGTCGCCGATTGTATTGACGATTTGGGCAATTTTTGACTGCGCCATAAGCTCGGCAATTTTGTCCTCGGGGATTCCTCTTGACTGCATATAGAAAATGTGCACTTCGTCTACGCGCCCGATAGATGCGCCGTGGCTTCCCTCGACGTCTTCCTCTGCGCAGAGGATAAGCGGAACGGTCTTGTTGACCACCTTTTCGCCGATGAGCAGGACGTCCTCGTTTTCTGCGCCGACAGCGCCCGCAGAGCCGTTCACAAAGTCGATTGTGCCCTTGAAAATCTTGCTTGCAGAGCCGTCCATAACGCCTTTTGCGGTGATGGCTGACTTAGTTTTTCTGCCGAGGTGCTTTGCGATAAGGTTGATGTCCAGCTTGTCATCTCCGCCGAGCTGATATCCGATATTTGCTGTGAACTCAGACTTCCTGCCCGAAAGAACGGTATCTATCTCGCTGACGGTATCAGCTGTGCCGAGATAGAGCTGGACAAGCTCAAATTGTGCGCTGTCTTCAAGCTTTGCACTGACGCTTGCAACGGTCTGCGCTTTGCTTTCAAAGACCTGCACCAGCTTGACCGAGGAACTTTCCCTGACGTCGACTGTGGTTTTGACCTGCGCGTTTTTATCTGCGCTTATGAACATTACGGCGAACTTGTTGTCGCCGCTGTCTGCGCTGATTTCAAATGCGGCGTCTGACGTTATGTCGGTCGTTGTTTTGGTTTGCGTGAGGGCGACGGTCTGCGCGGCAAACTCGTTAAGCTCACGCTGTGTATCGTTTACTCCCAGCCACGAATAAGTCGGGCAGGGAAGTGTGTTCAGTTTTACATTACTCATTTATCTCACCCTAAGCTTCCGTGCATTTCAAGTCCGATGAGGTTGTTCATCTCCATCGCGTATTCAAGCGGAAGCTCCTTTGAAACGTTGTCTGCAAAGCCTCTGACTATCATTGCCTTTGCATCTTCTTCGCTCATTCCGCGGCTCATCAGGTAGAACACCGACTCGTCGCTTATGCGCCCTATTTTAGCCTCGTGACCGATATCTGCGTACTTGGTGCGGATATCCATTGCGGGAACTGTGTCGGAGCGCGAAATGCGGTCGAGCATCAGCGATTCGCAGCTTACGGCGCTTTTGCTGCCCACTGCGTTTTCCTTTACAACTACGGCGCTGCGGAAGGTGCTTATGCCGCCCGATTTGCTGATGGATTTTGTGTTCATATATGATGATGTGTTCGGTGCATTGTGAACTATCTTTGCGCCTGTGTCGAGGTTCTGTCCCTCGCCTGCAAAGGTGATTCCCGTGAACTCTGCGCGTGCGCCCTCACCGTTAAGAATGCTCATCGGATAGAGGTAGGAAACGTGGGAGCCGAAGCTGCCCGACACCCATTCGACCTTGCCGCCCTCAGCAACGAGAGCGCGCTTGGTGTTGAGGTTGTACATATTCTTTGACCAGTTCTCGATGGTGGAATAGCGCAGGGTAGCGCCCTTGCCTACGAACAGCTCAACACAGCCTGCGTGGAGACCTGCCTCGTAGTATTTCGGTGCGCTGCAGCCCTCGATAAAGTGCAGATAGGAATCTTCCTCGAGGATTATGAGCGTGTGCTCAAATTGACCTGCGCCCTTGGCGTTGAGGCGGAAATAGGACTGCAATGGAATTTCCAGCTTTACGCCCTTGGGAACGTAGACGAACGAGCCGCCCGACCATACTGCACCGTGCAGCGCCGCAAACTTGTGGTCTGTCGGCGGAACGAGCTTCATAAAGTGCGACTTTATTATCTCTGCGTATCTTTCATCGTGCATCGCACTTTCAAGGTCGGTGTAAACGACACCCGACTGTGCGACCTCTTTTCTTACGTTGTGGTAAACAAGCTCGCTGTCGTACTGTGCGCCGACACCTGCGAGGGATTCTCTTTCTGCCTGCGGTATACCGAGGTTTTCAAAGGTCTTTTTGATGTCGTCGGGAACGTCGTTCCAATCGGTGTTCATACGGCTTTTCTGTCTGATGTATGTGACGATCTTGTCCACGTCAAGCTCGTCTATCGACGGACCCCAGTCGACCATTTTTGTCTTGTTGTATATTTCAAGCGAGTGCTGTCTGAACTGTCTCATCCAGTCGGGGTCATTCTTTTCGGTGGACAGCTCGTCGAGTATCTCGGCGGTAAGACCGCTGGCGAGGAAGTAGTTTTCGTCCTCCTCAAATCTGAAATCATAACGTGAGCGGTCGATGTCCGCAACTATTGTTTTCTCTTTCATTTGCTCACTTCCCGATATATTTGTCAAATCCGTTTGCGATAACGTCGTCCACAAGCTCTGCGCCGCCGTGTGCCACGATCTGTCCTGCTGAGAGGATATGCGTCTTGTCAACTGTCAGCGATTCAAGGATCCTTGTGTTGTGGGTTATAACGAGCAGAGAGCCGCCCGTGCGCTTTTTGTATTCGTCGATACCCTTTGAAACGGTCTTTACAGCGTCAACGTCAAGTCCAGAATCTGTTTCGTCGAGAATTGCGAGCTTAGGTTCGAGCATCAGTAATTGGAGTATCTCGGCTTTTTTCTTTTCACCGCCGGAGAAGCCGACGTTGAGGTCTCTGTCAGCGTATGCGCCGTCCATGTTGAGCAGCTCCATTGCGGCTTTGAGTTTCTTTTTGAAATCCCACAGCTTCATATGTTTGCCTGTGATCTGTTCGAGGGAGTTTCTGAGGAACTCGGAAAGGGTGATTCCCGGAATTTCAACTGGGTTCTGGAACGAAAGGAAGATGCCTCTTTTTGCTCTTTCGTAAGCGGACTCGTTAGTGATGTCTGCGCCGTCGAACTCAATTTTACCGCCTGTGATGGTGTACTCGGGACTGCCCATTACGGAAAGTCCGAGGGTGGATTTTCCTGCGCCGTTAGGTCCCATAAGAACGTGGGTGCTGCCGCTTTCTATGGTAAGTGAAACGCCGTGAAGAAGCTCTTTTTCCTCGGCGCTGACCGAAAGGTCTGTGATGGTAAGTAGATCTGACATGGTTTATCCTCCTAAATATGCATTGCATCATTTGCGTTTATATATTGCAGCGTCGGAACGAATTCCGCGTTGTGCTTTGTGCCCTCAAAGACGAGCTTGCCGTCCTTGTAGACCTGCAGCTGCGCGGTGGGCACGTCTTTCCACTGGGCATCGTCAAGTGCGTTGGTGGAGAAGATGACGCCTGCGCCGTGCTCGCGGTATTTCATCGTCTGCTTCATATTCTTGTGAATGTATAAAAGCTCACCGTCGTAAATCATCAGGTTGAGTTTGTTTCGCGGTGAAAGGTCTTTGACGAGGTCATCTATCAGCTCGCAGCGGTGGTAGATGTCCAGCGGCTTTTCCTTTTGCGCCGCATTAAGCTGCTGCATCAGGTAGAGAAACAGCCTTTCTGAGTCGGTGTCGCCCGACTGGTGATGCACAAAGGGAATCAGCTTGCTGGCTGAGTATATCGTGCCGTTGTGGATAAGCGTCCAGCTGCGCCCTGTGATGTCCAGTGCGCTGAATGGGTGGCAGTTCTCGTCTTTTATAGAGCCGACGGTGGCGAATCGGATATGCCCGAGGTACGTCGTCTGCGGCGGCAGTTTTTTGACGAGCCTTTTTAATTCACTGCTTGTGTCTGCTCGCTCACAGCGCTTGTACATTCCGCTGCTGCTCATCATTCCCCAGCCGTGAGGGTTGTCTTTTCCGTGGGAAAAGAACTCGCTCACAAGCGTGTTTATTTCTGTTGGCTGTGATGCCGAAAAGCCCAGCAGCTCGCACATATCGTCACCTTCTTAGTTGTAGATTTTCTGCTTTGCGACATTTTCGCACAGCCTGTCTGTGAGCTTTGAACGCTCGTAGGAAAGCACCTGCCGTGCCTGTTCGCAGTCGTCGAAAAAGTTTGCCATATCGTCAATTATCTGCGCTGCTTTTTCGATGATGTTCACGCCGTCAATCGTTACGCCCGAGAGGTCGTAGAGGGCGGCGTTTTTGTGATTTGCGACAGCCTGCTGCTGCACCTGTGGGGTGTAGTCAAAGTCTGCCTGCTGCGCCAGATAAACGGCGAGCAGATATGCAAAGCGCAGGTCGTCTGCATTTATTCCCACGTTTTCGAGTGGGTTTAAGTCGAACATTCTGAGTTCGATGTGGCTGATGCCTTTTTTGAGGTTTTCGAGGTTGTTCTCGCCGAAGGGCTTGAGCCGAACGGGCAGGTAGACCTCGCTTGCGGAGAACAGCAGTCCCTTGTCGACGTAATACTGTATGCTGTCCACGAAGTTATCGAGGCTGCTCGGGTCGAGGGTGGGAACGAACTCATTCCAATAGCCTTTTTCGCCGCTGCGGACTGAGGAATATTTGCCAAGCTCGCTGCCCTGTGCGCTGTCTGCAAACAGAGATTTGTCGTAGACGGGGCTTGCTGCGGTGAGCAGAAGTATCAGCCAGCTGTGCAGTGAAAGCTGCTTGTAAAGCCGGAGGTAGAGGGCGTTTCGGAACGCGTCGGTGACCTTGCCGCCGCTGAGTTTTTCGAGGTATTCTTGTGAAAACGAGAAGTTAAAATGTATTCCCGAAAAGAGCATCAGGCGTTTGCCGTAGCGTCTTTCAAGCTGTTCGCGGTAGAGTCTTTTGCCCGAATTCATTCCCGTAAAATCTGCGATGGGAATGTCAGCTTCGGTTTCAAAATGCGGCGGATTGGAGTAGAGCCATATCTGCTCGCCGTTTTCGGCAATCTTTTCCCTTGCTGTTTTGTCGAGCTTTGCAAGCTCGCTGACAGCGTCCTCTATGGTATAACAGACGGGCGTTATAAGCTCTATCTGGTTTTCACAGAAATCTCTTGTGATATTCTCGCTGTCACCGAACGGGTGAGGCGTCTGGGCAAGTCTGCCGCGGCTGTCGACTCTGAGCGTTTCACGCTCTATGCCGAACGCGCCTTTGAATTTTTCATTCATAAACACATATCCCTTACTGTTTTGCGCTGTGGTCAGACAGCGGCGTATTGTTCAATAAACTCTCTCATAGGCTTACCGCTTTCGAGTCCCTGCACCATTTGTTTTGCGGGGTTTGTGAGCTGCTGTGCTCGCTCGTAAAGCGGGTCGAGGAAGTGCTCCTCGTTCTTGCCTCTTGCTTTGAGACCCTCGTTTGCGTAATCAAGGATCCTGACAAGCTGGGCGGTGAAAGCCTTTTTGTCGATAAACTGCGGAAGCTCTTTCTTTGAAAGCATATCCTGAAGCTCTGTTGCCGAGTAGCCGTGTGAATAGAGCACCTTGTCATTTCTAAGCAGCTCGCCAAGCTCGTCGAGCTTGCCAGCGAGACCTGTGTGGAAAGCGGCAACGGTCATCACGTCTTTTATCGGCTGGCAGCATGAACTGCGGTATTCTATCGTGCCGCGGTAGGTGAGGTCTTCAAACTTGAATGTTCTGAGATATTCAAGGTCGGTGTCTGCGGGTGAGAATTCTGTTGTGCGGTAGGTATTGCCGTCAAAGTATTCTCCGCTGACCTTTTCAAGCTCGAAGAAATCTCTTACTGCTGTGGGCTTGAAGTCGATATATTTGCCGTCACGCATTGTGCAGTATACCGACTGTGATTTTATGTATTCTATCAGCTCGTCAACGTTGTGAAGCTCCTGAGAGAACATTCCGACATTGTGCGGATTGTAGCCCTGCATACTGCGCTCCCACAGCATATTTCTTGCACACAGATATTCGGGGAACTGCGGCAGGTAGGAGTTTGCAAAAAGCTGTGCCTTGTAAGGTTCAAGCGAGCCAAACACATTTATAGTTTGTATAAGCTCGTCGCTGGAGACGTCCAGCTGTACCTGAGATGCGCTTGTGAAAGTTCCGAAATCCGGTCTGTTGTGGAAGTGTCTGCTCAGGTCTGCGGCGTACTTGGGGTAGCTGTGCAGGTAGTGGTAGAGCATTCGGTAACGCTCGTTGGGAACAGGCTGATTGTGGTTTGAATCGCAGTTAGGATTTATGCCCATACCCGTAAGCGTGTAGCCGTGGGGTCTGAGCAGCTGCTGCAAGTAGTTGTAATACTTTTTAAAACGTGTGTGCAGCTCATTGAGGTCGTCGCCCTTACCCATTGAAAGCTCAAGATTTGAATAGGAGCAGTCAAAGGAAAGGTTGTCGCCGTTTTGCTTTTCTGTCATTGAGTTTACGCAGCCGTTATCGTCACGACCTGCTATCTCAAAAGGAAAGTGTTCACGGAAAGCATCGGCGGCTGCGATGACGATATTCTCGTCGACTGCTTCGCCTGTGATGTTGACCACGGGCATCTCAATCTCAATGCCTATCGCGGTGCTCCTCGGCTTAGTGGTAGGAGCTATATACTTATTATATAGTGCTTCATTAAGCTGCTGTGCTTTCATTTTTATCACTCCGTAAGATAAATCCTATAACTTTACTATGGAATAGACAAATTGTATCACAAATAACCTACTATGTCAATATGATTAGTGGAATTTAATAGTTTGTTTATGGTTTTTATCAAATCCTACAATGGAGGTAGGCTAATATTTATTTTTGTTTGTGGAATATTTCCTATTGACTTTGTAGGAATTTTGTTGTATAATCATATCAACCCGATAGGAAATAGGAATTGAGTGATAGCATGAAAAGAGTTATCGTCGGGCTTTCGGGCGGCGTTGACAGCGCAGCGACGGCTTATCTGCTCAAGCTGGCAGGTTATGATGTAATAGGCATAACGCTGCGGACTTGGGTGTCCGCAGACGGCAAGGAGAGCAGGTGCTGTGAGGTGCAGGATGCTGCGGCTGCTGCAAGGCAGCTGGACATACCGTATTATGCGGTAAACTGTCAATCGGATTTCCGCAGGCTTGTGACTGAGCCTTTTATAAATGAATATCTCAGCGGCAGGACGCCGAACCCTTGTGTAGGCTGCAACAGGACTATCAAATGGGATAAGCTGATAGAGGCGGCTGACAGAATGAATGCGGACTTTATTGCCACGGGGCATTACGCAGGCATCGTCAGACTCGCAAATGGCAGATTGAGCGTAAGGCAGGCTGAGCACATTGAAAAGGATCAGACATATATGCTGTACCAGCTTTCACAGCAGCAGCTGGCAAGAACGCTGATGCCGCTGGGCAGCCTTTCAAAAAGCAGAGTTCGTGAGCTTGCACAAAAGGCAGGGCTTACGGTGGCTGACAAGCCTGATTCGCAGGAAATTTGCTTTGTTCCCGACGGCGACTATGCATGTTACATCGAGGACAATGCCGAAAGAGAGTTTCCAACAGAGGGTGACTTTACCGACAAAGACGGCAACGTGCTTGGCAGGCACGGCGGCATCTATCGCTACACGATTGGGCAGCGCAAAGGGCTGGGTATTTCGCTTGGGCGACCTGTTTATGTGAACAGGCTCGACGCCGAGAAAAACACAGTCGTTGTTGGCGAGGAAAGCGAGCTTTATTCGCAGGTCGTGTATTGCAGCGGTATTTATTTTATGGGTATCGCGGGACTTGCACAGGGCGAGCGGATAAAGGCGGCTGTCAAGGTGAGATACGCTCACGAACCGCAGGACGCCGAGGCTGAAATGCTTTCGGGCGGCGTGCTGAAAATTACATTTGAAAAGCCTGTAAGAGCGGCTGCACCGGGACAGGCGGCAGTGCTCTACGATAAAGACCGCAGTATCATCTGCGGCGGAACGATTACGCAAACAAGCAATACATTATAAAAAGGGATGTGCTTTTAATGACAATTATTTTTACGGAACTTAACCGCAAAAACTACCGATTCGGACGAATGTTTGTCTGTTGAAACTTAACACCAAAAACCACATCAACAACAATAAACATTTGATTTGAAAAGGAGTAAATTATTATGAGCAACTATAAATTTGAGACATTACAGCTTCACGTTGGACAGGAACAGCCAGACCCCGCAACCGATTCAAGAGCGGTGCCTATTTATCAGACAACATCTTACGTTTTCCGCAATTCTGAGCACGCAGCAGCACGCTTCGGTCTTGCAGACGCAGGCAACATCTACGGCAGACTGACAAACTCCACACAGGACGTTCTCGAAAAGAGAGTTGCAGCTCTTGAGGGCGGCGTTGCAGCACTTGCGGTTGCATCGGGCGCAGCAGCTATCAGCTACACAATTGAGGCACTTGCAGGCAAGGGTGAGCACATCGTTGCACAGAAGTCCATCTACGGCGGAAGCTATAATCTGCTTGCACACACACTGCCTCTTTACGGCATTGACACAACATTTGTTGACATTCACAATCTTGACGAGGTAAAGGCAGCTATCAAGCCTGAGACAAAGGCTATCTTCATTGAGACGCTGGGCAACCCGAACAGCGACATTCCTGACATTGACGCACTCAGCGAGATAGCTCACGCAAACAACATTCCGCTGGTCATCGACAACACTTTCGGTACACCATACCTCATCAAGCCAATTGAGCACGGCGCAGACATCGTTGTACACTCTGCTACCAAGTTCCTTGGCGGTCACGGAACAACTCTCGGCGGCGTTATCATCGACTCGGGCAAGTTCAACTGGACACCTGAAAAGTTCCCGAACATTGCTGCTCCGAATCCAAGCTATCACGGTGTATCTTTCACAGCCGCAGCAGGCGCAGCAGCTTTCGTAACTTACATCAGAGCAATTCTTCTGCGTGACACTGGCGCAGCTATCTCTCCGTTCAACGCTTTCCTGCTTCTGCAGGGCATAGAGACACTTTCTCTGCGTCTTGAAAGACACGCAGAGAACACCAAGAAAGTCGTAGAATACCTCGCAAATCATCCATTGGTAGAAAAGGTGAACCATCCGTCGCTGCCTGACCATCCTCAGCACGACCTCTACACTAAGTATTTCAAGAACGGCGGCGGCTCGATATTTACCTTTGACATCAAGGGCGGCAAGGAAGAAGCATGGAAGTTCATCGACGCTTTGCAGATATTCTCGCTGCTTGCTAACGTTGCTGACGTTAAGTCGCTGGTTATACACCCTGCATCAACAACACATTCACAGCTTTCCGACGAGGAGCTGACAGACGCAGGCATCAACCAGAACACAATCAGACTTTCAATCGGTACTGAGCATATCGACGATATCATTGCAGACCTTGAGAACGGTTTTGCAGCTATAAAGTAAAGGAGAGAACACCATGGCAAACATTTACAAAGGTACACTCGGTCTCATCGGCAACACGCCGCTGGTCGAGGTCGTAAACGTTGAAAAGGAGCTGGGACTTGAAGCAACAGTCCTTGCAAAGCTCGAATATTTCAATCCCGCAGGAAGCGTAAAGGACAGAATCGCAAAGGCGATGATAGAAAAAGCCGAGCAGAACGGTCTGCTCAAAGAGGGTTCGGTAATCATCGAGCCGACTTCGGGAAACACAGGTATCGGTCTTGCATCAATCGCCGCAGCAAAGGGATACAGAATCATCATCACAATGCCTGAAACGATGAGCGTTGAGCGCCGCAATATCCTGCGTTCCTACGGTGCAGAGATAGTCCTCACTGACGGCTCAAAGGGCATGAAAGGCGCGATCGCCAAGGCTGAGGAGCTGTCCAAGGAGATCCCGAACAGCTTTATCCCCGGTCAGTTCGTAAACCCTGCAAACCCTGAAATCCACAAGCAGACCACAGGTCCTGAGATCTGGAAAGACACCGACGGAAAAGTCGACATCTTTATCGCTGGTGTCGGCACAGGCGGAACAGTAACAGGCGTAGGCGAGTACCTCAAATCTCAGAACCCGAACGTAAAAATCGTCGCAGTTGAGCCTGAAACATCACCAGTGCTCTCAAAGGGCACAGCAGGTTCGCATAAGATACAGGGCATCGGCGCAGGCTTTGTTCCCGAAGTGCTCGACACCAAGATTTACGACGAGGTTTTCCCAGTTGCAAACGAGGACGCTTTTGCAAAGGCAAAACTGCTCGCACACAAAGAGGGCATCTCTGTCGGCATTTCCTCGGGCGCAGCACTTCACGCAGCTATCGAGCTTGCAAAGAAGCCCGAAAACAAGGGCAAAACCATCGTTGCCCTGCTGCCTGACAGCGGCGACAGATACTATTCGACAGCACTTTTCACTGAATAAAATAAGCCTCATTCAAAAGACCGATGTTTCCCGCGAAGCGTCGGTCTTTTGTGCATTGTGGTATTATCGTCTTTTGGCGGCAGGTATGTAACATAAAAATACGGCTCACAGTCCGAAAGGAGTGGACTTTGAGCCGTTAGTTTTTATTCGGTTTCTATCGGTGTTTCGGCTGGCTGTTCGGGCTTTTGCTTTTTGAGGGCGTTGGTCGTGATGAGCGCAGTTATCGGAATGACGATTATGCAGCCTGTTGCGCTGAAAAGTATGCGGATTATTTCGGCGGCAAAGGTCTTGGCGTTTATCATCTGCCCGAACGAATAATCGCAGGTGTAAAACCATATCAGCAGCGTCATAAAATCGCCGAGGAACGCGAACATCAGCGTATTTGTCGTGGTGCAGAGGATATCTTTGCCGATGTTCATTCCCGAACGGAAAAGCTCTTTGCGGGATAGCTGCTTGTTGTTTTCGTGGACTTCGTAAAGCGCCGAGGAAATGGCGATAGACGAATCGACGGTCGCGCCGATAAGGCTTATGAGAATCATTGAGATAGCGATGTCGGTAAAGTCAATTTTGACGTCGTAGGAGAACATATTTATCTCCTCGTAGGATTCGTAGCCGAAGCCCGCGATGCGCGAAAGATAGGTCATTGAGAAGATAAGCACCGAGAGTATCAAAAGGACTATCGTGACGGATTTTATGCTGGAGATGGTTTTGATGTTTTCACCGCCGACCATAAACAGCATCACGCAGCTGACAACGAAGCAGCCCACCAGCGAGCAGACGATGGCGTTTAGTCCTATGGCTATGAGGTAGAATATCGCCATAAGGATAAAGTAGTTGAGCACGAGGGACGCGAACAGCTTGATGCCGCGTTTTCTGTCGATATAAAGCATCAGCAGAAACAGTATTATTGCAAGTATTATATTCATTTCGCACCTCGTTTCATTATCCGTATCGCAACGAATGCACTTATCGGTATTGTGACGACGATGCCTATGCTGCCGACGAGAAAGCGTGACAGTTCAAGTGAGAAATTGCTTGTGACGTAGTTGCGCAGAAGGAAGCCGTTGCGTATCGCGAGCACGAACACGGGCAGACCTGCGCAGAGATAGGTGAAAAACAGCACGTTGCTCATTGTGCCCATGATGTCCTTGCCTATCTCCTTGGCGGACTTGTTCAGCTCCTTTTCGGAGATGTCCTTGTTCTTGGCGATAAGCTCTGCCATTGCCGAGCAGATGGTTATTGCAACGTCCATAACTGCGCCGACAGAGCCGATTAGCAGCTCGGGGAGGATTATGTCCTCGGCGGGCACGGTTAGGAATGACACCTCGTTGAAATTGATGCCTTTGTAGTTGGTCGTCTTGACGACTATCAGCAGGAGAGTGAGCATAAAGCCTGTTGAGATGACCACCGAGACAACGGCGGCAAGGGTCTTTTTGTTGACGCCGCTTGCGAGGATAAGCGATAGCACCGAGAATACAATCATTTCCACGACGCAGACGAGCAGCAGGTTGACGCCTTTGTCGTAAAGGAAAAGTCCGATGTAGAATATCACCGAGTTTATGACCACGCTGGCGGCGGACAAAAGACCTTTGTACGAGCCGACGAGGTAGATAAGGATTATAAACACGGCTGCGATAAGGGCGAGGTAAAAGTCCCTTTTGAGCTGAAGCTCTGTGCCGTCGACAAACACCTTATCGCCGACGCGGAAACGGTCGGTGACGACGGAAGAATAGGTCTGCTCATAGAGAAACTGCTTTTCATCGCCTTTTTCCTTGCCGTTGAGCACCGTGCCTGTTATGCGACGGGTGTAGTGCTCCTCGGAAAGACCCATTGTGTTGCGGGAGGTCTCCTCGCTGACGGTATCTATATTTGTGATTTTCATTATCTGCTGTGAGTAAAGAAAGTCGTCGTTGTAAATAAACACAAGCGCGGCGACCGACAGCAGTACAAGAGTTATCAGAACTGCTTTTTTCATAAACACCACCGAAAGTTATTTTCTTATTAGATTATACACTCTTTTTTCGGCAATTACAATAGGCTTATGAATTTTTGGCAAAACGAAAACGCCCACGCTTGCTTCATGGACGTTTCATCTATAACTCTCTTTCGGATCGGTCAGTTTTAGCCTGCGTAGCAGCAGCCTGCTTCGCCGGGGTGTTTGCCGTAGGCGTTGGTAACGGCGGCGTTTTCTCTTGCCTCGTCATAGCCGAAGCCGCACTCGCCGGGGTGCTTGCCGTAGGCGTTGGTCATCTGTGCATTTTCAATGTCCTCATTGTAGTTGCAGCCAGCTTCGCCGGGATGTTTGCCGTTAGCGTTTGTGACAGCCTCGGCTACCTGCGTTGTAACAGCGGCTTTGGTGGTGGTTGTAGTTACGGGTGCGGTCTGCACTGGGGCAACGTAGGTATATATTGGTGCTGCGGTAGTTTTTACGGTAGTTGTTGCCATAGCATTCTGCTGGTTTTCGTCATAGCGGTAACCAGCCTCTCCCGGATGCTTGCCGTTCTTGTTGGTCTCGGCGGTGGCTTGAGTCTGCTTGGTGGTAGTCGTGGTGGTGGCTGATGTTGCAGTAGTTGTTGTCGTTGTCAGCGCAACAGCGGTCTTTTCGGGAGCGCTCTTTATCTGCGTTGCGGACGCTGTGAAAACTGCGATGCCCGTGATAACTGCTGTTGCGGCGAGCATTGCGCAGAATGTTGTGAAAGCCTTTCTGTGTGCGTTCTTTATCTTTGCGGTCTTTGTATTTTTGTTTGTCATTTTTGCTGTCTCCTTTTTTCTGTTTTGTGGGTGTTTCCCTTGGTATGTATACATCATAGCACCGCTTGCAGAAGTTTACAATAGACAATTTCTGCGCTTGGTGTAGCTTAAACTACAATCTTGGCTGAATGTGTAGTTTAAACCACAAAAGGCATTTGAATTGTAGCAGTGACCTATCGGCATAGTATGCAGATAGGCGCATTTTGGGCATTTTGTTAGTATTTTATGGCTGTAATTTGTTGTTTTGCTCTTGAAATTTATTAACTTTTGTGATATAATATAGTAAATGCATATTCCATACAGACAGGAGGCGCGGATATGGACTTTCAGACGATAGTTGACGGCATAGATGCTTTTGCCTGCGTAGTTTCGGTGGAAAAAGGCGAGGACGGCAGCTATGGTAAGGTGCGTATAGTTACGGGAAACCAGCGTTATGTTGACACGATAGAGAATCCTGTTGGCGGAGTTGAGATGCTGACAAGGAAATTTGAGCCGAACAGTGAATACACTAACTATATGACAAGGGACCTGAACTTTGAGGATTCCTGTTATCAGGCTGCGCTGCAGAAAAAGTGTATCCATTCATACGCGCACCCCGAAAGATTCAATGTGTGGTTCAATATGTCTTTCATTCCGCTTGCATCGAGCGATGAAAAGCTGGGCTACTGCCTTTATATAATGGAGATCAATTTCCGACCTGACGCAAAGAGAATGTCCACGATTTCAGAGGATATTGCAACGTCGGTGCTTGAAACGTGTATCAAGCTGCGTGACCCTGACGATTTCAGCAAGGCAATGAACGAGATATGCGCTGACGTTCGTGACCTGTGCGATTCGGAGCACTGCTGCATACTGCTTATGGACACGTCAAAGCGCACCTGCTCGGTGCTGTGCGAGGCGTTTTCAAAGGACACAAAGCTTTTGCCGATGGCGACTTATGTTGATGACTCGTTCTATGATATCGCTGATTCGTGGAAGGCGACCATCGCGGGAAGCAGCTGTCTTATCGCAAAGAACAAGCACGACTGGGAGGTCGTCAAGCAACGCAACCCTATTTGGTATGAGTCTATCAGCGGCGCGGGCGGAAAGTCGATAGTTCTTTTCCCGCTTGAATTCAAGGGTGAGCTGTTCGGTTACATATGGGCAATCAATTTCAGGGAGGAAAAGGCAGCCATCATCAAGGAGACGCTTGAGCTGACCACATTTATCCTTGCGTCTGAGCTTTACAGCAACAGACTGTTTGAGCGCCTTTCGATACTCAGCTCGCGGGATATGCTCACGGGCATAATGAACCGAAATGAGATGAACAACTACGTTGACAAGCTGGTGAAGAGCGAGGAGCACTGTTCGGTGGGCGTGCTGTTTGCAGACCTTAACGGTCTTAAAGTCGTAAATGACACCGACGGTCACGTTGCGGGTGACAAGCTGCTCAAAGACGCGGCTGATGCGCTGAGAAACGTGTTTGATCTGCAGCACATTTTCCGCGCGGGCGGTGACGAGTTCGTTGTTATTATCACGGGAACGACCGAGGATGAGCTGAAACAAAAGGAGCAGGCTCTGCGCGGTGAGTCCGCGAAATACAAGAACCTTGTGTTTGCTGTGGGTTGCGCGTTTGAAGATGATGTGGCTAACATTCACAACGCACTGCATCTTGCAGACCAGCGTATGTACGTTGACAAGAAGCATTACTACAAGCTAAATCCCGACAAGAAGTATTCTGTCAAGGCAGACTGAATTGCAAATAATAATGCCCGATCACTGTGAAAAGTGGTCGGGCAGTTTTGTTATTTGCCGTAGAAGACTTTGTCGTAGTAGTCGCTGGTCTTTTCAAGCTGGTCTTTGTACTCTTGTTCGCCCAGCTTTTCGCAGAGCGTCGGGGTTTGCGAGAAAAGGTCTGTGCCGAGACCCAGCCTGTCGCCCTTGATTTCAACGCCTATTGCCGAAAGGGTAGACGGGAACATATCAAGTGACGAGAAAAGGCGATTGTGCGTGTTTGCGGCTGTTTTAGCGGGGTTGATAAAGCAGTTGTAGGTCGTTCTTACATAGTCATCGTCGATATCGACCTTGGTGGTCTTTTTGTTGCCGAGGTGGTCGCCGACGAGGATTATGGTGGTGTTTTCGTAGAACGGCTGCTGCTTTACCCAGTTGACAAAGTCAAGGGTCTGGCGGGATGTGCAGTCAACAGATGCGAGATAATCGTTCTTGATGCTGCTGTCGCAGTTGGGGCAGCGGTGACCGCTTTCAAATGTGTGGGTGTCCATTGTGTACATTGTGACAAAGAAAGGTTTGTCTTTCTGGGAGATGTCGGTGATGAGCTGTTTGGTTATATCGAACAGCTTACTGTCCTCGATTCCCCATTTCCACATATAATCGGCGCTTTCGTCGGTGTAGCCCTCGTCTGAGGCGGTCTTTCTGTCAAAGACGGTGCAGTCGTCGTATCTGCCGACGTATTTGTCGTACATTGAAAATTCGCCCTTTGAGCCTTCGATATAAAGCTGGTTGTAGCCGTTGTCGTGGAGGATATCTTCGAGCCTTATCATATCGGGGTAGTCGGTGGAGTTGTACTCGGGCAGAATCTTGGTGTTCATTGCGATACCCGAGGTCTGCGCAACGGTCGAACCCATTGTGTAGGTTATTGCGGGCACGAAAACAGATGCGCCGCCGAGCTGGTCGGTGTTTGAGAAGTTTACGCAGCCGTTTTCCTTGGTAAGCTCGGTCAGCTCTGTGATGTAGTTCTTATCCTGCGAGCCGCCGACGTCCTTTGAGGCGTAGGTGTTCTCGATAGATTCAAGATAGATGAAGATAAGATTGCGCTTTTTCTCGGGGAAGGTCATAACGCTGTCGTCGGGTTTGACGTAGTAGTTTTCGTAGATGTTTGACTTGCCCTGCTTGATTTCAACGTAGTGCAGGAACTTGGTCTGATTTGAAAAGACCAGTGCGCTTGAAAGCAGCAGAACTGCGGAGAGCACGATATGCACGGCTCTTTTCTGCCAGGTCATTTTAAGGGTGTACTTGCCGCTTTTGTTTGTGTCGGAAAAGACAAGCTCGGTGTTGTTGAAGCATTTGAGCAGGTTATAGCACAGGTACAGGGTCAGTCCGACAAAGATGACGAAGATTGCCGTTCCCGAGAGGATATCCTCTATTGCGAGACCTCCCGCTGCAAAGCGCATTGTGAACAGTATCGCTTCAAATTCCATATTGGTATAGACGCTGTAAAGGAACATTGTGACTGTGCCGATAAAGACGGCAATGGTTATCATAAGCATACAAAGCGAGGATATCACCCATTTGCTTTTGCCCTCGCGCTTTTGCTTGCTGATGGTCTTTTGCGGCGTGTACATCGCGGCGAAGTCGTAAAGGATCTTTGAGACGGGGTTGTCCTTTTCAAGTCCCTTGGCGGCGGCGCTTTCGACAAGGCGCATAAGCACATAAAGTCCTATGCAGCCGAGCCACCACAGCCCTGCCCATTTCGGCAGGAAGCGGTTGACGAAGTTTTGCGAGTACATTTCGTCTTTGAAAGGCTCGAACAGCAGGCTTGACAGCAGCATGAGCATTACAGGAGTGCAGATGATGTAAATGCACTTGGTGAACCAGAAGACCGAACGCTTTGGTATCCTGACAAACAGACCGAACAACAGCATTGGTATCAGTACTTCGGCGCCTGTTATTATCAGCTGGGCGGTGGTCAGTGCAGGCATATCAATATGCATTTTCAGCGCTGCCAGCGCACTTATCAGCGCAGCTGCGGCTATTGCGGCGAAAACGTGCAGCTTGGAATTTTTCTTTACCCTGCCGCACTCGCTTTTTAAGACAGATATCGCTTTCATATTTTGTTACCCCTGTTTTTAATTTTAATCACAATAAAAATTATTATAGCACGTTTTGCCGGGATTTTCAATAGTGCAGGCTTAAAAAGTTGGCTGTGATAGGCGGCGCACAGAGGGCGTTAGTGCATATTAAACAGATTTCAATGGTCTATATTTTAACAATATTACACTTGACGAAACGCCAAAGCTGTGATATAATAAAATCATTGGATTTAGTGTGATGTTTTAACAAAAAAATATCCACAGGGGAAATGGTCGTCCCGCACAGGCACCACGGGGGCGGTGCTGGTGGCGATGACCGAGGAATTATGAAGGGGTGTATATTTATGAAGGGGAAAACCAAGGTGTTTTCACGCATTATCGCAGGCTGTCTGGCGGCGGTAATGGCTGTCGGCAGTGACATTGCGTCATTTGCGGCAAAGGCTTACAGTCCGCTGGCGGCGGGCATCAAGCCTGTAACTATCACGGAGCAGACTTTTCCTGATCCTGTTTTCAGAAAGTATGTACAGCAGACTTTCGACAAGGACTGGAACGGCACTCTCGACCCGGACGAGCTGCTCGTGGCAAGGAACATTTACTGCGACGGTATGGGTATCAAAACGCTCAAGGGCATTGAGCACCTCAGCGAGCTGCGCGGCGTATATGCGTCGTTCAACGACCTTACCGAGCTTGACCTGAGCAAAAACAAGTATATCACGGGTGTTTGGGTGTCGGACAACCAGTTTACAAAGCTGGATTTCACGGCAAACAAGGACACGCTGGAATGGCTTTACTGTTTCAGGAATTTTGATCTGACAACGCTGAACCTTAAAGGCTGTACGAAGATGTCGTATCTTGAGGTCAGTGAGTGCAACCTGAAAAAACTGGATCTTTCGGAATTTTCAGAGCTTGAGCATCTTATCTGCTCGGAGTGTGCGCTCAGCGAGCTTGATGTCAGCAAGAACAAAAAGCTGACTCACCTTGACGCATTCAACAACATCAACCATGGTGACGACTATTATCTTTACAACAAGTTCACTAAGCTTGATCTGCGCAACAACCCGAAGATGAAGCGCCTTGACATCTGGGGAAACAAACAGCTTGAACCCGTTGATATAAGCGTTTGCCCAGGGCTGCAGTATTACAACTGCGCCGCTATGGGACTGACATCTCTCAAACTGGATAAGAACCATGAGCTTAACAAGATAAACTGCGGCTGGAATCCGAATCTTGGCAAGATAGATGTTTCAAACAATCCGAAGCTGGCAAGCCTTATGTGCAACAGCTGCGGCATTCAGAAACTCGATATTTCCAAGAACCCGTATCTGCGTTATCTGTTTATCGGATCGAACAATATAGAGACCGTAAATATCGGCAAAAACCCGTATCTTATGGATGCGTACAAAAAGGGCGTATATGAAGTAGAGTATACTACATATCCCGACGGAACGGTTCCCAGCGGCAAGTCGTGGACATTTGATTACGGCGGAGAGTCCTCTACGGGTGATGACCAGAAGCTTTACATCTGGGTCGATGACAACGTAAAGATAACTACTACGGGCTCTGTTGATATCAACACGCTGTATCCAAATCAGGACGCAAACATCAAGGACACATCAAATCTGCTGACAAGAGAAGCATTCGTTTATATACTTTATCAGATGGCGGGAAAGCCGAGCGTTACGGGTCTGAAAACCAGATTCAAGGACGTCAAGGCTGGTTCCTACTACGAGGATGCTATCAAGTGGGGCGAGAAAAACAATATCTGCATGGGTTATCCGTATTTCTCGTCTGACAATTTCGGTGTCGGCAAATACATTTCCAGACAAGACGCTGTATTTATGCTGATGAGATATGCAGAGCTTAATGAGAATTACAAGCGCTCGATAGACTTCGGACGCAGTGATGATTATATCGACTACTATGACATTGATTTTGACCACTGGGAAGCTATCTGCTGGAGCTCGACATGGCACATCATGGAGGGCAAGGGTCCAGCTGGCGACAAGACCAAGCAGAAGATAGACCCATATGGCAAGGCGACTATCGAAGAGCTTGAAACGATGCTTGCCAACTTTTATGAAGTGAACAATATCACGGGTAAGATACCTGCTGTCGTTCAGCCTGATGTTGCAAGGGCAAACACGGTGCGTATTTCGGGTGATAACAGATATTTAACGGCTGTGAACATCTCCAAGAAGCTTACAAGCAAGGCAAGCACGGTCGTTCTTGCAAACGGTCTGAACTATGCAGACGCGCTTGCGGGCGTGTCACTGGCAAGCAAGCTGGGTGCGCCTATACTGCTCACTGCAAAGGACAGCATTGATGCTAACACGCTTGCTGAGATAAAGCGTCTTGGCGCAACGAACGTGAAGATTCTCGGCGGCAAGGGTGCTGTCAGCGAGAAGGTCGTTCAGGCGCTTATCAACAACGGCATCAAAAAGGATAAAATTGAGCGCATAGCGGGAGATTCACGTTACAGCACGGCGACGGCGATAGCTGAAAAGCTCAGCAGCGCGCCGACAGATGTATTCTTTGTAGTTGGCGACAATTACGCTGACGCACTTTCGGTAAGCACAGTTGCGGCTATAAAAACTGCGCCTGTTATCTATCTGACAACAAGCGGCAGCCTCAACGCTGACACTGCAAAGTATCTTGCAAAGATAAAGGGCAAGGTCAAGAACGCTTACTTTATCGGCGGCGCGGGCGTTATTTCAGACGGCATGATGAAAAAGGCTTATACTGCTCTCGGACTTAGTTCGGGAAAGAGAATTTACGGCAGCAACAGATATGAAACAAACATTAAGATAAACAAGACGTTTGCTTCAGTGCTCACGGGCAAATCCGTATGCGTGGCAACGGGCAATGATTTCCCTGATGCGCTGGCAGGCGGCGTGTTCGCGGCAAAGCAGAAGGCTCCTATGCTGCTTGTGGCAGGCAGTCTTACCAGCAGTCAGTCGACATACCTCAAATCAAAGGGTGCTGACACGGTTTACGTGTTCGGCGGAAAGAGCGCTGTTTCGACATCGCTTGCAAACAAGATTGCAACAGCTTGCAAATAAACATTTACAAGAGTCAGTCTCACAGGGCTGGCTCTTTTTTGTCCGCGAACAAATAGATGATATTTTTAATCAAATAGTGTATAATGGTTAAAAAAATAAAAGGGGAGTTCATAATGAAAAAGAGGTTAATGGCTTGCGTGCTTGCGCTGTGTATGACGTTCGGCTCTGCTTGTTCGCTGCCTGAGGGTACATTTGCGGGCGGTGGCTCGGTTATCACTGCGAGCGCAAAAGAGGGCGCGATCATTGAGACGAAAGACTTGCAGTACGTTGAGCTTGCAGACGGCACGCTTGAGGTCAAGGATTATATCGGAAAGGGCGGCGCTGTGACGATACCGCAGACGGTAGGCGGACAGACTGTCACCAGCATAGGTGAACGGGCTTTCGATTATCAGAAAGATATAACATCTGTATCTATTCCCGACACGGTGACGGCAATCGGCAAATGCGCTTTTTATGGCTGCTCCCTTACAAGCGTCACTCTGCCGCAGAAATTGACGAGCATGGGTAATGGTGCGTTTGAGTATTGCAGAGGTCTCAAAGAGGTCACTATACCAGGCTCATTGAAAGCAGTTCCTGAGAGAGCTTTTTTTGAGTGCGAAGGTCTTGAAAAGCTGACGATAAAAGAGGGTACTATGCGGTTAATGACAAGTGCTTTTGATGCTTGTCTAAAGCTGTCGCAGGTATCCTTGCCAAGCACTCTTGCGGTCATAGGCAGCATGGCTTTCTGGGCAAATGATTCACTCAAAAGCATATCTATCCCAAACAATGTTGTTCAGATAGGAAATTCTGCATTTGGTTGTTGTGATCTGCTTGAAAATATCACTCTTCCCGATTCGCTCACAGCAATCGGCGGTGGTGCTTTCCGCAATTGCAAGAAGCTCAAAAGCATAGTTATACCAAGCGGTGTTACAGCTATTGGAGATGAAACGTTCTGGGAATGTCAAGCCCTTGAAAGTATTACATTCAAAGGCAAAGTCACTTCAATAGGCAAAAATGCATTCAGCTTTTGCGAAAAGCTGGAAAACATATCGCTGCCCGACAGCCTGACCAGCTTAGGTTCCAGTGCGTTTTGTCAATGCAAAGCTTTGAAATCAATAAAGATACCAAGCAAGGTAACAACGATTGCAGCGTCAACGTTTGATGACTGTATATCACTTGAGAGTGTAACGCTGCCTGAAAACTTAACGGAAATCGGCTATTGCGCATTTGAAACGTGCAGAAGCCTCAAAAGTATAAAGCTGCCAGGCAAGCTGAAGATAGTCGGCAAGAACGCATTTGCGGGCTGCAGCAGTCTTACAAGTCTGACTATTCCAGACTCTGTTACAAGTGTTGACGAAATGGCATTCTATCAACTCGACGGTGTCAAGACTATCGAAGTGCCAAAGACGGTGGTGGATATCGGTTACATTGCTTTTGGCTGCACATATAACGAGACGTTAGATTACTGGAAAGTCAAAGAGGATTTCAAGCTGATATGCCAGCGGGGCAGCGCGGCTGAGACCTACGCAAAGAATACAAAAGTGAATTACACTGCCCATGCGCGAATCGCGGGAAATGACAGATATGCGACTGCTACAAGGATTTCGTTCAACACGTTCAGCAAGTCGGATCGTGTGGTCATCGCTTACGGTTTGAATTACGCTGATGCGCTTGCGGGCGTGCCTATTGCTAATGCGCTCGGAGCGCCTATCCTGCTGACTGCAAAGGACAGCCTTTCGGCTGACACGCTGGCGGAGATAAAGCGTCTTGGTGCAACTAAGGCAACAATTCTCGGCGGCGAGGGCGTTATAAGCAAAAAGGTCGAGGCACAGCTGAAAAGCAACGGCGTGTCGTTTGAGAGAGTTGCGGGAAGCACGCGTTTTGAAACGTCTGTAAAGGCTGCGAAAAGGCTTGAAGCGGCAGCGGGCGCACCAAGCGAGGTGTTCTTTGTCAGCGGCGGCGGATTTGCTGATGCACTTTCGGTAAGCGCTGTTGCGGCAATCAAGAAAGCGCCTATCATTTATCTGAACGCAAACGGAACGATAGATTCTGCGACAAGGAGCTATCTTACGTCTATGAAGGGCAAGATCAAGAAAGCTTATGTTATCGGCGGCACGGGTGCTGTTTCCGACTCGGCGCTCAAAGCGGCTGGCAGCTTGCTCGGCATAACACCGACAAGAGTAGATGGTGCGAACAGATATGCGACCAGCGTGGCTGTTGCAAACACTTTCAAGTCCATTTTTACAAGCACCAGCATCTGCGCAGCAAAGGGCTTGGATTTCCCTGACGCGCTGGCTGGCGGCGTGTTTGCGGCAAGGCAGAAAGCGCCGATGATACTCGCTGATAATCAGCTGACAAGCTATCACAATACTTATCTCAAATCCAAAAACGTTGAGACTATCTTTGCTCTTGGCGGCACGGGCGCAGTTCCCGATAGTGTTGTAAAGAGCATGGCGGCTATCTCACAATAAAACAGGCAAAGCAAAAGCCATAGCATTTGACGGTGTGTCAGCTGCTATGGCTTGTTTTATTATTCGTGGAGCATATACAGTTTGTCGGCGTCGATTATCTTGAGCATTGCTCTTGCTGGAACTTCGTCAAACTGCGTGCCGATGTTGTTTTCTATCTCGCTGCGTGCGACCTCCTGCGGCAGATACTTACGGTAGCTGCGGTTTGAGGTCATTGTGTCGTAGCTGTCGGCAACGGCGATTATCTTCGCACTGAACGGTATCTGATCACCTGTCAGACCATCGGGGTAGCCCTTGCCATCTATACGCTCGTGGTGGTATCTTGCGCCTATCGACAGGTCGGGCATGCTCTGTATCTGCGAGAGGATATCGTATCCGTAGACAGGATGCTGCTTTATTTTGTCATATTCCTCATCTGTCAGCTTTGAGGTCTTGTTTATTATCGCATTGGGTATGCCTATCTTGCCGATGTCATGCAGAAGACCCATGTAATATACATCTACCTGCTGCTGCTTGGACATGCCAAGTTCTTTGGCAATCATCATTGAATACATTGCCACACGGAATGAGTGACCGTTGGTGTATTTGTCCTTTGCGTCTATCGTTTGCGCAAGCGCTTCCATGACCTCTGTGGTAAGCGTTTTGATATGCTCTGTGTACTGGGTTATCTCTTTCGCGAGGGCGCCCACGTCATCGGCGAGCACGCCGATTTCGTTATGAGTCTTTATCTTTTTGAGCAGCTCCTGCGCGGCGTCGCTGTCCTTGTCGTTCATATACTGCCTTACAGTTTTCTGAACGTTTGAAAGCGGCTTGATAGCGATGCGGTCGATAAGTATCATCAGCAGCAGGAAGCAGATCAGCATTCCTGCGAGGGCGATGCCTGCCACCAACCAGATCTGGTTGATCAGCTGTGAATGGAAATCGTCCCAGTTGTAGTCGATCGCAATGACTGCTTTTATCTGACCGTCAAGGACGAGGGGTTTATATCCTATGTAATAGTTGCTGTCGCCCTCCCATTCGGCAGGGGCGATCTCGAACGAGGTCGTGTCATAGTTTCCGCTGAGTATATCTTTGATAGCGGGGTGAGAGTCGATGTCGATGCTGCATCTTTCACCGAGGATACTGTTGCGGTCGTTAGGCCCTTTTGCAGCCTCGTAGAACACAAAGCCACGGTCATTGTCACGTATATCAAAGCACATCAGTCCTCCGTATTTGAAGACGTCGGACTGGCTGTCGAACTGCATGATGAACTGATTATAGATAGATGCGGCAAGCTTGACCTTTTCGTCATCGGAAAGACGGCGGATCACCTCGGAGACGGTGGTGTTTTCAGCTCTTGCCCTGTCGTCCATCTCGAAAAAGGGGAGGTCTTTGTTAAATGCGTCAGCTGTGACTATCTCGTTGATGTGATTTTTGCTGTAATCAAAGAACCACGAGAGCAATTCGGGATAGTTGAGCATCTGTGAGCAGTAATTAAGATCACGCTCGATCATATCTTTCTTGGCGTGCAGGAAAGCGTTACGGGAGCTGTAGAACATTGAAATGGTGCTCACAGCCATACCGATGATATAAAATAGTATTACAAGTGCAAGTATCTGCAGACGAAGACGCCGCTTTGTTTTCAATGCGATCACTCACTTTCAGGATTTTTAGAAGCACTTTATCCTATTATAGCATAAATGTCTTTTTTTGCAACTGTTTTTTTGAAAATTTAAACTTTTAAAACAATAATACAAAAAAGCCGCCTGAGGATCATACCAAAGGCGGCAGGGAAGTTATCAGAAACCGTTGTAAAGGAAATCTGCCCAGTAATACTGGTTCATATACTCGCACTCGTAGGCGTTTACTGCGCCTGCGTCAAGCTCTTTGAAACGGTAGTAGTCGCAGTCGAGCAGGTCAACGTTGACCGAAAGGCTGTTGTAGCTTTTGTTGATGACTTTGTCAACGCCGGCTTTTTTCAGGCTCTTGTTCATTGCGGAAATGAGCGTTTGCAGGTAGCTTTGCTGGTTCTTGTCATACGGCTCGTCCTCAAACAGCGCCGCAGCTATCTCCTTGGTGGAGCAGCCGCTTCCGCAGCGGTGAACGAGGTATGCGAAAATCTCTTTTGCACGGCTGCGCTCAAATTTCAGCGGGCTGCCGTCGGGCAGGAACACGTCGAAATTGCCGAAGCAGCGGACTTTAAGCAGCGCGTTGGTCTTTGGCACAAGAGGGAAACGCAGGTCGGCAAGCTCAGCCTCGATTTTCTCTTTCGTGACAGGCTTCATTATGTAGCCGCTGGCGTGCAGTTTCATTGCGTCGCCCGCATACTCGGAAAAGCCTGTGACAAAGATAATGTTCATTTTCGGGTTGACCTCTTTGAGCGCCTTTGCAAGCTCAACGCCGTTCATTCCGCGCATGTGGATATCCAGAAATGCGATGTCACAGCCGTTCGCCTTGGCGTCTTCAAGCAGCTGGCTCTGCTTTTCAAATGCGTGGATATCGGCGTCGGGCTTTGCCTCACTTATTGCCATTTCAAGCATTTGCAGCATCAGTTCTTCGTCGTCAACACAAAGTATCCTCATTTCTTTTCCTCCTGATTTTTGGAATAATTATCTTAGCGGTCGTGCCCTCGCCGATGGTGCTGGTTATCACGACCTCGGCATTACACATATCTTTAAGTCGGCGCTTGGTGTTTTCCATTCCGACGTGGGAGCGCCCGTCGTTTTTGACCTCGCTTGTGTCAAAGCCAACGCCGTGCTTGACAGCGTTTTCCACAAGCGGCTGGACTGACAGCAGCGGAATTTCAAAGCTGCCCGCCGTCAACGGAGTATTCGCCTTCAATGAACATATATGGTGTTCTGAAATCAACCGTTTCCTGCGCCACCGTCAGCGCCAGAACGCTGACAGCTATGCACATAAGCGACATGAGCAAAACTATTATTGATGTCAGCAATCTGCTTTTTAAGAATCTCAATACCTTTCACCGCCGACACTTTTATCACTTTTTTATATAGTATAACATATTTTTAACAAAAAGAAAAGATATTTTGACGATTTTTTCAAGCGCGTCTGAAAAAGCGGCGCGATTTACGCAAATGCTTGCATTTTATGATGATTTATGATATAATTCAATGTGTATTTTAAAGATTTATCCGTCAAAACGGGAGCTGATGATATGAAACTGAAAAAAGACTTTATAACGCACGAGTCAAACGGTGAGGTAATGCTCGTTGCAACGGGCAAAGCCAAGTTTTCGGGGCTGGTGCGCGGAAATAAGATGCTCGGTGAGATACTCGCGATGCTGAAAACGGACACCACTGAGGAGAAGATGGTAAAGTCCCTGCGCGCAAAATATGATGCACCCGCCGGCAAGGTGGAGTCGGACGTGCACGGCGTTGTGATGAAGCTGAAAAAAATCGGCGCATTAGAGGAACGGAAATGACGGCGACGTATAAAATCGCGGGCAAGGTCATTGAGATAACCTCTTTGTACGGCGATGTTCACGAATACTGCAGGGAGTATCGCTGTGACGAAGCACCCGATTTCTCGGTGGTAACGTCGCAGGCTGATATTGACAATGAGCGTGAAACGGATAAGAGGTCTGCCGAGGCTGAGGCGAGGGCGGCACACGTTGCCGCAGACGGCTATCTTGAACAACTCGCGGTTTACCGCAGGATCGCCGAAAAGATGGCCGATTACGACACGTTCCTGTTTCACGGGTCGTGTGTGGCTGTTGACGGGGTGGGCTATCTGTTCACGGCAAGCTCGGGCACGGGCAAGTCGACTCACACAAGGCTTTGGCGGGAACTGCTGGGCGAGCGGGCGGTGATGGTCAACGACGACAAGCCGCTTATAAAGGTCGGCGCAGACGGCGCGGTGATTTACGGTACGCCGTATAATGGCAAGCACAGGCTGGGCAGTAATATCGGCGTGCCGCTGAAAGCGGTCTGCCTACTGGAAAGGGCAGAGGATAATTCAATCTGCGAGGTAACTGCGTCAGACGTGTATCCGATGCTGGTGCAGCAGATGTATCGCCCGAGAGAGCCGATGCAGCTTGCGATGTCAATGGGTCTGCTCGACAGGCTGATAAAGTGCGTGAGGCTGTACAGGCTCGGCTGCAATATGGATATTTCTGCGGCAAAGACCGCTTATGAGGGAATGAAATGACTTACGAAGATTTTCTTGAAAGCAACGGCGAGCTGACCTATACGAATGTGGGAACGAGCATGATGCCGCTGCTCAAACAGCACCGTGACCTTTTTACCGTCAGGCGAAAGGGCAGTGCGCGGTGCAGGGCAGGAGATGTGGTGCTTTACCGCAGACCGCCGAACAAATACGTTCTGCACAGGGTGGTCGAGGTGAGGAAAAATGATTACGTTATCCTTGGCGACAACTGCATCAACAAGGAGTACGGCATCACGGACGGTGATATCATCGGAGTGATGACAGGCTATGTCCGCAAGGGCAGGACGCACACCGTCAAAGACCGCAGCTACCGCATATACAAGGCATACATAATGCACACTATACCGCTGCGCGTGCTTTTTAAGAAAGTTAAACTCAAAACGAAAAGAGCAGTCAAACGATTTTTATGAAGAACAATAACGCTGTAAAATGGCTTTATGCCGTTCCGAAAAAGAAAAAAGGATATATTGCCGCTCTGATGCTCGTTCAATCGCTGAACGGCGCAAGCGGTGTTCTTTATGCGCTCTTTTTACGCAACATCGTTGACAGTGCTGTTGCGCATAACAGTACAAAATTCTGGACACAAGTGGTTTTCATCGTTATCCTTGTCATTGCGCAGATAGCGATGAGGGCGATTATCCGCTGGCTTAATGAGCTTTCCAAGGCGACGTTTGAAAACATTTTCAAGGCACGGCTGATGAAAAACATTCTGCACAAGGATTTTGCCACAGTCAACGCAGTCCATTCGGGTGAATGGCTCAACAGACTGACGAACGATACCGTTGTGGTGGCGGAGAGCTATGTCGAGATACTCCCGGGGCTTGCGGGAATGGTGGTCAAGCTGGTTAGCGCTGTGATAATGATGATTGTGCTCGATTGGCGGTTTGCCTGCATACTTCTTCCGTGCGGAGTGCTGCTGTTGTTTTTCACATATGCGTTCCGCAGGGTGCTCAAAAAGCTGCACAAGAACGTTCAGGAAAACGACGGAAAGCTGCGCATTTACTTGCAGGAGCACATCGGCAGCCTTATGATGATACGCTCGTTTGCGGCAGAGGAACAGACCGAGGACGAGGCTGTCGGCAAGATGCAGATGCACAAGAACGCGCGAATGAAAAGGACGAGGTTCTCGAACCTTTGTAATATAGGTTTCGGCGCGGCGATGAACGGTATGTACCTGTTTGGCGCGGTTTACTGCGGTTACGGCATTCTCAACGACACTATTTCGTTCGGCACGATGACCGCTATCACGCAGCTTATTGCGCAGATACAGAACCCGTTTGCCAGCATCACAGGCTATCTGCCTAAGTTCTATGCGATGACCGCGAGTGCGGAGCGGCTGATGGAGATAGAGCGTTTTGACGACGAGGAAGCCAAGCCTTTGCCGCTTGCCGAGGTCAAGGCGCATTACGCGGATAAGCTCAAGTGCATAGCGCTGGAAAACGCGTGTTTTACCTACTATCCGAATGTTGAAAGCGTAGATGCGCTGACTAAAGATGACCAGCCGACAGTGCTTGAAAACATAAGTCTGGAAATTCAAAAAGGCGAGTATGTGGCTTTCACGGGTCACAGCGGCTGCGGCAAGTCAACGGCGCTGAAGCTGCTGATGAGCATTTACAGGCTTGACAGCGGCAAGCGTTTGCTGGTCGGAAAAGACGGCAGTTCTCAGCCGCTTGACAGCAGGTGGCATAGGCTGTTCGCATACGTTCCGCAGGGCAACCAGCTGATGAGCGGAACTATCCGTGATATAGTTTCGTTTGCGGATAAATCGCAGTCGGGCGACGAGGAAAAGATTGCACGGGCTTTGAAGATCGCCTGCGCTGATGAGTTCGTCGGAGAGCTTGAAAGCGGCATTGACACGCAGCTCGGCGAGCGCGGAACAGGTCTTTCGGAAGGTCAGATGCAGCGAATTGCGATAGCAAGGGCGATTTTCAGCGAAAGTCCCGTGCTGCTGCTTGACGAGGCGACGAGCGCTCTCGATTCACAGACGGAAAAGAGGCTGCTTGAAAACCTGCGCAGTATGACAGACAAAACGGTGGTTATCGTTACCCACAGACCTGCTGCGCTGGAAATCTGCGACAGGGTGCTGAAATTCTCGGAGAACGGCGTGAACTGAAATCAAACTGAGGTGTTTTGATGAACAAGCGTGAGTATAAACAGAATGCATATTATGTGATGTATCTAATAAGGTGTGCGCTCGGCGGAAAAGTGCCTGCAAAGAACAAGCTGGACAAGATGGACTTGTCGGGCGTGTTTGCTGTGGCAAAAGGGCATCTGCTTGCGGCTTTGGTGGCGTATGCATTGGAGTCGGCGGGGATATTTGACAAGGATTTTGAGGAAGAAAAGTTCAAGTCTATCAGGAAAAACATAATTCTTGACACTGACCGCGCAAATGTTACCGCAGAGCTTGAAAAGGCGGGGATATGGTACATGCCGCTCAAAGGCAGTATAACCAAAGAGCTTTATCCGCAGCTGGGTATGCGGCAGATGGCTGACAACGACATTCTGTTTGACATGTCGAGGGCGCTTGACGTTAAAAGCATAATGCTAAGCCTTGGCTTCACAAACGAGACATTTGATAAGGGCGGTCACGATGTTTATTTCAAGCAGCCTGTTTCAAACTTTGAGATGCACACAAGGCTGTTTTCTCGCTCGTTTGATGAAAAGCTGTTTGAGTATTACAGCAGGGTGAACGAGCGAATGATGCCAGCAGACGACTGCAATTTCGGGAAAAAGCTGTCCCGCGAGGACTTTTATATCTACATTACAGCCCACGAATACAAGCATTACACGAACGCGGGAACGGGACTTCGCGGGCTGGTGGATACATATGTTTATCTGAGCAAGTATTGTGACGAGCTTGATATGGATTACATCGCCCGTGAATGTGAAAAGCTCGGCATTGCGGAATTTGAGTACAAAAATCGTGAGCTTGCGCTGCACCTGCTCGGCGGCAGGAAGCTGACAAAGAGCGAAAGCGAGATGTTTGACTATTTCATTTTCTCGGGGACATACGGCAACGTCTCAAACCGCGTGAACAACAAGATAAAGCGCGATTACAGCGGCAGACTCGCAAAGGTTCGCTATCTTTTCAGCAGGATAGCTGTTCCTGTATCAGCAAAGAACCCGAACTATGCGATATTTTCGGAGACGTACCGCTGGTTTTACAAAAACCGCATAAGGCTGCCTTTGCTGTTCTTTTACAGGTTAGGCAAAGCTGTTTCAACCAAGAGAACGAAGGCAAAAAGCGAGCTTGGCGCAGTGTTAAAATCGCGTGAAAAATGATTTATGGCAAAGAAAAAGCGGCTGACAGCACAGGCTGTTGACCGCTTGTTTTCGTATTTGGGAGCTTATCACTCGACGGGAATGATAGGCAGCTCATATTCGCTGGTGGAAGCTGTTGCTTTTTTGGTGGTGGTTTTGGCGGTGGTATCCTTTTGCTCGCCGTCTGATGACTTGGTCGTTGTAGTTTGCGCAACACCGCCGCCCAATGTCTGCACGCTGCTGTCCTGAGCGGATGAACTGTCCTGCTCGCTGCTTGTCTGCTGACCGCCCTGTTCGGAAGAACTGTCGGAGGAAGCGCCGCTTGGCTCGGGGCTGTCATTTGTCATCTGTGTACCGCCGTTTGCGGTGCTGTCAGAGCTGTCGCTGGCGGATGAACTGCTGTCTATGGTCGATGAAGAACTGCTGTCGGTGTCGGAACTGCTGCTGTCGGACTTGCAGCCTGTGAGCATAAGTCCCAGCAGCAATGTAAGTATCAGGATTTTTTTCATTGTTATCTCCTCGCTTGCATAGTGGATTGTAATTGATTATATCAGATTTGCAGGGCGTTGTCAATCAGTGCCCGATGGCTTTTACGAGATGAAATAGCGCTTTTCTGCCGAAATCTTGACATTGAGGATGCAAATGTGTTGATATTACTAATGCAGGCTTTACTATGTAGTTGTCATAATCTGTGACAAGGAGATACGATCACATTCAACACGGGCATTCTCAGAACGATAGGCTGTTTTATGCTCATTTTCAGTGCCAATTACGGCGAGATGGACAGCCTTTGTGAAAAAACCGACGGGCAGCAAGAAGTTTACGTTTATCGGTTTTGCGGCACTTTTGCTGCTTGCTGCTGTGCTGTATGCAATGTACACAGGCTCGGTAAAAGGCTTCATTGAAGTGCAGAATCGGCAGATAAGCTAGTTGCCAGGAAAAGAGTCTGTTATGGCTGTGTTCACGCACCCTTTATCGTCCGCACAAAGAAAGACGATAACGCAGCATTTATTTTCGGGAATGTCGGAGAGATCCGGCATTCTTTTTTTGCCAAAAACCTTGAATTCGTCAACGATTTGTGATATAATTATTACAATATTTTTAATGCGAAAAGGAGCCTGTTATGGAGAACTTTGTTCAGAGATTTACATATATCGTTGATAGAACGCCTGACAAGACCGCTATTGTGTGCGGCGATGACCGTCTCACTTATCGTCAGCTCGACGAGCTAAGCTCTAAGATAGCTGCGAGACTGTTGAAAAATGGCGCTGCAAAAGAGAAGATATATCCTGTCGTTCTCGACCGCGGAAATATGTATATTGCGGCTGTTATCGGTATTCTCAAATCGGGAGCAGCCTATTCGCCGCTGTCTGTGTCCTACCCGAAAGACAGGGTGGAATACATAAAGAAAGACAGCGGTGCGGACTTTATTATTGACGATTCGTTCCTTGAAAACATTGAGGACGAAAACGTTCCGCAGTCGCTTCCCGAAATCTCAATGGGAGACGCCGCAGTTGCAATTTACACATCAGGTTCAACTGGCAATCCAAAGGGAATTATCCACGACCACTATTCGTTTTCAAGTGCGCTGATAAGACAGCTAAAAGTAGGCTGCGGTGCTGACGATATTCAGCTTAGCGTTACGCCGTTCAGCTTTGCTATTTCGTCCTGTGACATATACACAAGCCTTTGGGCAGGTGCGCAGGTACATATCCTTACCGACGAGCAGAGGAAAGACATCTCGTTCATTCTTGATTATATCGACAGATTCGGCATAACCTCGTCAGTTATCAGCCCGCAGATGCTCAAACAACTGCCTGTGAAAGAAAGCACTCTCAGACTTGTAAACAGCGGCGGAGAGCGCCTTGGCGGTGTGTTCAGCCCGTACACCACGATAAAGAACGCTTACGGACTCAGCGAGCTGCTCAGTATCGCTATGTCCTTTGAGCTTGACAAGGCTTATGACAACACTCCTATCGGCAAACCGCTGGACGGCTACAAGGCTTATGTGCTTGGCTCTGACGGTAATCAGGTCGCTGACGGCGAGGAGGGCGAGCTGTGCATAAGCGGAACTATGGCAAGAGGCTACATCGGGCTTGCTGAGCTTACCGCTAAGGTGTTCACAGAGAACCCGTTCAGCACAGGAGACGATGACAAGAGGCTTCTGCACACGGGCGACATTGTGCGCAAGGACGAGAACGGCAACATCATTTATGTAAACCGCAAGGACTGGATGGTAAAGGTCAACGGTCAGCGTGTCGAAATGGGCGAGGTCGAGGTCAAGCTGTCAAAGATAGAGGGCGTAAAAAACGCCGTTGTCAAGAGCTTTACAGACGCAAATGAACAGACGTACATCTGCGGATATTACACCGCGCAGACAAAGCTCTCCGACAAGCAGATAAGAGCAGAACTTGCAAAAACTCTGCCAAGCTATATGATTCCGAGGTTTATTGTCAGAATTGATGAATTCCCTCTGACGCCTAACGGTAAGCTGGACAGAAAAGCGCTCAAAGAGCCTGACGCGAAGGACTTCGTTTCGGAATACAAAGCGCCGCAGACAGACGAGGAAAAGCTGGTCTGCTCGGCGTTTGCGAGCATACTTGGTCTTGAAAAGGTCGGCGTAGATGATGACTTTTTCTCGCTTGGCGGCGACTCGATCAAGACGGTAGTGCTTCAGGAAAAGCTCTCGGGTTATGCTGTTCCGACCAAGCTGATTTTTGAAAAGAGGACTCCGTTTGAGATAGCGAAGTGCCTGACAAAACAGGACGAGACTGAGTTCGTTTTTGAACAGAAAGATGCTTACCCGATGACTGATGCGCAGCTCGGTATATACCTTGCAAATATCCACGATTTGCAGTGCCTTGAATACAACAACCCTGCAAGCTTTACGTTTGAAAAGGCTATGGGCATTGACGCTCAAAAGCTGGCTGATGCGGTCAGGCAGACAGCGGAGCTTTATCCGTTTATGAAGGTTTGCGCAAGGGTGGTTGACACTGTGCCCTGCGTTGTTCCTGTGCCCGAAATGCAGATAGAAGTGCCTGTTATAAAGACACAGCAGACAGACGCAGAGGTGATCTGCAAAGATTTCGTCAAGCCGTTTGACCTTGAAAACGGTCCGCTGTTCAGATTCGCAGTCTATGAAACTCCAAGCGGCGTGATTTATTTCAGCGACATTCACCACCTTATCACCGACGGCTCGTCCGAGGCGCTGTTTGTCAAAAATGTTGCACGCATTTACAACGGCGAAGCGCCCGAAACGGAGACTGTCAACAGCTTTATGGTGAGCACCTATGAGCAGAAGCTCAAAGAGGGCAGCCGTTTTGCAGAGTGCAAAAAGTTCTTTGACGATATGCTCGCGGGTGTCGAGGTCGATTCAAACATCATTGCTGACGAGATTGAAAATGCGCCCGAAAAGAACGGCGGCATTGCTAAATACGATATTGCAGACTATGTTGACGCGCCGCAGATACAGGCGGTCTGCCACAAGCTCGGTATCACCGAAAATACGCTGTTCCTAGGAGCGTTCTCCTATGCTCTCGCAAAACAGTCGGGACAGGAGCTTGCTTCGCTGTGCATTGTTGAAAACGGCAGGCATATCCCGCAGCTGAAAAACACATTTGGTATGCTGGTTCACACGCTGCCCTTGTGCATTAAGGCTGATGACAGCGAAAACGTTAGCGACTATCTCGCAAGCGTGCAGAAGACGCTTTTTGAGAGCATAGACCACGACCTCGTTTCAATTGTTCAGCTTGCTAACGAGTACGAAGTGAACTCGGATATCCTGTTTGTATATCAAGGCGAGATGTTTGAGGACATTACAATCGGCGGCGCGACTGTATCCCGCCGTATGCACAAGACTGGTGACGCTATGGCGAAGCTGTCGCTTGACGTTTTCAAGCAGGGCGGCAGTTACACGCTTTCATTTGAGTACAGAAAAGACCTGTATCTCGACGAAACGATAGACAACTTTGCTCGCCTTTACATCAATATCGTCAAGGGCTTGACCGAGTGCGGCAGGCTCTGTGAAATTGTGCTTTGCGGCGAAAGGGAAAGAGAATTCTACCGCAGAGTCAACGACAACAGAGTCGAGTTTGACCGCAGCCTAACGCTTGTTGACCTTTTCAGAAAACAGGCGCAGGCACACCCCGACAATACAGCCGTAGTTTTCAAGGACAAGAGCCTTACCTATGCACAACTTGATACATACAGCGAAAGCCTTGCAAAGCTGCTTGCCAGAAACGGCGTGAAGAAAGAGCAGCCTGTGGGCATTATGGTAAAGCGCTGCGAGCTGTTCCCGATTTGCACCCTTGCCGTGCTCAAAGCGGGCGGTGCTTGTCAGCCGCTTGACAGCAATTATCCGCAGGACAGGCTTGAATTTATGCTTGAGGATTCAAAGGCGCAGGTAGTAATCGCTGATGACGGCCTTGCTGGGCTTATCCCGGGCTTCAAGGGCACTATCATTTCTGCAAATACAATTTATGACCTGCCTGATGACACTGAAACTGTGCTTGATGCGCCAGATGCACATTCGCTTTTTGCACTTATTTACACTTCGGGTTCAACGGGCAAGCCAAAGGGCTGTATGCTCGAGCACGCTAACCTTGTGAACTTCTGCATTTCGTTTTCACAGCGCTTTGATGTAACTGAAAACGACAGGTTTGCCGCATACGGTGCATTCGGTTTTGACGCGTCTATGCAGGACCTTTACCCTGCGCTGACAAGCGGTGCGTCGGTTTATATCGTGCCCGAGGAAACAAGGCTTGACCTTGTTGGTCTCAACGAGTTTGTTATCGGCAATAAGATTACGATGATGGACTGCACCACCCAGCTCGGCAGACAGTACATTACTTCGTATCCGCAAAGTCCGTATATGCGCGCGTTCACCGTCGGCGGAGAAAAGCTGGTGCCTTGTCAGCCGCCTGAGTTTGATTTTGTCAACACCTACGGTCCGACAGAGTGCACCATCTATGTCAGCGATTACAGAGTTGACAGGCAGTATGAGAGCGTGCCTATCGGCAAGAGCTTTGGAAACTGCGACATATATATTCTCGACAAGTCGGGCAGACTGCTTCCGCCAGGTGCAGTCGGAGAGCTTGTAATTTCGGGTTATCCCGTGACGAGAGGTTATCTTGGCCGCCAAGACCTCACCAACGAGAAATTTATCCCTAACAAAATCTTTGCTATCGACGGCTATGAGAGAATGTATCTCACAGGTGACGTCTGCCGCTATCTTTCAAACGGCGATATCCAGTTTGTCGGCAGGCGCGATGAGCAGGTCAAGATAAGAGGCTTCCGCATCGAGCTGACAGAGATTGAAAGGCGTATAAGAGAATTTGACGGCATTACCGATGCAAGCGTTGTTGCTGCGGAACTTCCAAGCGGCGGCAAGGCTGTGGTCGCTTATGTCGTTTCGGAAGAAAAGGTGGACGTTTCAGCACTCGGAAAGTTCATTGCCGAGGAGCTGCCAAGCTATATGGTGCCGTCTGTTACGATGCAGATAGACAGCATTCCTATCACGCCTAACGGCAAGGTGGACAAGAGAAAGCTGCCAAAACCGACCATAAGCACCGACGAAAGCAGTTCGGCAAGAGAGCTTAATGTGCTTGAAAAGAAGCTGTGCCAGATGATAAGCGAGATAACAGGCTTTGAGTGCTCAAGCGTCTCTGACAGCCTTATAAAGCTCGGTCTTACCTCGCTTACAACGATAATGTTTGCGGCTAAGCTTTATGAAAGCTACGGCTTGAAGCTGGGCGTAACAGACCTTATGGACGATGACTGCACGCTGATGACTGTCGAGAATCTTATAATCGAAAAGCTGCTTTCGACAGGTGCTGAGCAAAGCGTTGCAGAAGAGCAGGAACACTCGGATATCAGCGAGCTTTGTGCAGAGCAGCTGGGTGTGTATTACGACACCGTCAAGCACATTGAATCGATAATTTACAATATCCCGATGAGGTATACGTTCCCTAAGCAGACGGATACGCAAAGGCTGAAACAGGCGCTTGAAAAGCTGATACTTGCAACGCCTGTGCTGTTGTCGAGTGTTGTACTTGATGGTACAAAGATAATGCAGAGGAGCGATCCCGAGCTTGAAGTTGATGTCCCAGTTATAAAACTCGCCAGCGCCGAAATCAAAGAGTATCAGGATAAGTTCGTCAAGCCGTTCCACATCGCTAAATCGCCGCTTTTCAGGGCGGAGATTATCGAAACTGATGACAGCGTGATACTGCTGTTTGACGTTCATCATATCATTATGGACGGTCTTTCGCTGTCAGTTTTCCTGCGCAGGCTGGTTGACATTTACGAAAACGGCACACAGCCTGAAAAGGACTATTCCTACTACGAATATATTGGCGAACAGATTTCGCTTGAAAACAGCGAAAAGGGCGCTGAATCCAAGAAATACTACCAGCAGCTTTTTGCTGACTATGAAAACCCAAGCAATGTTACTCCCGATATGCAGGGTGACGAGGATAAGGGAAATCTCGGAGAGGCAGTATGCCTTATCGACAAGGAAACTGTCGAGAGCTTCTGCCGAGCAAATTCCGTAACTCCCGCATCGCTGTTTCTTGCAGCCACGCAGTATGCAATAAGCCGCTGCACAGGCGACAGACAGGTGTATATGTCAATGATTTCGGGCGGCAGACAGGACGTCAGGTTCATCGACACGCTGGGTATGTTCGTTAAGAATCTGCCTGTTCACGCAGTTATCGACACCGAAAGGACTGCGCTGCAATTCGTTGCAGACACCGCTTCGGCAATGGCAGATGCGCAGAAAAACAGCGCTTACCCGTTCATCAAGCTGTATGATAAGTACGGCTTCTCATCACAGATAAACTATGCCTGCCAGCTTGGTGTTGACGAGCAGGTTATGCTTGACGGCGTGGCTGTCACAGAGAGCGTTATAACTGCGCCTGCGCCAAAGTTCAGACTTTCAGTTCACATTGAGCAGAGCGCCGACGGACAGATAGCTGTCAACGTTCAGTATAACACCGCACTTTACAGCGAAAAGCTAGCGGGAATGATATCCTCTGCGATAACCCAGACAGCAGCGAATATCATAGCAAACCCTGAGCAGAAGCTGTGCGGCATAAGCATGATAACAGACGATGAAAAGCAGCGCCTTGCAGCTTTTTCGGGCAGCGGTAAAAAGGAAATACCAATCAGGCTGTTCCACGGTCTGTTTGAGGCTCAGGCTGCAAAGCACCCCGACAAGACCGCGCTTGTTGCCTGCGACGAAACATTCACCTATGCACAGCTTGACAGCGCTATGAACAGGGCAGCCAATGCGCTTGCAGGGCTTGGTTTTGTGCGCGGTGACAGGGCGGCTATCCTGCTGCCGAGAACCAGCAGGCAGATTATCGCAATGTATGGCGTGCTCAAAGCGGGCGGTGCATACATTCCATGCGACCCCGAATACCCGCAGGAGCGCATAGAGTACATACTTGAAAACAGTGGCGCAAGGTACATCATAACCGATGTCCCAAGAGGCTATGATAACGAGCTGCTGATAGATGAACTGCTCAGATGTGAAAATGACAGTGCTGTTGACAGCGGCGTGACACCCGAGGATTCAGCATATTTGATTTACACATCAGGCTCGACAGGCAGACCCAAGGGCGTGGAGATATGTCACGGCTCGATAGCAAACTATCTTACGCCATTTGAGGAAAACATACATATCAACGCGCTTTCAAAAGAGGGCAGCGTCTACGTTTCCGTCACTACGGTATCGTTCGATATGTCGCTAAAAGAAACCGCGGCGGCGCTTTGCAGCGGACTTACGCTTGTGCTTGCAGACGAAGCACAGACAAAAGACCCGCAGCTTCTATGCGACCTGTTTGAAAAAACAGGCGGAGATGTATTCAACGCTACGCCGTCAAGACTTGAACAGTATATGATGCTTGACAGCTTCAGAAAAGTGCTTGCAGGCTGCAAGATAATTATGTGCGGCGGCGAAAAGTATTCTCCAAAGCTGCTTTCCGAGCTGAAGAAAGTGACAAAGGCAAGGATATTCAATACCTACGGACCGACCGAGATAACCGTGTCCTGCAACGCAAAGGAGCTGACAAACGAGACAGAAATCTGTGTCGGCAGACCGCTTCTCAACGTCAGCGAGTATATCGTTGATGCCGACGGAAATCTGCTTCCAGCTGGTGCTGTGGGCGAGCTTTATGTGGGCGGTGCAGGCGTTGCGAAGGGCTATCTGAACGCAAGCGAGCTTACCGCAAAGAGCTTTGCCGGGTTCGGCGGCGAGCGAATTTACAAAACGGGTGACCGTGCCCGCTGGACAAACAGCGGTGACATTGTCATTCTCGGCAGAAACGACGACCAGGTCAAACTGCGCGGTCTGCGCATTGAGCTTGGCGAGGTGGAAAAAGCTATTTTGTCAGTTGACGGCATAAAGCAGGCTGTTGCGATAGTCGGCAAGATAAATTCTGCCGAGCATCTGTGCGCATATTACTGCGCTGACGAGAGCATAACCGAGGAAATGGTGCGCGAGCATATTTCAAAGCGGCTTGCAGCGTATATGGTGCCGTCGTGCCTGATAAGAATGGACGAGATGCCGCAGACACCGAACGGAAAGACGGATGTGCGCGCTCTGCCTGCTCCTTATCTTTCATTCACCAACGATTTTGTTGAGCCTGCGAACGAGACAGAAAAGATTTTCTGTGACATCTTTGCGCAGGTGCTTGGTATGGACAAGGTCAGTGCTGTGAGCAGCTTCTTTGACCTCGGCGGAACGTCTCTGACGGTAACGAGCGTGCTTGTCAGCGCGAACGCAAAGGGCTTGGAGATTTCCTACACAGATATCTTTGCACTCAAAACTCCGCGTGCGCTTGCAAAGAGAGCGCTTGGCGTTGTGCGTGAGGAGGATGACCTTGCTGACTATGATTACAGCGCTTTTGACGATATTCTCATGTCAAACGACCCGATAGACAACATAGCGGCTGTGAACGAAATCGGCAACATACTGCTCACAGGTGCAAACGGGTTCCTCGGCATTCACATTCTCAAAAACTTTATCGACAATTACAGCGGTGTAGCTTTCTGTCTTGTGCGTTCATCTAAGAGAGCAACCTGTGAAAACAGACTCAAGCGTATGCTGTTCTACTATTTCGAGAATGATTATTCTGAGCTGTTCGGCAACAGGATAGTTGTTATCGACGGCGTTGTGACGAACAAGGATTGGTTCACACAGCTTGAAAGTTACAAGATTGACACCGTTATAAACTGCGCTGCGCTTGTAAAACATTTTTCTGAAACTGATGACATTGAGCGCGTAAATGCAGGCGGCGTTGCAAATCTCATTGAGCTTTGCAAAGCCCGCGGCAGTATGCTTGTTCAGATATCGACGGGCAGCGTTGCAGGTGACAGAGTCAACGGATATCCCGACAAGGACAGGATATTTGACGAGCAGAGTTTCTACATCGGACAGATGATAGACAACCAGTACGTGCGCAGCAAATTCCTTGCCGAGCGCTATGTGCTCGAAGCAGTAAAAGACGGTATGCGTGCTAAGATAATGCGTGTCGGTAATCTTGCGCCGAGAAGCAAAGATGGCGAGTTCCAGATTAACTTTGCAACGAACGGATTTATGGGCAGACTGCGTGCATTCAAGCTGATAGGTGCGTACCCGTACCCGATGATGAGCTATCCTGTTGAGTTCGCTCCGATAGACGAAACGGCAGAGGCTATCTTAAGGCTTTGCACAACGTCAGATAAATGCGTCATATTCCACCCGTTCAACAATCATTATATCCCACTGGGTGATATAATCCTGCGAATGAAAGAGGCAGGGCTTGATATCGAACTCACTGAAATTTCCGAGTTTATGAGACGCCTTGAAGCTGTCCGCAACGACAGTAAAAAGGCAGCTCTGCTCACGACCTTGCTTGCCTATGACAACAATGACAGCAGCAAGACTGTTGAGATGATACGCGCAGAGAACGGCTACACCACCACAGCGCTTTATCATCTTGGCTTCAGCTGGTCAATGACAGCCGAAAGCTATATAACAGGCTTCATCAGGCTTCTGAAAAGTCTGGCGTTCTTTGATGTGGAGGGAGAGAGCGAATGACACTGAAAAGAAACGGGACTTTGCTTGGCAAAAAGTTCAACGAGTATCTCATCCCTGCAATTCTCAGCGCTATGTCAATACTTCTGGCGTCGTTCGTTGACGGAATCATCGTTTCAAAGCTGATAAGCCACGATGCGCTTTCGGCAATAAACCTCGCAGACCCTGTGATACTGTTTTTGCAGGCAGTATTCTTCCTGTTCGGAATTGGCGGACTTATAAGCATTTCAAGGGCGCTTGGTCAGCGTGATACACATAAGGTCAATTCGCTTTTCACGCTTGCTGTGACAGGTGCAGTGGCAGCATCTGTTGTGATAACTGTGTTAGGTTCTGCTTTCACAGACGGAATTGTGTCGCTTGTCTGCAACGAGGAAAAGCTGAACGAATTAGTCACAGAGTACGTTGCGTATACGATGTATGGCTGTTCGCTGATAATCATCGTTCCTACCTTTGCACTGATAATAAGGGTAGACGGTCTGCCGAAGTTCGCATCTGCCGTGCTGATAGTTTCAAACGCTGTCAATCTTCTTATGGACATTTTGTATATCAAGGTGTTTGATATGGGCATAAAGGGCGCGGCGCTGGCAACGGTGACAGGCTATGCGGTCGGTCTTGTAATGGTGCTGTACTACCTGTGTATCTACAAAAAGCGCACACTGCGTTTTATCAAGCTCGGTGCAAAAGAGATAAAGCATTTTGGCGAGCTTTGCCTCAGCGGTATTTCTTCGGTGCTCAATACTGTGCTTTTGTTTGTGAAAGCTATCCTGCTCAACAGAATAGTTGTCAGCACAGGCGGACCTGACGCCATAGCGGCATTTTCAGTCTGCAATTTCCTGCTGACATTTATTTCGATGTTTGTCTCGGGCGGTGCTGATACGATGACTCCGATAATCAGTATGCTCGGCGGTGAAAAGGACTATAAGGGCATAAGCATCATTCTTAGAAAGACTTTTATTTTCGTAATGTCCTGCTGCGCCGCTGTTATAGCGTTCATCTGCATTTTCCCCGAAACAGTGCTGGGCATATTCTCTGTCAAGTCGGGCGGAGCGCTCGAGGTCGGCATACCTGCGGTGAGAATATTCTCACTCAGCCTTATCGGAATGGGCATCAGCTATATTATGATGAACTATTTCCAGTCCGTGAAGCACAAACCTCTCGCTGTGATGATATCTCTGCTGCGCGGACTTGTTATCACTGTGCCGCTTGCTTTTGCAATGTCAAAGCTCTTTGGCGTTTCTGGTATCTGGTGGTCACTGTTCTTGTCAGAAATGCTCACGGCGGTCATCATTTTCGTTGTGTGCTTTGTGATCAGCAAGCGCAAAAGCGATGTGTACACAAGTATCTTTTTGTTTGAAAAAGATACGGACAGCGATGCGGCGTTTGATGTCAGCTTGCAGGCGAAGCAGCAGGACGCTGTCAGCGTATCAGAAAGCATTACCAAGCTGTGCCTTGAAAACTCCATAAACGAGCAGAAAGCGAAGTACGCAGGTCTGCTGGCGGAAGAAATGGTCGAGCACATACGCCGTTTCAACACTCGCAAAGTGCCGCAGATAGACCTGTTGTGCAAAGTGCTCGCGGACAGGATAATTCTTTCGGTGCGTGACAACGGTATGCCTTTTGACCCTGCAAAGGTTGACGAGGACACCGAGGAATTTTCAAATCTTAAAATGATAAACAGCGTTGCTGATAAGGTCGAATACACAAGAGCCATAGGGCTTAACGATATGCTTGTTGAATTGGGAAGGTGAATAAAATGCTGAAATTCTATTGGTACAATTTTTCCGCCAAGCTCACGGCAGAGCAGATAGTTTCGCAGATAAACGATATGTGCGTGAAAACTTTGCAGTACAAACGAATGGAGGACATAATGCTGTTCGTTTGCGTGCCGACGGTGTCGCTTGAAGCTGTGTGCAGAGCAATCGAGGACAAAGAGCTTGTCAAGATATGCGCACAGTGCTTTGGTGTAGGGGAGATAACGGGTATGCCTACGCCGCAGCAGCTCAGAGCTATCGGCGCACACGCGGGCATAACAGGTCTTGCAGACAGAAGATATCTGCTTGGCGAAACTGACGAGTATTGCCGCGATGGTGTTGAGCAGCTGCTCAGTATCGGTATGAAGGGACTTCTGTGTGTCGGTGAGACCTCGCAGATGAAGCAGGACGGCACAGCAAAGGACGTTATCGCAAAGCAGGTGAGCATAGGTCTTTCAAAAGTGCCCGCAGATGCGGTGTACCGTATGGGCATAATGTACCGACCAATGTGGGAGTTTGCAGGGGAGAGCACTGAGCTTGATTATGCTCTTGAAATGATAGAGAATATCAAACAGGCGTCGCTGAAAACGCTGCCCGAACTGCCCGAGCCGCTGCCTGTTTTCTATGGCGGAGAGATAAATGCTGAGCAGCTCAAAGAGCTGTTTGACAAGCAGGTCATTGACGGCGTGTATGTTGACGGCGACCGAATGACCGCTGATGATTTTGTAAAGCTGATAGACACTATCGGCGCATAATGAACAGCAAAAAAACTAAGCCCGGGGAATTGCTCCCGGGCTTTCGTTATGTTCAAATATGATTTATTGTTTTGCATTTGAAATTGTTTCAACTGTTTTTTCAGAGACAGCACCAGTTCCGCCGAAAACAACAATCTGCTTGGTGTTTTTAAATTTCAGGTAGTCTGTCTGCTGCTTTGTGAGGGTTTCTGAAACAAGGAACATTGGCGCTTTTTTGAGCGCCGCATAAACGCTGCCAGCCAGCGCGTCGGGGAAGTCGCTTCCCGTTGAGACGCACAGCATATCGCCTGTGAGAATGTCTGCAAATTTTTCGTTGACTGCAACGCGGGTCGCATACCTGTTATCGCCTGCAATTCTTTCAGCTCCTGCAAAAAGCGCTGTTATTCTTTTGATAGCGTATTTATGTTTCATAGCCTGACCTCCTTTTGTTGCGTGAAGGTTGTTTCTTAACAATATGATAATATATTTCGGTTCGATCGTCAATTAAACAATTGGGATTTTACACAAAATCATTTGAGAAAATATTTGATTTTTGTTGCAAATGTTTATGAAATGTGTTATAATAAATAAGGTAAGATTTGAATTCTGACAAAAATGCAGTTGAACGTGTAAACCGTATGCGATAAGGGAGGGTAAAATCTATGGAGAAAAGAATGTCAGAAAAGGAACTGCTCGGCGGTTTTGAGGACGCAATGAGGTACGGTCATATTTTTGCCTGCTATCAGCCGAAGATAAACCACAACACAGGAAGAATGATAGGCGCAGAAGCACTCATGCGCTGGAAGCATCCTGTTTTCGGATTGCAGTATCCATCGGACTTTATTCCGTTGCTTGAAAAGAACGACCTTATTTTGCACTGCCGACCTCTATATTTTTGAACAGGTCTGCAAATTTCAGAGGCGCTGCCTTGATGAAGGCATATCGACCGTTCCTATTTCAGTGAATATGTCGCGCTATGACATCTATCACGATGACTATGTTGACAAGATAGAAGCGCTGCGTGTGAGCTATGATATCCCTATAAAGCTGTTTCATATCGAGATAACTGAGTCGTCTGCAATAGGCGGTATGGAGCTTGTTTCTGACGTGCTCAGCAGGCTGCACAGTTACGGCTATAAGGTCGAAATGGACGATTTCGGCAGCGGCTATTCGTCTCTGAATGTCCTGAAAGACCTCGAGGTCGATGTTATCAAGCTGGATATGCGTTTTCTTAGTGGAAGCAGCATAGGCGGCAGAGGCGGAGCGATACTCAACGCTATCGTTCAGATGACCAAGTGGCTCAACACGCCTGTTATCGCGGAGGGTATTGAAACGCTTGAGCAGGCTGATTATATGAAGAGCATCGGCTGCAATTATATTCAGGGTTACCTTTATTCAAAGCCTGTTACCGAGGAAGAATTCATCAAAAAGCTGGGTCAGCTTGAACACGAGCCTGTTGCGCCGTCTATTGTTATGGAGCAGATGGACGCGGGAAAGTTCTGGGACCCCGATTCGCTGGAAACGCTTATCTTCAATAATTATGTGGGTGGTGCAGCTATCTTCTCGTATCTCGACGGCAAAGCCGAGATGCTGCGCGTCAACAAAAAGTATGTCAAAGAGATAGGTATGAATATGAGCGAGCAGGACATACTCAACTGCGAGCCGTGGTCGTGTATGGACGAACACAACAAAGAGATTTACATAGACGCGCTCAACAGAGCCGTTACCACGCGCGAAGAAGTAAGCTGTGAAACGTGGCGCACCTTCTGTTCAAAGACCTGCGGCGAGGATAAAATATGTATCCGCAGCTTTATCAGAATGATAGGCAAGACAGACCAGCAGTATCTTTTCTACGTTATGGTGCAAAACATCACCGCTGAAAAGAAGAACTTTGATGCGCTTTACAACAGCGAGAGAAAATTCCGATTTGCAAGCGAACAAGCTAACGTCTATGCGTGGGAATACGACGTCGCCACAAAGGAAATGCGCCCTTGTTTCAGGTGTATGCGTGACCTCAACGTTCCGCCAGTGGTATATAATTACCCCGAGCCTCTTATTGAAAGCGGCCTTTTCCCGCCTGACTATGCGGATATGTACCGCGACTGGATGAAGAAGATTGAAGAAGGCGTTGACCATCTCGAAGCGATAATCCCGCTGACAGTCGGCAGGATACCTTTCCACGTAAGATACACGACCGAGTTTGACGAGAACGGCAAACCGCTCAAAGCCTACGGCTCGGCAACCCTTGTTGTTGACGGTGTTGATGACTCCTCAAAAGACGAGTAAATGTGTGAAGAATTCTTTCACGCAGGCAGCGTATGAGAATTTTCATTCTTTAACTGTAAAACTATCGGGAGAGCATATGAGAAAGAAACTGTTAAGTATTGTTCTTGCGGCGGTGATGCTGCTGCAGCTGACAGGCTGCTCTGCAAAGCAGCGTTACGACGAGCATCTTGACGATTATGTCTTTGCGCTTGAATATCACGATGATTACAATATTCTGCAGATGACAGATATCCATTGGAACGTCAATTCGTCTGTGAAGTCATCGTCGGCATATCTTGACAAGCTGTTTGAGGAAGTGAACGCGCACATCAAAAAGTCGCAGGGCGCTGATGCAAAGATAGACCTCGTTGAGTTGACAGGTGATATTTTCATGCTGGCAAACAGCTATCATCTGGACAAGTTTATCGAATACTTTGAGGACAAAGCTGAGCAGTACGGTTTTGTCTACGCTCCCGTCTGGGGCAATCATGACCGTCAGAGCCTTTTTGACCCGAAAACTCTCTCAGAAAAGTTCAGAAATGCCGCGCACTGCATCTATTATGAGCCGAGTGATGACCTGTACGGCAGAAGCAATTACATTATCAACCTGACGGCAGACGGCACTAAAAACAGTGAGGCTGTATGGATGATTGCAAATATCGACTCGGGCGCAGGTTTTTCAGAGACGGAGCTGTCCGTGTCAATAGACAATGACTATATACGACCCGATCAGACTGATTGGTTTATCAAGGAGCACGAGCTTGCGGGCAAGGACGTTCCAGCCATAGCATATTACCATATCGCGCAGGACGAGAACCAGAAAGCTTGGGATGAAGTCAATGAAGATGCAAAAAGCCACAAGAACAAATTTTTCAAGCTGGAAGGCTTCTGCGACAACGGCAACGAAAGATACGCAAGTGACTTTATCGACCGCGCAAAGGAGCACAACCTGAAAGCCGCCTTTATGGGTCACGCGCATAATGTTGACTGGACTGTCGAATACGAGGGCGTTGTTATCGGTCTTGGTGTCAAAACTGGTGAGGAGCTTTATTATGCGCATGTTGACGCTGATTCTGATGATGCAGCGATGCGGGCAGGTCTTGATTCTGTGGGCATTAACGAGGATTTTGACCTCATCGGTGCGTCACTTGTGACGCTGACAGACAAGGACGGTTCATTTGACCTTGAGCACCTCTATTTTAACGAAAGGGAAAACGGAGATTTTTCCGCTTGGGTAAAATGGTGATGAAAAAATTGTTTGACCGTAACGGCTTTGTTCTTTCGGGGCTTGACCCTAAGCAGAAAAAGCAGGCTATCGCCGTGATGATTTCCGTTTGCTTTTTCTTTGTTCTTTGTGCTTTCACATTTATGAATTTCCTTTACTGTCTGTCTGACTGCATCGGCTCGATAGTATGCGGCTCTGCAGATGTGGCTTTGCGCGACGCGCTAAGGTCGATGCCGATTTTTCTTTCGTTTTTTATGACATTGAGCGGGCTTATGACAGCGCATACATTCTACCGCAATGAAAACGCCGCTATACTTCGCAAAAGAGCGAAAAAGCACGCACTCATCGGCGCTGTGACAGGATTTATAATTATGGTCTATGTTATCGCTGGGGTCATCAGCGGCAGATATCTGTCTATCGTCGAGGGCGCGCCCTCTGCGCTGTATCCGCTGGACTCGGTATTGTATTCGCTGGCTTTCATTGCTTTCGGGATAATCATTCTGGTTTATTTCAGCAAGACATCAGACGACAAGATTTACCGCGGACCGTGCCGTGCGCCGTTGCAGAAAAAAGGCAGGGCAGTCCGCTGCTTTTTCAGAACAATATGGCTGCTGATAGGTCTTTACGGATTCTGCGGCTTCACATATAGTTTTTTTATCGTCGATTTCACAGAGGGATATTTACCTTATGTTGCGGCGGTAATGCTTGAGTCTTTTGTTGCATTTCTGTCGGTCGCAGTGTGGGAACTGTACTACAACAACCTTACCGAACAAAAGCGCAGAGCAGTAACGCTGAGGCTTGCTGTTATATCCCTTGCAGTGTCCTGCTCGTCAGCTGTGTTCTATTTCTTGGCGCTGAAAGAAAACCTCGACGGACCGTCAAACGTCGGATTCGGTATTCTGCCTGTTGCATATTCCTCAGGATTCAATTTTACAACGCTGCTTGTTGTCGCTGTGCCTCTTATCGTTTCGATTACCGCGCTGGTCAAAGGCATCTGCAGAAAACGAGCAGAATAATTGTTTAGTTCAGAGTCTTGTTCTCGCAACAAAAAAGAGTCAGCATATGCTGGCTCTTTCTCTTTGTGGATTTATGATGTTATGTTGCATTTTTATCTGTTGTGTGATATAATACCTATGACAAATACTATTATAGACGGCGAAATATTAGGTCTTTGGGCATATGTCCTGGATTCTGAACGTTCAGGCGTGCCTATGAAATGCCGTGTCCGAACAAAGGGGAAAACCTTATGAAAAAAAGATTGTTTTTTGACCTGAATATAAAAAACATCATACTTATAATTGTTTTTGCCGCACTCAACGTCGGGCTGTTTTTTCTGGCAAAGTATCTGAAGCTTCCGTTCTGGCTGGATACGATAGGAACAATGGCTGCGGCTGTTGAACTTGGTGTTGCTGCGGGTGTGCTGTCTGCTGTCGGCTCGTCTGCCGCGGTGTGGCTGATAAGCGGCAATTCTCTGTTTTACTGCTTTGCCGCAGTAATGACAGCGGTCATCGTTGGTCTGTTAATGACCAAGGACAAGCAAAAAGACAAGCTATTTATCGTATCGGTTGGGCTTTTATCAGGTCTGGTTTCCACTGTTATCTGCACACCAATAAACTTTGCGATTGAAAACGGCAGTACCGGCAACGTCTGGGGTGATGCTCTCAAGGATATGCTTGATCTTAATGTTAGCTCAGAGTGGTTCAACACCTTTGCATCCGAAGCTTTCGTAGATCTTCCCGACAGAGTGGTTTCTCTGTTTGCGGCGTTATTCATACTAAGGCTTATAAGGACTATGCTGGGCGGAAAACGCGGCAAGGCTTCAAAGATAACCGCAACCGCAGCAGCAATAGTTATGGCGCTGTTTTCTGTTTCAGTTCCTTCGCTTTCGATCAGGGCAGAAGCCAAAGGCTTTGACCTTGACTACGAAACTGTTGCTTACAGCGGCAAGGACGGATTATCAAATTCTTCGGTGAATGCTGTTGCACAGACTAATGACGGCTATCTTTGGGTGGGTACATATGCCGGACTGTATATGTATGACGGCATAAAGTTTGACGAGGCGGATATCCACGAAAGTATCAGGACTGTCAAGGAGCTGTTTGTTGATTCAAAAGGCAGACTCTGGATAGGCTCCAATGACAGCGGTATCGTCTGCTATGATCCCGCAGATGGCAGCAGCAGGCTCTTCAATACGGAAAATGGTCTCGACTCGGATTCGATCAGAGCTATCTGTGAAGGCACTGATGGAAGTATCTATGTGGGCACGGCACTTGCACTGTCAAAGATCTCGCCCGATGGCAGTGTTAAAACCTATTATGAATGGAAAGATGTGTCCCATGTACAATCTCTCGTAACTCTGAACGGCGGCGGTGTTGTAGGAGTTACCAACGGCGGAGTTCTGTTCCTTGAGAAAAATGATACTCTCATATCAACAGAGAAATGCAGTACGTCGGGTGCTGATTTCCGCGTTGCAGAAAAAGTTGGAGAGTTTCTCTATGTGGGAACGAGCACAGCTTATGTTGAAAAGTTTTTGGTGAATGGCGAGACGCTTGAAAAGACAGGTAAGTTCAGACTTGGAGTTTCCGAATACTGCAATCGTCTCAGGTACGACGCTTCAAGAGGAGGACTGTTTTATTGTTGTGAGAACGGTCTTGGTTTCATAGATTGCCCAACTGACACCGTCACAGATCTGACGCTCTCTGACTATAACGGAGCGATCAGTGATGTCTGCGTTGACGAACAGGGAAATGTGTGGTTTGCTTCGAGCAAGCAGGGCCTTATGAAGTATTCCAAAACCCCGTTCAAGAATCTTTTCAGCAACGCCATGATACCTGATAAAGTGGTCAACGCTGTGCTGAAGGACGGAGATAAGCTCTATGTCGGCACTGACAGCGGACTTGTTTTAATTGACAGCAAATATAATCGTACGATAGTAAACGACGCAACAAAGCTCCTGAAAGAAGACCGTATCCGTAACATATATAAGGACTCGAAAGGGAACATCTGGATATCTACCTACGGGCAGAACGGTCTTGTCCGTATCGGAGCAGATGGTAAGACCGAATGCATAAGCTCAAAATACGAGGAACTCAGCGGAATGAAATTCCGTTCTGTCACCGAGCTTTCCGACGGACGAATACTTATTGCCTCAAATATGGGATTGACCTTCCTGCGCGACGGCAAACCCGAGCTTTCGCTCTCCGACAGCGACGGACTTGAAAACCGTTATATTCTTTCGATGATCGAAAGGGAAGACGGTTCTGTGCTTGCGGCATCTGACGGCGACGGTATCTATATCATCAAAAATGATAAAGTTGCAGGACATATCGGCGTTGAAGAAGGTCTTGAAACTGCCGTTATACTCAGGATAGTGCCCTGCAAGGGCGGCTATCTCTATGTGTCAAGCAACGGACTGTTCTATGACGAGGGAGGAAAGATCAGAAGGCTCAAAAAATTCCCGTATTCAAACAATTATGATATTCTTATCTCAGACAGCGGAAACTGCTATATAACTTCAAGCGCAGGTCTGTTCATCGTCTCTGAGGAAAAACTCATTGAGGACGAAGAATACTCCTGCACTCTGCTCAACGAGAACTGGGGACTTAATACTACATTCACGGCTAACTCGTGGAATATCATGGAGAAAGGCTACCTCTGCCTTTGCTGTACCGACGGAATAAGGATGATATCTGCGGAGAACTACGCTGCCGACAGGGGAGAGTATCAGCTGCATCTGAAATCAATTGAGGCTGACGGAAAGTCTCTGGATCAGTCTGACGGCAAATGGGTAATACCGTCAGAGACGCGAAGAATTGTCCTTAATATCTCTGTGAACAATTTCTCGCTGTCTAACCCTCGTATACACTATTACCTCGAAGGCTCGAAAGATGACGGTATCACCTGCTATCAGAGCGAGATAACTCCGCTTGCATTTACAAATCTGGCTTACGGAGAATATGACCTGCATGTATGCGTGCTTGACGATCTGACAGGTGAGGTCGTAAAGGAAGAGGTCATTGCTATCAAGAAAGAAGCGGCGATGTATGAATACTGGTATTTCAAGCTGTACTTGATGTTCGTAATCATGCAGCTTATGATGTATGTAGTTTTTGTAGTGCTGTCTTTCAAACGGAGAAACCAGAGAATTGCCGACACGTTCAAAAAATATGTCGCTCCGCAGGTCGTTGAGGAGATAACCAAAAACGGTGCAAAGGACATAACATTAAGCAGCGAGAACAGAGATGTCGCGGTGCTTTTTGTCGATATAAGAGGCTTTACCACGATGTCGGAAAAGCTCCCGCCTGAACAGGTCGTTGAGATACTTAACAGCTACTTTGAACTCACCACAAATGCGATTTTCGACAACGGCGGAACGCTCGACAAGTTCATAGGCGACGCGACCATGGCTGTTTTCAATGCTCCGTTCGACCTTGATGACTATGTTTACAAAGCACTGATGACTGCCGTAGAAATAGTAAACGGCGGTGCAGAGCTTGAAAAGAAATTCCTTGAAACCTACGACCTCTCGGTAGGCTTCGGAGTTGGCATCAACTGCGGCAATGCGGTCGTTGGCAATATCGGGTGCAGTATCAGAATGGACTATACCGCTATCGGTGACACGGTCAACACGGCGGCAAGGCTTGAATCCAACGCGCAGAAAGGGCAGATCCTCATAAGCCAGAATGTTTACGACAGAGTCAGGGACAGGGTAGTGGTCGAATCTATCGGTGAACTGTCGCTCAAAGGCAAGTCAAAAGATGTCCCTGTTTATTCGCTCAAAGAACTTAAATAGTGTTTTTCACAAACGTTCAACCCCGTCTGAAAAGGCGGGGTTTTCTTTCTGCCATAACTCTCTATTGCTATTTGTTAAAATGACGAGTGCCTCAAATCGTGTAAAATCATGATATGTGACAGCTTGCAGGGGAGAGCATCCATTTTCATCTGATATCTGTGCTGATTAAGCCGGATAATTGACTTTTCAGCCGCAGTTTTGTATAATAGGATAGGTAATTAGTAATGATTTGTGTATTGGGTAATCACAATAAAATTGTCAATGCGCTATGTTCGTCAAACCCGATTCACTATTACAGGAGGTTTCAACACTGATGTCACAATTTAATCAAAATCCGTATTTTGCTGGTATGATGAACGAGCAGCAGCTTGATCAGTTAAGTAACGCCTTATATAGCTACTGCAAAGTAATGCGTGTGCCCAAGCTGGGAGCAGTCCCCGTTGTGGTAACAATTCTTGAGGGTTTGATATTAACTCTTGTCATTGTTGCTTTTGGTGAGAGTATCTGGCTTGCTTTAACAATAGGCGCTTCAGTAAGCGCTTTGTTTGCTTTTCTTTGCTGGCTCGTTATCAGATATCGAAAAGGAGCATCGAAAAGGTTCAACTCCTACCTTGCCGCAGACGGTGGGCGCAGCATGTACTGCGACTTTGCCTATGCACAGCCCTTTGCGAACGATCAGTTCAGGCTCGGCAGATATTATCTGTTTATCAAAAACGGAGCTATTCTCAGGATCGACAGCATTGTCGATATAGTAACGATAGTAGGCCATTACCGTGCGGTTCCCACGTATGTTGGATTGAGCATTGCTGTTAACGATGAGCACGGCAAAATGTCATTCCCGCTTTGCAGGGTCAATATGATGAATGCTCAGTCAGAGGTTGAAATGATACGTAATGCAGTGCTGCAAAGGCATTGAACACAAAAAAAGAGCAGCCCTCAGTTCAGGACTGCTCATAGTGATCTGATTGATTAGTTGAGTTTTATGGATGAAAGTACAGCATTTCGAGCCTTTTGGAGTTTGTCCCATTTCGTCACTGTTGCTGTTCTAATCAGCGGTAATTTGAGCAAAAAACGAGCCTGAATGATGATCTTTCGGGAAAATTGCGAGAAATTTGCGAGAAAACTGCGAGAAAACCGAAGCCCGACAACATTAAAACAGAAAGGAAATCGGACTATGAATAAAGAAGAATTAAGAAAACAGATCGAACAATCGTTAAAGAGATGCCCTGATATACTTACACCTATAAAGGTATATAGATGGACGCCGTTCGGAAAGAACAAAGTATACGAACTGCTGCGGACAGGCGAGCTGCGGTCGTTCAGATACCAAGGCGGATATGTCGTAAGCAAGGATGACCTTATAGATTACCTTGTAAAGCACGCCGAAGATGAACCTGGCAGAAAGATACGGAGGCGTGATAACAATGATTGATATTGGATCGATAAGAGAAAACTATCCGCCGACGATTTCAAGCGAGCAGCTCCGTAAACTGCTCCATGTAAGCAGACGCAGATGTGTCTGGCTGCTAAAGCATCATATACCGCATAGCGATACAGGAAAGAAGACCCGAAGATATACGATCGACCTTGAAACAGCGATCAGCTTCCTGATAGACTTTGAAGAGTCGCCCGAACTATTCTCGGCGGCGCCGGGGGAGTTCAGTACATATAATAAGTATGTCAGAAAGAAGCTGATCAAAGAGGATAACACCTTTGATGATAAACTCCGTAAGCGCATACTTAATAAGTTTGACACCATTCCCGATGTGCTTGATTCAAAAGCAGTAAGTAAGTTGACCGGTTACTCGGTCAACGCTGTTAACCGCTGGATGCAAAAGGGCAAGCTGCGGTCCGTCCTAACACCTAATGGCAGAATAACAAGCAAAGAGTGGGTTGTGGAATTTATCCGCTGATGAAAACTTACACTTCCAAGATCATTTGTATGACGACAGGCTGTGCGCCGAAATATCGCCTGTGTGGGACTTTGTATCTGCAGCGGGTAATTTCTCTTTTCTGCTGATAAAATGCCGCACGGGGAATTCTCGCGCAAGTGAGGGCAAAATAAACGGAGTTGTTGCACGCAGCAGCAACTCCTTATTTGTTATCCTCGTATTTTATCAGGCTGCTTGGCTTGCAGTCAAGCACATAGCATATCCTCGCAAGAATGTCAAGGTCCATCTTCTCGACCTCGTTGTTGTACCACTTGTTGATGACCTCAAAGCGAGTGTTCGTTGCCCTGGCAAGATAGTTGCGTGTTATCTTCTTTTTGTCCATTATCTCCTTGAGCCGAAGCTGGATCTTACCGTACTCGTTGACGGTCACAACAGATTTTGCTGCCATAGTATCACCTCTTATAGATATTCTATATTCAGTGTTACATCTTGACAATCCTCATATTCAATGTTACTATGTACATAGTAATAATTTGGAGGTGTGACTGTGCAGATCTATACCGTGAGCTTTTTCGGACATAGAAGGATAGCTGATTGGCAAACAGCGGAAACTCGCCTTTTAAGGCAGATATCGGACTTGATAAAAACAAAAGAGTATGTGGAATTTCTCGTTGGGCGCAACGGAGATTTTGACCGGATGGCTGCGTCAGTTGTTCGCAGCGCAAAGCTGGAGCTTGACTACGGCAACAGCGAACTTGTCTATGTCGCAGAGAAGCAGCCGAAAAATATCGCAGAGCTTGAAAGCTATTACGATAGGGTAGAGGTGTGCAGCGAGGCGGCAAATGCGCATTTCAAAGCAACAATCCAAATAAGGAATAAAGCAATGGTCGAGCGTTCGGATATGGTCATCTGCTGCATCGAGCATAACTCCGGAGGCGCATACACAGCCGTGAAGTACGCAATAAAACTTGGCAAAAAGGTATTTAATGTGGCAGAGGATCAGGAGTAGATTGTTTTTAGTTTTACATTAGACCGGAAATAACAGGTGACATGATACTGATTCGTATTGACTTATAATAAGAAATAATGTATGATAGGTAAAAACAGCGGGAGATCAATCGCACCGGATAGTATTACACACATTTTTAGAAAGCAAGAATGATGATTAAAATTTGAGAATGGCAGAGAGGTGGAATAATGTCTGATTTTGAAAACAAAGTAGCGGTTATAACAGGCGGGGCAAGCGGCATAGGAAAATGCATCGCCGGTGAGTTTAAAAAGCAGGGCGCTGCTGTGTGCGTTATCGACAAGGCGCAGGGCGAGCACTATGTAGGAGACATTTCAGACAAGGCTGTGCTTGAGGCGTTTGCAAAAAGTGTTATTGATAAGCACGGTCACATCGACTGCCTGATAAACAACGCTTTGCCGCTGATGAAAGGCATTGACGAATGCAGTTATGAGGAGTTTGAGTATATACTTAGCGAAAATGTTATTTTTGCACATCTCATACATTACCCTTCATAGGGTGACCAAAATGGGATCTCGACTTTTTTTGTTCCACGCTCCGGAATGATAGAACATTACAGACATTCCCATAGCGACTGTCCAGCCAAGCGGCCAGGCAAGCCATATACCTGTTGTCCCGAAGAATACGGACAATATCTTAGCAAATACAACA